>Ga0126338_10002543_pt1 | contig 12588 bp, 9 predicted proteins | sample OrbCmetagenome_2_FD_92529 | JGI IMG/M metagenome (GOLD analysis project Ga0126338, IMG submission 92529) | Coral microbial communities from Petempiche,Puerto Morelos, Mexico - Orbicella C C metagenome | ecosystem: Host-associated > Invertebrates > Cnidaria > Coral | place: Petempiche,Puerto... | reverse complement strand
GGCGCAATTTGTTCTAAAAATAGAATTATTGTCCCATAACATGGGGACAACCCCAATGCTAGAAATGGCGCGCGCTTACGGTCTCCGTCCCCGATTATGGCTCCTGATAGAACCTACATGCTATCGATAGTGGTTAACATCGGTCTTTTCGACACTAAAATCTAATAATTAAAAGGCAACGAAAATTTACTTGATATGCAGGAAAGAATTACAGTGAAGACACTCGAACCATTTGCACTGAGCATGAACATGACATGAACATGTTTTTTTTTATGATTATCCAATGAGGGATTGTCATATAAACAGAATGCTTATCCGGCCTTGGTTCATATGAGTGGGCCTCACTGGATAGTGATAAAAAAATAATGTACGAAAAGTGTTCATGGTCCTCACTTTAATAACTTTGTGCGATTTTAATCCTAAAAAAGAATTTGCTACGAAGTTATCATTGTTCATTCGCTTACAGTTAGTCATTTCGCCCGGCTTCAGAGAAGTTAAAAAAAGCAGCATCAACCAATCACAGAGAAAACACGGATTCGCATGCTTACGTCGTCACTTTGGAATTTTTTGCTACGAGTCCCCAACGGTCCTGGGAAGGGGCGGGGGTGAATAGCGTACATGAAGATGGATGTTGTTTTCTCAAGCTATCGCTTTTCTAATTTCCCTCACAACCCTTTCATTTCAATATTCATTCTGCTGTCACATTTTTTTTATTATTTTGTTTTAAGTCAGGAGAAGACGTGGATCATTTTTCTCAGTTCCTTGTGGATGGGTCATGCCATGTACTTTTCTCTGGGGAACTCCAACAGCCTGGCATCGGTCGATGTTTCAGCGGGCTATGTGGGATTAGAGGATTATGTGCCTTGCGTTGTGGGCCCCCTCATGTATGTAGCCACATACTGTGGACCTATTTTGTGGCTTATTGCTGCCGTGTTGTCTATCATCCGAGACGCCCGAGATATTACAAGGTAAGACTGCGGTTGCAGATCTTTTACCTTCATTAAGGGCATGTTATAAACACCTTATAGAATGGACAGGAGGTCTGTGACTGCCGCCAAGACTCTCCTACACTGCAGTCCACCCTCTTTTTACCAAATTTTATAAGAGACTTGATAGTGTTCTTAACCTTGATTTTAATATTCTACTCTATTTCCAATTCATTTTGTTCAGGTTGCAGAATTCTCTCTACCAAGCTTGTTACGTCATCACCCTTTGCCAGGCTTTGGTCTTGTGCGTTTACTGTACGTTGGTATTTGGTCAGAGGTATCACCTGTTCGTTTGGAGTGTTTTCTCACCCAAGTTGTTGTATGAAGCATGTAGAACATTTCTGTTATCTTTGTTTGTTTTTCTTGTTCTTTACTTGATGAGTTTTGTAGTGAGAATGAAAGGAACTGAAGCCGAGAAATCCGAATAAGGAATTCGTCATTAGGACCCGTTTGCTCGTACATCATTAATTGTAAGTGAAGAATGATCATCGCAGTAAATTTTCCAATTTAAGCAATTGGAAAGAAGAAGCCTGAAAAAAATCAGGGCGCTGATTTTTTCAGGCTTCTTCTTTCCAATAGCTTAATTTGGAAAATTTACTGCGGTGATCATTCTTCACTTTCATTTACAACCGCAGTTCAAATATGAATTATTTCATATATACTTCACATCATTAATTGTTATCGAGAAGATGGATCCATTGAAGAACAGTGTAAATTACTACGATTATCAGTTGAGTGAGGCATGACGGAGTTTAGGTGACGAAGTTTTGGACTTAAAATTACGGTGTTGCTACGGGTAGCTTTCCTCGTTTTCAATGATAACGATATCGTGGCCTACAATTTCGCGCGCTTTGCTGCCAATGACATCAAAGGCCAACAAGTTGCCACTGGAAGCGGAGCCAGTTGCCCATGACAACAACACTAGTTGAACCGTAAAACCTGGTCACCACACTTTCGTCGCGTCTTACACAACTGATAAACCTAAAAGCATCTCCTGCGATCGCTAAAAGGACCTCGCAGTTTATTTATGTATTATTTATTCGTATATTCTTCCACTTCCTATTCAAGTACAACAATTTTAAACAACTAGAGTAGGAAGAAATAGAGAATTGCAGTTGAAGAATGTCAGTGTGTGGTTTCACGCACGATATTACGGCCGATAAGTGTTTATAAAACCCTCAATAATTCTATTTCAGTCAGTTTTATCGATATTCTTTGTGTAATAGATTTAATTTGCTAGTTTTCGGTTTCTACAGACTTTGATTGGCGGCTCGAACCTTGAGCTCGCAGTCTTAAGTTCAAAAGAGTGGGTTTTTTTTCGTGATTCGTGAATAGCCTTATTTTTTTCCCCGTAATATCTGAAATGGCTAGTTTTTTGCGACCCTATGTGCCACGTAGCACATTTAGTTAGTTAGTTTTTTCTCGTGAATCGTGATTTTGTTAGTAACCGTGAACCATGATTTTTGAAAATGAAATGAGAATTAAACTTTCAATTCGTCGTGTAATTTTGATTATGGTGTCCATTATTTTCGAAGTAAAGGCAATCTGTTCGTTCCCTCTGCATTAGTCTTCAGTGGAACGTGGTTTTCCTTTTGCCTCTTGTCGAGAAAAGAACAAGGCTAGTCTTTGGACATTAACTTTCAAAATCTCATTAATTTTGCAGGCTTGAGTGAAAAATGTCCCTTTTTTTCGTGTTGCGTGAAATGTCTATTTTATTTTCTGTGAATTGTGAAAAAACTTTTCCATTTTCCCTGAAACGTGATCTGATCTAGACCACCCCTCCCTACCACCCTCTGAATATACCTTTTCACCAGAAGCAAGGTCTACTGCTATGGCAATTTTACTTCCTGAATCGATGATGAAAAAACAGTCAGTTTCCAGTCATTTTAATTCAATACGGGACACAATTTTCTTTATTCATGCCTCATTGTGTTTCTTTTCGATTTCGTACAAACAACACGTTTGCCATTGTTTAACAACTTCACTACAATAAAACGAATACATATGATTCTTTTGTTTCCACAGTGGAGTTTGTTTATCTTTTCATATAAATAACAGGAAGTAGGCTTACCAATATTGATTCAGAAGACGACATGGCGCTCAGTAGAATATAATCAATCTAAGTTTCTATGCTAAAGGAAAAATAAGCGTTCTCTTAACAGATAAAAGTTCAAAATTCAATTTTCAACGGATTCGCCGAATAACGTGTAGATAAATTTCTTAACAGTATCTCTATAGCTCACATAGATTAATGTTGCAAATTTCGCATAGTTATATAATTTCAAGTTTGTTTCGAGCTCACACATTCGTCGACACTCACTACATTACGTGTAACCTGAACTATTTCTAGGGCTGAGCAACATACTTCACAAAAGCATGTATTAAAGATATTTCTTGTGGATTTAATACTGTGAGTTGCTGATTATTAAACTGTCTGTCGTTACATTTCAATTGGCACCCAATTCAGCCATTTCATGAATTCCACGAACGACAGTTTGCCATTGCGGTGACTGTCCAACTCTTTAAAAAGTTTTCCCGAATCCACATTAGCGTATCCAATGGCGGTAATTAGATTTTTAAACTGCGTTTTGTCCAGCGTATCGCTGTCATCTGTATCAAAACTCTTGAACATCTCCACAGCTTGGCATAATTTACCAAATCTTGATTTATCGTTAATATTTTGAAATCGTTCACCGCTTCTCAGCCAGTTGAAAAACTCTTCGAATGACACACTGTGTTCTCCAGTTTGGTCCAACAGCAACATATAAATACAGGCTTGTTCAGGGTTTAATCCAAGGTCACCCTCTAATAAATCCTTCAGTTCTGACCTATCAAGCTTGCCATTTCTCTCATGGTCGTATTTATCAAACAGACTGTGAATGGCGATTTCTGGAGCGTCGCGAAAGAAGTAAGAATTCCCTGCTTGCATTTTCAAAGTTCAACTTGAAACTTTCCTTCAGATGTAAAATCTTTGTAGCCTTTTTTAATTACTTGTGTAACGTATTACGCATTTGTTTTTATACAGCCGGATGCTAAAAATAGAAGCAACCGTCATTTCTTAATCTAGTGGCGCGTAACATACGTGATTTGAAAAATGCATGCTTACTGACACGGTCATCAGCATCATTACATATGCACCAAAAACCTGTGTCATCTGTCACTGTCTATTTTCAAAACACTCATTCATAATCATCTCTGTGTGTAAAAATTGCGTGCTGCGATTCGCTAAAATCCGTCTCTCTACAAAAAGTGATTTGCATGTATGTTATTCTTTCATTAGAGTGATTTTACTTCGCCCGTGAAAAGTTTATACCACTATGATTTCATTGTTTTCAATTTGATACAAATTCTTAGATGCTGTTTCACGACTAAATAAAATCAGCTAAGGCCTTTCTTGGTCTTCCTTTCAAAATATTTCTTTTAATGACGCAGTAAAAACAGGTGTATCCACTCGCCTACATCTTGAATTTCGAAATAATTTCTTGTGATCTCGGGTTTTCTTTCCTGTTTTGTAAAACGAGCAAACTGTTGTCGATTTTATAGGTGTCTGGCGAGAGAGAATGATTAAATTGAAACGATGTACCCAAACATTGAACATCTGATTCCCTTTTTCATCAAATGTCTGAACTTCAGGCAATTCACGTGACAGATTTGCTGAATGGGTTTCCCCTGAAGAATGACGTCACACCGCTGAAACGTACACCGACGGAACACGATTTGATTGGCCGTTATCAATTAAGTAATGTTGTGAAAGGAACGTCGTAATAAACACGGATTACTAAGCACACGTTTTGTTTCCATCAGTTAACATACATGTAAGAGGGTTTGTTTTGATAATAAGATCGGAAGTCGTTAGTAACCACAAAACTTTATTTCTCTAAAGCGCGGGGTCACGTACAGATCAACATAAGCGGGAAAATTAAAATTCAGGTCGTCAGATTTAGGGACGGAACAATATTTTTTTGAGGAGGGGGGGGGGGTGCAATTTCCAAAAAAGATTCCTGCCAGCAAAAACTGCTGGAAAAATAGTCGTGCAAGGGGAGCCATGGGCCAAATATCGAGCAAGTGCTTTCCACTGTCGAGGTCCTATTTTTGATGTGAAAAGAAATTCTTGCACAAGCTATTGCCCACCACAAAATCGTGCACAACCTAAAGGTGAGACAAAAATTTCATGCCTCAATAAGTTGCCCACCCCTCTCTAAAAAATAATGATTCGTCCCTTATCATGTTTCAGTGGTAAAAACCAATTAAATACAATCCTTACACGAGGTTTAGTTTACTAATCTTTCCATTTTGTATGAGGAACATGACATCAATAAATAACACTTCTTGAACAAGTCCATATCGCGTGAAATTGGTATAAATATTTTACAAAAACAAAATTGTATTCACCGAGAACTATATACATGTTATGCAATTGAATATTATGTACATCTTCAATAAATAACGCTTGCTATAAAATAAGTTAAGTTAGAGTAAATTTTACATTGCATAGTCTGACTGAGTTATAAGCTGCACTGAGTTTCTTGTCATATCACGCCTCCATAATCGCTTGCTAACAACTCGCTATCTAGTCGTCTGTTAGTTGAAAACCGGTATCCATTTTAACCACACCATGAACTCCCAGAAAGACACTTTTCCATTTTCATCTTTGTCCATTCTCGCGAAGGCTTTATCCATGTTGATGGTTTCATAACCAAAGAACTTCATCATCCGTTCAAACTCAGCTCGGTCGAGCGTATCGCTGTCATCTGTGTCAAAACTCTTGAAATAGTCGAAGGCTTTGCACAAGCTGTCAAATTTTTCTTTGTCGTTTAAAACTTCGAAATTTTCCTCGCTACGAAGCCAGTCACTGAATTCTTCAAATGAAATGCGGTGGTCTCCGTTCTTGTCCAACAGCAAAAAGTACACCCAGGATTTTTCATGTTCGAGGCCCAAATCTCCTTCTAACAAAGTTTGCATTTCTTTTTCTTCCAATTTACCGTTTCCATTCGTGTCATATTTATCGAAGAGGCTTCGTACCACGACTGTTGGAGCCTTTTTGTCGAAAAAACTGAGTCCGGCTTGCATTATTGAGAGATTTTGCTTACTGTTTCAACGTTCAGCTTTAAGCTAGAAGTTCTTCTGTTCTTGTGTTTTTGCTGGAAGAGTGTACCTGCTCGGTTTATATCGCATTTCGTAATCCAGGTCGCGTCTAAAAATACACCCACACGTAACCTTCGTTTTGTTGTCGATTTTCGGCCAAGGAAATGTCCATTATGTCGACACTGTGTGACTTAAGCCTGGTTCAGTATTGACGAGGCCCGACTTGTTTACTTCAAAACGCGAAATTTTAACGCCCAGTAGACGTGCTTCCCGGCGGCGACGTGACGTCATTGACCATAAATGGATAAAATAAGTGTAAAATCGGTGCTCATAGTCTTTCTACGAGACCGCGAGATATCCTGTTGTTTACTGGACAATGTCATGAAAGAGGATGTACGTTTAAGTGGCGAATTTGTTGTTTATCTCACGTGCAACTTGTCAGTTCGAAACACAGGCTGTAGCTATCACTTGCACTGCACTCTGACAGAGCGTTTCACAAAATTAACTAAGTTTTTCTCATTCATGGCTGTTCGTTTCTCTTATGTATGCTAAGTCAATTTATTCAGTATCACTCCATCTTAACTGGAAAGAAGGTCACGTAAAATGTTGGTGTTAATTGTTTTTTATAAGCCTTTGTTTAACCACAAATCATATTTACAAAATTATACAAACAACAGTTACTAAGGAAATTACTCATCGGGCGGTTGTCGTCCAAGTTTCCTGTTATCAACCTCAGATACAGCCGCAACAAAACACACTTCGTAAAATCTACTAGCTACGAGCGTGTTTCATTACTTTAGGCTTCCCTTACTCCAATGTCCTCTTCCAGGAATTCGAAACAGGATTTTTCATGACTTTTACGCTGCAATTTTCGCCGTCACGCTTGTGACGTCATACACACAGCGCGAATAGACCGAGATCGGCGCTTCATAGAACTAGACTTGACTACGTACGGAGCTTCCCTCGCTCAATACAATTTCTAGTGACAAAACAAACTGGAATGCAGGCTACACGAGATAGATACAATCAGATGCACAGGGTGGCTTTTCTCAGGACATTGATCCCATATAAGAGCCTATGTCCCATATCACGGTATGTTTTCCAGTTGATAAGCTGATTAATATTCGGCGGCGACAAATCGTACTCTACAGAGACAAGATTATCAGATTAACGTCGGCTGCTAGAATTTGCATTTTCATGATCGCAGCCTAAAACCACCTCGAAGTCCACAGTCAATCTAACTTATTTCAATAGCCAGGATTTGAAAATTTATTGTAAATCGTTTTCGAGTTTGGTGCGCCGGAATTTGGCCATTGGGTACTTCAGAGAGCAAGAGGCGACTCAAAAGTTGCGCGTCAAATATTCGAGAATAAATCTGAAAATGTGTTCTCTAAAATATTATGCTAGTTCAATGAGCAAGTTAAAGATTGACTTTCGACTAACTGACCTTGGACGCTTGATCCAGTTTGTACCCCTGTTGCCGATGCTTCCCTTGTGTGACCGGCCCGAGAGGTCAACACCGAAACTCAGAGAAGACTAACGAAACCAAGTCAGTACTTTTGGAAAAGACTCTAAATGATGAAATGACGAAATTTCATTATGGTTAGACTAAATAGCGCTCAAATTAGCCTAGATATCACTAACTCGACAGTGTTTCGCTCTCAATAATTTTAAGGATTAATCCTTACAGACACCTTTAGCCCACATTGACTCTCACCCGTGGTGCCATTGGGTCATTTCGTGTTTTAAACACTCTCCGAATTGTCTTATTTAACGAAAAATATGGCAATTTAGGACCAAAACTAACTCAGCAAAGAAATTGCTGTTCTTCTGCGCTTCATGGTTGGAATGCCGAGGTACACTTGTTCTATAAGGACATAGAAAGACGACACAATGTGAAGTTTTTCTTCTCTTTTAAGAAGGCGCAAAGAAATTCAAAGTCGCCACATTCTCACTGAACAAACCCAACTGTAGTTTTGGCAAGTAAAGGTTTCCGGAAAGTGTGTACAAATATGTACCTAAATGGATCGTATGACATCATCGGAACGGGTGCACGTAATTCCTGTCAACAACAAGCTAACAACACTTCCTTTCAGAACCCGCAGTAGTAAATCAAAGAGTGTGCTTGTCACGCTACGAAAACCGCATCCCCAATATGACGGCTCTACTGTCGTGATCGGAGCCCAAATTTTGGAGATTCCATTTATATACATTCCTTACAAACTTATTAATTCGCGGACACAATTTATTTTTGAGACATCAGTTGAGAGCGAAAAGTTCGATATATAAGTCATTCAGTCTATTAAACTACCTTACACAGCACATGAAGGAAAAGAAACTGTCCTAAAATAAGACAGCTCGAAACTAACGTAAGACTACAAGTTGTCCGTGCTTTTCATTTACCTAGGACTCCTTGCTAGCCGTGATTTAAGCGCATGAGAGCAGATGCAAAGTGAATTAGAATCTTGGTGCGCGAAAAAAGGGGCGCAGACCTCGAGGGATGACTTCCATATAAAAATGACGGGGGCACTCGTCGTATCTTTCAGGGGTAAAAATCGCGGTTTTAGTACCTCTTAGGGTATTTGGCCTCATAAGGTCCACAGCAGGAGCTTTTGCAGTACCTTTTAAATTTAAGGTATTGAGCCGAAAAAAAACATGACACTGGGAGATAATGTGTTGTGCAAGAATTGGTACCTCTTAGGGGAGAAAAAAAATCAAGCCACGTCCACAAAACAAGATCTTCGTGCCCCTTATGGGTCTTTTTCAAAATTTCCGACGACCACCCCACTCTTTTTCATATGGGAGTCCCCCCCCCGGGGCGCAGACAGGTGTTTGTCATTGCTCTATTCAGTACCCCCTCCCCAAATTTCCCTAACGCTCCTTTGTACTCTCCGAATGGAAACCACGTTCTAGACTATCGACAAACTGAAGCGCTCAAAAGACGTGTGCATAACAGAGATGAACATGCTATATATTGGTTTCCGGCAAAGTCCGCATTATTCAGACTGGCTTCTTTTCAGTTACGGAGGGAACTAGAGACTGCTTACAGACACAATGATGTTTCAATAAGTTAGAGTTCAGAGATCGAGGCCAGTTATTAAAAGGCTGGATAACAGATCATAACTATCAAGTGGATAGCGTCATCCACCCTTTGAACAACTGGCCCCTGAAAAGAGTATTAAAAAAGCAAAAAGGCAAAGGAAGTCTACGTCGGGCCAAGTGACCCATACCATCGGAATTTATCCCGGTATGAGGCAACTAGGGATCTTTCTAATGCCCCCTGGATGGGATACTAGTCAACCTATAGCGTTAAATATCCCGGTATACTTTTACAAACCTTTAAAGGCAGTTTTGCCGAGGAACACTTGAACTCGGTCGACCCCTCAATCGGGAACCCCAATGCGCTAACAATTGGGTCGTCGAGAATGATCTTAGCCATAACTAAGTTTATTCCGATCATTTTTTTTCCTTTTCTCCCTTTTCTTTTAGCTTTTAATTTTAATAATCTTTAATGTAGAGACAATTAGTGGATTTGACGCTATAAAAATATTTTTAGTATTATTTCTTATGCTAAAAAAGCGGAGAATTTCATGATATGAAAGGCTGTATTACCATCAAAGACGGTTGCCTGATGATAAGAGGCAGTTGATTCCATAACAAGCTCAAATACCTGGCCACAAATTTTCAAAATGAAACACTGACAAAATGTACTCTTCTCTACGCAAAACAATAGAAGCGTCAGAACCTCAGTGTAAAGGGTTGTCCCCTGTTCGCTTAATTACGTAATATCCAAAGTTATGAGCTCTATTGGTTTCAGCTGCCGGTCTTCGACAATGCCGCACAATGTCACGAGTCGCTATTTAGCGTCAAGACATGATTTAAGAATTCCGGGTATAATGTTGTGTAAGGTGATCGATTTTCCATTTCAAATTTTATTATCATCATCATCATCATCATTATTAATTATTGTTAATTATTGTTATGATGATGATAGTAGTATTAGTATTAGCTGTAGTAACCATGATATCCTGATTAGATACGGAAACATGTTTTACAGGTTTAACAGACATCAAATTATGTAAATATTATAGCATTTTGTAAAGCTTAGCTCTAGTTTTTGTCACAATAAACACTCCTCTAATTGCAATTTTAAAAAAAATTAATATTATTATTATTATTATTATTATAATTACAGAAATTATTTTAGGGAAAAAATTTAACGAACAACAGAATTTCTGAATTATTTTTACCATATGTATCTAATATAAGATTCGAGTTTTATCTCATAATAATTGTTATTATTATAATTTACCTTTACTTGTGTACATAGCCACTTAATTAATGCTTGTAAATGCTTACAGAGTATAATTATGTAGGTAGGCTATTGAAATTGTTTTACAGAGATTATTTTGGGAAAAAACTTAAGGAACAACAGAATTTCTGAATTTTATACCAGATACATGTGAGATTCAAGTTTGTATGAAAAGTACTCAATATAATTTGTTATTATTATTATTATTATTATTATTATTATTGTTGTTGTTGTTGTTGTTGTTGTTTATGTTTCAAATATAAGTAAATTTTGCTGATGGAAACAACCTAGGACTGGCCCTGAACTAAAATTTCAGCGCCGGAAAAAGACCTGGTAATGACATCTGAAATGACTAAAACCCCACACCACCACCCCGCTAGGTCTATTTAATAATCTCTTCCTCTCTTTCTTGAAATTGACGGATATCAATCATTTCTGCCTCGCCTAAATTACTGTTTGATAAACATAACTTTTTCCTGTTAGACTTTTCAGGGAACGTTGCGCGTGTTTTGGTTTTTCGTCCTGAAGGTGGTGGTGAAATTTAATTATTTATGCTGCTCTTGCGAAAAACCGACTCGACATGGTTTTACCGTTTGCAGTTTTTGTTAAAGAACGGTAGTAGAAAAGATTTTCCACCACCATTTATACTTTAGATCTACTTTTTTTAAAAAAAAAAACCTTCTGTCGCGTGCTTTTCATCAGCGGAAATGACGTCACAACTATGGTGTAAGGTACAGTAATGGAGGGGTAGTCTGAAAGGTTATCTGTCTGTATATGTTTTCTGTACAAAGTCCTTATTCCATTTTGCTTGTGTTCCATGCTAAGAAGAAAGTCTATCTAAATATGAGTGCTTGTGTTATGCGTGTCACTGCACAAGTCAGCAGTTCTGCATTAAATATTTGGCACAAGAGCAGGAGTAGCTGGGAATGGATGTTTGTTTGCCATTCTGACAACCCCGGAAGTACGGTGAAGTCACAGGTTCCTCACGTTTGTTTGCGCTCGTGTCAGGAACGTGCTAAATCAATTAGTTTCCAAGAATTGAGAAATTTAATTCGCAATTCGTTCTAAAATTAGTAATTACACCAAACCACCGCTATAAAAAGGAAACCCTATCCACTGTCTGCATAAAAACGTCTCAAGCAGCGACTGAATGATCAACTCTTCGCAAACGATTCTAACTTAAAGATGTCTGGCGGATTTAGTTATTTCGATCGAAACGTTCCATCGATCGCTATCCACAGTCTTTTTGATAAATATGATATAAGAAGAGACGGAAAACTCGACGAAAGAGAGATGAAATCTTTCCTGGAGGAAGCGCTGGGTCTCGACTTTCATCAGTCGGAAATTTACTTCTTCCTCCTGGACAAAGACGGTGACCAAGGAATCTCGTATGAAGAATTCAAGGACTGGCTTCGGAGCGGGGAAAGATTCCAAAGATTGGACGATCGCTCCAAATTTCAGCGCGTCTGCATGGCGTACGAATATTTCAAAACATTTGACACCGATAACAGTGGTACGCTGGACAGAAGCCAGTTTGAATTGATGATGAAATACCTCGGCCACCATCACCTTGACATGGATAAGGTCTTCGCAAAAATGAACAGACACAACAATGGAAAACTCTCCTTCTGGGAATTCATGATATGGTTGAACTGGGCTCCCATTGAATAGTCCAGTGAGTTTTTCGGGACGATAAGAAGCGTCTCTTGAGTTCGCGTGCGATTGGCGTACCGTGGGTGGTGAAAGACTTTGACGATGCTGTGGTCGTGCATTTTAAAATATTGTGGAGAATTCATTGTAATTCTTTCGGCGGTCAAATTTCGGCAGGAAATATAACAGACATATGAACGAGATCATTAGGAAAACTGTGAGCATTATTAATATTAAGAGTGTGTAACTTAAAACTATAAATATATGAAACGAAGTAAAAATGTCTAGGAGCTTGAAGCTCGCTCTCAAAGTACAAACATGCTAAGATAAAAATATTATGTTACGTTTCTCCAAGATTGTATGGTAAATTATTGTTCCTTTGCAACCATTTGTGCCCTTACTACTCTGTGCTCTGTTCGAGATATGTTGCTTTTGGATTAACTCGAGATCACTTAGAGGAGATTAAACAGTTAATTCTCACTACGTCCCTTCTTGAATTTGTCCAGGAGCCATAATCGGGGACGGAGACCGTAAGCGCGCGCCATTTCTAGTATT
>Ga0126338_10002542_pt1 | contig 12588 bp, 10 predicted proteins | sample OrbCmetagenome_2_FD_92529 | JGI IMG/M metagenome (GOLD analysis project Ga0126338, IMG submission 92529) | Coral microbial communities from Petempiche,Puerto Morelos, Mexico - Orbicella C C metagenome | ecosystem: Host-associated > Invertebrates > Cnidaria > Coral | place: Petempiche,Puerto... | reverse complement strand
TTTTCGGAAACTTTTCGTTGACAATCGGGCTATGAAAGTGTTACGAACATGTTCCGAAGAAAAGGCGGATCCCAGACCTTCGTTCAATTCACTTTATGAAGTGCAGGGTTAAGGAATAAGAATTTCAGAGACCAAGAAATAGCATGAGAGTGTTTGTTTCTTCAGGTGTGCCAGCTGAGTTCACAGTTTTCACCAAAGAGGCTGGAGAAGGCGATGTTGACGTCCGAGTGATCGATAACAACGGCAAGAAGGTTCCAGCGGACATCACTGACAACAAAGATGGAACTTACTCTGTGGTGTACTATCCAACAGCAGTCGGTGCGTACACGGTGAACATCACTTTCAACTCTGAAAGTATTCCTAAGAGCCCCTTCAGAGTCAACGTCTGCCAGACCAACTCCGCAGCGTGCCGTGCTTATGGACCAGGCCTGGAGAAGGGCTTTGTCAATCAGAACAACGAATTCAAGATTGAAACTAAAGGAGCTGGCGAGGGTGGCCTGGGGCTGACCATTGAAGGACCATCAGAAGCGCAGATTGAGTGTAAAGACAACGGTGATGGGTCATGTGACGTCACTTACCTACCCCCAGACCCCGGCGATTACGTCATCAACATCTTATTTGCCGATGAGCACATCCCAGGGAGTCCTTTCAAAGCGAGGATCTCTTATCCTTTCGACGCTTCCAAGGTCAAAGTTGAAGGTCCTGGAATTGAGCCCGGGATACGCGCGGGTGAGCCAGCGGATATTGATATTGACACTCGCATGGCTGGAGATGCGGAACTGAAGGTTGAAGCAGTGGATGAGTTGAACAGCCCTGTTCAGTGTGACATTGATGAAGAGGAGTATGGAATATACGCTGTGACTTACTATCCCAAAAAGAAAGGTAGGATGTTATTCTCTAGTGCTTGTGGCGTTTGCGTTAAAAAACGCATCACAAAAACGTTAGCAAACGCGTTGCAAAACTCGTTACCTAATTGGGTGTCTTGTGAAAACTCTAATGTATTTCACTTCGCTTTTCCTGCGTTTGACTCAAGTCACGTGTTTTTCCCGCTCTTTCTATCTGCAACAGATTTCAGATATATTTTTTAACTGGTTGCGCTTATTACAGCTGTAGCAATTGGCTGTTTGTCTCGGTTGTAACTTTCCTCGAAAAAAGAAGTAAAAGGTACTTAATAAGGAAGACTTGCATCTGGTTTCTTTTCACGCCTTTGAAGGTCGCTTGTATTTTTGAATTCAGATCATTTCGAATAACATAAGTTTTGTTCTGTAATTTTTTTAGGTAACCACAAAGTCAGCGTCAAATATGGTGGAGTGCATGCGCCGGGAAGTCCATTCAAAGTTGCCATCTCGCCCAAGTCTGACGCGTCAAAAGTGAAAGTGACGGGACCTGGGGTTGAACCAACCGGAGTGCAACCTGGCAAGCCCACTTATTTTACTATTAATGCTTCTGAAGCCGGAAAGGGAGATGTTCACGTGAAAGTGGAACCAGTCAGTAAGTATCTTTCTGTCTTGTTTGGATGAGAATGTTTTTCTTCGCGGTTTTCTTTCGCGTCTACACGACGGACTAAGCGAAAGAGGGACTACTCGTAGTCTAACCTTTCTTTGGTAACCAAATGAAGTATAAGACAAGGCCGTCGTTTTTTCTATTTATAGAACGTGGGCGTCCTGTGGATGTGGAAGTGACCGAAGAAGGAAAAGACACATTCAAGTGTGAGTACGTGGCACCGGTGGAAGGAGCCTACAAGGTCGATGTGAAATTTGATGGTAGCCCTGTGCCCGGCAGCCCTTTCCCTGTGGAGGTTGCCAAGCCTGGTGATGCTGGAAAATGCAAGGCTCAAGGCGATGGACTGGAGACGGCCATTATCGATCAACTGGCTGAGTTTGATGTCGACTGTAAATCTGCCGGTAAGATTAAGCTAGCGGAAAAATACATGGGCTCATTTCCAAGGGTCTTCCCTTGTAAACTGGCGTTGCGTTTTTAGCGTTTGCAGAAGCCCATGAGTCATGAACCCCTGACGTTTGGGAGATTGTTGGGCGTGGTCGGGTGCGAGTGGGATGGGGTGTCGTGAAATATATCGTTACGCCATTATGCAACTTTCCCAATATCGCTGATACCATACATCAAAGAAGTGTGTGACAATAAGTATATAAGTAGAATATTTCAACTCTGGTGAAGGCGGACAGAGGCCACCGGAAATTCAAAAAAAAGAAAAAAAAGCAGATCGGATTACAAAAAAGTCTTAGAATGTCTATCACCGATCGCAACACTGGAAGCAGTATTTCAAGCTTGGGGCTTAAAGAGGTGACCTGTGCTTTATTTCAGGAGAGGGACAGTTGATGGCGGCAGTAGACAATCCATCTGGTGCACACACAGACACCTTAGTCACTGACAATGAAGACGGTACATATTCTGTGTCGTACACACCATTTGAAGAAGGAATACACACGCTGAACGTTAAGTTTGGAGGTGATCACATTCCTGGCAGCCCGTTCAAGGTTAGTTAGCGTTTCCGCATAGCAAGAGTTAAACTGACATGAACAATACTTTATCTACATCACAATACTTTTAAAAGCCTTTATCAGTTTGTAACGGAACACCTGTTGGATATTGTGTGACACCACGGTAACGGTTACGAATAAATACGTAAGGCACGCTGTGAACCCATTCGAAGTAATGAAAATACTTTCACTTTATTCACAGGTCGATGTTCTTCCTCCCACGGATGCAACGAAGTGCAAAGCTTATGGTCCCGGCTTGGAAAATGCCCTTGTGGGTAAGCCAGCTGACTTCACCGTGGAAACCAAAGGGGCTGGGGCTGGCGGCCTGAGCCTGGCCATCGAGGGACCTTCTGAGGCAAAACTCACTTGTAATGACCATGGAGATGGAACGTGCTCAGTGAAATACACGCCCACGGAGCCCGGTGATTATGAGATCCATATAAAGTTCGCCGATGAGCACATCCCCGGAAGTCCCTTCAACGCAAAGGTTTGCATTATAAAGTGAACATAGTGTTTTCACAAAACGTCTCAGGAGTCATATTGGTGTCCTGAAACAATTGAATCGGCGGCCATGTCGATGTCCCAAACCAATCCTGTGGGAGTTGAACTATTTTCTTTTGTAAACACTTTCTTTTGTTCGAACACATTTGCATGTCTGCTGGCCAAGTGAGTGAAAACGCTCTATAGGATGTCTTATAGTCTTATAGTTAAACAATGTGGACAGACCCAGTCAATATTGATTTTATTTCTCAGGTGACACGTCCAGTTGATGCAAGTAAAGTGAAGTGTTATGGACCAGGTGTTGATCGTGTTAATCCGTTATACTCCAAGACACCACAAGAATTCACTGTAGATACTTCTGAAGCAGGTGATGCTGACCTGGACATAACTGTAGAGACACCTAATAGGAAAACCCTTAAACCTGAGCCTGTCTGCGAGAAAGGAGATGGGGTCTATACGGTGGATTATACACCCGAGGATGAAGGTGAGATACGCATATTTATCAATTAAGCACGTTCGTTTTAGTGTGTGGTTATTGTTGTTGCTTTATATGTACTTTTTTTGCCGCTAAGCGGTTGTTCCTCTTTTCCTTGCTTAGCAAATCATTTAACTTCAGTTATACTCGGGACTGACTTGTTTTTATTTGCTAGTTGTAATCTTGGGTTGAACGTGACATAAACTGGCTCCAACTTGACTTCCGAATTCTTTTCACTCAAAGCGACCAAAATTTTTTAAAGAGAAAAAGAAATAATAAAGCAATGATGGAGTCAGTGATCTGGGAGGAACGAAGTTTGGAGAGGACTTGGGCAAAATTAATGGATGAGAGATGCTTTTAACATACTGATCACTCAAAAAACCTTCATGGAACAAGAACTGAAATATGCAAAGATATGCCAACGAATGCAAGACTAACATGCTGATTTGTCTTCTCGTCAGGTCGTTACACTGTCAACGTGAAGTACGGCGACAAGCATGTCCCCAACAGTCCGTTCCGTGTCCGTGCCGGACCTCCCTTTGACGCCAGTAAAGTCAAGGTATCTGGACCAGGAGTGGATGAGTCGCCGCTGACAGATGTGCCTGTACAGTTCGTTGCCGACTGTACCGAAGCTGGCACTGCTCCTCTGACAGGTGTGGACACTTTGTGGTAATCTTGCTTAAAGTTTTATAGTGATGGAATCAACCTTGTTCACAGGTTCTCTCTTCCCTCCGCGCTCTGGAGCGCAGGAAGAAGAGAGACCCTAAGAACGAGGTTGTCATGAAAGCTGCTCGTTTCCAGGGTTTTTTATTGCTCTCAGAAACTCTGTTGTCGTGTTACTCTACGTTTGCTGTTCTTCTGGATTATAAGAAAAGGAGATGTGACGCTCTCATCATTTTCTAATTGCAGCGACTGTAGCGCCGCCTAGTGGCCCTGATCTGCCTGTAGATGTAAAGGAAAATGGTGATGGAACTTATACCCTGGAATATGTACCTGAGAAACCAGGCCGCCACAGTGTTGACGTCAAGTACGGTGGCAAGAGAGTTCCAAAGAGTCCGTTTAGAGTCCAGGTTAAACCGAGTGGTGACGCGTCTAAAGTGGAGGTCGATGGACTGGGACCTGATGATACTTTCACTGTGGGTAAAGAGAATGACTTCACAGTGGACACCACAAAAGCAGGGAAAGGTGAGATGCGTCAGAATAGATTTTTGAATAATATTTTATATGGAAAGAAGTGAGTTGAAGAGTAATGATGAAGACTTTTAATACCCGGCAACAGGCCATATTCGTATTCTCGGTATTGGAGTGGAACTAGCTTGCAACTGAGGCTAATACGGGGAGTATTTTAAAATGCAAATTAAATTAACATCTTTAAAGGGTATTCTTCCCCGTGAGCCTCCATTGCAAGCTAAGTAGAGTCCAATACCGAGAATACAAATATGGCCTACTTTGAGAGAGATTGAAAAAGTGGCTGTAACTGAAAAGGTTTGCCTGTTATAAGAGTTGATGAACTTAATTACGCTGTACAAACTCAAGCTATTTTAAATTCATAAGATTAACAATAGCGTTTTTACGTCATGTAGGAGTACCCAAGTGTGTTATCAAAGGCCCCAGGAGGAAGGAAGTTCCGGTTGAGGTTCTAGACAATGGTGATGGTACCTTCGACTGTGTCTTCGTCCCCGAAGATGAAGGACGTCACGATGTCGATGTTCTTTTTGGCGGCGAACCTGTACCCGGAAGTCCCTTCAAAGTGAAGGCTAAAAAACCTGTTGAAGTCGACAAGATCAAATGCCAGCCTAAGGCTGATAAGGAGCCAATAGTGGACGAGGAACTTGTCTACGCCGTCGATACACGACCCACCGAGTCGGCCCCTGGTGAAGGCCTCCTAAATGGCTCTCTCTTGACGCCCTCTGGTGAAAAGGAGCCTGTTAAAGTCAAGGACAACAACGACGGTACCTATGACGTTTGTTGTGTACCCAAGGAGCCTGGACCCCATGAACTCGCCGTGGATTATGACGGTGTACCGCTGGTTGGTAGTCCGTTCAAGTTTGACGCCGTAGAGGGAGGAGCAGATAAAGTGAAGGCGTACGGAAAAGGTAAATGTCTCTCCCCTTCCCGGCTCTATTTTCTTTATTCCCACCCTTTCCACGGTTAATTTAACTTGTCTCAAGTCGATGGACATAAAGTGAAAGCAAACGTCTGTAAATTTGCTTACTTTGCAGGGTTAGAGCGTGGATTGGCTGGAGAGCCTTGCGAATTCACCATCGTTACAAAAGACGCTGGACCAGGCGGCCTCGCTTTGGCTGTTCACGGACCAAGCAAAGCGGAGATCACGTGCACCGATAATGGAGATGGTACGTGCACAGTGCAGTACGTTCCCGACGAACCTGGTAAGCCTGTGGTTCAGTTTACTTTTTTCATAAGCAGTATTAGGTTCTGGTATCGCGCACCGAGTTCGATTCTGTAAGGGGAAAATAAATTGGAATTTAAATGCGGTGATTTTGGAGTAAGGAAATCTAGAAAGTCTGGAGAAAAATATTTACGGTAAGAAGAGAATGCGAAGAAAAGTCATAAAGAGTTGGACACCATGGCCGACGTTAGAATGTTACGCCATGGTTATTTTGAGAGTATTAAAACAAATGACCGGTTCATGTTCTGAAAGACTGTGATGAAGTAACTTATTTCTAACCAGTTCGCTTGAAAGTTTTTTTTCTTTTTTCTCATATCTCACTCATCTTGCTTTTTTCGTTTTAGGTGATTACGACATCAGCTGTAAGTTCGCAGATAAAGACATCCCAGGGAGTCCTTTCACAGCTCACATCTACTCTAACTATGATGACCTGGATGCCGCCGCTCCTCGTCCAACAGTTGGCAAACCATGTGACGTAGAACTGAAAATCCCCGAATCATTCCGACCAGAGGACATCGCGAAGGGCGTGGTCACTGCTGAACTTGAGAGGCCAAACGGACGCAAGGAACCATTGGAACCTCTCCGCGTGAACGACGATGGCACTCTAGCGGTTACGTTCATCCCGTACGAACCCGGCGAGCACTTGATCCACGTGTACAAACGCGGACGCGAAGTTCAGAACAGTCCATTCTCGGTTATGGTACATGCGCAACGTGTTGGCGACGTATACCCCGTCGGACACACTTGTGATCTCGATTTTAAAGTTCCCGAAGACATCGAAGATCTTGTGGCGACACTGAAGCGCCCCAGTGGTAAGGTAGAAGAGTCGTTAAAGCTACAACCCGGTCCACAGCCAGGGACAATCAGCGTGTCATTTGTACCTAGAGAGGCCGGAGAGCACTTCCTGTCCATCAAAAGAAAGAAGGACAAGAGCCCTATCGCTGGCAGTCCGTTCTCTATCCTGGTGGAGTCGGAGGAACCTGTAGAGGGCGTAGGATGCCCCGTAGACTATTGCTTCAGCTTGGATGATGTGAATCTTCCCGAGGATATCGTAAAGAACAGAATAAAGGCTACAATAAAGAGGCCATCGAGCGATATAGAAGAACCAATTGACGTGAAGCTGAACTCAGACAACACTCTTAGCTGCTCGTTTGTTCCGCGTGAAACTGGCCTTCATTACATCAACATTAGAAAGTACGGCCGACATGTGGAAGGTAGTCCATTTGTTATCAAGGTGACTGCACCAGAAGGGGTTTCAAGCGTTGGTAAGCCGTACGGAAAAGGTTTAGAGAGTCCTGATATCAACTTACCGGAAGACTACCCAAGGCTAACTGCTGCTCTTAAAAGACCGTCCAGTCCTAGAGAGGAGGAGCTGAAACTTGTCCTGAATGGAGATAACACCTTGGGCGTGGCATTCACCCCACGCGAAGAGGGCGAGCATTTGATTCATCTCAGAAAAGACAAAAAAGATGTACAGAATAGTCCTTACAGCGTGATGGTTGGAGCGAAGGAAGAGAAGGTGGAAGAAGTACATCCTATGGGACGAACGTGCGATGTGAACCTGGATATTCAAGGTGTCAAGCTGCCTGAAGACCTTGACAAAGATCTGCTTAGAGGATTCCTCAAACGGCCAAATAGCACCAAAGAGGAACCTCTTAAACTTGAAATCACCAGTGACAATTCTCTGGGCGTGTCATTCGTGCCCCAGGAACCTGGTGAACACCAGATAAGCGTCAGGAAGAAGACTCCGGACAGAAAATGGAAAGATGTGCCAGGAAGTCCCTTCTCCATCATGGTGGAAGCGGCCGAAGCTGTTAACGCTGTTGGTACACCATGTGATTGTCTCCTAGATATGCCTAGTGTGCGCATCCCTGAGGATCTAAAGAAACTCACTGCGACTCTCAAGAGACCATCGAGCCGCCACGAGGAAGATCTGAAGTTGAGAGTAACATCAGATAACAAACCTTTCGCTTCCTTCGTTCCACGCGAGCCTGGCCCGCATTTGATCAGTATCAAGAAATACGGTTCACACGTGAAGAACAGCCCATTCACTGTCATGGTGGTCGCCCCCGAGGCTGGAAACGCCATTGGTCGGCCGTGCGGTGTTGGACTCGAGATCCCAGGACTAAAACTCCCGGATGATTACAACAACGGTCTTTTGAGTGCTAGTCTAAAGAGGCCTTCTGGGAAACCTGAGGAACCTCTCCCTCTTGCTCTCAACTCAGATAACACATTGAGCGTCTCGTTTACACCACAGGAGACTGGAGAGCACTTCGTCACGGTCAAGAAGTCTGGTAACCACGTGAATGGCAGCCCATTCTCAGTGATGGTCAGTGGTCCAGGCCCAGCTGATCCGAGCAAAGTGGTCTGCACGGGTCCAGGTAAGAACCGTTGTTTTTTATTTAAGTTAATAATGTAAACTGAAATAATTTATTACAAGTACGTGGCGTTTATACAGAGAGACCAATAATTTCAAACTTGTACTTTTTCGTTTAGGTCTACATGACGGTGTGGCCGGTAAGCCCAGCTCTTTCACCATTAACACCCGAGATGCTGGCTACGGAGGACTGGGTCTTTCAATTGAGGGACCCTCCAAGGCGGAGATAAACTGTGTTGACAACGAGGATGGCACGTGTACAGTGGATTATCTTCCTGTTGAACCCGGCAAGTACACGATCAATGTGAAGTTTGCTGACGAGGATGTACCCGGAAGTCCATTCACATCAAACGTCCGACCATCGGGAGATGAAATTCAACCAGTCGAAGAGAACTTGGTAAGATTGATTGAGATAAAAACGATGAATCGGAAGCTTAGACTGATAACGTGACAATGATGCGACTTAAGAGGCTAATAAATTGTCAAAAACATGAACACATTCTGTTGGGCTTCGATGACTGCGACGCCAAACTGTGTTCCAATTATTGAGATTTATTTCAATAAAATAAAGTTAGTGAGAGTTTCAAGTGTTAATACCAAGTGAACTGCACCTGCTAATGATGTAAAGAAAGTGAATGTTCTGTACTGAACGATCTAGGAAAAGTCATGTATGAGAACCAAAGTTTGGACAACATTTGCGCGAAAAAATTTGCCGTAGAGATGCGTTGCTGTTGGAATCTTGAAATTTTTCCTTTTTAATTTTTAGTTCCTTTCCAACAACAAAACGTATTTTTTGTTTGCAAAGGGTGGGCGCGCGCAACTAGCATAACTGACTTTTTCAATACTCCATCTGTTGGTCGGATAAAAGCGGTGTTTTTATTGGTCAAGAGCACGTAAATGATACCCAGGCCGCGTCTCTACGTCATTAAAAACAATAGACGCTGCAGGTCCTGTCAGTCAACAAGTGAAAATGCAGGTCCTTAAGCGATAATGTTGCCTAATGTTACCGTTGTTTAAGATGTGTCGAGTAAAAACTCCCCATGTGTATTTCTAATTCAAAGTCTTTCAACCTAGTTCTCAATATTTCAATAACCAGTCTAAAAGGTTTAAAACTCCCTTCCCTGACAACAATATGTTTCTTGGAAATTTTACGAATTGACTGTTTTCTTCCTCTGTGTTTTGCAGGTGAGTTCGTCTGCACCAGATCAGTTCTCTGAGCCTCCACATCGAGTGTCTGAAGTTTTTGAGGATCTTGTGACGTTCGGTTCCACTCCCGCTCAGCCTCATGACTTCGTGTTTGATCTCAAAGGCTACAAGATGGACGATCTTGAAACCATGGTGATAAGCCCTGACGGAACGGAACTCGAGTCCGAGATTATCGAAACGACACCGAAGACGTACACCATCCGCTTTGTGCCGAAAGAGAGCGGCGAACACACTATCTATGTTAGATTCAAGAGCGGAAGAAAGAAGGACATCCCTGGAAGTCCATTCAAGGTCTTTGTCGAGGCACCAGTGTGGGGTGGGGCTGCAAAATGCGTGGCTGCAGGTCCTGGGCTTGAAAGAGGTGTGGTGAACCATCCGGGAGATTTCACTGTGTGGACACGTGATGCCGGTCCAGGAGGCCTTGCGATTGCAGTCGAAGGTCCTGCCAAGTCAGAGATCAAATGCACCGACAACGGAGACGGGTCTTGCAACATTTCCTACCTACCCACCACGCCCGGGGAATACACGTGTCATATTCGGTTTGCGGATGAAGACATTCCCGGAAGTCCTTACAAGGTCCAAGTATCGCCGGAAGTGGAGGACCGCTTTAGGGATCTCAACGTCACCGACCTCGCCGAGAGCGGATTAAAGGTCAACCAGCCCGCTTCATTCTCCGTGCAAACAAATGCAGCTGTAGGAGATGTGACTGCTTCTGTCGTGGCGCCTTCAGGGGACGAAAAAGAAGCTCAAGTGTCCAAACTCGGCGGTGGGAACTTCGCCATTCGCTTCACCCCTAGGGAATATGGGGACCACCTCGTCAATGTCCGTTTTGATGGCTCTCATATCCCCGGTAGCCCGTTCAAGATCAGGGTAGGCGGGGCAGAAGGTCATCCAGAGAAAGTCAAGGCTTATGGTGAGGGATTGAGCAAAGGAAGGGTCGGCGAATCAGCAGAGTTTACTGTCAACGCTCTGGAAGCCGGCTCAGGTGCGCTTGCTCTCTCCGTAGACGGTCCCGCTAAGGTGAAGATGAATTGCAGTGAAAATCCCGACGGTACCTATCAAGTCACGTACAACCCGGTCGTAGCAGGCGAGTACACGATAAGAATAAAATTCGCTGGTCAAGACATCCCCGGGAGCCCGTATAACGTAACGATTTACCCGTCCGATGGTAAATACGCCAGCACGGGCGACGCGTCCAAGTGCACCTCGCGAGGAACTGGTCTTCATAGCGCTGTCCTCGGGCAGCCAAACTCCTTCACTGTCAACGCTAGCAATGCTGGTCGTGGTTCCCTGATGGTGGGTGTTGAAGGCCCTGCGATACCAGCTAAAGAAATCAACGTCAAGCACACGGGCAGCAACGTGTATGCTGTGAATTACGCCCTAGAGGAGCCTGGTACCTATGTCCTTAAAGTTCTGTGGGCAGATAAGCACATCCCTGGAAGCCCTTTTCACGTGACAGTTTAAACACGCGAGAACACGCGCGTGCGCGAAACGAGAACTCTAGTCTTGTAATTAAGGACTTAAAAAAATTGAAGGAGAAATTATTTTCATTACAACTGTAAGGTTGCACCTGAATGTTTTAAGTCGCATTTTGCAATACTAATGCTAGTTTTCTATTTTATTACAATTAAAATTTTGTTAAAAAAGCCCTCGTTTGTATCACTGACTGTAGAAACTTTAGGATCTATTGTAGCTAGTGAAGCATTTTTCGGCGATACAAGTTGTAGCTATGTTGTAATTTCTAAATCGATCATCGTATTATGATAAACACGGTAACACGTAGAAGAAAAAGAGCACTGTAAACTCAAATGTTTTGTTTGTTAGTTTTTCTAGCGAGATCTGTGTGATAATTTTAGGGATATTTTCTAATAACTGACAAATAAATTGGTTAAAGAAATTTTGTATTTTTATTGGTTACCTCTTAAAAGGCATTTCAGTGGTGCACTTTTCCCCGGGGGACTCCCATCAGTAAAGGTCGGAATAGGCCGTATTCGTATTCTCGGTATTGGACTGGAACTAGCTTGCAATGGAGGCTCATGCGGGGAATATCATTAAAAAGAGGTGAATGCTATTTGTATTTGAAAACACTCCCCGCATTAATTAGCCTCAGTTGCAAGCTAGTTCCAGTCCATTACCGGGAATACGAAGATGGCCTAATGCTCGTCGGAAATTTGAATTATACCCATAACAGAGACCAACCTGGGCGTGGTTCGAGCTTTATTTCACCCCTAGGAGAGACGAAGAGCAAGCTCGACCTTTTCAGATGGAAGTCCCTTCCCCACGGGGCATTTATAGTCTTTATTCGTATTTTGAATTTAAATGTACTGTGATCCTTGTGTTCACACTTAAATTTGGTAAGTCACATTTCCACAGAGCAACAGCGTTATGGTTTTTTTGTCTTTTTCTTGGAGAATTTTAAGATCTGAATACCTGGAAAACTGTAAACATTTATAACACAACACTGAAACAAAAACTTGCTAAAAAGATGAAATTGATTTGAAATTGTCTTCCTTAAAAACAAGTTCCCCTCTAGTCAAATCCCTCAACACTCTTGTCCGCGCGCTTTATGTAGGGGTGTTACCAAGGCGCTTCGTAGACCACGCGCGTTCGCAAAAAAAATACGACATACAGTAGTTATGAAAAGGTATTGGTGGGGTGCGAAAAACGTTTCTTTTGCTGCTTTTGTCGGTATTAGTGAACGGCAAATTTGTGAGTTTTCGATGGGGACCAAGAAAAACGTTCGTCGTAACGGAAGATGACTAGTTTCTTGTTTGTTCTAAACTGTCCTCTTATATCCCTTTGTTTTGGATTTATCACGTGACTGTTTAGACCACTCGCATGTTATTCAGGAAGCCGCAATGATTGGAATTAGCGTCCGCGCTCCCCGATTAGTGCCGTTTTTTTCAGTAAGCGTCCCTCAACTAAAAGGCGTCTCCTTCCAATAACCTTACTTAACTGAGATAAAATAAAAACAAGTTTTTGCTGTGTAGCACTTTGAATAGAATAGCATTCGTTTAAAATAACAAAAAGTGGTTATATGTGGTATTTTTAGATACCTTTCTGTAAAAACAGACGTCCACGTTTGTTTAACGCTTCATTTACGACTGATGAAGAGGGTTTT
>Ga0126338_10002539_pt1 | contig 12594 bp, 2 predicted proteins | sample OrbCmetagenome_2_FD_92529 | JGI IMG/M metagenome (GOLD analysis project Ga0126338, IMG submission 92529) | Coral microbial communities from Petempiche,Puerto Morelos, Mexico - Orbicella C C metagenome | ecosystem: Host-associated > Invertebrates > Cnidaria > Coral | place: Petempiche,Puerto... | reverse complement strand
CTCCTTTCAACTAATTTCTTTTTGAGAGTGCTAAAGCCTCAAAAGTTAGGCATTTTCCCTACGCAAAAGTTTCGCAGTAGCTTCGGCAATTTCCGAATATTACCGGTACTTTCCGAAGACATCCGAATATGCGCCACTCGGCGAAAAACTGAATTATCATAAATGCAAAGACTACAATTTCAGAATTGTGTTGTGGTTTTACAAGTATTTTTTGTTGAGCATGGGGATTATTTTGTAAAGAATGAATGAAAAATTACGATGGAGGTGGAAACGTGGAAATCTGAGCGTAAACTTAGATAGCAACGTTCAGCATAGGAAGAGCTCTACTGGCTATTTAACGTGGATTTCTTGTCACTGGTCGCTTTGAGGCGAATCCTCACAATTTCACGCAACACAGGTTTCTCCGACAACCTGCGTTTGAGATGAGAAAAATGGCTGGGTTTAGATGTCCTGCTTCTCCTCCGCCTCCAGATCTCTCCAATCTAACGGAGGAAGAGAAAGAGATCATCCAGTCTGTGCTACAGCGACAGAAACAAATGGAAGAAGAGACGACACAGCTGCAATTGTAAGCCAAGCGTTCATGTTTATGTCGCCATGTTATGTGTGGAGTCTAGGTGCTGCATCGTGGCGCGTGTTTTTAAGGCACTTCTTCAGTGAATTCGTATCGTTTACGAAGAAAAATCGTGTGAATTACATTTAAGATACGATGTAATATTGCACTGGTTTAGTCTTCCGTTGTATTTTGCATGCTTGGCTGGAAATTAAACAAGTTTATGCCTTCGCATGTTTTTGTTGTAGATCGCTCCAGAAAGAAGTGGAAAGCTATCAACATAGAGTTGAAAGGAAGACTGCTCAGTCGGAAACTGTGTCTAAGGCTGAAAATGTCTGTGAAATTTGCCATAAGACAAAGTTTACGGACGGAACGGGAAGGGAATGCAAGTACTGTAAGCTTAAAGTCTGCGCCCGGTGTGGAGTGCAAGTCACAATTCCTGGGACGAAACAGGTGAATACGAAATTCTTTGAGCATTTTCTACAGAGAGAAATGTGTAAAAGATACTATTGTTAAGTTAGGCGTCATTTACATTTTCTCTTTATTTTCTGAAATAATTTTTTGGACCGACTAAAGGTTCTATTTATGGGTTTAGGAAATATAGGTTTTGTAGTGGTCGCTTTCGCCAGTATTGAAATTAACTTGATATTATTTTTAACTTTTTTTCTCCCTTCCGTTGGACGCTTGGCTGATTTATTGCACCGATGTCCACTCAGGCTTCGGTAAGTCAAAATATAATTTTAATCTCTTATTTTTACACCTTAACATTTTATTTCAAGGCTTGAGATCTCGAAAAACATTTGGTGAAGGGTTGAGGCTGATGATAGTAAACACACTGTTGACAGCTAAAGCTTTGCTCATGTATTTTTAAAAACTTCCACTTTGTGGATTTAGCTGTATTAGAATTTCTTATTCAGTCGAGCTTGAACAATTTTATCTGTGAGATTTATCGGTGATTTATTCTCGGTGGCGTAAACTTTAAAATAGTAATAATCTCTTATTATTACTCTAGCTCAGGGTAAAAATTCTTCTTGGACTGTTTTTGTCGACGTGTGTTTTGTGACAGAACTGAAAGCCTCCAGTATTACATTTCATCTAACTTATTTATAATTCTGTTCCGCCGATTAAGTTTTATAAATATTCGAATTTTAAGGCGTTTTATTGAATCCCCCTACAAGCTAACCTCATAGGGTACTTACGGTAAATGGTTTGCCTTCTTTATTTCGGAAGGAGTGGAAAATGTCTTAATTTGAGGCGATTTTTTTGTAGCAGTGCTTTCTATGTCCACAAACGTAGACGATGGTTGATGTACAGGTGAAAATGTTGACCCACCCAAGTTTTTTTCTTGGCAAACATGAGCCTACTTGTTTCAAAATAACGCGTCCAAAATGTTGATTGGCGAGAAATTTCTACCGAGAATGTTTTTCAACAGCGTTTTATGCTAAAGATGTGGTGAAAATATGTAACATTTGTGTACTTTTTATTCGTTTCGTATGTTATTGGTTAAAAACATCCCGGTCAGTGGATGTATTGTATTTGGAGAACTTGCAGTGTGTAAATAATGGTACATTTTACTGATTTCTTATTTGCCTCTGATCTCTTGGTTGAAATAACTGCTTGGCACAACCCAATATTGGATGCTGGAAATTTTTTACATTGTGTACTTTTTTTTTTTAGTTCTGGAAATATCTTAAGTATACATGTGATTATTTAAATATGATCAATATGCATAGCATCCAGTATAGGTACTTTTCTGTATTGTAATTTTCTTCAGCTATCTAAAAGTTGTGTAGATGACAACCTTTTTAGCTCTTGCGTAAAATTTTCACTTTTTATATACTTAAGAATATTGTCTTTGTCTTGGGAAGAATCATATTTTGACAAATTTTGCATTCACCTCATATCGTTGATTATTCAATACAGTGAACAAAACCAAATTTCTTGGTTTATTATTTGTCGCCTTAACCACAGGGTCATTTCCTTTCTTAACCTTTTCACTCACAATTACAATAATATAAATTTAAACTTTTATGAGACTGTATAAATTAGACTAGATTTCAATCAATTTCTCGTTGAAATTACTTTTAGTTTTCTTTGACGCCTCTTAAGCCTTCAGTGCTACAGTAGAGGATAAGATACACATCAAAATCAACCAGCTTGTGTGGTTATGTTCCAAGAAATCATGCTATGTACAGTAAAAGACGGAAAAAGTATAGATAACATAGTGATAACATCTTGCTTTACGTCAAATGCCATTTCATGAGAATGTTCCTCTTGAAAAATTTTCTTGTTGACAGTCATGGCATTTTGGCACAGTCCAATTTTTATACTTTATTAAAAACCTGAAGAGAGGTTATCTTTCTAGATTAAGTAGTTGTTGAATTTCAGAGTTTCAGACTTCTATATTGTAACATTGGTGGCAACAATTGCCTTTGGAAGTCTATTAAAAATTCAAGGAACCCAAAACATTAATTATAAACTGAGATAGTCTCTTTCTTGGAGATTTGTTAATGTGCCAAGAGGAATTTCCATGTTTTTTTTCTAGAAGCTTTCTGTCAATTCTGTTATTGTTGGGTTGTCATTAAAATGTGTCTCAGTGAAGTGAATTTGTCAAATAACAACAGGGTTGGGTTGTTATCAGATCAGTGCGATTCATTGATACAAATGTACTCCTGCACATGATGAAAAGTTACTTTACAACAAAACATTTTTCTTAGAACTGTAAGAATACTTGAATCAGGTTTGGCACTAAGCCAGCTGTGGATATTTTGCCACCAAGTTTTCAAATATTTATCACAATTTGTGGGTGCAGCTTTCTGCCCTAAGCAGGAATTGAGTTTTCATTGTCTAGTTTTAATTAGAACCGTAACACACCATTAAGTTTTGAATTATAGTGATTAATATTTCGGTCCACATCACAAGAGTTATTTCCTCTCAGAGTTCTTATGATTGCTACAACTAGCTGTAGGGGTCCTGCTTGATTGCAGTTACCAAATCACACACACCAAAACACCAAGATTTACCATTTCAAAACCTTTTTTAAAGCCCTGTTGAAGCAATTTCATAATGCTTCACATCCAGTAATTATAGTCTTTTGTTTACTCTATTCTGTAAGTTAAATTTGTCTGATTGTCTCCTGATAGTTAAACTGATGTTTAGACTGCTGGTCTGTTTTTCAAACAGTACCGCCAAGATGGTACGCAGCTTGAAAACAGCAGATTACTTGAGTGTTACCCTGCGGCAATAACTGTTTTTAATTGCAAAGTCTGAGAACTAAAACATCCAAAGTGCGTTTTTCATACTAGTATACATTTTAGGCAAAATAGCATTCTCTCTGTGGCGTCTTTAAGTTGTGATTGTTCCTCACCTTCAGAATCTTGTTTATTTAAGAAATTAATTTTGATCCACAAGATTCTCTATCAATAAAAGGACTGTCCCAATTGGTTCATAAAAGTGATTTATTCACGTGTCTCAAGTTAATATAGAAATTTTGTTGTATGGACTGGGGCAGATATAGAGTTTACTCTTAATGAGTAGAAAAATGAGGCTGTAAATGTTACTACTGTTCTGAGTCTCACTTGGAACTGTGGTATGGAAAAGAGGTAGTTATTAAAAGCGTATATGTAGATGTGAGAGAAAAATGATGGTCATCATGAGTTTATATTTTGCTCAAGATTGTGTGATTAAAAAGAATTTATATAATAAGTATTCGCTCATAAACATACCCAGCAGGCTTATTCTCTGCTGGATAACTTGACTCTTCAAAAGCTTGTTCTGCATTTGAGCAGAGATAAGTTCTTTAACATTTGTTTTGGCGGCATCTGCTCACCTTTGTAGTTTGCGAAATAGTAGTTTGATGCCAAGATGAAATCACCTGGATATCTTTACCATCTCTGGTCAGTGATTAATTGTGTTCGCAAGTTAATGACTGTCTGGAGGAACACATATATTAATTTTACAGACCACCTGAGGAATTACTTAACCTTTTTTTGGTAGCTCCAAAAGCTTAAGTCAATACCTCAGGCCTTTAAAGTATAGCGGTAACATCAAAGATTTCAAATCACAGCTGTTGTGTCTCTACACAAGGCATATTTAGGCAAGTGGTATAGTCAGCGGACATTGTCAGGCAATCATTTACAAAACAATATTGGGAAATTATAATAGTTTTTTGCATGTCATGTTAATTTTGATCCAAGGTTTTAGTCTCTTTGCACTGGCTGGAAGTGAATAATGAAAGAAATTGTTAGAATTATTTCTTTAAGTGTGTAGTGCAACTTTTCAATATTAATTAATAAGTTGGAGGGCATATGCTGATTGGTTGAGTACTGGCAGTTAATGACAGAGGACAATATTGCAGTCAACCATCTCATATGCAATACTCATGAATTCATTAATTTGTAAGTTCAGGATGTGTGTCTAAGATCATTAAATGTCCCCTTATTACAAATATATATTGTTTTTATGTGGTCATGGCAACTTCTCACTGCCATTCAGGGGTTTCATTAAGGGCCAGGCCGGGTACCAGGCAAATTGACCGACTGCGATGACGACTTTGCCTGCCTGGTTTTACCATGCAGAAAGGTTTTCTTATAACAAAGTTCAGATCAAATAGTTTTGCCCACCTGTTAAAAACATGAATGAAACCCCTGAAATTATTTAAACAATAACGTTAATTTTATGCTAGAAGGTACAGTAATGTGTTTTGTATGGTTGAGATCATGTTTCACAATCAGTGTCCTGTCTTGTAAGAGGTATGCCCCTGCTAGAGGATGTAAATCAAATTATGTAGTGTGTTGTTAACCAGTTTTCTGATTCAGTGTCACCTTATGGGAGGTTTTTTTTACTCAAAGTTTCAAACATCACTGGTCAGAGGTATTTTGATATGACCACGAAACACTTCCTCTTTACATGAAGAGTGCATGTAGGATGTTTTGTATACATAAGAAACAAAAAAAAAGGAGAAAGAAACAAAAAAAAGAAACAAGCAAGCAAGCAAACAAACAAAAGTACTATATTTAAGCAAGGACATTCTTTAGTATCATAATGGTAATATTTGTAGTTTAAATGAACACAATTAATGCTTGTTGTGTGCATATTATCTCATGTACATGTACATATTGTTAAATAACCAAGTTTTGTTAACTGCTAGTCAATAATAGATGAACCTTTTAAACTGTTACTCATTTCAGTAATTAATATATAACTAGTAATGTTCACTTATTAACTATTAAGCTAAGCTTATTGACTTGTTAATGTAAGCATAACTTTTAACAACATTAATATACTGACATGTAATTAAATACTAGAAAAGTTAATATGTAGTTTACTTGTAAATTTTATCGAGTCACTTAGAATTTTGCAGGTAAACTTCAAACATTTTTGTCTATTGGTTAATTAAAATAATTAATTATCTTATGTGTAAAAAGTGTTTCCAAGGACTTTCCCCTCCTGCATGCTAAACCGTTATATATCTGTGTTTATTTTCTTGCAGCCTAAGGTATCTGGCCTATCGGACATCATTGTTAGTATATAAGCCTGTGTGTCTTGTCTTGCTTGCCTCTGATTTGCACAATGGTTAAAATTGTTGTTAAGTGTGTATTAACTTGTTAAACTTTCTTGCAGCAAGGCCAGGGTCTCTCTCTCTTCTCCAACTTGATACAAGACTTCAAGACTCTTGCTCTCGGTCCTGAGGTCTGTACATGACATACTGTTCATTTTCTTGTCTTTGTATCAGCATTATTCTGGTGCATTTCTTTATTTCTCTAGTCTAGGCTGTTTAAACTATTCTTGAAACCGTAGCTCTTGGGTGAAACATTGGTTTGGTTGTTCCTTCCCTTGCCAAAAATGATCTTTCTTCTTTTCACCTTTATTTTGACTTGCTGACTCATTCAACTTTAAGAATCCTTTATAATTATGCACGTGTAAATGCTGTTCTTTTTATTCCTATCACTGCTACTTAATTCCAACACCCTGGGCTTAAATACGTCCATGTTCAACCTACTGTTAAATCTTAGTGTAAACAATAAAATTTAAAATACTCTCTAATCAATTTGTATTGTTGGCATGTTTGAGTGTGATTGTTTGCATGGCAGCTGCGTCTTGAAAGCTTGTTGACATCTTGCGTGACACAAGTAGTAATTTGTTGCCTCAAGTTTCCCCTTGTCTTTGGTGGCTTTGAAACACCTTTGTCTGTCTGCAAAATTTGTCAATCTGCCATGTTCTCTCTATCCTTTTAGTTTTCCAAGTGCTGTCATCTTTGGTATTATTAATTTACTGCCAGTGTACAAACTGATGGGAAAATTGCACTTGTCTGCTTTGTGAAATGTAATAATTTGAACTCCTGGAGATAAGCAATTTTACCTCCTTGACCCAAAAAAAACCATTTTGTTAAAAGTAGAGCTTAACTGATTCAACCAGAAAAATACATCAAATATTCCAAAAAAATAGTCCCCCAAAAAATCAGCCAAAGCAGTGTGAAACATTTTAAACCTAGACCACTTTTCCTCATACCTTGGAGATTTGATGACCCATACAGGAGACCAGGAGATTCGGTCTGCAGCTGGGAGGCTCCCAGATTATCCCAGAGAATTTGTATAGATGCAGTTAAGCTACTTGGGAAATTTAGGGATTCCATCTACGTTGAAATCAGACCATAACATATCTTTACTTTATCTCCAACTAGAAATAGAAAATGTAGGTGCTAAAAGCATTTATTTACTTATTCAATTTTATCAAAACACTAAAAAATCAATATAAAGTAACAGTGATGGTTGAAGTTGTCTTAAACACAATAAAAAAAAAATTAAGATGTAAAACAAAAGTAGCTTTTAAAATTGTCATAAATACAAAACTTAAATTATATTACATGCATGAAGATATTAATTAAAACAAAATTCATATACTAGTATTGAAATTTGCCCTGAGATTAAACATAGTTATTGCTAAATTTAAATTTATTTCTAGTGGAAAAAAATAGAATTATATGTAAACTATAAATGAACTAAAAATGATTAATATTAGAAGAAACCCCTTCCCATGAGAAGAGCTTTTTGTTATTTGTTGTTAGTAGTTAAATCTGCAAGCCATGAAATCAAATATCAATCAATTTCTCCTAGAAATAGACCCCAGGATATGGGTGCGCTGTGTAATATTTACTAAACCATTCACTGCGGGTGTCATCCATGGAAACTGTTAACTACTTGTCACACTCCATGAGTTAACTATGGGAGGATCTTGATTCTTTAGTTGCGTCATTAACATGAGAATGTAACACCAGTAATTTACCTGTATAGGAGTCTGACCTGCTAGGCTGGCATGCAGATAAACAAAACTGCTAGAGTTGAACAAATTTAAGACAGTGTTTTAATTGTTTCGTTGCTCAAGTGATACTTGACTGATTTTGCTTTTACTATGAACTTATCCCTTTGCTATATTGAATGATGTGACTTCATCAAGTTTGTAACACATTTTCTAATCAACATTATTTTATTTCAATCTGCAGTTAGTAATGAATTATTGAACATGCGTACAGTTTTCCAGGCTGTTTTAAATAGTTAGTGATTTCCGACTTAACAGTGAAGCTGCAATTATCTTTAAGTCCAAGACACCTTTTATCTATGGGCTTTATTTTTTCCTTAGTTTTCACTAAGTATGAATTATTCACCTTGTTTTGTCTGGTGAAGGTGGTAATGGTGTTCAGTGTCTGTATTTGATGCAAAAAAAAAAAAAGCATTTATTTGTTACTTACAATGTGTTGTAGATTTTTACTCAGGGCTTGCCATAATTTAACACACTTTGTAACATTGATTGTGGCTGTACCTTGTGGAGAAACATTTATTGTACAGTTTCTCTAAAGCCAGAAATGGTATTCCTTATTTGAAGGATTAACTATTGCTTTTATAATTGTAAAAGTTATTCTTAGCGGTCTTTGCAGTGAAAGTCTGGTACTAATATGAAATTTTTAAATTGTTTAATTATTTTCCCAGGTGATCATTACTTAAACATATGTTAATAGTGTACCTCAGTTTATAGCCACCAATTTATGCAATGGCTTTGAAAATCAATCCTACATGTGTTAAGGTAATTCCATCGAAATAAAACTCACAATAGATTTTCTTTCAAATTTTACCTGTTGGCTTCTTATATCAAGAGAACTTAAAATTTGAAATAAAAAGGGAGGTCCCCATATTAGTTTAGGAGCAGGAGGACCTTCAATAAACCCCATAATTTGTAAAATTATCTGCTTTCAGAAATGTTTATATTTGAACCATTCACCTTACGCTTTAAGAGAGCAGGAAAATAGAGAGAAAGTTAAGCGAGAAATATAACAACGGATGTATTCCATAAATGTTAAGGAGCAATTTGATGTACGTTTCATGATAAGGGCACTCATATTGAGTCAACAGGGATACAATATGTTCCAAGTACGCAGTGTTCTGGGGCCACATATTTTTTACGAGTGCTAGCTACGCTCTCTTTTTCTGTGACAAATTTTTATTCTGCGATAGAAATTGGTCCATATTTACTGTGTAGAAAGAAGGTGATCTCTGCATTCAAACTAAATAAAAAACATTGTTAGGTCCAGGTACTCGTTTCCGAGGAAAAAACGATGATTTGTCCCTCGCAAGCCCAGCTGTTTACAAAAAGCCACCATTTTGTATATGTTGTGTATTTGCATGTGCTTGTGAGTGCGTGCTAATGAAGCGAAAATCGTGCGCAGTAGGGATGTGCAATGTAATTCTGAGGAATCACCTTAAAATATACATTTTCTAAAATCTTGAAACACAAGAATAAGATTATGTACAATCATTAGAATTATTTTAAGGGTAAATAACTATGTAATAACAGTGAAATGAGGAGTGATTAATTTATTTTTTATTTCCATGCCCGAGAGTAACAAAATTTGATTAATGACACTGAAAATAGTATTACACGTAGCCCTACATTTCTCTCCAAATTTTTCAACGCTGATTTCAATCTCGTGGTAAATTTTCCCATATGTTATCACTTTGATGTATGTTTAAAGAAGGCTATATATCTCATTTTCAAAACAGTTGCAAAATTTATAATTTGAGTGATGTTAGAAAGAGGAGTTGCCTCTTTCAAAGTTGCCTGTGAAAAAACAAAAAGTTGTGAAGATCTTATGATCAATGTATTGAGATTCACAAGGCGACTAAAGTATTGCTGTTCATGGAAATCAACACAGTTTTAGAGAAAGAAGGGTGGTTTTTTATGGCTGTTTGTGGCTGTTTATTATTTTAAATGTCATTGAATCCAAGTTGTATGAATTTTTTGGGGGGAAAATGAAAAAGTAATAAAATTAAATAAAATAAAAAAAGGAAAAAATAATTAAAAAATAATTAAATAAATAACATTAAGTACTATACTCTAGACTGAGGATCTGAAAATGTGTAATCTGTATTTCACAATTTCAACTTTGAATTCAGTCCTGAAGTTCAGATCTACTGTCGTAATGGAGATCTGAAAATGATGAACCTATTCTGGAAGTTTTTTTGTCTTTGGTCAGGGTTATCTTATTGTTACATTTGTGATATTTCACCCGATTATCAGATTTTTTCAATTTTTTGTGTGTGTAGAAAGAAAGATCTTGAAGTGACCTACTTTTTTTTTTTAAATTGACAAACATTTCTCAGAGAGGAATGCAAAGGGCTCAAAAGAAGTAAATAATATTCATGCAGATATCATTACTTATAAAATACCTGTACTTATGTTTCTTGGTTGGCCAGGATAATATCCTGGTGAACATCTAATTTATAACAAGACTTTTTTCCCATTCGTACCTGTTCTTGAAATTTGTGTCTCTTTTGAGCACATACTGGTAACCAAACTATTTTTGAAGTTGAAATTTTACATATTAAATTTCTTCGGTAAAATTCCTAATTGTGAACTCAAGCTGACATTTTTGAAGTATGCCATGGCAACCTTCACCTCAATATGTCTGCATGGTGTGTTTGATTGCTTTCCCATCACCTTCACTGAAGAGGTTCATCTTCAACTACCATGGCTAAACCTGGCCTTTTCTTGAAGTTACTTCAATCTATATTTTTATAACATTCCTTCTTGCCATATATAACTTGTTTTACCTTATTTTACACTGTCATGGACTAAATGCTCTACTATCACAGAAGTGAACATTTTTCGCTATTTCGGTGCTCCATTGCTCACTGCCAAAGATTGCATGTTTACATTGTGCACGTAAGAGATAACAGTCTCCCTGCTAGTAATAAAGCTTCATTAATTACTTAGAAATCAGTGTCATCAAGATGCCACTTTTATCACACACAGAAAGCATGTTGTGACTCCTTTTTGAATGACAATAAGTGATCACAAAGATATTTGAGCTTCACCTTTGCGGAATATTGATCTGTCAGAGCTTTGAAATTGCATATCAAGCTTTGAAAGTTGTCCTTTCAAACTCCAATAAAAACTTGTTTTGTGAGATTTAGTCATGCAGAAGACTTGACATGACTGGGATTAGTTCAGCAATAGTGTTTCCTGCTGATCTCTGTCATTTGCTTTATATAGAATGATGTAGATTCGCAAGTAAATTGAATGTTTTACATGCTGTTTCAAATAAAACAAGAAGGCTGTTTGCTTATGATATGTTAGCCAATCCACCTGTGCCTCACTAGGGTGCTGCCAGAACATTTTTCATTTTTAGTTTATCCGCTCGGGTCTTGAAAGAATTATTGTGCTCAAAAGCTTTTCTTCGACTGGATTATTAAATTCAATCAGTGATGATCGCTGGTCACTCAAATACAGGACTTAAAGATGATGGAACATGGTATGCAAACAAATGTGAAACAAAACTGTAATAATTTTTTCTTGATATATTATATTTGATTTGACAGTGCACTTAAGTTTTTTTCACCTGCCAATTCTAACATTTGGCCTGCTTTTGGCCATTGCTGCTACATGTAATATTGCTTATTATCCTGATAATTAAGGTCAGTTCAGCAATCATGCTTCCACTGTGCTGAATGCATGTTACTGTCAACCAGATTAGACACATCAGTTAAGTTCGACAAACATTGGTGGTGATGCAGGATTCTTGGCACACAAGCAATCCAGTCATAGTGACAATAACCATGAACCTGACTCAATTTGTGCATAATTTATGAAATACGTTTTTATTGTAGGATTACCCATCTTCTATCCATGTAAATTAAACTCTTCTATCCATGTAAATTAAGCTCAGCAGATTTTTTTATATATGTCCTAATTTGATTCCTACTGCTACTATGCAATCATGGTCTTCACTTATGCTGAGTGATTGAGCTATGCCTCAGCTTAAGAGAGTTTACACAAGCTAGACTAGAGTTAATCAATATTAATGCTGTGTGAAATCCTGCTGGAGTGTCCTGTTGTATTTGGTTATAAATAGTACTAAGAATGTTAATGTTTTGGAGAATCTCTCACTGTTTCAATGCCAGTTGTCTCAACCTGCATGTTTTAACAGGTTTTTTTTTGGGGGGGGGGGAGGGTTGATTGGGTGGCTAGCCACCCCTATTTTGGAGGAGCCAAGTATAAAACAAATTTAAAAAGATTGTGAACATTATGGCAGAAATAAACTAAGGCAAACACTCTGGACAGATGCCTCATTTACACTCTATACACTCTATACACTTGATTATTTTCAAATTGTATGTTACAAAAAAAGGCATGCCCGCAACTAGCAAGGGCTAATCTAGGGAGGCCATGCCTTAATAGCCGAATTACATAAACATGCGAAATCAGAAATTAACTAATAAAAATAATAGAAGGGAAAAATACAGTATTAAATAACAACAAGAAAAACCATTTCATTGACCTAATTTAAAATATTAAAGGTTCAGGTACTGTTTATGTTAGTTGAAAGAGGACAGATCAGGAGAAGTATTACCAAGACTTTACATTTTGTATAATCTGAAATAATTACTGGTAGTTTTGTTCTAGCTAAAATAGTGATAAGAATATGTAATACTCTCACAGTTACACCAGTGAGTAAGAGTAATGAGGGCCCATATGCATGCACCATTATTTCT
>Ga0126338_10002536_pt1 | contig 12596 bp, 6 predicted proteins | sample OrbCmetagenome_2_FD_92529 | JGI IMG/M metagenome (GOLD analysis project Ga0126338, IMG submission 92529) | Coral microbial communities from Petempiche,Puerto Morelos, Mexico - Orbicella C C metagenome | ecosystem: Host-associated > Invertebrates > Cnidaria > Coral | place: Petempiche,Puerto... | reverse complement strand
CTATACTTCAGAATTTCTTACGATACCTTCTGAGTTGTTTTTCTCCCAAAATCCATCTTCAGGATCTTTGAAGTAATTATTGTTTTCAATTTGTCCTAGATGAGAATCTCGGCCATTTCGAAGCGAATTCATTTGATCGTGCTAAAATCATCATGCAGGCCATATTGCTGCATATTGTAATTGGAGAGTATTTTTTGACCTTGAAATGCTGCTCGAAGATAGCAAAATGTGAACTCATGGTTGGGAGACCTTGATATGCTACTCAAAGATGGTGAAATGCGAACTCGTGCTTACAAGAACCTTGAAATGCTGCTAGAAGATGGCGAAACACGAACTCATGGCTGCAAGCACCTTGAAATCAAGCATTTCATGTACCCCACACCACTCCAGCTGTTTTGTGAGCCTGCGTTCCTTACCCCACATTACCCGAGACCACTGTGCGCGCCTAGTTTCATCAAATCGAGAATGCTTCGCATACCACCAACATCAAATCAAGAACACTTTGCATACTACCAACACATTTCTTACTTTTTTGAAATTCCTTGCATGTATACACGCGGGGAATCCTAGGGTGCCTCCTCGGGTCAATAATCATCGAGGCACATGTACTTCCTTGAACAGTTTATAATACTACTTTTATCAGTATGGCAGATTTTATCCTTTGCACAAACCTAAGCAGTGAGAGGATAAACTTGATCCAAACCAAACAAATAAAACACTCACTCTTTTTTTCTTCTTCTTCTCTGTTTCTTTCCTCATCTCTTCACACCACAGCTCAAAGAAGTATGTAGGATCAGTGTAGAACTTAAGAGCATCTTTATTGTCATCTCTGTAAGAGTTCATATCCTGAAGCCTAGGTGGTTTATCACAAGTGCTGTATCTCTCCTTCATTGCTGAGGGAAGAGTACTACTGGCCAAAACCTGCTGATCTGTTACAATGGTGCACTTGAAGGCTTTCCGCAAGTTTATATCTTGTAAAGAAACTGAAAATTGAACAAAATGTCAAATTAATGTTACACTTACACTTCCTTCAGCTAAACTGAAGCTATTCTTCAGTCTCAGAGGGCAAATGAGAGGGTTTACTCTCCCCCAACTTTATCAAAATATAATTATTTAATAACTGATATTACAGTATGAAGGAAGTTATCTGAAACTGACCCAGTGACCCAGTGATTAATAATTATTATAGACACTCAAAACGTGAACACTTTACACTTGTTGTATATTTTTAGGTGGCTGCAGGATAAAGGCTCTTCATATAATGTATAAGATTAGCATTTTTCACACTGTAAAAATGCCAATCTTTTTAAGTTTAAACACCCTTGTTAATATGAAGAGCCCTCTTTCTATGGTAAAAATGTACAAAAATGTCAAGTGTTCACAGTTCAAGTGTCCTCACTGTAAAAGATCTTTGTGCTTTCCAAAATAATCACGCTCATGGTAAAAATAATCAAAGTCTTGAAGATGAAAGCTGAGGTTGGTAACATGCACCTTGACCTATTTTACATTAATCAAAGCCATTATTTTCAGCTTTCAGGATGAATTTAAATTTTTCCCCATCCTGGCGCAGCCATGTTTGTTAGGATTCCATTGCACAAATTCTGTAAAGTTAAACCTTGAAAATGTCGAGATCACAGACACCAGAGGAAATTGTTTTAGCTGCAATCTTTTTTACAGACCTTGAGGGCGTAAAAATGATCAATAAGCTATGAGAAATTATCTGACTTCAAAACTGGTGATGTTAACAATTTAACCACCAGTTTTCTAAAGTAACACCCACAAGAATATTGAATAGTGATAACAAGCTAACTATTGAAGTACTGCATTCGAACTAGCCTACTGATGTGCACACATACATCTGAAAAACGTTTGAAAAAATTGGCAAGAAATAACCACCGCTTTTACATTAATGTATCATTGCTATAATTAACCACTAGCAACAAACACTTTTAAATAATAGCTTGCTAACTAAAGGATTACGAACAGTTTGTTCTGTGTTAATATTTTATAGGGTTTCTCAACAAATTATTAAACAAACTCCCCCTACATTTCGGTGAAAATACTCTAAAATGTTACGAAAGTAACCTTCACAAGACTCAAACGCTAATCACGCCGCCAAACCAGCAGGTATGACTAAGAGCTTAATTTATATGATGACAAGTATCGAGAAATAAGATTGTTTTCAAATTATAAAAGGAAAACTATAAGCTTAACTTAAAAACATCTTTCACGCAAATTTAGAGTAAAAACGCCGTAGAATTTCCTTGAAAATTTCCGATATTTTAGCAACAGATTCTTTTTTGCGAAAACGACATGGAAACAAAATAATTATTCATTGAAAATCAACAATAACATAAAGTTGTGTACAGACCAGAAGTCAAATTAGCTTAAAATGATATCCTCACAGCATTTCCATCATATATTTTGCATACTATATAAGCTTAACAAGAGCAGACATTTTTATCTTTCCTAGCCGATTCAAGAATTTGATAAATTTAGCTCAGGAATGCGTCGTATATTATTTTCCCACATAACCTTGATCACTTACTTTCTTCCACATTCGAGTCCAGTTGTGTCACCTTCATGGACAAATTCTGAATTCTTTCATGAAGAGAGTTCGTTCTTTGGAAGACATTGTTTGTTTCGGCACAAAGCTCGCCGAAAAGATCTTCCGCGTGTTTAGAAATGCTGCTCAGTTGTCGCATTATCCCACATAACGTGTTTACGGACACGGCTTCCAGTTCACTCTTTAGCCCGTCTTCTAACTTTCCACGACTCAGCTCGATCGGATCGACCGATCTCTTTATCAGCGGCATGGTCGATTACCAAATCAACCGACACCGTGAGATAAAAGCCAAGATCCCAGTCTTTTTTGACCTCCACCGGATGGTGGTAAGTTCCTGTAGAAATGACCAAATTCAAAAATGCTATAGATTCACTAATTTCCACCCTGGCTCAAACACCCAAAATGGCGACTTCCTCCTGCCCAAGATTCTTCGCGAGTGGGTTGCTGGGTTGTCGGTAATCTTCGGAAGGCGACCATTTTCACGAAAAAAAGCCGACAAACTTCCAATCCCAACTTGACCGCAAATATTTTCGCTTTTGGAGTGTATTTTTCTGAGAAAAAACAAATGATTCGCAAAAATTGATCCAAACTGAAATCAAACCATATATCAAGTCAAACAATTACCTACAAGAACGTACAAGAATTTATATTCGATCCGAATTGGGGGATAGTGCGAATCGAAAAGGTGGCTGAAATTCAGGCGAAGTTTGTGTTTTTCATCTATAGAAAACCAAGTTTAAGCAAGCTTTTTTTGGGGGGGGGGGAGGGGGGGCTTATTGACTGAGAGCTAGCTAACTTTGGGGGCCAAATTCCCTATCAAATTGCGTTTTTCCAGAAAGCATATAAATCAAAACCGTGTAGGTGATTTTTTTTTTTGTAGTAGAACGTTTGACAGCCTATCAATTAAGCTAAAAAATAATCAATACGGTTTAGGATGAATCTAATTTCCAGATACCGCCGTTTTGCTACTGATCTATCTTCTCCGATTAGCTCGAGGGAAACAGAAAAAAGTCCTCTTTAAGAGTTCTCTTTATGTGACAGTTGAGTTCATCATCTAACTTGGGTAGATTTGCACTATCCTCCTAAAGCAGCTCCAAACTCTCGCGTTGTTCCACAACTTCGTGGTTATGGTGGCTCTGCTTCGTAGTTTCCATCCATTTTCGGAAATAGAAATGGGTCCTGTGAGCCAAGGGTAGCGTGAAGGTTTATTGTAACCTTCAAGAAGGAAACAAAAATCCCGCCATCAAGCCATCCTTTTATTCGTGATAACAAATCGCTTTCCTTTTCGAACGTGTTTCCGTTTCTTTTCTATCCCGTCTCCTTAATGTTTTTTTCTCTGGCTTCTACCTGGAAATAAGAGCCGGATCCCCGAATTATGAAACATTTTCCGTGTTTCTAACGTTGGAGTTTTAGTATAGCCCCGTCCACACTACGCCGGAGGAATTTGAAAACGGAGTTTTCACTGAACTCACTCTGAAAACGCATCAAATGTTTTCCGTCCACACTACACCAGAGGAATTGAAAAAACGCAACAATCACAGACCATTTTGGATTTGTGTTTGAGGAAAACTCGGTCAGGGAAATCACGTGATTATCGTGACGCCATCGTTCTCGAAAAGCTCCGTTTTTAAAATGTTTCCCGTCCACGGGAAAACGAAAAGCGGTGTTTTCAAATTCCTCCGGGTTTTTGTTCGTTTTCGAAAAGCTCCGTTTTAGTGACGGGTTTGTGTAACCGTAAAAATAAAGCTCCGCTTTCAAATTCCTCCGGCTGCCTAAAAGTCTACAAGCGTTCTATCACGAATGCCGTTCTTTTATTGGCTACAGGCTGCGCGCGGCTCGTGTTTCCACACATTTTAAATTCTCCCAAGCTTTTTAAAGCGCGCTTTTTTATTACTTATTTTGTAATAAGATAAACAAATGACATGGCAAGATATATTATCCTCTGTTTGATATTGATTTATTTTCTAAATATATTAAAAACCATTGACATCAAGAGATACGGATCATAATTTAATTCTTGACAATTCATTTCTTCCAAAAAGTATTTTCAACATTATGTAACTCTGGGTTTAGAATTTCATCAAACAGGCATCAATTCTTGTCCCCTGAAAGTATGATAAATTTTAACTACCCAGAACCTTTGCAGCTCACAGTATTTTTTTGTGTATCAGACTTGTGATTTCAACAGATCAACAGCTCTGCACATGACAAGAGCTGGTGAAAACATATCATCAGTTTCCATCCTAATTTGTGCGCTCTCACCAAATACTTGTTTGAACTAATATGCACTGATGAGATAAAAAGAGATACTAATACAAAAACAAAGTGTTTTGTTGCACAGTAAATACATGTCGAAATGTGTGAAAATCTAAAAAATCCGATTTAAACCATTACCTAACTCATCGCCATTGGCTACATTTCACGGGCTATACTTGTGAAATTATTTGCCTGAAAGATATATTATGTGGCTTTAAACGTTCGTTATTACTATCGCAAGAAAAAATATTAAACCACTCTAAACTATTCCATTCAAAGAAAAAAAAAATATTCAGATTTTGTTTTCCAATTGTTTTGGTGTTGTTTCAATATTCAGTCATTCTGTCGGCCAGTTGTAGGTGTGTGGAATGTAAGACATATAATCTGCACTGTAGAGGTTTTCTTGGACTAATTGTTGTTTATTTTCAGGTTCAGGATGAATGGTGGCTAATCCACAAGTATATGCCAGCTTCACTACATCGACAGCAATTTTAAAGGACACATCTCTGATATCTTTCAGGGGTGGGTACAGACAGCCCTTCTCCAGCTGCAAGGATTCCACTTGATTGGCTAAAGACTGGGGTGAAAGATGAAAAGTGTGTCACACAATGAAATTGTTCATAAGTTAATAAAATGAAACTGTGAGAGTAAAAGAAAAGTCATATTACATTTATTATTAAGTAGACAGACTCCCATAACTGAATCAGGGGATTAGTTAAAAGATAATAGAAACTTGTTTAGAATCAACAGCTATGACTGCAGCAGGGAAAGTGAAAGTAAAAGGTTAGCTCTATCTCTTTACACTACCCCACAAGCTTCTAGTTTTTACGTTTCTTTTGTCATGTACAAATAAAGAGTGCTTACCATGTTGATAAACAGCCCGATAGATTTATAGATCGACAGATAATTCTAATCCACTGCTACCACTGGATAAATCAGTTCTTAATAAGTATCGTATTTGGCTTTATTATTGTTTACCACATTTTTATCTGTTTGATAGTGATTCATCCAGTGGACAGTGTTACGAACAAATAGGGTCTGTTAAGACTGATAGCCTTATAACCGTAGTGCAGTGGCTAACAATAACTCTCATGACCATTTTTCAAGTTTAATGGGTGATGTTTTCATAAGCTCACAAAAAATATTAACCAATGACTCTGGAAATGCCACAACAAGTAACTTTATTGTTACCTCCGCGGCAAGAAGGAACATCTCATCAGTAACATGCTGAGTTTTGCAGGCAATCACACCCAGTGCTACACCAGGAAAGATGTAGGCATTGTTCCCTTGACCAGGTATGAAATGACGCCCATCAGGAAGAGTGACAGGTGCAAAAGGGCTTCCACTGGCAAACACAGCCTTTCCCTGAAAAAGGTTGGCAACATGATCAGGGCAATGAGCTTGAAATCACACCAGCCATCATCAAATTGTGTCATATGCTGCACGCTAACCACTTGAACTGGAGAACTTTGTGACTTGTATCTTTGTAGATGTTTCTTATTTTCTCTTGTGATTAAGAACAAATTATGCAAGTTTCACTCCCATGAAACTGGATACCCTGTGGTAATATCATGGTCACTTGGGCTACCTGTAGCAAGTGATGGTTTCCTGTAGACCACGATTTTCACAAAAAGTGAATCAAGGTTATTTCTTTTTGATAGTTTAATTCTGTACAGAGACCCAGTTGGCAATTTAATAATCAACAGGTGACACCACTATCTGTACTTAATTCAGTGAATAGTCAAATCATCTTAGGCACTGACTGCAGTCAGTATACCAGCAAATCAACAGTCCGCAGTCAGGCAGGAAAATGGTCTGCATATTTCCCCAAATATCTTTTATTCCTGCTGTCCAATTGGACTTGGATCTGTCTATACCTAGTTGAATTATCCCAGAAAATAAGAGTTTCCTTACATTAGACCAAGTGTAAGCCTGTTCTGCTGTACATTCTGCTTTGGAGGTTGGGTTACTAAGAGCAAAGATGATAGGTCGCTCATTAAAGGAAGCCATAGCCTTAACAATGTCTTCAGTGAATGCTCCAGCCACTGCTGCGACACCTGTGTGTAAAGGTAAACGGAAATCAGCATGAAAACAGTACACCATTAAATTTAGGTAGTAGGTAAGTTTAGGTCTGTATACGAACCAAGTGGCTCATCAGGTCAGTGCCTATCCTGGTTTCTATAGCATGAAGCGACTAGGAGTATTTCTGCTCCCCCCTGGTTGGAATGCTAGTTCATTGCAGGGTTACCCCCAGCATTAAGATCACAGGTACCCATTTATACACCTGGGTAGAGAGATGCACCATAAGGTTAAAATGTCTCACCCAAGAACACAACACAATGTCCCTAGCCAGGGCTCAAAGCCAGACCACTCGATCCAAAGATGAATGCACTAACCATGAGGCCACTGAGCCTCTGTGTGGTGGCCTCAATTCAAATAAATTAAATCAAAAGAGCTTTTTTAAAATTCTGATTTCAGCTTACCAATAATGGCAGTTGGTTTAATAGTCTTAACAACTTCTGCAAGGGTACTGATGTGCTTTGTTTCATGAGCGTATTTCAGTTTCTCTTCAGTTAATCCTCCAACTGCACGATCCTGAAGAACAGAGTTTTCCTTAAATAACCTGACCATATATCACACTAATCAGAAGTACATGTATAGTAAGACAAACACTCTCATCAGGGGAACATTTTTCACATTTTATTCATTTATTTATTTATTTATTTATTTATTTATTTTTATGCATCGTACAAGAACCCCCCAAAAATAAATGCATTCAAACTTTTACAGAAGCAAGTGCGCATGCCTTTATGCAACCATAGATAATGGTCTGCCTTAAAACAGAAATGTATGAACATGGATTTTGTGATGAGTATACCAGGACACTTTCTAATATGTAAACAAATTCCACAGCAACTGTGCTTGAGCTGTAAATGAGTTCTTAATGTAGATACAGTGACGTGGTTGTACAAGAAGTACATTTTATAATAAGTAAATATGTACTATATACTGCATGTATATGTAATATGCATGAGCATGGCTACCTTCACAACCAGTCCTCTAGAATCTACAAGCCATATTCTTCTTCTCGTCTCCTCAAGGGATAATCCTTCCTTGATCATGGCTAGAACAAGCAAGTCAGCAATTCCAATAGCAGCCTATTGAAAAGTATCAGGAAGAATCTCAGTTCCTTACAAAATTGAGTGTAGACAATTTGTGAGCCAGCAAGCCAGCGACTCTAGCATGCGCACTATGCGAGCCAGTGATCCCTACTATCTCTGAGGCTAACCACAAGTCAGCAAGTGGCTTTTTGACAGACTGTAAACTTAATTAGCTCTTATTAACCGAGCAGGAGGTCTGTATGGGAGAATCTTGACCGAGGTTGTGAATACAGACCGAATGCAGTGAGGTCTGTACACACGATCGAGGTCAAGATTCTCCCATACAGATTGACTAAGCTTGGTTAATAAGATGTTTATTATATGGCAAACAATAACAATTTAATTCAGTTAATGTAATTGGTTTGTACTAGCTGACATTTTGCTTGCGAACGGCGATGAGCCGAACTTAATTCTGCCAAAGTTTGCTTGTCCTCTTTACTTTTTTTTTCTCATCAGGCTTTTTGGCACTTCCATAGATAAATATCGTTAGAAGAAAATAGTCAATATTTTTGCATTTTAGTTGGCAACTTTTTCATCGCAAAATGTAACCGGTCTAGATGCCGGTCTAGATGGGAAAATCTAGACCGCTTTCAATATCGATTTCAACCAATCAAATTCGTGAATTCAGTAGTTCCCAGTCCTTGTGAGACACAAACATATAATAACAGAATGTAATATTTAATAGGCTTACTGGAATGGCTTGGATGTTGTCTCACATGACTCGCTCACTTGCACTTTGTGCAGACCCACAAAATACTTGGCAGATGAGTTCCTAAATTCTCACCAGTTGTCTGCTTGACAAGGTATTGATATTATAAAGAGAAATTTGATGCAGATCACCCTAGAGGGAACTAAAAGGGATGTTGTCCTGGAGTGATCAAACTCTGCAAATTTTATCTTTGCACATTCCATTTTTGTCTCAAGTAAATTGCAAAATGTTTTCGGTGTTTAAAACAGTCTACCAAGATTTTGGAATATGAAAATAATCCAATAGTGATAGCTTGGTCGAGATCTACCAAACAGTTTTTCCTTGTGTATTTAAACATTCAATGGATCGGTATAAAATTTGTATTAAAAAAATAAGCATTTATTTCCCCTTGGACATTATCTCCGTCAGCAATTCACTTGGGCAGATAATGTCTGAAAACAGATAACCTGTTTCCATGCCAAACAAAGTTGGAATCTATGTGATCTGACCCCAGTTGTTCGAAAGGTGGATAACGCTATCTACCAGATAAATCACTATCCAGTGGATAGTGTGGTTTGTTTTGTTAACACTTATCCACTGGATAGTGATTTACCAAATGGATAGCATTATCCACGTTTTGAACAACTGGGACCTGATATGAATCTTTTTGTATAATTTTGGCTTTTTCTTTACCCACCTCCCCAGCTCCTTGAAAGAGGAACTTGTGATCTGCCAGCTTATTCTTAGTGATTCGCAGAGCAGCGAGCAAACCAGCAACTGTGACAGATGCAGTGCCTGTAAATAAACATAGGTAGGTAAGTAGGAGTTTAAAGTCTGCATACGAGCCAACCGGCCCATCAGACCAGAGCTTATCCTGGTTTCTGTAGCATGAAGCAACTAGGAGTATTTCTAATTCCCCCCGGATGGGATGCTAGTCCATCGTAGGGTTACCCCTACCAGCATTAAGTTTGCTGGTACCCATTTATACACCTGGGTGGAGAGAGGCATTGTGAGAGCAAAGTGACTTGCCCAAGAACACAATGCAGTGACCCCAGCCAGGGCTCGACCTGGGATTGCTCAATCCAGAGACGAGAGCACTAACCATGAGGCCACTGTGCCTCCCATGCAAAAAAATGCGGGGGCAGTGTTAACTACGAACTGCTCAACTTGTTCAACTTTGTCCTGGAGGTCTTTCTAAATATACTGTGTAGGTGTACAAATTCACTGCAGGTCATGAGAACTTAACTGATCAAGTGTCACATGCAACCTGAAAAACATGACAGTTGGATCTCACCTCTCAAAAGAAATCTGTCTGTCACTCTGTACCAACTGAAGAAAGCTTATATATACCTTGTATGTCGTCATTAAAGGTGCAAATCTTATTTCTGTATTTCTCCAGGAATCTGAAGGCATTATGGTTTCCAAAATCTTCAAACTGGATTAATACTGTTTCACCATATCTAGAAAAGAAAAATGGTGTCAAATGAAGAGCAGTCAAATATCACACATTTTCAAATTTAAACTTTGCCAAAAGTTGCAACTTATCCTGCTTATTAAAATTTGGTAGTATAAAAAGGGTCTCATGATGCTGTTTTTGAAATATAAGTACTAAAAGCTAAATTTGAGGTGTTTTTAGCAAGCCATACTGTTATTATGGTAACCCATCATGTCAAAAATGATAACAACATGTTCACCAATGATTGGGCAGTTATTTGATACCATGATTGTGACATCAACTGATCAAGGGTGGTAATAATGACCCATCAAAATCTATGTCTTGAAAAGTGCTGCAAACCGATTTGAGCCACCTTAAATATGTGTAAAAGGTATGGCATTAATAAATAATGTAAAAAAAGATTTGACTTGGTAAAAATACCTCTGAGTTGCAGCACGGATGAACTCATCAATAAGATCATCATATGCTTTACCCGTTACACGCTTCTGAGGAACTCCGATATAAAGTGGATCATCTAGCAAAGCCTGAGGGAAAGAACATCAGAATTAGTTATTTTCTTCTTAAGCCTGGCTTTCATGTTAGGAAAATCCCAGGCAATGGAGGATCTTTTATTTCCAGTCAGTAACATTCCTGATAATGGATAAGAATATTTGGTAACTGTCATATCAGACACTAAAATAATTTGAATAATTTGGTACAGATGCTTTCAATATTTTCAAGAATCTCAATTATGATCATTGAGACTTAGCACCAAGATTAGTACAAGCACACATCTCTAGCTTGGTCTCTAACAAATGGCTTAATCTGTTATTTATGCAAAGCAATCAGTGTATGTGTCTTGTATGTCTAGTGGTTCCAGATTGATAGCTCTGCATTTAAGCCCATTGTGTTTGTTCTTGGGCAAGAAAATGGCTCTCTGGGCTAACCTGTGATGGACTAACATTACAGAGATCAGATAAAGGCACTGGAATCAATGAACAACCTGGCTCAACTGGATTTACCTAGTCAACCTGCCCTCTTTGCTTAGTAATTGTCCTTGATAATCGATGCAAGAGGGTGATCTTTGAGCAACAGAACCAACAGGCCAGGCCAGGAAGTATTTGGAAAGGACTTTTAGAAAGTGTAGGATTTACCCTACCTTACCACAAGAGGCAAACAAGCAACACAGCTGGCTGATTCCTCACCTGATTATTAGTTCCAACATCAATCATGACAGGAAGACACACTCCTGGATCAATGCCACTGCACACTGTATACAGAGCAAGCTTTCCAACAGGTATTCCCATGCCACAGCAACCAAGATCACCCAGGCCAAGAATGCGCTCTTCATCTGTCATTACAATGGCCTAGAATGGTAGAAAATAATTAAAAACATATACCTATCAAATGTTGTTTTGAAATTTCATCCTTGTGAGATTATCATGTGTTTCCTTCCACATAACAAAGTAGAAAATGGTCAGAATTTAGAACAACAACATATGAACCCCTTTGGGGATAATCCTTTTATTAGAAAACAATACAAAAAGGGCAAAAGGTTCAGGGCTAGACAGGTTAGTGATGGACCATCATTTTTGAGGAGGGGTTGGAGAATTTTTTTGGACCGTCAGGTTGTGTATTTTTTTTAGTTTGTTCTGTATATTTCTTTTGCTTGACTACACAATGTTTTTGGTAACTCTCTAGATCACACGTACAAGAATTTTTTATGGAATTTGCCAACCAGTTCCCCCTACCAAACCTGTACACAGTTCACAACAGCTAACTGTTGGTATCATGATAAAAAAAAATATTCACCAAGTTAAGTCAGATGAGTAAATTTGATCTTGATTATTTTGCATAGACCACAACCTTGAATTTAACACTCTCTCTTCTGACTCTTTTACTCACTAAATCATTTTAATAATATTATTAGTATATACTACGACTCCTAACTACTTGACATGTTCTAGTAAACATTTTTTTCAATTTTAATTCATTCAAGGTAGTTTTTTCACTTTTCACTTATTTATGTTCTGGTTTGTTATTTGGATATCACCTGGTGGTCACACCAAAATTCAGACCATGCAGACTGCAGACCAAGCAGACCATACAGACTGAGTACAAAAAGTACAAAAAACCCCATAAGCCACAAACCCATCAAAAAAGACACAATTTGCACTCAGATTGTATGCGAAATACAAAGAACATCCTATGTTGAGTACTCAATCAGCATGGTCTCCACAGTCTGCAGTCTCCATGTTTTGCAGACTGCATGGTCCGCAGACTGCGCGGTCTGCAGACTACATGGTCTGGATTTTTGTTTCAATAACATTAGTTATAAGTGGCCACTGAAGATGTAATAAGTGGCTGTGACCACTAAAGGGGCTGTAAGGCCCCTTTCTCCTAGGGGGGTCTGGGGGCATGCGCCCCCCCCCCCCCCACCCACCAAATACTATGGGAAAAACTTGGCAACGTCGAATTGAAAGTAAGTTT
>Ga0126338_10002535_pt1 | contig 12601 bp, 5 predicted proteins | sample OrbCmetagenome_2_FD_92529 | JGI IMG/M metagenome (GOLD analysis project Ga0126338, IMG submission 92529) | Coral microbial communities from Petempiche,Puerto Morelos, Mexico - Orbicella C C metagenome | ecosystem: Host-associated > Invertebrates > Cnidaria > Coral | place: Petempiche,Puerto... | reverse complement strand
GATGCTAGTCCATCGCAGGGTTACCCCCAGCATTAAGTTTGCCGGTACCCATTTATACACCTGGGTGGAGAGAGGCACTGTGAGAGTAAAGTGTCTTGCCCAAGAACACAACACAATGTCCCCAGGCAGGGCTCGAACCCGGACCTCTCGATCCGGAGACGAGCACACTAACCATGAGGCCACCGCGCCTCCCAAAGGAGAGACCTAAAATTAAAAGAGAATGGCAAATGTTACAAACTGTAAGAGTTCTGCAGGCCTGTTTCATGAAGCCCCATTTAACATTTGCTCCTGCCATTTGTCCTGGCTAGCTCCCTAGTTTTTTGACAAGCCATCATTTTTGAAATCTCATTTTTGAGTTCTGCTACTCTGTCTAAAGCTCTCTTGTAGTGAAGCAGATGATTAACACATTTGGAGCGGCAAACACCAGCACCAAGATCGCTCTTGTCACAAACAGACAGATTGACTTTAGTTGAACACAGAATCCAGAGTACTTTTTCCAGACACTTTTATCTTCTCGTCACTGCAAACTTTTTCTTTGCATAGCAAAGAAATCTCGGAGGTTGAGATCTTCTTTGGTGTTTCACCAGTGCTTCATGCGAATGAATTTCAAATTCTAAAATTATCGCCGGTTACCACATGTGTACATGAGTGCCATGTTCTATCAGAGAATTTTACTGGTCTGAACAACAAAACAAAAGTTTTAATGTCACTGAAATAGATCTCCCACTGTGGTTCGCAGACATTATTTCAGTGGAACCAAGTGACAGCTATAAATACATCTCTTTTGTGGGCTAGTTTGAAGGTAGCGGTAAACCGTTTTGCTGCATGTGACGATTTAATCACCTACAAGTATATATTTTACCAGAGGAAGACAGCTCATAGCAAAGTGGAGGACACAAGTGGATGACCCTGTTCTCCCAGAGGAGAATAAAGTCAATAAAGTTATATTTTAATATACAGGGTTTGAAAAAAGTGCTGTCCAGTTGTCCAGGATAAGTAGGTTATCCCGCCAGGCAAGTAACTTCTTATTCACACTTGCCCAATGGGCAAGGGTGCATGCTGAGGCAAGTTATCTGCCAACTAAATAAAAAAAGTAAAAGTACTTTGTAATCTAAGACTTGCCCAGGGCAAGCAAAATCTGGAAGCTGCTTGTCCAAAGGGCAAGCTGGAATTCAAATTTTAAGCCCTGATAACATTGATGTTTTGGCTGTTAAATTGGAAACTGATTTCATAAACTTGATTACTACATGACTTAGGTAAGTTGTGTGCCTTTCAGTGGCATGTGACCTTGGAGGTTCTAGCCTAACTATTGATTGTTGTTGACCCTGCTGTCAATCATAATTACCATGAAGGCCAAATAAACTGAGAAAAATTAATATTAAATTAAAAATGAAAATTAAGAATATGTAGCCTCAGAATTGGCATGCTATCAAATGGTGCATAATTAAGTCATTAAACTACATTATTTTCTTTCCATTCCAAACAGATTGACAAAAGATAAAAAAGAAAGGCCTATAGGAAATAAGCGAGTCTTGGTCAGGATTGAGAACACCTGTTTGATATGTTCTAGTTAGTCAGAATAAAATTAAATAGAAAATCTTACATTTTATCTTCTTTTGTTATCACATGTCAATCAAATTTATATTCTTTGATTTTTATCCCTTAGGAACTTTAGTGACTAAAGTAATGGCTAGTTGGATCGCTGCACCCGATTTGTGCTATATGATCTTGTAATTGGGTGTTCTTAAGACCATTCTAAGTTTTTATAGCAGTGCTGCCTTAAAAGCATGGTCTTGATTCATATACGCAGGAAGGAACTTTTTGGAATAAGAACTTTGCGATGGGCCCATCTGCACATGCATATAACTTTTCTGTCATCACCTGTGGATGGTTGTTGTGCCTGCCACTGGACAAATCTTGTTGGAGACAACAAATCATCGAAAGTGCTACCAAGAAAATTTGTTTTGGGTGAAAACTGGGTGCAATGTTTTGCTTGTTAACACAATTTTGTTTCCCTTATCAATAAAGCAAACAAAATCCAATCTCTAATAATGAGAGCTCTTAGTCCTTCCATCAAAGCAGTCAACATTATTTACTTTTGTTGGCAGATTTGACTGACTGTAATTTTTAGATGTCAGTTAAGATAAGATAAACTACTTTATTTAATGTGGAGTTAGGCTTAGCTAATCAGCTAGTTCACAGGTAAAACTTAAGGTTTGGATTGTAGAGACATTAGCCATTGAGCCAAACTTGCCCAACAGAAAGTTGTCCTTGATTTTTGTCCAAGGTGCTGCTTATCAGTCAGACTTTGATGAAGATGACTTTTAATGATTTTACTTACATTTTCAAAGAAACTGAATTATTTTAGTTTTACATTCTGATATCAATTTCATAGTTCCTTTCCTTTTTTGAAATGTTCTTCTGGTGAACAATTCAATAATGGGACAGGATAGAAAGTAGAGCAAGTTATTGATGATTCATGTGTTGAGAGGTTGACCAAGTGTCTGAAAAAAAAAAGGCTAAGAAAAAACCGGCTTGGCTTTCTATGTTAGCTCTTAAGTGCTACTGCTGAAACAAGCTGACAGGAACAGCGAGAAAATCACAACAAACGTTGTGACAACCATTACTACTTTGTATTGTACTTAATACTCACACAAACTACCTAACAGCGAGGGTAAAACTTGTATCTGTAAAGGTTTAATTTAAGGTCGGCGCTGAAGTTGACAAGAATGGGGCAAATTTCAATTCCATGTAATGTACAGAGCAGACCTAATAAACAAGGCTGTGATTCATTTGATTGCTTTACCAGTTTAAAATGCTCTTTTACCTGTTTTACTGAAAATGAGGGAGAACCCTGGATGCATGCAAATCACTGAGATGTAAACCCCCAAAAAATTGAAATCTGGGAGATGACAATATTAATTTTTTCTTCTAAACCTAAAAATTCTTTTGCATGTAGAGCTCTGCCAATTTAACCACAAAATTGCTTCACATATTGAAAGACAATTCCCCAAAAATGCTAAACATTGACTAAAATAAGTGTGAAAAAATACCTCAATCAGTTACCTTTGTAACCAGGAGATCTGCCAACCCAGAGATTTGGTCCGCATGCAGAGACTCCGCAATAATCCAGGATACATGTAAACAGCCAAAGCAATCATTAAAAAAATTAATTAATTAATTAAATTTAATGTTACTTTCAGTCTGCAGTCCACTTTCCTTGGGATCAGAAAGCTATGATTTAGGGAGTTGTAATTGGCATGACGTTTATTGCTAGATGGTTCTTTCATTTAAAATTCTTGCCCATTTTTGATAAAATATGAAGCACAAATACCCCAATATGTTTTTGCAGTGCTCAATTTAATTTAACCCTGTCAAACGCCATGAGTTCCTTCAGCCTAGTTCCTCTGATGACGTCAGTAGATTTCAGACCCACAGATCCCATTTTTCGCGGTCATGGGCATAGAAATCACAACTTCAAATGCTTGTAGAAATGCAGAGAGATTTTATCAATGGAAATAAGTTAGTAACTGAGAAAACTGGTAGATTTTATTAAATGAGAAAAAAAAATTTTTGGGTCAGTTGCACTTTAAATTTATGTATCAATTCATCAAATGTATATTTCCCAAGTAATTTCACAGCAAAACATCTTGCTGAACTGTTGGAAGCCAAACCCTCAGTGACTCAGGATTACAGTAACCACTCTATTCCTTTCTTTATTGCACAATGCAACCACAAGACATCCATATTTATTATCCAGTTTTGAAGGTGAAAGAAAATTCATCAAGATACTCTCAGGGTGACCATGAACCAACAACTTTAGATAACATTTAAAAATGGTATGGCTGTTTCTTATGAAAAATGTCCAGAAATTTTGGTTGGGAATTACTACTTTGAAGTCTAGTAAAACATAACCTGTTTGAAGATTCCCAGCAGTAAGACTTGAGACTACTTTAGAGATGCAAAAATGTTAAATGAAACTTGGCTTAATTGCTGTTCCAAACAGCCCAACAGGAAAGCAGGGCTACCTTGTTAGGAGTTCTGTTTCGTCATCTAGTAGAAGACTTTCATTCCATTTACATCTAAACCAGTATTTTTCAGTGTGAATCATCTCGGAAAAAAAACACATTAGCCTTGTGTTTAGGCTTGTTGTTCAGTCTGTTTTAATCTTCCTCAATTTTACCTTCCTTGTTTATTTTTGGTTTATTATCACTTTCTTGGCAAATTGGTTAATGATTTCTTTGACTTTTCTTTCAATTTGAAATTATTAATTTTGTATGTCAGAAAAATGACTTTGGATTCTGTCCCTTCAATTGGCCAAGAGTTCCTGTAACGCTGAATCCACCAGAACTGCAGTAACAAAATATATCAAATGAAATAGCATACACTTCCTGAGTTCATGGGATGTACTGTAAGATGTGACAGCTCATAAAACAGTTACCTTACACAGAACCACACAAAAAGCTTCTACTCTGAAATAGGCAATGTGAAATATATTTATATTTCCTGCCAATCACAAGGCTGGGATTAATTTTTAAACTGTTATTATAAACCATCTAATTAAGTCTCTTTCATGTATCTTTGCCAAATTTTGTTCACTGCTTGAATTGTAAATAATGATGTCCTTGATTTTGAAGTGCATATATTGAATGCAGTGAAAATGCAAAGCAATTGGGAATTGAGTGCCGACTCAGAGAAATTAATCCCCTACAAATCTGTGGTTTTCTAAAACATTACTGCCATAGTTTTGGTAAAACCCTAGGAGTGTGTGTTTTGCAATTATTAAATCAGGACAAGCATATTCGTAAGCGTATAAAATGTTGCGGAACAAATGAAACATTCACACATTGATTTTTAAATGAGTCAAAACTTCTTCAGAGCTTGTAGAGCGAAATCTTAACACTCAATCTACAAAGAATCAAACAGCTCGCCCAATCTCGAGATATCTAGCATATTTTACAGACGATCGTTATTTAAGTCGGCACAGCAATCGAGTTATTGAAAGCATACCAAGCTTAGGGGTAGCAAAGGTGCCCCTTGCGTGTCGCCAGGCGGGTTGCCTTCTTTATCTAATTTAGTAACCACTTAGAAAGCGACATTATTTTCAAGGAATGAAGTGTTCTTCAGGGGCAAAGAATTTGGGAAAAAACCCCAACGCATTATTGTAATAAAGCAAATAACTGAATTCCATGTCAAAGCAAATTAGCTCACAGCCTCGCCGCGGCATAGCGCGCCTGAACAATATCCGAACCGTTGTCACCCCGTTCCCACGTTGTTTTCTGCTGAAACTTGTCGCCGAATCGTTTTAGCGACATCCGCCACAGTAAAACTGAAAAACTGAAAAGAACGGCGGCCACAAAATCCCCAAATATCGGGTTGACAACATGTCGCCTCTTTAACTGGGCAAAGCGAGATTACTCATCTAATAACAGATAAAGAAAGCCGTTATGAGCGACTGAACAACATGCACATATAACAAGTAGCACTAGAAATATGGAAAATGACTTCAAAGGTTTATTTATTACAAAAAAGGGACCGACTTAGCGGCCTTCTTCACATGCTAGTGCGGTTTCAAAATCGAGAGCATTTACATTGTGAATAATTGAGTGCCAGTCTGCCAGAAGGCGCATATTATTGCTGGTATTCAACGTAAAAATCCGCTAAATTAAACCCATAAATACCTCCCCTTGGTTCTGTTACTTCTCTTGATGTCACAAAGAATGTTCAAAAAAATTATCAATACTATTTTTATCGACTTACTTAAAGAAACAGCCTTTTATATCGTTATTTCGAGCACATATAAACCTTGTTGAAGGTGGGGAATACATAACATGTCAGAAACTTACATTGCAACTTGTATTTTGTTGGTTTTTTTTTTGCTTTTTTTCTAAAATCGTATATTTTTCCATGTATATATACTAATATTATATAGTCATGCCTTCTTAAATGATATATTGACACTCTTAAAAAGAACATAGATTAAAAAAATCATAAAGAACTATATATCATGTACAAAAAAACCTGGAAAAGTTATGGACAATTCACCCTAACGAAGGTACGATAAAAACTAACCGCTTGTCATAACCTTAAAAACATACGAAAATAATTCTGACGGAGCGATTTCGCTTCTACTTTAAGCCTCAAAACTACCAAATTATGGACAGAAGCCTTCTTTTTACCTTCTGATTACGAATAAACTAGTTCTAAGAGGCGATTTCATCTAGCAGTCCTGCATTAGTTCAGATCGTGAAAGATCTGTGTTTTAATACCGTACGACTTACTAGTTGGCGAGGCTAATCTCGATGGCGTACTCAATATTTTATGCCTCTCTTATCGTACCTACACTATTACCTCGATAAAAAATTTTGCTTGCGTCCATTGCTAAAAGTTCTGCTTACAAAATAGAACTCATCCACTTCGTTTACACGAATGCTTCCTTCCCCGTGTCGCCTTGTAGTTTGTACGTGTCTTTATAACCTGCGTCGCTCAAAGCATAGCTGCCTTCATCTCGTTTCCGGAGCCGATACACAAGGAATGCAATGAGAATCACAGCACAAACGGCTCCCACAACCACTGCTGCAATAACTTCGGTGGTCAGAACTCCTAACGCGCTCTTTTCATCAACCCGTGCTTCGGCGTTCGGAGAATCATCTTCGTCCGGTGCATCTGTCTCTGAGATACCACCACCGAACATATCACCATCGCCAACCTCATTTCCATCAGTAGGTTCCTCTGACACTTCGTCTTCTGTCGGTTCCTCTGTGCCTTCTGTGATTTCGTTGTTAATTGTCGTGGTCTGTTCAGTTGTGGCAGTCGCTTTTTCGTTGGTTGGACTAACAACAGAAACATCGACAATACTGTCTTCTGTAGTTGGTTCATCACCGCTGCCGCTACCACTTTCGTCGGACATTATTACAGAACCGTAATCATCTTCGTCGTCGCCTTCGCCAATAGAGCTTTCCACCGATCTTTTCTCAAAATGTTGTGAGACGCGATCGTCACTGTCCTCGTCAATGTCAATTAGGCCATCGAAGTCCGCCATGGTGTGTTCGATTGCGAAGGCAACGCTGACAACAAGAATAGCCAAAAGAAGTGATTTAGGCCTCATTTTCGTTTCAAATATTCTCTGTCCTCTTAAAAATAGTTTCCCCTTTTGATCAACGCGAACGGTAGAAGATGTTTCAGCGAATGAACGCCAAAAACAGCCACAAAACTCTTAGCCCTTGATGATTGCGCTGAATTTCACTGAGGCTTTGCTAACACTGGCCAACTCTGGTACATTCTTCGGGGCATGTCTGTCAATCAAATGACATCACGTCCGGCATGTGCTATTTGTGAGCAGACCAATCATCAGAAAACTTTCGGTCAAAGGAGTCTCTCCGCTCGACCTCCAACAAAACACGCCTTGTTGAAGATAATAACCACAAAGACACAATATATACATTACAATACCGGTATCAGGAAATAAAAGCAGGCTTAAACTTTATTAACAACCCAATCAGCATTTGTAGTTTAATCGGAATATCACAAAACGTTTCGTCATGTCGCTCCGGGAATCTCCCGATGATTACGACATACGCAACGGGAAAAATCGAGTGGAAAATCGGAAGGTGTCAGCACAAATAGTCTGAAACTAATTTTACCGAAGGAGAAAATTACCATTCTCGTAAAAATTAGTGCAATCTATGCATGACTGCACAAAATAAAAATAAAAACAAAGGAAAACAAAAATAAAAATAGCTTCATACCGTAAGAATTTTTTTATTCCCCGCTAAGTTTAATTTAGTCTCTGATCTTGATTATTGTATCCGTTATATCTTTGGTCCTACATTAATCATGTGCTTTCATCAAATGTCGATTCGTCACATTCGATACAGCTGGATGTTCTGACATCACTCGAACAGAACCCTGCTGTGCTCTAAATCACACTGGCCACGATAAATCCGGGAGGGAGGGAAAACTACCTTGTCGCCACTGACATAGTAATGCTTCGTAGTAATAATTACTGTTGCTTTCTTTTCACACTCTTTGGTACACGATAGAATTGTTCCTAATATTAATACACAGAATGGAATTGATTCATGTATTTGAAAGCCAGTACAACCAAGAAGTATACTATGTACTAAGCGTGTGTCTTGTCCGCCATCAGGCCCTAACTCTCCTATTCACTTCCCCTCCGGGTGCTTCGTTGGGATCAGAGAGGAAGCGGAGTCGTTATGGTCTACTGTAATCATAGCATTAAGAGTTAGAAGGGTTTTTAGCTTACTGAGCGTAAATATAGCTACTATTTGTGCGTGTAATCCTTATGAATTTCGTTCTAGAAAGACTATTGGTCACCCGCAGCCAGAAGCAGCGGAAATGAATTCATCACATTATTAGGAGGCATCGCGTGGTTTGCGTGGGGTACACGCGTGGGCGAAAGCGTGCACGATACGTATTGCACGATGACAGTTTGCTGCTGAAGCAGATATCACTTTACAGATAATCAGAATTGAATGAGGAAGGTCTTTCAACTGGGGCTGTGTCTTCCTTGAATATTTTTTCTCTTATGTAAGTATTTTTTTACAGGAAGTAGCTTGCGAGTTTCCCGATAGTTTGGAAAGGATGTAAACATGCGTGATGCTAAATATGGTGTCAAATTATTTTCGCGACATCCATCGTAGTTAGAAAGATGCGAACCGAGGAACTTGCCTCGGTAAGAATATTAAATATGTTTACCTATTTAAAGCTCCCGTAAGAGGCTATGCATTAAAAAATAAATAGATATAAACGAAGCGATTTTTTTTTCTGATACGGCCTTGGGAAGAATTCTAGTCTAACTCAGGTCATGGCTCGTGTCCAACTACGATCATGAGCCAAAAGAATCGCGAACAGGTAGAAGGTACACAGGCGACGTCCAACATGAGGTTCACTTTGAAACATTCAAACCCAAAGGGCATATATTCATTGATGGAATCCTACAAATTGTTATCTAGTTTTGTCAAAAACTATTATCGTAAAAGAGCACTGTAGCTTTAACAGCGTGAAAAATAAGGCCTGCAAAAAGACATTTATGGTACTCATGGTCTCGGATAGGGTTCTGGTCATGGAATCTCGGCCTGATCAATTGAATTTTCGGTGATTCACATCCATCCATCTCTCCTAAGCAATCAGCAAATTTTGCAAATCTCAAATCTTAGTCATAAATTTTAAGTTTAAAAAAATTTCTCAGCTCTGGCCAATTAAAATTATGACCAGTTCTCAGATTTCGGGTAGTATCCCAGGGAAATGGGGGAAGAAGAACTCAAGAAAGAAGTGGGAGAGAGCACATAAAACTCTTTAAGTAGAATTAGAAAGTTTATCTTTACAAAATCCCAGCCGAGGGCGGTAAAAGGCCTTTGGAATTCCCCCAACTATTTCGAGTACTTTCGAGTTCCGCTAGCCATCGAAATCTAATAAAACTGATTTGCAAACGGCCTTGTGTAATGCTTAACGAATAATCAGGGCGCGCGTTATATGATCGAAATCTTATAACCTCTCCCTATTTCAGACGGGTGATTACAACTATATGATGGTGCAACCAGGGTGAAACTGATCAGTCACTAACTACTCACGAGTCATGTATTGTGACAGAAATCATCATATGGATCACAATACTGCAAATTATGTGCTACTTTTCCTCTTTAATAATAAAATTGCGTCATCATCATAGTTATCATCATCGTTATCATTATCACTATGACAAGAGTCAGTTCTCTCATCCGGGGCATCAGGCCTTGGGTAAACGTTTACTGTGAGACATGTGGCTTCCACGTGCAATACTAATGATGATGATGTAATCAAATAACCCTGCCATGTCAGCATTTGATTCTTCGGTACGAATGCGAGGCCAGACGATCGAAAAAACAGAAAAGCTTAGGAATGCTCTTTTGATCTGTCGGTCAATTGTGTTTTCATTATCAATATGTCAAAGAGCTAGTTTTATATTCGATCGGATAAGTTCGTTATTGGAATTGCGCTAAATCGCAGCACGTATTTGACACTGCTCTGTCTGTAATTACGATAATGCAGTCTCCAGGTGTGAAAAGACATGTTCACATTTAACTCAGCAGGCATCAATCACCGATCTGCTGCAACTATCATTTGAGTTATTTGCTCTCAGCGTTCGTGAGGATACGAAATAGCTCTGCGTGCTCAAGTTCCCTCCGCACTGGCGTGAGCTATGTTTAGGAAAAATCAACAACATCAATACTTGCCGTGCGGGATAATATTTTTATGGAGTTAAGTTGTTGTTACCATTCTCAGTCACGCAATTTAGTCTGTGTTGCTTTACCTGGTACAAATATTCATGGTTCTGTCTTTATGACTGATTAATTTCGTTAGAGGAAAACATGGTAATGATTTATTTCCGACACCGCATCTTTGTTTCAGACTAGCTGCTTTGTTTCAGCTTGCACAACGAAAGGCGTGGACTAAACTGGGATGGATTATGACGTCATAAGAGCATAACCGTATAAAATCCCAGGCTCAACTTTTCAGCAACATAAAGAATTTCCAATCCAATTATCATTTATCTCTGGAGATGAAAAATAAAACGTTTTCTACGAAACCCTTTTATTTTGTGCATCTCGCTGGAAGCATCTCTAGCACGCCCATGAATGAGGCTCTCTGCTTCCGAAAAAGCAATGATGTTTGAGAACAATTATGAATTCTTTCTTAATTACTAAGAACTTTTCGAAACCTCAGGTAATTATATCCTCCCATACGCTCTTTCTTTATTACCAGATATAAACGCATTACGAAGCGAAAACTGGTTATTCCCCTGAGGGGATAAGGGCGGTCGAGATATTTGGATTGCTTCCAACTCTTTCATTCTTTGGTCAATACTCCAGCGGTATTGTTTTGTATTGTTTCGTTTTTTTTTACAAATGCACAGTTTATTAGAGCGTTTCGCCGCATGACTTTACTTAAATCATAGTTAGTGCTAACTATGGTTAAATTCCAGCCTTTCTCGTGTTGACCGGAACTGAAATTAACAATTTTGTTTAAAAACGAGGCCTGTTGCAAAATTGCAGATACCTTTTAAGGTTTTTGTATCAGGCCCATTTAGAAAAATGTTTAAAATGATTCGAACTTAAACTTGCAGAGTGCAAAATTAACTTCGGAAGCTCAACTGTACAATGGAACCGTTTATGACCTTGTTTATGTGTCCGCCTTTAATTAGCCCTAGAGGGGTTTTATGCATTATGGTAGAGGTAAGTGCTGCTTTCTTCGATTCGATTCGGTGAACTAATCACAAGCCAAAACTCATTGAACCCCAAATACTCTTGCTTTTCAAGCTAACCTGCCTATTCAGGCATATCAAATGAAAGCTGTTCTTACTATTTATAGCAGCTCCGCTAGCGAGTAAGACGAACCAGATTATTCACTGGCCACCCAAGCGGGACTGAATGGGGCGATCTCGCAAGCTCGGGATTACCCGCAGTTTCCTTCCAAAAAAGGGTTTTCTTTATGGCCATACAATAAATCCTATATTGACCAAGACGGCTGGATATGCAAATAGTATTTGCGTGGTTATGGACTTCTTCCATGCCTTGGTCCATAAACAAACACAAAAAACAGAACTCAGTTGTTCAATATTCAGCTATGTTGACCTCACGCTTGGTCAATGACCCATACATATTATCGCGGTAAAAAGGCTGACTGAGCCTTTGTTGGGAAATAAAGTGGTCCCAATCACACGTGGGGTTGATGACACGGTAAGATTCCATGCATTCAAGTAAATTTAACCGGTATGAGAACATTCTTTGAAACATCAACCATGAATGAGGCGAACTTGTCAACCTCAGTGGTTTCTGACAGCCACCTCTCCCCCCCCAGAAAAGCAAAGTAACATAGCTCAAGGTCTGTTTAAATTATCCAAACCGCCCTACAAACACTCCTAAATCACGCAAAATCGGCATCAAAATTAAAGTGTTACACTTGGCTAGCTACACGACTCACTGTCAGTTCCTCGAAACACATGTAGAGGTAATATTATGTTTGCGGCTAGCCTTCTACTCAGACACTTTTAGCTTTGCGATTGGGCGTGACGCAGACACCCACTTTCTTGCATCTCATTTGTAACTTACTTAAAAAAAAAACGTCGTTCCTTTCAGATGCGTTAAAAATCACGTGATTTCTCACTTTCTAGAAAACAAGGACGACACACACCCCTCCCTCCCATACACCCTTCAATGTTCTAATGACTTCCTCTTTCCTTTTCTCATGCTAGTGGACGTGCATGAGTAGAGTGATGGGGAAAATATTGGTCGAGTTATGTTTGTGATCAAACGGCTCAAAGCATCGGTGTTCTATAATTTGGTTCAAACATCTCAGTAAACTAAAATCGATAAAATCGATAAATCTTTAGTTTTGGCTGAAGGCCAGAGAAGCGAAGAGTCACTGCTCGGAGTTCATGAGCTTATACAAAAATAACTTGAATAGATACGTTAGAGTAGTAATAGAGAACTAGAACGTAAATGTGTATTAAAATAAAAATATTTTGACGGTCACGTCAAGCGCTAAACAAGGAAATTAATGACGTGAAATCTCATCATTTCTCGCTGACGTCTTGCAAAAT
>Ga0126338_10002534_pt1 | contig 12604 bp, 7 predicted proteins | sample OrbCmetagenome_2_FD_92529 | JGI IMG/M metagenome (GOLD analysis project Ga0126338, IMG submission 92529) | Coral microbial communities from Petempiche,Puerto Morelos, Mexico - Orbicella C C metagenome | ecosystem: Host-associated > Invertebrates > Cnidaria > Coral | place: Petempiche,Puerto... | reverse complement strand
TGAAGCCTGGGTTTTATGCTGCTAACTTCAGTTTTGAATGGGCTAAAAGTGAAGATTTTTGTAGTGGTGATTTTTAAAGTCACTGAAAAGTTCAACAAGCAAAGCGAGAAAGAACGTAGACCTTTTACCATTCTCAAAGAAATGTCTTAAAACAAAACAAGCAAACATGCAGTCAGGAACAGCGCTGGAAAGCTCGTGCAAGCTACATGAAGGTTGTTTTGGTTCTGCAAGTTGATTGGCTATTTGAAAACCATCTTGGCTATGATTGGTTAAAGCATGATTACAGACTTTTTCTAAACCTAATTAAAAGCTCAGATCTCAGCATATACTTTTGTTTTTTCTGCTAGCTTGCTTTATCTCCCTCGGCCCGGTCTCCTTCAGAACCCATATCAGTCACACTGGAGACTCAGTTTGTTCTGAAGGTGGAAGGAGTGATTGATCATGGCCAGCAGCCAGGTTTGAGTTTTCTTTACGAAAAATAACGTCTTTTAGTGCTATTTTTATGGTGTAAAAAGCATTATGGATGACTGCAGGGGATAGTTCTGACAGTAACTGTACCTTTTTGATGTGATGGTTTAGATCTCTGGTGGTGCTTGGAGGTGGGAAAAAAATTGATTGTTATTTTGTTGTTTTCAGGGCTTTATCGTGATGTACAATCTCTTTGTCTGTCAGTTACTTGGCGTGCTGAGAACAAGAAGCAACAGGTCTTGGATGGCAAGGTTCGTGGGTACACTTTCTGATGTCGAACGTCAGTTATTTTTTGCTTGCCCCCCGCATCGAGAAGGGTGTTAATGCAGGGGCAAGAATGTTTTACCTTTCTTGTTCGTTTTAAAATTTCAAATACCCTGGCTCCCAAGGTTGACTGCTCTGTCGGCTTTTTCACTTCACTCTTCAGTAGCAGAAGGACGAAAGAAATCGTCTGGGGCCAGTGTAATTTTTCAAAATATAGTTTCTTGTTGCCAAATTTATTCTTTAGGTTGAAATCCCAGACAGCCTAGTAAGTAAAAACCCACACCTTCCTTCTCTTGTTAGGGTTTTTCCCCTCCTCGAATGACGTCTGACATACTGATACTAAGGCCTGGCTCCACGGACATCTATGCATCTTCTGTGATTGGTTGTTGCTAGGTTACGAATTTTGGTGCACAAGTGATGACCAGTCAGAGAACGGGTCTAGACAGATATCTGCAGAGCTGTGTCATTGGTATAAACTTTTGAGTCGTATCTCTCAAACAAGAAATAAAAATTGAAGTCAGACGACAACTTTACCCAGGCCACAACTGACTTGAGATTCTCTTTCTGTTCCAGTCCTCTCGCGACAGTGTCACCAGTTTAGAACAGACGGTGGTTCCGCATCATGATTACTTTAGTGCCCAGTTCCTGCTCTCTTTCAACTTGCCAACTGTTTATCACGTGACGGTATCCTCTAGCGTGATTGACAGTTCTGGAATACAATGGAACACAGGACCCCAGAGTTCTTTGCAGGTCAAGACTTCAGATACGGCAGCAAGAAAGCAGAGGACTTCTAGATCATAGCAATCACCTGACTAAGATGAAATGAACTTTTTGTACAGAAAGGATAATAAATGTAGTAAAGTTTTAGCAGTGTGCGGTTCTGCTGTGCTGTTTCTGAAAGATTAATTCTCAAGTGCCTCGGAATCATACTCTCTCTGTCATATCGTTCCTTCCACCCTTCTCTTGTCTTCCATTTAACCCTTTCTGTCTATCATCTCTCCATCTCATAATCCTCCCTTTATTCAATTTCCCTTTTTTTTCATGTCTTCTTCTCTTATTTGTTTTTTCCCACTCAACGTTCGCTCCTTTCTCTTCTTCGATTGCAATTACCTTGGCTGCGCCCATTAACTGTAAAAACGTCGATTAAATAAGAGAACCATTTGCTAGTAACCCTGCCGGCATATGTATGTGCATTAATGCGAACTGAAATGTTTCATGTGCTCCCCGGCACTAATACAAATGGTCTCTCTCAGTTGAGTAATAGCTAAGACATGTACCGAACACTTTGGGCCTAGCCCTTCTTCAGTGGATTACCAAAGTCTCGACATAGCATGATCCATGGAAGAAGAGCTAATTAAATTAGAAACGTTTAGATTTTGTGTGAACGTTTTTGGTACTTTTCGGTTGGAGGTACCTTGTTGCAGCTTAATGTAGTCATTCTACCACAAATGTTTCATTGTTGCCGCTTTCAAAATGCAAGATCGAAACGAATTATTTAGAGGTTTCCCTTTGGTTCAATACGTTAATACGTTCTGCTTTGTGAGTCGTATTCTGTTACTGGTTCATAACTTTACAGTAAAAATATCGCGTAGCCAATAATAAACAGCGTTGTCAAGACCAATTTTAAAACGGCTCCCTCTATAAATAACCTCCTTTCCAAAAATAAACATCTCTGACGCATTTATTTTGTGGTCAATTAACCCGCACACCCACCTACACCCAGCCCACCATTGACTTAATGCAGCAATTTTCAATATTCCAAGACGCAAAATTGCTTTTAAGGAGTTTTGATCCTCTTTTGATAGACCGGAAAAAAAAGCCCATCAAAAGAGCCTTTTCGAACAAGACAAAAAACAAAAATAAAGCAATCTTTGAGTAATATTTATTATTTAAACTAAATAGTGGTCCAGGGTCGGGGATGACAGTTCAATGTCAGATACTTCATTAGCATGATCACGTGTGACACATTTGAGCCACTCTTTGACGTGACTCAAAATCATTATTCGAGAATTAACTTGACTAAGGAGGATTGTGCGGAGTGCTTTTGCTGAAGTGCTTTGTTAAAGCTGTCTTTGACCAGTATAACAGCATTATTTTTTATTCCGAGTTATCGGAAACAAGCCTACATATATTTCTGAATTGCCTCACTGCAAACTAATGAGGTTGTAAAGTGAATCTATTTACATGTAAAATGAATTGGTTGACTACCTTACCATGTACCGATCTTAGACGCTAAAAGAATAACGCGATCTTCGGAATTTACCATCACAGAAGCTTCATCAAAATTATCTGTGAAGTTTTAAATACACTAAGCTTACTTATAAAGTGTCAGCTCCGTGCGATTGTCGAATACATGTGCTCGCATTGTGTCATTTTATCCTTTGCTTATATTCAAACACCTGCCTTATTAGCAGGTGTTATGTTTGTTTTTTATTGATAGGCTGACATGATATTTTCTGACAAGCACGTATGCATCATTTTAATTTCTTAGTTTTTAAGAGTAGATTAATAAACACTACAAACCAGTTTAATTTAGTTATACCGAGTGAACTGCGTAGTTCGTGCTTCTTTTAACGTTGTTTGCGTAACCGTTTGCAAAACGCCGGTCGGATGTCCTGCCTTGTCTGGAAAGGCAGTTTTGTATTTTGCATTTGAGGTGTTCATTTGTTCATTCGATAACAACAACAACAACAACATCTTAAACACGGTGGGTTTTAAAGCTAATATAGCTTATGGGGCCGTTTAAAAAAATGTTAATAGGATAGTAAAAAATTGAAAAAATGCAAAAAAGATATGATACGATTATTTTGCAAATGAGGTTGTCCTTCGGTTCTTTTTCTCAAACTGAAATGTTTACTTTTAAAACCGACTGGAAGCGTTGCGTGATCAATCAGTTTCTACGATGACGTCAAAGAGATGTCCGCCAAATGTTATTATTCTCAGTCACGATCCGTTTTGCTGATCAGAAAGCTAAAAATTATTTATTTTCTTTCCTAACACTGGATGATTTCTCCTCACAATCGTACACTGGCTATTTTGCAAGAGAAATCGATAGTATTTTTTACGGCTTTGCTCATATCTTTTCTGTATTTTTTTCCTATTTTCAGGGTCTTTCCCGGAGGAGTAAACACGCACGTAAATTTGATTGGTAAATGAGTTGTCAGTCATCCGTAATCATGGTAACAAGGTGCGGATAAACGTCATTTAGCCAGGAGTTTCAAGGAAGTTCTCGAAAACTGGCGGACGTGAAAACTCGACTCTCTCGTCTTGTGGATAAATTTCATTATTGCTCTTGGTTATTTCGACGAATTTACACCGGTAGATCTCTTTGAATTTTTTTCCTACAGACCAAGGTGGTCTGAGATCCCCTTTGCCGTTTGCGACGACATCAAGTTTACGAAAGTTTGGGATTCGTGGTGCAATGATTCCGTGACAAGTGGGTACAAGTGGAACATTCTGTCCTGCTCAGCACATTCGATGATTTCGCCACAGTTATACAACTTGTGCTAAATCTGAAGAGCTTTTTGGTGTCTTCAATAATATTTCGGTGTGATTAACTTAACTCAGCACATTCAAGGAAGCTGAGTGATTCGATTAATATTGTCGCTCTCGAGTCTTCACGCATACATTGATTAATCAACTTCCTCTCTGAGACGGTTTAGTTTCTCGAGTTTAGTATTCTCGGCCAAATGTGCCTAACAAAGGCAAGCAGCGTGGAGCAGGAGCAGTTTGTGGAATCTGCAGTGAAGAAACAGCAGAGGAATAAGCGGAAAAGAAAACCCAATATGTTCGTGGCTGCAGTCTTGGAATGTACCGTGCGAAGGATTTGTAGCGAAGTGTATTCAAGTAACTTTTGTGTCTGTACCTCAGTTTCGAAGAGGAGGAAACTTGATTTATGCGAGCAGCCAAGTGAACTAAGAACTATCGGATCATCATCATCATGGGATGATCGGCGAAATATTGCAACTGAAAAACAAGTAAGCATTTCAAAGTCAAGTAGTGAGCGTAACTTCTCGCCGGCCCCGGAAACAACTGCCGTGTCAGAAAACCCGCAGTGTGTTCCCAGCGAGGACTCGCAGCTTGAAGAATTTCTCCACAGCTTGACTACAGAATTGACTGATTTTCCAACGTTTGAGGATGTAGATGAACTTTTAAGAGAAATCGACGGCGATTCGTCGGACTTAGATGTTTGGGAAGACGAAATTGAAGCATTGTTGAGCACGAATGCAAGCGATCATTTCCATCCTGGTCTATTCGAAGTGCTGTTCAGGAGTTAAAAATTATTTTTTTGTGAGGAGGAGGGGGATTGGCTGGACAAACTCTCATCCTTGCCTATTCTTAATAGTAGCATGCTTTCAGTGGGTGAAAAATACTTGTTACTTCCGCTCGGAAATATGTGAAATGTTTCTATGCAAATGTTTCAATGCTGTGACTGTCGTTGTTTCACATTTGATAAGGTCGCTGAATTTTTTTTTATTGTGAGTCTCGGCCTGTTGTATTTTTTATATATACTTAATGCGGCTTACGGGGCAATTATGAGGAATTTCACCCTGCTAAGGTGGGGGATGGCGGCTGGGGGAGTTGGCTCAGATTTCAGTCTCACTGCCAAAACAGATCCCATTGTTATACCTTTCGACTCAAATACGTTTTCCGATTGGAGGAGAGTGTGTCACGTGTCGTGGGTCAAAATTCACTAACCCCCTAGGGTGAACAAAGCTCACTAACTCCCTAGGGAAACAACAACTTGAACTTTTGGCTCACACGTGATCAGGTCGTACTCTTTGAAACTGCGACAAATTTGTGAGCCAGCTGGCCTCAAGCAAACAATTTCTTTGCAGTTTTTTTTATTTTTGAGTTGGGAGATAAAACAAAACACTTAATTACTGGTCCTGCAGGAAACATTGAGTTTTGTTTCCCCTCGACCTCAATGTTCCCTAACATTGTTGAGGGAATATTGTTGAGGGAATATTGTTGAGGGAACATTGTTGAGGGAACATTGTTGAGGGAACATTGTTGAGGGAACATTGAGGGTCTTGGGGAAACAAAACTCACTGTTTCCCTCGGGGCCAGTCATTAAGTGCTTATTGAACTTGAGTTGGTGATTTCAAAGAGAACGTTTCAGTCCAAACTGAAAATATTCTTCACTTGCCATATGAGTTAGATTTACTAATGACTTAATACTTCGGAGATATGTAGGACCACTCAAAGAGTACCCCCTCTCTTAGGCTGTGATGAATGGAAATAGTTAATGTAACAATATACTTGGATAATTTCGTTTGGAATGTTTTTATTTTATACTATTTACAATACCAGATATGTATTTATTAAGAAAGAGTTTTGAATAGAAGTAAACCTTCAGATTTGTACGTTTTAATAGAGGACCATTTCTTTCTATGAAGTGTGCAGGTAATTATTCATCAAGTATTTATACTACAATCAGATTGCCATAATTTTAAGAAGTTAAAAATAAATTGGAGTCTTAAGTTATTGAATACTGTCATGACTGTTCTTCAATTTTGATGGGAGAAATATCAAAGTAAATAAAATTTTAGCATTAGTCATTCATCTAGACTAGACCCCCTGTCTTCATGGCCAATCAGGCTTTTCCTATCTCCAAGACTAGAATGAGCCTATTTGTTTCAAAGTGCCTCACCAACAAAGGGCCAATCTACACTAGGCAAACTTATGTTTATTTTTCAAAAATATCCGTCATCAAGTGCAGATGGTGATTGTAGTCCTACCAAAGTTTGTCAACCTTAATAAAATTTCAAAAGCACCATCATCCCCTGGGGATGGGAGACACCCATGTAAAAAGTACAGGGGAGCTTGATGGAAATTTTGAAAAGAAACCCCAAGAGGTACCAAGATCCTTTTTTTGTGTATGGCTGGAAATTTTTTTCACCCCTATGAGGTACCAACTCTAAAACAACACATGAACTTACATTGACTTTTTTCAGCTTACCGCGCCTTTCAATAACATGGACTCTAAAAATTCAAAGCTCAACCAACAAATGTGTTTTTTGCACCGTCAACAAACGTTCGACGGCTCTTCCCAGCTTCTGACTACTGCTGAGTGCGTGGTAATCAAATCAAATTGTTGAGCACAGTTCAGACAACATAGTCAGAAGCTGGGAGGAGCCGTCGAACATTTGATTGATGGTAGCGAAAAACACATTTGTCGGTTAAGCTTTGAATTTTACAGTCCGCATGCTATTGAAAGGTGCAGTAATACCCTTAAAGATACAGTGGAAGCTCCTGCTATGGACCTTTTTAGGCTGAAGGCCATACGAGGTACTTAACCCACCTTTTTAACCCCTAAACAGTACAATGAGCACCCCCGTTTCTTTTATATGGGAGTCCCCTACCCCCCGGGCATCATCCTGCCTGCAAGCCATTTCTCTCAAGCATCAAAACCAGCAGACCTGGCAATCCAACCAAGGATGTTTTGCCATGACCAGGTGTAAAATGATCAACATTTTGTGATCAACTACATTCTGCTGTTATGTTACATTCAGGTTGTAAAATTCTTATATTATCTATGTCATTTGGGCTGGGTTGTTCAAAAGCTGGTTAACGTTAACCCAGAAGTAAAAGTCAACCGAAGTATTAATTTTCCTTGTATGAAAAAGTTTTTCACTGCTTATCTTCTGGTCTCTTTTGTGTAGTTTGAGATTATTCCAACTTAAACCCAGAGTCAAACAATATAAACAGAAAACCTCACTGAAAAATTACAAAAATGAAATCAAAATTCTTGCTATTCTTGGGTCAGAGCTTAATCAGGCTTTGAACAACCCGACCCTGGAACCCTAAACAATCAACCCAAACAAAAAAGTGGTAAGGCTATAGCACTAGCAGCCCCTCCTCTGCTGTGCTGGGAGTATGAAGAACTGGTAAACTGTTCACGGAAAACTGTTCACGGAACCTGGGAGCAATGAAAGGTGGTTGAAGGGATATTGCAACATTTTTTTTTTTTACAGGTGCTTAGGTTTTCCATGACCCATACAAACCCTGCTGTATTTTTGGAAATTACACCCCACAAGCCCCAACTGTACGCGTAAAAAATAGATGTACCAGAAATTGGTCAGAAAGAAAATATAAATTAAATTATACGACTTCTAAAAGTTTTCCCCACATCACTCTAACTTGTGCTGCATAAACAGGGTTTGCCAAAATGTTGTTTTAAACTTTTCTTTATTGTCAACATGATTGTGATATTCCTACAAGATCAGATGCTGGCATAGCATGAAATAAGTCAATACAAAAAGAGTTTAGAAGAAAAACTACATTATAAATCAATTTTCAAATGATATACTTAGGTTTACAGAGAACTCTAATTAACAATTCAATGAAAGATGCAGAGCACTTTTTGCCTTCAGTTAACTATCTGAACACTTTGCTGAAGGTCATGTATCTTAGTATGTTAGCAATATGTTGGATAGCAGATTAAAGGTGGCCAGCTGACAGCTGTGTAGCAAGCGTAGATCATCAGCAAGCTAATACTGCCATGCTCTTACCAAATATTGAAGCTCTTGACCAATCCATAAGGAAACTTAAACTGGCATCGAGACATTAATAGTTTTTTTTTCTAATAAATATCCAAAAGCACAGATCACAGTATTATCTTCCAAAAGGTCACTTTTCACTATAATAACCAGAATACTTTCTTTTTCTTTGAGTAATTGGGCTACTGTTAAGGGGCAGAGAAATGAATAATTATAACTGTTCCTGGAGACAACAAACTGAGGAAAAACACATCTCCAAGGTAACCACTTCTGATATGAAAAGCAATTACCACTAAATAAATCTGTTTGAACATAAACAATGGCAGACATACCATACTTAACCTAAGGCATTGAGATGTATGAAAACATGTTTCACGTACGACTGTTTCTTGGAATCAACAACTCTGTGTTGAAAACTGATGTCAAAATGTTCATGGGTTAAACTTAACAACAGACAATTCAAACCTAAAGAACTAACAAAACTATGTTTTGGGCTTTCTCTTTCTCTCAGGCTTGAAATTAGCCTGTCTTCCACCAAATAATATAGAAATGTACAGCAATTAATTTACTTACTGTTCATAACTTCTACATTTCAATATAAAATAATATAAAATACATTACTTATCTTTATTTATATTCCACACTCTTCAATAGAACACTTTATATTTGATGATGGAATGAATGAATAAATGAATGGAAATAACTTGTACGAAAATAATACAAAGTCAAAGTAGAAAATGTAGGCAATGATACTACAAGTAGGTTCTTCCGCTATCCAAGGATCAATCTGTGAGAAACGAAATAACATGAGAAGAAAAAGCACATTGCCAAGTTTCCTCCCATGTTCCTCACTTCTTGCTCAACAATAGGGAGCTTAAGCAAACCACAACGACAATGGCAATAAGAATGTCACCAACAAAAGACTTAATAAGCAAAACAAATGCTGTGCACGTGCGTTACATTTCCTTGCTGTCCTCTGCAAACAACATTGTGAAATGACCACGTTCTGCATAGTAGTGAACGATGGCAGCTAATTTTTCATCTTTCCTTTTGGAATTGAACACTGTCATTACATATTTAGCCTGAGCATGTTTTAGAGCCATTGGCGTACTGAACAGATCTGGACAATAGCAGATTCTGCTGATAAAATATCAATTCATTTTTGACAACGCGTTGTCCTTGGCGTCCCTGTCATCATTGCTTAAGCTCCCAGGAATGACCATGTGAATTTGCTTGTAGTTTAGAGAACACTTATGGATTTTAAAACTAATGGTTCCATCAGATTTGTACAAGACGATGCATGCAGCCCTAGGCTTCTTAGCGCCAATGGCAAAACATTTCCAACAAGAAATAATACAACTTTCGTTTGCTAACAGTTGGTAACATTGGTAACATGGTAACACTGTACCACAATTATTATAACAATCCAATGTTACTGACTTCACTGTCACTTTTCTAACAATTAAAAAGCACTCTAAAGTAGTTAAACTCGTTCTGAATTCTCTGCTCCCTATGAAAACATTACAAACAAAAAAAAAGTACAAAAATACATGTAGATGGTAGATATCATACTTGTCAACAAAATCTAACTAATGATTAAAGAATATTAACTAAAAACTAATAATAAATATTAATCTTGCATTTCTTCTGGCATGTCATGGGGGTTAACCATTCCTGGCACAGACAGTTGAACTTTTCTTTTTTCCTCCTGCGCAGCGGTCAACTGTTGTTCTCGTTCTTCCAGATACAAATCACTGACATCTTCAGATCGGAATTCCTGAAAAAGCAAAGAACACTTGTTACCGAGACCGTCACAGAATAATGAGTAGTATGGAGCTTTGATTGACAGGGAAGCTTAAAAATAATACTCACTCTTTTCAAGGCATCAATTGAAATGTTTCATGCTACATATTGCTGTCAATTTTTACGGCTCCTCACCCCTAGGATTTTGTGCAGCCATTTTTTACTTGCGGTTTTCTTTCGCGTCACGCACGACAGACTAAGCGAAAGAGGGGCTACTCGTAGTATCTTCAATTATAAAAATGGATTCCAGGGAACATGTTGATCTAACAGAACTCTAACTGTGATTAATGAATAGGCCTCTGGCATTGTTCAACCTAAAAAAATTAGTAGAAATACATATATAATGTCAATGCTGTACATCCAAATCACCCACCTTAATTTGAACCATGAAGTCTCGTAAATGTTCTTTGAAGGCTGGAATGTTTTGGTTGAGATCAAACAGTCCTTGAACAGTCAACTTGATCTGCGCACTAAATTGAAAAAAATGTATTAACAAACCTGAATGCAAAGAGAATGTTTACAGACAAACTAGAAGGCACTTGATTGCATGATATTTAAACCAAAATATATTTGACTTCTTCCCCTCCAAATTCTCCATTGTGAAACTACTACAATTATCATTACAAAAGAATTCTTTGATTTTTTTCAATGAAGTTGTAAACAAGTCATGAATCTATAGATTGACATACAACTAAAATGAAGTACTACGTGAACACAATCTAACTTACTCTTGCAAATGTGGAAACGCTTGCTTCAGAAGATTGGCAATGCATGCTTGGACGTAAGCCTATATAATCAAGAATATATAATACATTTTTAATTTATATACTGCACACCTTAAAGGGGGAGTATCCCACAAAACAAAGTGGGCGTTAATTTGAGGTGAACCCTCCCACAGATTCAGACATATTGTCCAACACTGTCAACTTATATAATCTATCACTAGATAGCCTATAACCAGTTGATGGTTTTGTCTAACCATCTGATTTACTTACTTGATTTATTATCCTCTCTGAAGGGAGGGGGGGTGGGGAGAATGAATGCATCAATGTAGAGAGAAAAACCTTCACTTGTAGAGACTTAGCTACATAAAGATAAATTTGGGCAGGCAGCTTGCTGAGATGTAGCACTTAAATGTAGACACTTACCTGGTTCGATGGGTACTGTGTGCCTTCTGATGACGAAAACAGAGGTTCTGATACCTTGCCTGTCTCCACCAAACTGAACAAGTGTGCTAAGATAGTCGCGTGCATTGTTAAACCTGAAGACAACAAATAGATAAATCAGTTAGCATAACTTCGTAACTAGACACAAAGTCTAGAATTAACCCCTGGAGAAATCACTAGCATTATCAACCCTTCAAACAAGTGTGTACACTCTTTTAGCAGTGTCTAGTTGGTGACAAGTTTATTGTGAATGAAATGTTTATCTGACATTCATGTTTATCAACAGTATCGGCTGCAATGTGAAGTTGAGAGCATGTTCAGTTTTTTCCTGAGTTTCACTTTTTGTATCCATGATCCCTCGCAGGGGTAAGGAACATGTGCTTTATTGTGATGCCAAGTTTTTGGCAGAGACTCATTTTTGTGTTCAAGTTTGCATAGAATTTTTGAGAAGGGTGTCAGTCAAAGCAGTGCATAACAAGCAAGAACGTTTCACATGTGCATGCTGAAAAATGAGCTAATTGTGTGTTCTTAATGAAACTGATGCCATTACAAGAAGCCAACTTTATAAGTACCTGCAGTGTGAGATGTGTCTGTTACAACTGATAACACATGCTGTACAATCATCATGTAGTACGTCTGGTAGAAGCTTTGTGCCGCTGTTTCTTGCTCCAAGCTCTTCAACAAAGAGTACAAAATATGCAGTCCTGCAAAGAAAGAACATAAACATAAGCAGCCTGCCTAAAACATTTGATCAAATACTACAAATACTAGATGGTCTGTGCAACATTTTTGTTGCAATGTTCTTTGTCTACAACAAATAATGCATTTTACTATATTCTATACTACACAAAGTAAATCATGAGAAAAGTTCCCAGCATTACTTTTAGAAAAGTGTCTAAAGTAAGTTGAAACACTGAATCTAATGTGATGGTGCAATTTAGCACCAAGGGTGCTACAGTACTTTCAATTTTGACAGCTCAAAGAAGGCTGCATATAAGAGACATACTGCAAATGATGCTTGTTATAACAGGGGCAATTAAAATAGGAATGTTCATTACAAAAAAACATAAAACAGAAGGCATTTACATTAGCAAGTTAGAGGAAAGGAAATAATTATTGGAAGAACATACCAATATCAGCAACATTTCTCATGGTGTGTTTGAACGCCCAAACAATAGAATCCAACACCAGCTTAAACTGCTGAGGAGGTATTGATAACAGAGCTGCAGAGAAACAAAGTTGTTAATGTATTGATAAACCTTGCGTACTCTAAGGACAAAAAAATGGATTTAAAGTTACCAGAGGAGTATAAGGTACAATTTGTCTTCATACCTGGGTTGCTTACCAGGACACCACTTCACTGTGATCTTCATGGCATAAAGCAAGTAGTAGTATTGCTTT
>Ga0126338_10002533_pt1 | contig 12604 bp, 8 predicted proteins | sample OrbCmetagenome_2_FD_92529 | JGI IMG/M metagenome (GOLD analysis project Ga0126338, IMG submission 92529) | Coral microbial communities from Petempiche,Puerto Morelos, Mexico - Orbicella C C metagenome | ecosystem: Host-associated > Invertebrates > Cnidaria > Coral | place: Petempiche,Puerto... | reverse complement strand
GTACCGGATTTGCTTCATCCTGCCCGCCCACAGAGCTAGCCATATAATAAGTTGACATAATTTGAGCAAACATGATAGCAAACACGATTGAGCAGTTGCAAGCAGAGGTTCCCTCTCATCTCTCACTAAGCAGAAAGAGAAGGGAATCCTTGTGTTGCAGGGTAAATCACACTAAAAGTATCTCTACAACAGCATTTCAATTTTCTGCATAGAATATCATCACAAAAGTAATGAACTCATGTTACCCGTCAAAATAAAAAGATACCATAAACTGCTGCTTATAAGCTCTGGGCTTATACAACTTCGTACGGACTTTTAGATGGGCTTATAAACAAAGGCCAGGACTTATATCCAAGGGGGCTTATAACCGGGATAAAAAACTGTTTCCAAATGAGCTATAGCTGCATATGTCAATCAAAATAGTTTTTTCATTTATTGGTAATTAAACATTAAAACATCATAATAAAACGAGTTCAAAACAAGGAAGGCTAGAGCGGGGCTTATATCCGAGGGAGGGGTGGGGGCTTCTAATCAGATATATTTTTTGGTTTACAGATAGCTGGGCCTGTAACCGGGGGGAGGCTTATAAGCAGGGGGGTCATAGTTGGCAGTTTACGGTATTACGCTTTTTATAGTTTGAATCATTCACTGAAATTATAAGCTTATATATTAAAGCTTAATAAGAATCAAAATGGAAGATCAGATAGCTTATAAAATTCTAGTAAGCTTTTGTTTACATCCTTCGGTAACATCTGCTCCTAAAAAAATGTACGACAAAATAAAGTTTACTTTATGTACGCTGTAGACTGTAGACTTGATAACTGGCATCTTACATTTTCATGTAAGCTACACGATTTTTTTCCCTCGTTCGATCTGATCTTCATCTCATCGATGTTATTAAAATTGTCGTACCTCATTTGTAATTTCCCATCCATTAGATAACAATGATCAGCAACGTTGCAGAGTACTACTTCACTTGATATCATTTGACGTTAAATATCGATCGATCAGACTGGGCTGTAAAAAAACACGAAAATGCCAAATTTCCGTATTGCGCCACGCCATGTTGAAAAATCACTCGGTTTGAAAAGACTGGGAACGAAACCCTCGCCTGACTTCGGATCGGTTTGTATGATGTCAGGGCGTCGGGGAGTGCTCGGATTGCCGTCCGCCATCTTTGCGGCAAGAGCAATTTTGTAAGATGTCTATGATGTGCTCAAACACTGACCATTCAAGGGGACAGATCAAATCCAGGTTCAATTCAGAGAGGTAAAAGTGCGCGAGGTAAAGATCTAAACATGACAAGCCTTTATTCAGTGCGTTTTGTGCATGGTAGCCGGAGAGAACCGAGTATCTATCTGTATAAATATCACATTAGGATTGTTAATGTTGCCTAGGCTTATATCAGGGAACTGCCGAAAATCTTCCTTTTTGCCGTAATAAAATCACTATATATTGGCCATAAAAATAAAACTGAAACAAAAAGATAGCTAATAGAAATGTAGTGGCTGTATTCAGTATTGACCCAAGTATACCATACCCCCTTATTAATTTCATTTGTTATTCATGCATTGTTATTATTAGTGGGCTTAATAACTCATGAATAAAAACTGTAATTAATACGGGGGTATGGTGAGCGGTCTGTGTTTAACCTCTTCCAGGGTCATTGTGTTGTGTTCTTGGGCAGAACACTTTACTCTCAAAGTGCCTCTCTCCACCCAGGTGTATAAATGGGTACCAGAGAATTTAATGCTGGGATTAACCCTCTGATGGACTAGTATCCCATCCAGGGGGAAGTCGAAATGCTCATAGTCACTTTATGCTACGGAAACTATGATAAGCTCTGGCTGTATTGGCCACTGGCCTGACACAGATAGTTGATTCTTCATAATTTGAAATATACTTGGGTGTGGTTTTAATACCTTGGTATTGTTTTCTTTTATTCATATACATCATTTTGTTACTCTAACCAGATTGAAAATGAATGTTTTTCTTTCCTATATAGAAGTTCCAGCTATGTGCCAACCAGTTAATCCTGCAATCTGACTTCTCTGCCCTTAGAGGAAATAATGGAGATTCTAGCTGTAAAGGGAAATAGTAAAATCTGTCATAAATGCAGATGTAGTGCTCATTGTACAAGCTTCAAGAGGACACTTCCATAAAATGGGTGCCTTGTTTTCCAAATGCAAATGCAATGATCTTGCAGCCACCACTGATTCAGACCCTACTGAAACACTAGAACGAGGAGAGTCATCCAAAGGGAAAAATCACTAATTGCCAAAATCGCAAAAGTTGACAAGTGAGAAGGCAGAAATTGAGCAGTACAGCATCTCTCTTGCAGAAACTCTCAACAGCTTCCGACATCAGGAACTTTTTGTTGATTTTCAAGTTGCTGTTAGTGGAGAAGATTTTCCTGTACACAAGAATGTGTTGGCAGCAAGTTGTAAGTTCTTTAGAGACTTGTTTAAAGTATCGGGAGCTGCAGCTCATTATGAACTAACAAATGTGGAACCGACTACTTTAGGAGATGTTCTCAATTTTTTTTACATTGGAAAATGCAGACTTCCGGGTCAACAGAAGGCTGAATCAGCTCTCAGCATTGCAAACTTCTTGGGTATACAGGATTTAAAGGAACCATTAGAAAGATACCTTTCCTCAGCAAAGGAGAGCTCTGCTTTTGACTCTACTGGCACCTGGGAAGAGTTCTTTTTTTGTCGTGAAGAGTCTCTTCTGAAAGCAATAATGGAATTTTGGGTTGAGGGATTGTTTTGTGACCTTACATTGACAACTAATAGTGGAAAGATTGTTCCAGTCCACAAAAATGTCTTAGCAGCTGTCAGCTGTTATTTTCAAGGGCTAGTCAGGTCTGACATGAAAGAGGTTCATGAAAACAATGTGGACTTTAGCATGGTTGATGAAATAGCTGTCAATGAGATATTGCACTTCATTTACAGTGGAGAAATTTCCATCACTTTCCACAACATAAAGAACTTGCTGCAAGCCACTGACTACTTGCTGATAGAGCACTTGAGAACAGCTATTGTTGCATTTTTGAAGGGTTCGTCAACCATGTCAAATTTCTGGTGCATATATGATTTAGTAAAATCATTTAATTGCCTGAGTGAGATCAACAGAGACATTCTACAGTTGACTCGTAGCAATTTTTGGGAAATCGCACAAGTAGAGGAATTTTTAGAAATTACTGAGGAAGATCTCAAGTACTTTTTGTCAAATGATGATATTATGTCCAGTGAGGCTCAGATGCTGGAATCTCTTATCCATTGGTACAAGTATTCAAAGCCTCAAAGAGAAGAATCATTTAAGAATCTTCTTCACTTAGTTCACATGACCAGTATTCCAGATTTGTACTTGAAATTTCTTGCTGAGAGAGAAGGTATTGATGAGTTACATTCTTACACTGGCCACCAACTTAGAGCAAAGGTTTCACTAGATGACTTGAAAAAAAGTGCACACTTCTACAACCTTGTTATGTTTGGATTGGCACGTGATCCAGATTGCCCTGGAAATCAGTTGTGTTACTGGCTTCCATTTGCTGGTCCTTGGTCATACATTACATACTCATACAGTTGTTTTGAAACAACTACGCCTTTGGTTTTCACCGGTGACGCTTTTTACCTACGGTTTTACGGGCTCGACCCTCAACTAACTTTCTTTAAGAACCCTTTGAGTGCTAGACATTTCAAACACAGCTCCTCCTTGTGTTCACCAACTTTGGTAGAGCGTGTTAGTGAAACCACTGCACCTCAGGATTGTGCTGCAGTTCCATTGGGTAGCAGCATCTATTTTATAGGTGGACAAGTTCATTACGAAGCCTGCAGCACTGTTCAACGATACGACATTAACACACAATCCTGGGAGGCTGTCTCAAGCATGCAAGAACGGCGCTACTACCACTCAGCAATCAACTATAGAGACAGGTGTATTTACGTCTTTGGGGGCATTGAAGGTGTGGGGCGTATAAACCGCTTTTACAAATCAACTGTTGAGAGATATGGTCCACAGCTAGACACCTGGTCATATGTGGCGTCTATGCAGCAACCTCGACGTAATGGGTTGGCTTGTGTTTCTGGAGACAAGATCTTTTTGATGGGAGGAGAAAGTGCAGAGTGTGCTTGTGCACCCAAATGTGAAGTTTATGATGCAATAACTGATGTATGGCAGATGGTTTGTTTCCAGATGAAAGAAGTTTATACTTTGAAATCATGCCAAGATACTGGTACCTTCAACAATGAAATGTTCTGCAATGACAATTCCAGTGCTAATAGTGATGCGATAGAATCCGACCCTGTAGAACTCAACGTTTGTATGCCACAAGATGAGGAACTCTATGATCATGCTTATCTCTATAAGCCCTCAGTGACATGTTGTAATGGTTGTTTAATTATCTTTGGTTTTGGTTCATTTTTAATGAAGAACTTTAGGTTACCATTTTACTTTGTGGACCCAGACACTGGCAATTTTAGAATCTTGTATTCATTGCCATCATGGCCCAGAGAGACGTCACGTGGGATCATTATGCCACTCAGTCGAAGGGACATGATCAAAGCACTCAAGGACTACCCTGGAAACATTTGTTAACTTGTCTTTTGTAAAAACAGACTGTGCTGTTTAAGTGACAGCAAGGAACAGTAATCATTTTGAGCGCAAGAAAAGGGAAACCATGACCCTGGTATTAACAGATATGATAGAAACTACAAATGTAAAAGGGGATCCCTTAGGAAATGTATGAGAAACTTTTGTGGGTTTGTCTGCGTGCCAAAAATATTACTGAAATTTGAAATAAGATTATGATAATAAGAAACAGGAAGACAATAAACTTATCAAACTTACTGTTTGGTCTTGTTTTCCTGCGTGAGCGTCCTTGCTCCCATGTCTTCCCATGTATACTTAATATGACGAGGTGTTTATTCAAGGAAGTTGTGTTCACTTACTAGAATATCTACGCTAAAAAGTGGAAATCATTAAATGGGAAGCTAAAAAGTTACAAGGAGAGAGATTTCTGCTTGTTTGGAGATCTTAAGAAAAGAGAATCACTGAAGTACATTTTATTTTATGATATTTAAAAATATTTTTATTAGGAAAATAGTTTTTGTGAGACAAGAGTAAAGTGAATATTATATACTCCCGGTTAACAGCTGTGAATCATATCAAAGGCTCACAATGAGCTTTAGATATACATTAATGGTGAGAGACAATATTAGAAACGGTTTGACAATAACTTTAAATGGAAGTTTCAATCTTCTGATAACAGCCGCCATCGCTAACATCATGAAAAGTATACTACCTGTAGAAACCATAGAATGTCCCAAAAACGTCAGAGATCCAGAAAAGCTGATAGCTAACATCCTAGAAATGTTCTTATTTCTTCGCTACTGTGCAAAATAGTCTGCTGTCTAGTTAAGGCAAGCCAGCAATTATCGGTTTTTAACTTGCTTCTTTTCAAAAAACCCTAACCCGAAACTAAAGGCCGGCGAAAAAGTTACCCCGAGGACTATCAACGCGAAGCTCAATTCCCTCCTTTACGTTTCTTTCAAATTTATTATAAAACGCCACTTTACATATGTTTACACCAAAATGAGTAACGATAACTTGAACAGACGCACGAAGGAAAATAATTTCAAGCTCAAACATAATGTCATTTTAGTTGTTTCTTGAAACTTTTGGAACACCTCGTTACATTATGTCAATTATTCAATCACTTTTCAAGAATGGAAAAAACTCTGTGTTCTAAACTGACGTTATATAACGACTTATGAGACCATTTTACACAATGTCCTTTCAAAACCTGAAGAAGTTCTTTGTACATACATCCTCGGCTTCATTGAAACTCTCTAAGTGGGGTTTTCAGCAAGATAAATATGTGCGAGTGTTGCAATAAATATATATTTCGGAAAAGAATTATATGTAAAAATATAGGGTTTCAATGGTAATGTAAAGGTAACAATGTATAACAGTTAACAAAGCTGTCCCAACCCGGTGATATGTTAATTGACTAATAGCTTTTCAAAATCGATGACGATTCTTTTATAAACGATAGCAAAGCTGTCTAATCAGACAATTCATTACTTTTCAAATACTAAAGCAATGCAGGTTCTTTGTTGTAAACGTTACTGAAAAAAGCTGTCCCATGATGTGCTAATCAATTACATGCGTTGAAGAGCTCCCTTGGTTGTTGTGAAGGCTAACAGAACCCTCTCACGTGATGTCACTTTTTAATCCAAAATGAAGGGCTTCTTTGATAGCAACTTCAACAAAGATCTTGCATATGATACCACCGGCGTTTTATTTTTCCTGTATCTGGTTACACTGAACTACTTTGAAACGTCGAACAGCATGTAGAAGGACGAATTACTTCAGCAACCACGCACAAACGCTCGAGGTAACTGGTAACTGATAACTGTAGGTTTCTTTACTGGTCTTCAGTTATGGCCGGTTATCTTTGTTAGTATTTAGCTGGTGCCCGTAAATTAGTTATCCAGTAAGTCCCGAAAGAATAACCCCGTTAAGTCAGCACTCCTGTTCTGTTCACATTAAGTAGAACCTGAGCTTACCTGGAGTCCAAACGGAAAGTGAAAAAGAATATTTCTCTAACTTAGGAATTAGTTTTGTATAAAGTGCTCTCAATGTAAGGCATTGATATTAATTTTTTTACACAGTTTTTGTTTATTAAAGATCCACTATCGTTATTTTTGTTACCATCGGAGAAAAGTTCTGCGATCTTTTTCCCTTCCTCGAGATGCATTCTTATGCATGTATTTTACGCATGTTTAAAAAAAGTTACGTTATTTAAGAACATTTCTTTCCCCAGGGATGTCATATGCGCAAATATGCACGCGAACTTACAAGATGACGATAAACAACGAAACTGACTGGGTTGCTTGTACTGAACCATTATCTCATAAATGCAGGCTATTTAATACTTACTTCCATAAAAAAAATCCCATTTCTCTTTTGCACTAGTTTGCCCTAGTGTCGTGAAAGACCCCTTGCTTTGGTAGACTTTATCATTCTCTTTTTCAGTTGCAGCCTTTTTTTTTCGGCCTTTTTAAATGCCTTTTTTTTGTCACCATATAGTAATTTTCAAATCACTACCTGACCTGCAGTATTATTTGGGAGTTTTTTTCACTATAAAGAGAGCCGTGTGTGCTCCATCTCAGCGGTCCGTATCGCAAAATTAGATCGCCCGAGACCTCATTTGCATTATTAGGGACGGCGACTTATGACACTTATGTGAATTCGACGGTTGACCATGGCCTTAAGGAACTAATCTGAATGCTCTAAGCCTTTCATCGTCAACCAGTTTGACGCGTAAAAGCAATAGTAGATTTCATGTGATCGCTTTGATTGACTCAGCAATATTGAATCCGCGTTGTTTTGGAAGCTATGTTCTCGAAGCAGCGTCGACATGTCTACTAAACAATACGGATGGCTTGAATATCGTTTCCAGATTCCGGGACCTCGCAGCGATCGGAGCGTGAACCAGCATTCGTCGCAGTGGTTACTCTCTCGGCGCATGTTCAGAAACGTCTCGAACGCATGCGCGCAATCAAACGGAAACGAAGATTTATTTCCGGCTTTTGATTTTGTGCAGCGTTCGGCCATCGCTGTCAGAAAACGCGCGGGATCAAGGGAGGAAGCCACCTTTTTTACTGCGGACTCTTCGTGAAAGTCTTATAAGTATTTCATTTAGATCAGACTCGACAATCTACGATAAAAGTGTGAAAACAGTGAAAATTGTTACGACATGTTTTTGTTCTTCCTTCATAGTTGGTTCACATGGCGTTACATCATGGTATGCTCAAGACCTTCAGACACAACAAGGCTAGAACCATATTAACAGTTATCAAAGCATATTAAGAAATCGAGATCATCAACCCTTACCATGGAACTAACTACAAGCTTTGAGGCTTCGAATAGCTGGTACCTGAAAAAAATCTGAAAACTCACAAGCTAAACAGTGTGGCACCTTGATACAAGCAGGTTTTCTTGTTCTAATTCATTCCCGCCGCAAAGAACAAAAGCTTTTTTTTTTTAACTACACCAGTTGGAATATTATAGCTGAGAACGAAAGGCAACTGTCTATGTTTTGGTTTTAATCGGAAGTGAATTGGCTAAAGCCCAGAAAATGTCCAAATCGGTCGCTTGCGCTATCGATTGTACACGTGAAATGCATAGATTATGATCTAAAATTAATACGTTGAGTTGAGATTTGGGAGTGGCCATCCTCGTCTATTCTTTTGTTCTTCTTCAAGGTCTCGTTACGTCGGATTTCGTCGTACTGGCGACTGTTTTTTTTTTTTTTTATGGGGGAACAGAGTTCATCTCTCGCTGAAGGACTTTGAAAGGAATTTTCTCTCAAGGTAATACTGATGCATCATGTTGTGGTCTTGTTTTAGGTTTCCAATTTGTTTAGTTTACACCGGCTACTTGTGCGTATTCTGTAATTTGTGATCAAAATGTTGCTGAAAATACGATTGACTAAGTTACGGAATTTTTGTAAAAAAATCCAAAGAAGAGGTTCTTGATTACATCTCTTAATCCTTTATCACCAAAAGCTTGTAAAGCGCTGTCACATATACAAAGCCTGATTTGAAATTTTCTCTCTATTGTGCGGAGTAAGCTACCGCTAGATGAAGGTTCACAAGCCGTGAACTCGTAAGTAAGGGAGTTAATTTCTCCTATAGATAGGTTTCAGCCTTCCAACAGTCTGTAAGGTGAAAACGAGTGATGTGGCTTTGCGCCAGTCAAGAACAGAGCAACTGAAATATTGCTCACCTTGAATGTCACTTCTTCACCAGGACGGTCCACCAGCCTAAAATGGATAAACTGCTTTGCTCACTGAAAAACCAGTACAATCTTGCTCGATGTTAAGCGGTACCCCAAAATTTGCCTAAGGGTCAATTTGCTGTGACGTTTTCCTTTATAAGTACAACAGCTTGCTACACTTTATCCGTAATCTTGTCTTTTCAAAAAGTAGTAATAAGTGTAAAAAGTAGTTTAATGGTGGCAAAGGTACAGTTTTCCGCTTCTTTTCTATATCACATATTTTAAGTGAACTGTCAAATATCAGCAACTAAGCTAGTTCTGATTTGCTTCCTTTTTAAGATCTTGATTCAAGTCCTTGGTTCACTGTGATGACATGCTAGTTAGATTTATAATAATAGATGTACGGAAGTCCTGCTAGCTTGCCACCAGTTTGAAATTTTTTGTGTCCTATTCTACCTTCTTTTGCTTATTCATTTTGTTTGGTTGTTTGTGTGTTGTTTGCTTGTTAATCGTAAGGTGATTCCTTCAAACGTCATTCAGTACAGAACACAAATACTGAATAACGTGCGAGACGAGTACAAAGTTTTCTCGGTATTTGTGTTCTAGACTTCGTTCGCATGGTCTTCCGACAATAAAAACATTGGACAATAAACTTCTTGTTTTCATTAGACAGTTTAGATTGTAGTATCGCTAAACAGTCTGATCTGCTCGTCATTTCCACTTTGGCGAGCCCGAAATCGTTAATATGTACAGCTACACGAAAACATTGCCAGCATTTTATAAACCTGTATTTCTTGCGCATTTTTGTACAAAGGTTAACGACTGATTCTACGAATTTTGGCTTGTCTTTTTCCTTCGCTTCCAGTAATTTGTCTTCATTCTTCATTCCTGACTTCTGTTTCTTTCCCACAGCCCAGCAAGCTGGTAATGCTGTATTTATCAGAGGAGGCAAAGCTTGGTATTGTAAGTGGAGCGATCGCCATTCTTATTCTTATGGTCATCTGTATGGTGTGTAAGCTAAGCAGACTTCACAAACAGCCAGTGTATAAAGATTCCTCTTACCTCAAGGGCACAGACAAAAACACTGCCGGCAAGGTACCAGTTGTACAATTCCCAAGCTTTGCAGATGAGTGTAGCGAATGTGAACAAGAGAAACGAAGCAAAATGAATGGCGACATAGAGATGCAGACTTCTCAAGGGCTCAGTCCTCCAAGAAGCAAGGGAAGAATCAAATTTACGATGGTTTATCAAAGCGATTTGCAAACTCTGTTATTGACTATCATTGAAGCGAGCCAACTGGTGGGAAAGGACTTCTGGGATACTGTGGATTCTTACGTGAAAGTGAGGCTCCAACCCGACGAAGAGGGAATTTTAAGGAGGCAAACAGACGTTTTTAGGAAGTCTACGAGTCCAAAGTTTGGAGAGAGTTATGAATTTAATATGCTTTTACAAGACGTGCAAAGCTCCACACTTCATTTGTCCGTTTGGGAAATTGACAAGTATTCCCGTCATCACATGATTGGAGAGGTTCAAGTTGAGCTTGGTCAAGTCATCAAAGCTGATGAACCAGTTGCGTTTGACAGAGACTTGAGGTCACTTCAAAAGGTTGGTGAAACGTTAAGTTGACTTTGTGCACATGCTAGCGTGCAGAATTAGGATGAGCGCAGCCAAAAGACTTAGCCGCGAGTTGTCTTCCGTAATCTGAAAACCCAGCTCCCATTTTAACGGACACACTCACGACGACCGGTCACTTGTTTTTTTTTTTTTTTTTAATAAATCCATAAATTTCGCGGGCTAATCTTCAGCTACTGCATGTCCGCAAAGCGAGGTGTTGCGCACTTTCTCGGTGACACGGTATTTCTCTGTTCGCTTCTTCTTGACGTTTCTGGTATGGCTGAAACTTCTTCTGAAATAAACCCGTACTTCCTAGTTTCAGCAATAACCGATCTCTTTCTGTTCTCTCTAGACGAAGACCAACCTAGGTGAGATTTTATTTTCCCTCAGTTATATGCCAACTGCTGAGAGGATGTCTGTGGTATTGATGAAGGCCAGGGGACTGAATCCACCCTTCAGTGACTGGAACACTGAATCAAGGCCTATAAGTAAGTATATTAAAATTTTCTGCATGTTTCTCTAATCTATTAAAAAAATCGAATAGATGTTTTATTAGCACACAGTAAACTGATTTTTGCGATGGAGAGAAAGTATCAGTGTAAAGCGCAGTGACTTGGAATGGCTTTATGCGTCTCTCAATCAGTCAATCAATCAGTCAATCAATCAGCCAATCAATTAATTAAAGCCAAAATTTGGGATGAGGTTGCCCTCCACATCTGAGCTTGAGGCCGATGTTTAAAACGCTTGACTATACGCACGAGAAAAATAAGGAACTGATATAAGTAAATATTACCATTTCTACTAATGAGAATAAATTGGAGTATGGAACAGTTGCTAATTTTGAGTTCCGATACAGAATGTAAGAATACGAAAAGATTTCTTCACCTCCAAAGATCGCTACTCTGCTAGCCCAACAGTCGTCTTTTTGTGCAATTACAGATCCGTTCATCAAAGTTGTTCTCTTATTCGACGGCAAAAAAGTCAAGAAGAAGAAAACTTCCACTAGAAAACAGGAAACTAACCCTGTCTACAACGAGTGTATGATGTTTGATGTTCCCCCGGACCTCCTTCACAGAGTCCTGTTTGTCATATCAGTAGCAGACGCCAAACCCGAATCCACGAGAAGTGATGTGATTGGACGAGTAGTTATAGGCTCTGCTACTACTGGAGAGCCACTCAGACACTGGCATCAAATGCTCATATCACCCAGAAGACCTGTAGCAGCATGGCACCGCCTTAAAATGTGACAACACTGCAACCAGGGGTGCTTTCCGTTATGCCAGACCGGCCAGTGAGACTACCCGAGGAAAATAGAACGACGTTCTCAGATCAAACAGGGCAAGCCGAGAGGAATAGCTCTCACTATTTTCTATTCCTTTCCCTAATTCCCTACATGAGTGAAATCTTCTGAAAAGAAGTAGGGCAATGAATCGGTTTGTCAAAATGGAAGGACAAATTTCGGTCCGACCGATCAAAGAGGACCACCTCCAGAGGTGGTCCCGAACATTCCGGTCGGACCAAACCGAAGCGGACCTTTCCATTTGACCTCCGACCGAAATTTCCATAATTTTTGGCATAATGGAAGCACCCTAGGAGTCATGGACTCCATTCTCGTCTCCAGAGCCTCCGTTTCTTTTGATCACGTCATTTTAAAACGAGTAACACTGTGGGGACGAGAATGTCATGGACTCCTGCTGAGGTTAGAGATTTTATAACGTGAAGTGAGACGACCGTCATGTTTGACTCAAGTTAATCGTGCAAAGTCTGTTTTTAGATTACCTGAAGCTTTGACGTTTGTCACGTCTCAGAACACTCTTTTATTTATATGTTCATCTACAGAACAGCTTTTTACAGCAAAAAATGATTTGCAGCAGAATTAAGTTTTCTTACACACAATTAGAGACTCGTTTTTATCGCAAAAAATTAAACTGACGTAGATCAAGGGTTATTCAATAAACAAGCTTTATAAATGTCTTGCCTAAAAGTTTCTTATGCCACCATGGTGAGCATCGGGCAAATTTATCTGAAATTGGTTCTGTGACCCTCTCGCTGTGAAATAGAGTGAACTGATTTACATCGCGATTCTAGAATCATTGTACACGGCGACGCAAACTGTACTGCGCCCTCTCTCAGAAAGTTGGCCAACAAAGCTTCACAGTCCAACCAACTTTAGCCCGAATACCGCTTTGATTTTCATTCGTTT
>Ga0126338_10002530_pt1 | contig 12610 bp, 4 predicted proteins | sample OrbCmetagenome_2_FD_92529 | JGI IMG/M metagenome (GOLD analysis project Ga0126338, IMG submission 92529) | Coral microbial communities from Petempiche,Puerto Morelos, Mexico - Orbicella C C metagenome | ecosystem: Host-associated > Invertebrates > Cnidaria > Coral | place: Petempiche,Puerto... | reverse complement strand
CTCTCACCATTTGATCACGCAACGTGACAACATCTACGCGAGAGCGCCTGACATGTGCGTGAATCCGCGCGGATATATGACGTCAGGATGGCGCAATTTGTTCTAAAAATAGAAAAATTGTCCTATATCATAGGTGCGCGCGAATCCCGAGACTTACGGTCTCCGTCCCCGATTATGGCTCCTGGATAGAGTAATGCCTGTCGTTCATACCAGAGTTGTAAAAATCCCGTTTATCCTGTTTTCAGGTTAGCAGAATCACGATCTAATCCAATCTTGTTTGAGACACCAGTGAGGAGGCGAGATTTTTTCGATGACGTCAACCATCTCATGGCCACTGAAGCCACGGCTAAAGAGTTGATGATGGCAAAGTCCCATGAAGATCTTTCTTTAATGTGAATTGCCGAGAAAGCGTGAAATAATTAAGAATAATTGAATACGGGATCCATTTTTCTATGAGTGAATAGTCAAAGACGCGAAGGTGAATTGGCTATCGCCAGTAGAAAACGGTAGCACGTAGAATGAATTTTTAGAACAAAAATTCTCTAACATAAACAAACTAAAGAGATGTAGCTTCCTAAATCCTGAATACGTTGAGAACATGTCAACACCGTGCGCAAGGAAGACTGAGTTGATTATGACCGTCCTGCAGTCATTATCAAATTAAAATAATAGTCAATTTAATTCAGGAACTCGGAAGGTACCTCAAATCGAGCTGGGGCGTAGGGTACTAAATATATAGGGCAATCTTTGGTTACAATATTTTTCTCATTGGCTTAAGCGATGTAGTTTGTGCTCAAACTTAAGAAATATCATTTCTGAGTATGGAAAAGACGGAAAGGGCATGGCAAGATTAACTGTCTCAACTACCAAGCACTTTGAGCCTGGCACAGTGACTAACTTTTTTTTGGCAACGCGGGTAGAAACTTAAAAATTTACGAAGAATGTATGTGGCCCATTTGCCACTCAGAAATTGTTGAAGTTTTTGACACGCAATTTGTCCTTGAATATTACACCCAAAGAGTCTAAAATTTCGACTGTTACTAAGTTTTTGAAGCTCTTTGAATGTTTGCAGGAGTGAATTTGGCTCTAGCATAATGCCATCTTTTTGCAAAGGCGTGCGTTAATGAGGAAACATGTAAACGACTTCAGCAACGATCGCTCCATAAGCTGTAAGGGTATGTGCTGACGTGAAGGACATGGTTTCCAAACAATTTGTTCTCTGATAAACCTAGATATACAGAAATATAGAAATCAGAAGGTTTTGACCTACAAGAGGGTAAAGTTTTAGGCATCACATTGGCAGACCTCAATTCACAGGAAGCCTCCGTGTATGAGCCATGAATTCCAGTCGTTATAGAAATGTTAGATTGCGTACCGCAAAACCAAAACTAAAGTTATCACTCTGACCAATCAGGAAGGACGCGGTCAATCCTGTGAACCAATCAAAGCAAAGAAGCAAAAACGTGTAGCGAAACGCAACATTTTCGGCATGTTCATTTTAGCGAAACACCCTTCGGATTCCTTTGAAGCGAATTGCCACCAATCCCGGGTTGGACACAGTGGATGGGTAGATATTCATTTAAGACGTTTCTGTTTAAGCTTTCCTTCTTGAAAGTTATTTCTGTCATTTATGACGTAAATAAGACATACAAGAAAACAATATTTTACTCCTGGTATCAAGTTGATTGCCTGCCCTTCACCTCCAACCTCCGCAAAATGCATGTATACTACGCTGGGCAGTGCTACATTGTACAATTTCTTCTGAACAATGAGGAGAATGAAGACCGTTTATGGCAAGCGGCGAAAAATTGTCCCCGATTTTGTTTTGTTTTTCTCAATCCCCAAATCAACCTTAACACAAGAATAGAAAAAACTCCTATTTACAGCAAATACAAATATTCACAGTTTATAGTGCCAATGACTTTGGACGGACAGCAAAGGTATGCCATTTTCTGTTTGCCGTAAACGTGACTTTTAACCACTCCGTTTAATGTCAATTGAGTACGTTTGTATGTCCCCAGGCGTGGCTAGAGATGACACACGAACTATGAATGTTTGAACCTTTTTTTTTCGTTTGATATCGGTGTTGAGCCGTTTCCTTCCAAACTTGCCTATTTCTAATCTCCTGCCCAGTTTTTTTTATCGCTTAGGCAAAAATGAGAAGGTCTGGGTACCAAAATAAACCGCACTCATGTCGCGACATGATTTTCGTATGTTTTAATCGATTGGGTTGTAAACAATAACTGAAGTAAAGTGTACCCTGCAAAACATAAACAGTGTAAATGGACTCGTTAAGAGTGTTTGCGGCGAAGGTTAAAAGTAGCCCTCAGCTTATAAGGAAAACGTTTGCCAGTTCGGAGCACGACTCGTATTCGAAAGTGTCACAAGGAGACAAACTCAAAGGTAGGGTAAATATTGTGAGATGAAGAAAACATTCAGCTTTACTGCTAAAATGTGCCTTTTATTTTAGAATAATGAACATTTACCCACAAGGTGGTGTAAAATTGTTCTTGCAATAAAGTTGTAATGATATCTTTTGACAGAAGCTGAAAAAAACTTTTTCTTTTTAACATGGGGCTCGACCAGAATTTTATTATTTTAACACATCTTGGTGAAAGAAAAACAACAAATTGGAAAAGTCCAGTTTTCAAGTAACGCTTACCAGCGTCTTAAACAGCTAATGTATCTTTGTTATTCGAGCTTGAGGCATCAGATTAAAGGGAGGAAATATTTCTTAAAACGCAAGCTGATAGCATAACGTGCATACGGAAATTTTAAGTATGCAAACACCGTGTATTCGGCACGTGAATTGAATAAATTTGACTAGTAAGTTCTTGTTTCAGGTTAAAAACCTGTCATTCTATTGAAAAAAAATCCCCTGTGCTTTAACTTAATGCATATGTTTTCTATACCTAATGATGTTAATATAATAAAGCAGCGGGTATGTGTTGTTTTGGTGGTTTTGGTATTAAGTTAAAACGTATTTCCCGTTTGCGCACTCTATTCAGCACAGTTATAAGCATACGAAATATTCATTTTGATGTGAATTTAACAACAAATATAGATAAGAGTGAGTGACAAGAATATCCAGCGATCTCAGTGCACGAAACATTTCGGTACGGCTGTAAAATAACCTCGGCGTTTCGACAGGATTGCCAGTTCTCCAATGTGTTTAAAGTAGTCGCAGTGATGTTTACCCATATTTATTTCGGTCAGATGCGATTTCATGTTGACACCTGCTAGGCCAGCTAAGGTTTAAAGAGCTCACTATTCTCCTGCGTTACTAGGTAACGCTGAAGAATCATGAGCAGCGAATGAAGCACGCGATCGACCGCTTACATTTCCTGTAAGTAAATCTATAATCCTTCCTACCACAAGACATAACAAGGACACCATGGCTCAAAAGACAGCTGTACCCTGATTTAAATTCCAAGCTCAATTATTTTGTAATATTATTAAATTTACTATCGTAAATGCCGCGACCTGATGGGAATGGCACAGCTTTCTGGATACATTTCTAGCAGATTAGGCCATTTTTGACAAATTTGCGGCCGCGAGCCGTTGAGTCGAGAGATTAGGGAGTTTAAGAAAACCACGACGGCAACGGCAGCGCGACCGTCGTTAAACAAAAGGTTTAATGAGCAGAACAATAGCTGTGCACGTGCGTTATAATTCTTGGTACATTTCTTTGCCGTCCTCTACAAAACAACAACGTGAAATGACCCTAATAATAGGGAGCTTAAGCACGCGCGTTTTTGAGACGCGGACGGCAACCGGAAGAGAAGATTTCGCATGCTAGGACGGTATTGTCTCCCAGTTTTTTTTTTATACTACTCATCTCTAATGCAGAAAAGATACTTAGCAATGTAAATGTGGTTGTGTGAGGACAAGTTAAAAGTGAAAGTAGCTCACTTCCGGCTACCGTCCGCGTCTCAAAAACGCGCGTGCTTAAGTTCCCTAATGAGTTTTTAGCAACTCAATCGTGACAACATCGTTTTCCAAAAGCTTCTTTTTCAAAATGTTTTCCGTCCAAACGAAATCGAAAAGCCGGCGTTTTCGAATTCCTACCGTTAATTGTTTGAAGAGCGTTTTCGCCAGAAAGCTCCATTTCGTGACGAATTAGTGTGGGTAGAGGGCCTCACCGTAGAAATAAAGATGCGTTTTCAAATTTCTTCGGCGTAGTATGGACGCTGTCAAATAACCATAACATGGCGAATAATAATGATGATAAGTGCGAATAACAAAAAAGATTGCTACAAAAGTTCCACGATTTTACTCGTAACGCGTGTAAGGCGGAACAACAGCATTATATGTATTTATTATATGGGCACGAGTGTTTTACTTGAAAATACACCACTCGTAAAATCACACTCGAAACGACATCCGGGACTCGGGTAACGTATTTTACATATACTCATTAGTGAAGATATCGATTACTTCACTAATATCATGTTTGACCCTTTAACTGTGCTTAAATTTGTTGGTGCGTGATCGAAACATTTTCGGATCTTCCTCGAAAGTCTTCGGCAATCTTCGGTAATCTTCGGCAATCTTCGATAATCTTCGTAAATTTTCGTAAATTGTTCGGAAACGTTCGTGTGGCCTCCGGATATTTTTGGAGAATTATCCGCGTCTTCCGAAAGTGGTCGGAAATCTTCGGAAAATCGCCAAAAACGTCGTTAACAGTATGTTTACAGAATGAACAAAATAATACATAGTTGCCTGTAGATATGGAATATCACTTCTCGTGTTCAACTTGATATCTCACGAGTGAGCGCAACGAACACTCGAAGATATACTTCATATCTACACGCGCCCATGTATTATCCTCTGCCTCTATATATTTCACCAAGGAAAACAATCCTCTCTAAAACTGTCTCGAATATACTGGTCAGGTAAATACCACGACGATTGGCTTCATGCTGAGGAATCCCTGAAAGAAGGAATTCACTTTTATGCCAAGGTTAGTCTGGGTTCAACCTGGCCTCTTGTTTGTTTTTGTTTGTGTGTTTGTTTATTCGTTTGCTTTGATTATGATTATGGTTCAGACAAGTTACATAGATCTGGTCTAAATTCTTTAAAATTCCAACATCACCGTCAGCAGTCAATCAGATAATGCCTTTATTGTCATTTTTGTCACTATAGCTCCGGCAATAAATTCCTGTCTCTGTTTTAAACTGGTATCTCATGGCGATCAACTAAAGCTTATATAATTAGGCCACACCCAGATTGTTATTTCACAGGCCGTATTATGAACATTTTCGGACATGCTTCCCCTCGTTGACGCGTGTTCAACTGCTCTTAGTTCATGATTACTTTCGGTGGAGTTAAGAAACGATAAATTGAGCCATCCACAGACTACTATCCTTATATATTTGGTTTATATCTTTTCAGAGCAAGGAGGGGCAAACAGGGTTAAAAATTAAAAGACACTTTGATAACACTGAAGACTATATCTTGATTATTTCGTTTAAGTTTTGCAATACTCCGTTTTTCCGCCGTAACCACGAGCAAAGAGCAAAGTTTACTTAAATTATTCACCGCAGTTATTAAACTTAGTAGCTTTAATCGCAGTTTTTTTTTTTAACAAATTATTTATTTCTCATTCAGATGCTTGGATCCTGCCCTGTGTATCAAGCTCAGGGGGTGGGCTGCACAGACGAAGCAGTACAGCAAATTGTATCCAACACTAAGAAGGTAGTGCTTGAGTATGATGCGATTAGTTGGGACGGCATTTTCTTACTGGAGCAAAGTAGTGTATAGCTAATCTTAGGGGAGCGCACCTTTTGCTAATGAGACCCGATGAACATTGATGGATAAAATACATATATGTTAAAGTGGCCAAAATAGTTTCCTTTTACAAGAGTTGAACTCGTGTGACCCAGTTCAGCTATAAGTCAGTGAGGTTTACTTTTAAGCAATTACTTTGAAATCTTTTCCCCAGACAATGAACACTACTCCGTCCAGTGGAAGCCTTCAGAAGGTGTTAATGACAGTGACAATCCGGAAGCTTACTATCGAAGATATGTTTTCAAAGGTATTTACCAGCCAGTTCTTAATATTATTCTAAATTCTTTGTAGTTTCTCTTTACAGTCTTGTTCCATGGTCGAACAAACATTAGACTGGTAGCAATCTGTTTTTCTCTCGAAATGAGGCAGGGATTATGAGGAAAGACGTTTCATATCTGAAAGGATTTGGTCGAGACATGACTGCGGCGCTCTTCTCAGCCCTTCTTCGTCAATACATACCGTCCTTTTGCGTTGGTGTTCACGGATTAATACTCGTCTGACCCTAAGAGAAACAACCGGCTGCCGGCAGTCTAAACAGGTTCTCTGCATCGAATCGACAACCGCGAGAATCGATAAGAAAATCATAAATTAGGGACCCCATCTTCATGCTACCCAAAATCTGAGAACCAACCCGTAGTAAGTTACCCGGCTCAGTTGTAAATTAAATGGTCCTTGATGTTTATGTCACTCCATTTTTATCTTCTTCAGGAAAAGATCATAGAAATTCCAATTTATCGGTGAGTCTCAACTTTAAATACATTTAACTCTCCTGTAGTTTAAGTTAAACAACCCTGGAACTTGTCAAAGCGTTAGCTCAATGACATGGCCGAACATCAATGGGTACTATTCAAATGGTCGTATTTGAAGTGATGCTGCCATGGACTTCCTTCTGGGTTCTTAATTATTGATCGAGATAACGTGTCTGCAAGAGTCCTCGCTCTGCCACCAAGAATTACCGATCGTTATCCGATTGCATTGCTGCTAACTTTTACAATCAATTTTAAGAAGTTTATTAAGGTTTCTGGTCCAGATTCAATCGAATCTTAGTCTAGATCTGTCAACAAGGCCCCTGAAACAACTCAAGTTTTTAAAGGAAGACATACAAGCCATTACGATTGATTTACCGGCGTTAATAATGGGGTTGCTGCTGCTATTGTCACGCTCAGCCTGTTGCAACCAGACGGCACAGCTCCCAGGGCCATCTTCCGACATGCTATTGCTTACACCCCTGCACCGCCGCCATAGTTACAGCCAACGCCACTGCATACCTTTGCTATTTCGGATTAAACACAACATTGACATTAAAATAAACACAAACATTGTCATCGGTATAAGTTGGGACTGCTATTTCTTTTCCCATTGCTACCTTCAATAGTTTCCATCGACATTAGGGACGTTAACTGAGTAAAACATGACGGCAACCTGTGGAGGAGAACGCCATCAAATTAATTGTTCCATTAGCACAACAGTGGTCGTGCACGTGCCTATAAAATCTTTGTATATTTCTTAGCCTTCCTCTTCCAAACAACAACGTGGAACGACCAAGTTCTGCGTAGTCTCGAGAATACGAACGGCGACGGCTAATTTTTCGTGTCTCCATTTGGAATCGATCGCTAGCTTTACATCCTTAGTTTGAGTGGGTTGCTAGACCGATTGGTGAACTGAACAGATCAAGATAATTTTGAAATTCAAAGGTAAAATATAAATCTATTTTTTTACTAGGCGTCAGCAGTTAGAGTCATTGATTAAGCTCTGTAATGTCTTTCACACAGTGACTGCCAATGTCCTTACCGTTTCCATTATCAGTGCCACCACCATCACCTTTGCACCGTTATTGCCGTTATCATTACCCGTTTCATCGACATATGATTGTAATTCTTTTACAGGGTATCATGTTGCGCGACGGATCCCAACTTCACTAAAGTGCTGGCGTTCATTTCTCGGGCTCACGAGGGACACGATTTAACCTGTTACGCGTTACTTTGCAGCAATTTTTCGATGGTAATACACCGTTTAAGTTTCTTGCAATAATTATATTACCATTTTTTATGGCTTTCCTCAAAAATAGTTCGTGCTGTGCGCTTCCAGAATGCCTCCATCCCTTTTTATTTTGAGAAATTTGTACCCATGTACCATATTCCAACCAATTATATTTAAGATATTATATTTGATTCTTAACCCGCCAATCATTTGCAAAACCAATATCTACCAGCATCATTTTATTTAAATATTTTTATAGACATCAAATTTTTTTTATCGGTTCGGTGATCAATTCTTTTTCTCTCGAGAGCTATGCACTTCGTGATATGTATCAATGTTTTATGGGAAATGGTTTCCATCATTATATGAGATTAAGTAAAGGTCTGAAGATGGCACAAAAGGTGGCTGTTTACACAATTTTCTTTTTTTGTTTCATCTTAAGGCGCAAGCCATGGCATTGACTATTGCCGATGCCTTTAGAATGGCCTTTATTAATTACGAGAAAGGGAAATTCGACGAAAGTCATGGAGGTTCGCGACTTGCACAGTACCACGACAAAGAACTTAATAAACAGGGTGAGGCTGTGGTAAATAATGAGTTTGTCGACACTGAAACGAACCCTAACACCACTACGACGGATCTTTTGAATGCACCAGTCATTCAGGTCACGGAAGGTAGTTCCTCACCAACCACAGAGGAGGACTTAACCAAGAAAATGCAGGCGTTGGTAAAATATACTTTATTAGCATGTGCCCACTACCCTAAATACTCTCTGTTCGAGACAAGTTTTTGTTGTTGATTCTATGAGTGTTAGTGAAAACGACCGTTTGATTAAACTAAGCCCTTTGCACGATCCGGTCATATGGTACAGAATTAGTTGTGCCGGGACGCAAGTTACACAGTGGGTCTTTCAAAACAAAGGGAAGTCGTGCTGGACTGGTGCGAGTTCCTTTGTTTTGGAAGTCCCACTGTGTAACTTGCGTCCCAGCATAATTAATTCCGTACCACGTGACCGGATCGTGCAAAGGGCTTATTAAAAAGGTATTTAACAACAGCGACTGAATATGGGATGTAGGAGCAAAACCTCGAGCATGACGTACCAGAAATACCCTTCAGTTTGTTGGTTTTTATTTTATCCCTCAGTTAGTACGCGCGCTGTGATTGGTCATAATCAATTTAGCGGGCCGTATTCCGCTGTACGGCCCGCTAAAATTTAAAACTATTTTTGTTGCCAAAATGTTTCGTGATTTATCGCCAAGTGTTCTTTACCCTTTTTGCAAGTAAACGTTTAGAATTTTCTTGCACTTCTGAAATTGTGTATTAATTATCTCTTATTTTGTTTCCATGGCAACGCTGAAAAAATTTACATTTCAACAAAAGAACTTTTAAGTATTTTTTTAATGCGTTGATCTCGCAGAATTTTCACCAAACGGAAGCAGGAGAAAATAAGTGATTCACAACTAATGATTTGGCGAGATGCAATTGCTACCAAGACAGTAGTTTCGATTAATACCTGTCAGCCATCTTGGATCCGCCATCTTCGCTGTTAAAACACTATTATTCTAAAGCAGAATGTGGCAAAATTGTTTGAAAATTGAAAGCATTTTCCCTGTTGATTCAAAACACTCATTATGCAATTAAAAAAACTTGGGAAAAGCTCCCTTATGTTGCAGAAGCCCAAAACTTTATAAGAAATGGAGAAAAATTGCCATAAAAAGAAAGCATAATTCACTAGGAGTGATGGTTTCACAATTTCCTCAACACTATCTTCTTAATCTAGCTTAACGGATTATTTCTATTGATATTTAAAATGTCGTAATTTTCCTGATCCTCCTCGTCATCAGAGCATTGTTGATCAAGAATCTCCTCTTCCTCAGCGCTATTAGGGGGTTTAAGAAAACCACGACGGCAACGGCAACGAGAACGTCACCAAACAAAGCGTTTAATGAGCAAAACAATTAGAGACCTTAAGCAAACCACGACGGCAATGGCAACGAGAACGTTACCAAACAAAAGGTTTAATGACCAGAACAATGGCTGTGCAAGTGCGTTATAAATCTTTGTACATTTCTTTGCCATCCTCTTCAAAATAACAACGTGAAATGACTAGGTTCTGCGTATTTTGGAGAACGCGAACGGCAGCGGCTAATGTTTCGTATTTTAATTTGGAATTCAGCACTGACATCACACATTTAGCTTGAGTAAGTTCTGGGACGGATAGGTGCACGGAACAAATCTATACTGCTGCGAAATTCGAAGGTAACATATAAAACTATTTTTTACTGGAAGTCGTCTCTGGACGTCGTCTCTGGCGTCGCCGTCGTCATTACTTAAGGCCTTACTTACTTTAAGGCCTATTGTTGCAGTCACAAAGGCGGCACATATCGGTGCATTTAAGGCCATTTGTAAGGCAGGTCGGCACGTGGACAGCTTGCATGATCTTGCACAAAAACAGGAGAGAAACTCAAGAAGAACTGCAGGGGAAGGTTTACCATTCATCCATTTGATGGATAAGTTGCAGTACTCTTCGACCCATCCTTGGCCAACTAGTGAAGGGACTTGAGGGCAGCTCTGTAAGCTTCTCCAAATAGCTGCTTGCAATTGGTAGTTTGCTCTCAAGGAGTACATCCTTAAACAACAGAAACAATCTGCACAGGGAGGTAGCTGGTTCGAGTCAACTTTACCTTGTTTGGCACAGAATATCCTACAAAAAGTCCAATGGCGTTACAGACTCCATAACCATGCGATAATTAAAAAAAGGCCTTAGACGTAATAACTAAACAGCTCTGTATGTGCTGCATGGAGAAACACTCTGGTACCTGCTTCCTCGTGCGTCGACCTTAGCTCTTCCCTTGCTGTTACTCCGATTGAGGAGAGTTCATAGCAGTAATCCTCGGTCGTTAAGAAGATTGTCTTTCCAGCGAAGCTCTCTGTGCCTCTCATATTGCCACTTTTCTGAAATAAATTTGTTCAGGAGCGATTTATTCTTGGAATTGGACAAGAATGTCCGCCATTGATGTATCTTGTAGTCTGCCTTGAAGTTTCTGACTTTATGACCGCTTTCTGAGCCTCTCTTCTCTCTCTTGCGGTTTTTGATCGAATTATTTCTGTAAACGTCGAAGACCACGTCAATACGCTGGCTGTCTGTTCCTTCATTGAAAACCATGGACATCATACTGTTAGCCAATTCAGCAAATGTTTTCTGGTCGCCTCTTATCTTCTGGACCATTACCATTCCGTCTAAAATTCGCCCGCACGGCTGAGGAATCATATCTGCTGCTGTCATATTCTTCTGGCTGGCTTCTTGGCAAGTGATGATTTGCTGGTTCTCTTCAGTAATCCCGACATCAGCCGAGTCAAGGGCCCAAGGGCAAGGTCCGAGAGGGTGTCTCAGTACATCATTCAGCTTTAACGTTCTGTTCTCAGCAGTAATGATCATTTGAGCAAACTGCGCACGATCCGCTTTAATGATTACCTCCTTGCTTGACCCTAATTGTCCTTTCATCTTCTTGTTTAAACTTTGAAGTTCGTAATTTTGTCGCAGAATTTCACCTTACGTAGGTCAGACTCAAGCCTGTCATGACAAAATTTCTTATAAACCGTCCCTCCGAAAGCCTCTGCCGGAAGCATGCAGATCATTCTCTATCTCAGGAGTTGCGAGATTGCCGGTAGATAGACAACTAGGTCTTGCCTTTCTCCCTTAAAGGGATTGATCCAGCTTCCTTCGGGAAACGATTTCTATTCGCTTTCATTCCTTTTCCTTTTCCTCGCTTGCTCAGTTCCAGGGGGCGGAAGGAGGTTCCGGGACCAAAATGCCTGGCTTAGACAGCAATAACATTTACTCGATTAGATGTTCCTGCGCCATAAAGCGTCTCTTCTATTCTATCAATATTAAATATTAAGCCTGGAATTTAATAAATCTGATCAAATAAACTCAAACAGTTTGTCATAAGCTTGAGACTCTATATCAAAAAAATTGTTTTTCATCCGAGTCCGGTCCACTGCTTTCCAAGTCAGGGTACTTGCTCGCTTTATCTGGTCAGGTACAATCTCAAAAGCACCGACCATGGTAACACGCTTTAGCTGCTACCAAATCGCGACAGGCAAGGCCAATAAGCCTGCTATCACCCGCAGCAGTAGCAACTTTTCTAAAGCATCTAAATACAAGTCAACCTTCTGAGTCAAAGGGATCGCGTGTTCTTGTACATGCAGTCTTATTTTCGCAAAAAGTGTACATTTTCGAGCAAGTTCTGCTCGTGCTTGGCTCTTGCGGACGAGATCTTTGCCTTTCGCTTTCCAAATTAAACTTCGAAATCTGTTTCGCGGCCGTTGTTTAAAAAATGCTCTCCAGCTAATCTCGCTTCATGCTAAAAAAACTTCGGCATTTCCTTTGATATATGACTTGGGGAATTTCTCCTTCCTTGGTATTCTCTGCCAATGGATAAAGCAATGGCCCATAACTCTTAATCAATGGTAGCCTCGTTCTATAAATATTTCAAAGAGTCGAATCTTTTCTTAAAATAGGAATAATTAGCAGATTTTTATCATATGAGCAGTGAATAATATAAGTTTTAAAAGCAGGTCTTTAGTTTGGTCTAGGAATAAAACAACAATCGAAACTGTACATATCAGTTAAGTTTCCTTGAGAGTCGAACAGAGACTCTTAAATGTTTGTAAGTATTTTGTTCAGTGAGCCTAAAAATACTAAGTGTTCCCTGTTTCTCTATATTACTTGAAAAAAAGCGTCCAAACTGCGAAAATTTGGCAAGAACTTTGAAGTATTTACTATGCAGCGAGACCGTCATCTTAGACGTTACCCATGATGCTTTTCGAGTTTGAG
>Ga0126338_10002529_pt1 | contig 12611 bp, 6 predicted proteins | sample OrbCmetagenome_2_FD_92529 | JGI IMG/M metagenome (GOLD analysis project Ga0126338, IMG submission 92529) | Coral microbial communities from Petempiche,Puerto Morelos, Mexico - Orbicella C C metagenome | ecosystem: Host-associated > Invertebrates > Cnidaria > Coral | place: Petempiche,Puerto... | reverse complement strand
AACGATTTTCTCATTGTATGGAAAATACTTATGGTTCTTGCTTAGGGATTCGATCCAGCGAAAGTCCTCGTGGTTTTTCCTTCACAAACCTACGTGATATTGTGAGTTCGAAAGCAATCGATATAATTACGGCTCCAGACTGTTTTTTTTTTTTTGTTTTTTTTTAAACAAAGAAACGGAAAGACAAACGCTACCTTTCGGTAAATGGTTTCTTGACAGTAAAAGAAAAATCAATGAGGAAGAAAAGGAAAAATAATCAGCAGGAGCCATTAAGATTCGAACTCACAATCTCTCGCACAGAGAACCAGCGCTTATCACACTACGCTACTAGGACACAGTTACTGGAGGGTGAAAGTATTTATAATTTATTTTCCAAGTTCTGTGACTCGCAGCCACTTTAATTATACCAGACATCAAATTGCAACAATTACAAATGATCATCGAATCCCAACAACAAAATAGCCATTTGCACACACACTTATTTCAAAACAGCTGTAAGCTGTCTTTTACGCAGTCTATTTATATTTTTTAACCCTGCTTTTAGCAAGCCACGGTGACTTGAGGCAAATCATATTTTACGTGCCATTACAGGTCAGTACAAAGGGTAAATGAATTGTGTCGATGTTGTGCGTCATCATCGACTAAACATACATTGATTGCATAGCCTTGCCATAACATGTAATTTTATGTCCAAGTTTTGGTTTGAATGAACAATTTTTTGTAGACTTAGGGGTTGCCTGGTGGAAGAAGAACGGGAACCTAAAATGTACAATCATTAACTAAATTGAGCGTAAACCAATATTCAGTCAGCTGCATCTATCGGTTTGAACTTTGGCATAAACATTTCCCTGAAACAGATGCTAAATATAACCATGTTTAGGTTTTTAATTCCTTCAAGGTCTATCTTCCCTTGGTTCAAATCCTCTATTTCGTTGATTCCACTGTTCACTTAACTTCTTCGATATCTACTGTCGGATTGCATGGCCCCTCTGGGTTGTTTGAGGGCGCATCGGTGCTCACTGTTGTTGATAATTGCAAATTCAAAACTGAAATGGACCTTAGCCGCTCCATACACGCGTGACACGTCAGAAAGCTCTTAAAAGCTCTTCGATAATTTTCCAATCTCCAGGCGTACACGAATGGATTGACGCCTGAATTGGCCATTACTAGAACAAATTGAATGTCTCTGACCCAGTGGATAAACACGCAGTCGCAGTCTGTGCAGAAGTTTATGATATAAATACAAACACAGGACGGCAGATAAAACGCTAAAAATAACACCAGCACAATGACCAGTGTTTTCGTTATTTTCTTCTCCCATTTTATCGCTTGTTTCATGGCTAAGTTCTCTTCAGTACTGTCGTGCAAGTCATCCCATTGTTGTACTTGGTTTCGCAAATACTTGAAAATCTTTGCATTGGTGAAAATCAGCACTGCGAATGCAATCACTACAGCAGTGTTCGCAAAGATAAAGCGAAATTTGTTGTAGCCCACGATGAAGTAAATCATTGGGAGCAGAATGGACACAATCCACACCATGAGCGCGACCAGCAACGCCCTGGCAGGGTTGCGCTTGGTTCGGTACATCAGAGGGTAAGTGATGGCGAGATAGCGCTCTAGAGCCAGGGCTGTGAGACTGAGAAGAGAAGCAGTGCAAGAAATGAAGTACGAGAGATATACCACGTCTTGAAAACGCTGCTTCAACATGTCGAGTCCCTCAAAGATATGGTAAGTCGTCGACATAGGACCTAATATGAGTCCAACGACAAGATCCGCAATGCTAAGATTCGCTAACAAGATGTTAAACGGCGTTCGTAAGTCCTCGTTGGGATTCAAGAACACAGCAAGAACCACGAGAGAGTTTCCAACAGACGCAATGATAGTAATTAATATTGAAGATGCGGCCGTGGAGAAGGACAAATACGTTGGAGCTGTGATGTTGTCGCACGGATATTTCCCAAGTAGAGACATTTTCGGCTTGCAACTATTCCGTGTAAAGACTGCGAGTGGAGGTGTTTCTTATAATACACTTTTAATAGTTTCCGGAAGCAGGAACTCTTTCAGTTTCAACGCAACCGAAAACCGCTGCTCAGTTTATTTTTATTAGTTGAATGTAATTATGTAACCATAGTTACAACTTACAGCGAGAGACTAAAACAGTCTCTTGCTGACAACATATAGCAATAGTGCACTTCCTTTTAAAAGAAAGGTGCCTTCTAGTACAAAGTTGTTTTCGCCCGATTAGCGGAGGAATAAGCAGATTTAAGCAAGGGCTATTTTAAAATCCAGAGAGAAGCCATGCATTTTTCTGAGATAATTAGGCTTGAATCTTGAGCAAAAATACTGACCACAGCATTTTTCAGAAACCGAGAAGGAAAATCCCATATTTCTTCACAGATTTTCTCAGAATTGGGTTTACGTGCAAAATAGCCACTGAACACATTTAAAAAGATCTTTCAACTAAATGGCAAACGATAACAAAAAAAATACACTTGTAGTCAAAAATGTTTTTAAAATCGTCCTTTTCCTTACAACCAGAAAATAATCACGTGTTGAATAGGCTTGCCACATAAAAAGTAGCGGTAACCACGCATTTTGAAAGTTAAAATGGATTGTTTCAGTCTTTTTTGGTTTTTTTTTTTTTTTTCGGTGCCCGTTACCAGTTCCCGTCGCTTCCCTAGTAAGTCAAACATTTGCCTCTCTCGCGCTTGTTTTGCATCTGCAGCTACAAGTTTACAGTTAGAGTTGAATATAATGTTCTACGGAGAAAAGCACGTTTATCGTGATAGAGCGTTTACTTACTTCAATTTTAACCTTAGCGCGCTCGTGCGGTAAAACGGGCAGTCCGTACTTGGTCCAATGTCGCGAATACGGAGAAAGACTGGCCCGAGCGCGCCTTCTGCGCTTCCGTTGCGATTAATAAACAATTACTGCATTGGATGAGATTTATGTGATATCCGGAATAATCAAGGTCGAGGTAAGTGTTATCAGCCGAAGCCGAAGGCTGAGGCTGATAATACTAACCGAGACCTTGATTATTTCGGATATTACAAAACCCGAATCTCATAATTGTTTTATTGTACATTCTTTTAAAGAAAATAACGACAAACGCATTATCGCACCGAACACAGTTTATTTTCGACGAGCCATGTTCTTACGTGAACTTGACATTACTCTTGGAAATCATGCATTGCGCGCGCAACCTACGGATTATTTACTAATCTGCTAGCAGATTAGTGAATAATCTGTAGGTTGCGTTGTCTCCCATAATTAACTGTAGGCTTTCGGCCAATGAGAAGACAGATGGTGACTACATGCAATGTATAATAATTGTAAAATCTCCTCTTGACAAACAGGAAATCATTTTTTTTTTCTTTTTTTCTGAGCCACTAGTGGCGTACTTTTAAAGGCTTTTTCTATATTTCTGGTCCACAAATCAATACTATTATGTCTGTTGGAACATCACTTAAGTATTCTCCTCTTAGCAGCTCAAATTTGAGTGAAGTAAGACACGTGTCGAATGTAGGTATGTTCCGCTTATCATGACCAAGTTGTGTTCCGATCCGCTGCTTCCTTTACGAGGACTCCTTATTACTCTACTCTAAATTTTACGTATTGTTGAAGATCAACAGCTTTTCCAAAACATATCTAAAAATTAGCTAGATATATTTGGATATAGCAGCGATTTACTTCGAAGTTCCCCTCCTCTTGCCACCCGATTGCGAGGATTTCGCCATAGATTCTATCGCGACCGAAAAGTAATAAAACTTTGCGAGTTTGAGTTTCGCCTGAATTGCAAGCAACACGTGATGTTTCATCAGGGCACAATAATTTTCGTCTGTAAATACTGCTCAATTTTGTTTGTTTAAGAATCCTATAAATCGTCTGTTGTCGATGAAAAAGTGTTTTGTAGCTAAACATTACAAATTGGACTTCTGCTCTTTCGTGTAAGAAAGTCCATCGCACTCAAACAATATTTCAGTTTGGTTTTTAAATATTTTTAAGACTGATAAATGTTTGAGAACATCTCAAAATGTTACCTGGAAATATGGGAAGACAGCAGAGGTAAGGTAGCGCTTTCTTTAATCAACCCGAATATCGATTTAGATTTTGTTGTTTGCATGAATTCTCAAAACTCCTGGTCTATTTCATTTGCGTAGTCTAAAATTTCACTATGTTGAAGAAACACACATGATGTTAGAGGCCTTTTAGCGTTGGCGTTGGCGAAAATTGTTGCAGCATCTCAGCACAAAAGATGGCGAAAAAAATGTTTGTCCAGATTTATTCACAATCGAAAAGACTGACTCGGACTTAAAAGTGCACGCGCTGCACTATGCAAATGAGCTACGTGTACGCGTCAGATTTTACTTCAAAAACTTCTGCAAACTCGCCAAACAAGCAGAAACAAGAAGGAACTGGTAAACAGATTTTGGTTATGATAAGCATTGTTCTGAGAAACTCACAAATTTACTTAATACCAGAGTAGAGAGTTTCCTTCCATAAGCGTTATTCGTTATAAGTCAGAAGAAATGTAAAAGCTCACGCGTACAACTAACACGAGAAAATCTACTCATTCAAGTCCTGTTTTCAACCATGAAAAACTCACCTTTTCCCCTTGCCTGAGAACAAAACAAACAATTCACCAAGCCTGCAGGTACCGTCCGTAAGCAAGATTTATATTAAATACAGTAGCAGAATAAAAACCTCATAATTATTGAAATTATACTCGTTAGCGACAAGCAATGAAAATCGAAATTTAGACTAGCTTAAATTGATGGTCACGTTGCATTTTTTAAGAAACAGTTTCCATGTTGCTGTGCGTCTGTTCAGTAATAGATCACAGATGACGTCAAAATGTGGGAGGAATTCGAACAAAAAAATGACGTACGAGCTCTTTAGCCGAGTGTGTCACTGATGTTCTTATCACATTCTGAATTTTTCTGGGAATTTTTGGGAAGAGCGAATTAAGTTCGAAAATTCGCGCGGACTCGAAAACAATAGGCGACGCGAAATTACGGCGATAAACGAGCGAAATGTCGCTTCAGATAAAATTGTCTTGAAAAGCCAGGAAAATCCAGGAATTTCGTCAAAATTCATTTGCATTACTTTTAAACAGAAATGTAGTAAAAAAAAGTTAATGACGCCATCTACACGTCTGTCCTCTAATAGATTATAGGCGAGAACCAATCAAAATGCGAGAATAGTTGACTTGTAGTCGCCAGATTGTTTTAAAATACAACAAAGTAAAACGGCGATCGCAAGTTTTCATGCACACGGTTAATTCAAACGCATGTCAAAATAGGATTTTTTTGCTCCCTATGCGGAGAGGAAGGGACCGTAAAGAACACATATCCCGCAATGCTTATCGATCGTTCAACTAGAAAATATTTTCCCACGTGCTAGCTTCCAACTAGACTTGCCGCAAGTCGACCTTTTCTTAAACCTCGACTTATTTATCTCCTTCGAGCGAAGCGAGAGGGTAATCTTCGAGCGACGAAGTTGCGAGTGCGAGCGACGTAAGTCGACAAATCAACAGGCCAACAGGCCAGGGAAGAATTATTGGAAAGGACTTTTAGAAAGTCTAGCTTCCGAGGAGAGATTAGGGAAGGATATTTCATTGACAACCATTCTCAACTTATTGGTAAGTAAATAAGTTTTCTTATCCCGGCCCATTTTATGGCCACTGCATTGAGGCATATTGTAATTTGGCGGCTAGCTTTTTCTCAATCCTAGATCACAGAAGAAGATTGGAGGAAGCCACCCATGAAGCCGCCATATCACATGCATATTATTTATGTAAATAGGTAGGTTGTCTTGTATTACTGATTTGACTCGAGCAAATTTAGTTTTAGTTCGTGCATATTTTACAAAGGAGCCTCACGTTATATTTCTTGTATCACTGTATTATAAGTTGCTGGACAAAGCTTCAAAGTTTGTTCAAAAAGCTAGGATTTTTTTTACATTTGGCAGTAAAATGGCGGCAAATTTAAAACCCAGATGTAACAACTGGTTTTCAGGTTGCCGTTAACCTTGAATATGCGTACCTTACTATTTACATTAAGATGTCTCTTTGCTGTCCTGAAGCGACGGTTAAAGAGCTTCAAAGCAAACAGCGAGGCCACGTGTGTCCGTATGTGTCCACGTGTTTATACGTATACTATTTTTTTCTGATAGCTCTGTAAAATTAATGTTTGGGAGAGTTTAAATTAAAACTGAATTGAATTGAATTGAGTTTTTCACTCGCCTGGTCAACAGTTAAAACTTGTTCGGCCTTCTGGACAAAATTAAAGGAATGCTTTCCAACAGCAGTGCTTGCCTTTGGTTGATATAGATAAATCCGAATAAGGACTTCCTTCCAAGTGTTAGGTCTTTCCAGCATCAAGCATCTTCTTCCTTCAGGAGTAAAATGAGCTCTCAGCCGGACGACATGTCTTCACTCATCAACGAACAGTTTGAAATGTTCTAAGAAAAGTTTGAAATGTTTTGTTCAAGAGAAAACAACAAGACATACACAGGCTCTTAAGCTTTGCTCTTACAAAAACTCAGTCATCGCCAGTAACCTGAGGAGTGTTTTTCTTTTCTTTCTATGGAAAAACAATAAGTAATTTCAACCTCGTGGCAAATTAGCAAATGCAAGGGAAGAAGGACAACTATTTTGCTTTAAATGACTGATTTTTTACCACAATTGCTGCTAATCTCGCAATCTGATTGGCTAATTTGCCGCTGTCGATAAGATTCCAGACCATGTTACTCGCGTCGATGTGTCGCGCAATGCCTTTTTTATGCTCGCACCCTGAAAAAAAAAAAAAAACATTTTCTTTGACGTTGATATCGTGGTAAAAACAAATCGAAATGTGGTTTAGCGTGGTCTGTACTCTTATCGACAACGAGTATGTGTCATCACTCTTTTCCCAAACATTTTCTTTTTCTTTTTTTTTTTTGTTTCTGCATGTTGAGCGAGTTTGCAAAAATTTTTGAAAGGAAAGTCTGACGCGTACAAGTAACTCATTTGCATAGTGCAGCGCGAGCACTTTCAAGTCCGAACTTTCAATTGTCAACAAATCTTGGCAAAGATTTCTTTCGTTATTTTTGATATTTTGGTGCGTCTCGGCGAGTCCACAACATTTTGACTACTGCGATGACGCCTAATCGTTGTCGATAAGAGTACAGACCACGCTAAACCACATTCGATTTGTTAATTAGAACATGCACGTAAGCGCAATTGGCTGGGGCCGACCATCTATTAATCAGGGATACTTGATGACCTATCGATCTAGTTTTAGTTGTCCAGTATTTCCGAGGCGAGAGTAGAAATTTGTTAATGCTTTAGATCATCAACACCCCCCCCCCCCCCCCCCCCCCTTCCCCACCCCCACCCACTCTTCTTGCACTTGACATGTCTTTTTTACATGTGCTAAACATGAGAAAAAGAACTCACATTTGCAGTACTTGATGGAACATCTTTGAACTTGAACAAGTGCCGCAGTACCAGGTTTCCCGTCATTTACACGAGGCGGGTTAGTATACAAGCGAATTCTCTGTGTTCGTCCACAGCGACAGCACCCAGACCACGAAGATCGCCAAGACAAACCGCCGTCAACTAAAAAGGACCAGTTTCGCGTCAGCATTTTTGCGAAATGTTTTCCGGATGTAATGTTTTATTCTTTTCACTGTTTGTTTGCCGCGAGGTGTGTGTAGGCTTCAAAACACTTGCAGCAATTATTAAGAAATAAGAGTGATTCAAATAATCACGAGGATATTTTCCAAAGCTTTTATTTTTATGGCCTGTCGACACTTTAAACAAGAAAGTTAGGCCTCGGAGTAAATACGAAACCTCCGAGCTAAGGCCGTCAGTACAAACGTCACTGATATTCCCGCAGAAGTCTAATTCCCAGTATTTTCCAATTCCTACTAGTAATTTGAGCACTTTTTTAGGTCCAACGCCATTTCCTTCAATGTACAGGTTAATTTAATTCTTGGTTTCGCCAAACTCTTATTTTGTCTTCTCGAGTTAACTTAACGTCAGTAACTTATCACGATCTGCCGACGAAAAGTCAATTATTTAGCGATGCTCCACCATGAAAATGCTTTTCAAATTGTTTTTCAGCTTATGCGGAATTTTTACAAATTATGCTACCAGATGCAATTTAATGTCGATGATGCGAAATAGCAACACCCTGTTGAATCGAAGCCCTATGATCATCTGTCCCAGCTTGGCTTTTTGGGTCTACTGGATTGGAAGGCGAGAATCGTACCACATTATAACAATGGGGACAAATAGATAGGGATCTACTAGAGCGAGATTGTCCTTGTAAGGATACACGGCCTTGTAAGGAGACACGGATACACGGCCGGACAAACACCACGACACTAACAATATTAGGGACCTTTAGATATCGATAGGAGAACTTGATCGAGTACATCTTTCGAATATTAATCCGCGTAGTTATATGTTTTTAGATTCCTCGTTTCTCCTTGTTGCTGACCAGTTGAATAGGAAACCGTAACAGTCCAAAAAGATGTGAAATGTGGTACATGTTATCCAAAACATAAGCACTAGGCTTGAAAAGTCTTACGCGTACACAATCTCGTACTCCTTCTCCAATCCAAAGGTGGCTCACAGTATTAAACGAAAATAAACCGATGATCAGCAAACAGCGGTATCTTCCGGTTTCAATTCCGCTGTGTTCTGTCGCGCATACTTCACGGGACACTCATCACGGTCACAAACGTCCGTGTTATACTCGTTTTGATTCCCACCGGTTTATGGCCGCCGCCATGGGTCTTCATAACTTTTACCTTGCATATTGAAAAGTTCTGCCATTCAGTTTATTTGACTGTCTACTTTATGCCTTCTATATAACTGGATTGCATCTTTCACACACTCTTTTTAAGAATATTGTTTTTCCGGCTCAGGCTGGTTATTCTTATTTTTTGCCGATTTAGGGCTGAATATATTCTTGCGGATATTCTCAGCGTATGACATTCCGGTTCGACTTTGGTGCCGTTGAAGTAATTTTGCAGCGAGACTGCAGACAATGTAATAAAACCTAATATGACACACATGACTTATGAGTGCAGAAATGTTAGTAGCTTCGAAAAAAGGCCTAATGCTGTCTTTGTTTCCTTTTGACTCGTTTTACCGTTTAGAGAAAGGCACAATTTTATTAAGGCTAAGTTAAAATTTGTTTCTTTTTTCTTTTAAATTCTTTTCAAAACCTCAGCCTGGAGTTTATTCTTAAAATATTTTTAAAATTTCGCAAATTTCATCCTCGATATTCTTCCCGGCGTAGTCAAGAACTCATTCGAACTCCAATCGATCGATTGACTGCCACTGGGTTCGCTAATCGAACATTATCGAACTCCAACCAAAATTTTGCCAATCGAATACAATCGAACGTTCGATCGGAAATCGAGCGTTTTTACAATCAAACATAATCGAACCGGCCTACGCAATCAAACATAAAGTCAGTTTTATCTGGTTTTAAACAAGGTGTTGTGGTCACATAAAGTTGTGTGTTGGTACGAGTACACAGGCAAGATGCCGGAGAGGGTGCAATTCCTGAAGTTAAAGGCTACCGTGTCGGTGAAAAGTTTATCGTTAGCAAGAAAAGTGGAGAAAGGGATTTCGAATTACTTTAACAATTTTATACACACTAATATAAAAGGGGAGTCTTTCCGATTTAATTGGAACTGAATGCTTATTGATTTTTGTACCGTTTTGTCTTTCTGGCGAACAAAATTGAACTAATCTGGTCGGTGTAGTTCGAGTGGTTCGATTGAGTTCGGTAATCGAAAACTCACCGATCCGAACTTTGGGCCTCACACAATCCTTGGATGCAGTCAGGCACCATTTCGTTCGCAACGTAGTACATCAGTGTTCAGACGCTGAACTTTTCATGAGCCGAACTTAATTCGAATTTAGACCGACCCAAATTATCAAAAGTACACCTGTTGATTCAGACGTCGAACTAAATTCGCCGAACTTTATTTAGTTTAAACCAAATCACATCGAAATGTCGGCGATTTTCAGGCAAAGAGACAACTGCTTGTAAAATACGTTATAATAATTTATGCATTAGGTTCAGCTCATGAAAAGTTCGACGTCTGAATTAAAGCCGTTCCAAAGCCGAAATTCCCGGCTGAGCTAGGTGGTAAGAACTGCTGGGCCATATACCAAATTGAAATAGCCGTTCTTAAGTGATTTAAACGCCGAACTTTTCATGTACTTAATTCAATGTATTTGGTTTGGGAGAGTATTAAAAATTAAGATGATTTCCGCAGAACATTCGAACAATAATGGCAAAAATTAAGTTACCAAAAAAAACCTCATGGCATGGTAATATTTTGAATAAAAGTAGGAAGATCTTATCTGGACCTTAGCTCTCAAGCTGACCCCGCGAGAGAAAATTGAACTTGAAGTTATCAATATTTCTATTAAAACGGACGTCTCGCGTTAGTTGAAAACACAATAACAGAGCCTTTAAGCATTCTTACGAGGTTTGACATTAAATTTCTCGAGAATGCTTGGGGATTTAATCGCGGGGTCGCCTGGAGAAATGAATTACGGTGAGATGTTTTAAATAGTATTCAAAACGTTACCGTGCTATGAGTAAATTTTTAGTAAGTAATTTTTGCACTTATTGCTCGCACTTTGAGCGGAATCCGTCTTAAACAGTTTTATACTGTAAAAGCTTGGGTGTTAAAGGTCAATAGACAGTGAATAGATTTCATCACTCTTTTTTCATACCGTCTTGTTTTACAAACATCACTGACATTCAGTTAATAGTTAGTAGACTATCGGTACAAGATTTATGTGACGTATACCAAGCGAAAGCACGAGCACTGAAATTGAAAATTGTTAATCGAACACATTGTCGTACACCTACCCAAATCTAAAGGTCGCTCGATATCAACCGAAATAAACCGATAGTCGGTCAGCAGCGGTGTGTGATGTTGATTTGTCACGTATACCCCACGAGACAGTCATCATGGAGAAAACCGTCCCGTGCTTTACACATATTGACCCCCACCGGCTTATGGCCGCCATAGGCCTTTGAAATTACCTTTCTGGTAGTTCTGCATTTCAGTTTATTCGGCTGTCTACTTAACGTCCTCTATATCAACTAAATTGCACCTTTCACACGTAGCTGTTTTAAGACCCATTAGCGTTCACAACGGTTGATAATGATTGTGGTTCAAAACTGACATGGACCTAATACACGTGTGACATGTCACAATGCCCCTGAAAACCCTTCGAAAATTTTCCAATCTCCAGGCGTACACAAATGGATTCACGGCTGAAGTGGTCATTACAAGAAGCCACTGAAAGTCCCTGATCCAATGAATAAACACACAATGACAATTTGTGCAGAGGTCGATGATGTAAATAAAAATACATGATGGGAGATAAAAAGTAAGAAACAACAGCGTTACAATGAGCAGTGTTTTCGTCATTTTCTTTTCCCACATCATTAACTTTCTCATAATCAAGTTCTCCCCTGAACTCTCGAGCAAGTCGTCCCATTGCTGCATCTGGTGTCGCAAATGCTTCAGAATCTTCGTTGTTGTAAAGATCAGGTCAATGATGGTAACAGCTACAGCAGTGTTCGCAAAGATGAAGCGAAATCTGTCGTACCCCACAATGAAATAGATCATCGAAAGCAGAATGGACACAATCCACAACAGAACTGAAATCAACAACGCCCTGACAGGGCTAAGGTTGGTTCGATAACTCAGAGGGTGCATTATGGCGAGATAGCGATCGAGCGCCATGGCTGTTAGGCTGAGAAGTGACGCGGTGCAAAAAGTGAAGTACACTATATGGACTGCGTGTTTAAAAGGCGGCTTCAGCATGTCAAGTCCCTCAAGCACGTGAGAAATCGTAGACAAAGGCCCTAGAATGAGTCCAACGACAAGGTCCGCAATGCTAAGATTGACTACGAAGTAGTTAAACGGTGTCCGCAAGTCTTTGTAAGGATTCCAGATGACAGCAATGACCACAAGAGAGTTTCCAACAGACGCAACGATAGTAATTAATATTGAAGATGAGGCCGTGAAGAAAGACAAATAATTTGGAGGTGTAACTGTAGCATTTCCGCACGGATCTAGCCCAAGTATGAGAGACATTTTCTGTTCACAGCCCGTGGACTGCTGGACAGGTCAGTCGGTATGACCAAATTTTTGGGGGCAACCAAAATTTAAAGGTAATCCAAAGCACTCGTGTATTTAGCGAGTCAGTGTCGAACATCATATATTCCCTTGAAATGCAATCATGTCTTGTCACGATTTATTTGAGCATCGATCACGTGAAATGTGTCGAAAATTTGCGGTCTAATTCTAGGATGCGTCGGTGACGGTGAACTGATTCTCTTGAATGCAATGCCGCGTCACGAGTTATTTGAGCTTCGATCACATGAAATGTAATTCAAATTACTGGATACTTCGGTTACGATGTTTGCCGCTTATTGGTTATTTCTGTTGTGTTTGTTTGTTTGTTTAACCTAGGCCATTTTTTTTTTTTTTTTTTTTTTTTTCTTTTTTACATTTTCCTTCTTTTTATAAATTTTTTTTTTTTTTTTAATTTTACTGGTCTTTACAGTTTGATGTTT
>Ga0126338_10002528_pt1 | contig 12614 bp, 7 predicted proteins | sample OrbCmetagenome_2_FD_92529 | JGI IMG/M metagenome (GOLD analysis project Ga0126338, IMG submission 92529) | Coral microbial communities from Petempiche,Puerto Morelos, Mexico - Orbicella C C metagenome | ecosystem: Host-associated > Invertebrates > Cnidaria > Coral | place: Petempiche,Puerto... | reverse complement strand
GGCTTGATAGCCAGCTCTATAAGCTTTAATTTGATATAGGGCTTTAGGTATCTACAGCTTAAACCGGACGCGCTACATCGCTTGGACGCGAGACACCCCTGAAGGTATACGGTAACCTTAAGTGTGGCGCGCGGAAAGCTACTCAGAGTGAAACGCTTAAAGTGAATTCATGAAAAAAAGATTTTAAAAGCAGCTAAAATTGTATGCGACGCGGTAATTTTGTTAAAATTCGTGCGTGAAACAGGATCACAACCAGAAATCCTGACAGTACAAGAATATCGATGCTACTCCAGAAAATACAAAGAAGGTTAAAAAACTTGGCCTGAAAGTCAATGGCAAGAGAAGACTTCATATTTTGCAAACAGGTGTTTGCAGTTTGGTCTTCAGCTAAGTTTATTATCGTTAAAAATGCAAGTCGTTCTTCGCACGGCATTGGAAGAAGTGAATATCGTGGATTCATCTTCAGCAGCATCAAGTGCTATTCAACCAAGCATCTCCACAAATATTCAGGATTCTGGGATTAAATTGACGAAAAACAACAATTTTTTTTTCGAAATAACTATTATCCTATCCTAACTATTATCCTACCTCTCCGAACACGAGCAATCCATTACTGGAGCCAAATTAAGAAACTTGGAAACTCAATCTGTTTCATATTTCTCACTTTTTACAATCTGATATGGTTTGAAATTGCAAATCCCTTTTCGTGAGTACTCAATGCCGTCTCCAGTCAGAAACGTTTTTCGACTTCAATTTCTTCCCTGTGAACGCGGTACATTGATGTCAGGACAGTATAGTTTTCCCAAAATGAGCATTGGTACCCTCCTTCCAGTTAATTAGCCCTTATCCCAATCCAGATTAAATCTATCTTTGAAGACGAGGGAAATGAAACGTGAAGTCAATTAAATGTTTCCAATGTTAACCATTGAAAAAGCATTATTCCCTTCGGTTACTTTTGAGTAATATGTTTCACTGAGCTCTTTGGTTCAGAAAAATTCGTTTCTTTCTCTGTAAGGATAAAACGATTTCAGTGTATTATACCACCGTGAGTTTTAGAATTTTAAAACACTACAAAAATATGATATATGCTGTTTTTAAAAGGTAGTATAATATATAATCAGAGATATTTTGTTTCATGGGATACTTAATTGATATTTTTAACTTGATATTTTGTTCAAAAGCAATAAAAATACATAAAACGGAGTGCTCATAAACATTTAGCAACTAGCGCACAAGTATTCGGTAACCTTTAAAAGGTAGCTTTACTATAAGTTTTTCTTATTTCATTAGCATCTGCGCGAGGCTCGTGTGTGTGGAACATCCAACTTTCGGAACCGTTTTATTTAAAAATGTCTACAATTTTCCATCCACTGTGTGGAATCCACTTTAATATTATTGCTCAGTCACAGTAGACATTTGTTGATAACATTCTTGTCTTTAAAGGTGATTTCTAGTCCGTACAGCGCAGTCTTAGCACCCTAATGTTTATAAGTAGTTGCGAAATGTTTGCATTTTGTGATGTCTTACATGAAACAAAACAAAAAACGTAATCAAACTCTCGAGAGAACGCAGTACGGACTGGAAATCATCTTTAAATTATTTTTTTTCTTTTGTCATAAAAAGTCTTACAATTCTATTCCTGAGATATATAATATATGTTTGATGATCTGATGGTTTGTTTCTATATCAGTCATTTTATTTTAACGGACTATTTGCCTAATTGAATATCAATTAATAATAATAATAATAATAATAATAATAATAATAATAATGGCATTTCGGGCACAGGGTGGCTCTTCGCCTGCCCGATGCTAACTAAATTTACAATTGTAAAATCATTTTAAGTTTTTACGGTTACTTGATAACAATTTCCTATTTCGTAATAACGGTTTTTATTATTATTATATATATTTTTTATTGTCTCGATTGTTTCATGAAGACGTTCCCCCTAATTTATTACACGGCAAGAGCTCTATTGTCCAAGGTCCTTAAAGATTGTATGAAAACACCAAACCAAAATTTCCTGGTTGTTTCACTTTCCAGTTGCTTTATGCTTTGCTATTTTCAGGATAACTGTAAATCACATTAAGAAACAAAATATTCCACTTGCCAGTTAACTTTGGAAAGCAAATGAAGTCAAAGAAAGCTGGTCAAACAAATGATGCTATAAAGTAGTGCCCTCTTTCTTTTAACATCGCACAGACCTCGGTAGGCTGAGGTTGTCGGAAGCAAGTAACGTATTTATCATGAAGGTCGTGATTGTCTTTATTGCTGCCATAATTTTTGGAGCGTTGGGAGGTAAAAAAAAGAATATGCTAAATGTAGTCGCAATTATGATCGATTCTCCTTTTTCTTTTTTTGCTTTCATTATTTGACGCCTGATGTGTGCTTGACATCTGATGTGATTGCTTCGAATTTTGTTATCCCTTGTGAATTAAACAAAAAAACGTAACTTCTATTGTTAACGTGAATAACAACTTCGTTGTGTTTATATAGTATTTTAAATGTTAAAATTGTTCCCAAATTCAACATTTCTTGGCGAAAAGAATCGGTGAGTCTTTTTCTGGTTTATCAAGATGAAAATGTCTAAATAGTCTTTCATTTTGTCACCGTAAATTTTATGTTACCGCGTCGATTGTTTTTTACTATTATGTTACATTTTAAGTAAAAACAATGAATTTACCCTGTGTAATGAATTCTAGGAAACTCCGCTGAGGGTTTGACATGCAACTATTGCCATAGTTCCACGTCGATGGATGACTGCACTGAATCTCAAGAGGTCCAGCAGTGTTCGCATGGGGAAACACATTGTGGTGAAATGTACGCCCAGCCGAAAGACGTGGAGTTCTTTGTGAAAGCATGCATACCGGAAGACCTTTGCTCGACTTATTGCAAAGATGGATACAATGAAGAGGGGGGATTTAACTGCGAATTATACTGCTGTGAAGGAGACCTCTGTAACTGAGCATTGCTCTAAAAGTGTGCCCTAAAATGGCGCCGGTAAAATTTAGCTGTTAATAAATGGCAAACATTTAACAAGAGTTGACTCAGTAAAATAAAATTAAACTGCAATGTTATCTGTTATGCCTGTTACTTCAAGTGTGTTGTTATATCTTTCAAGAAAACCATAATTAATGCTAACCGACAGCTCAAAATAGAAGCGTTAACTTTGCTGCGATGTTCTGAGAGGTATCTCAGAACTTATGTGTATAATTATGTCAGTAGCAAAATATCAGTACTTCACAAACAATCATTACCTTTAAAGGCAATTTCTTTCGGAAAAGCAGTCCTGCTTGAGTTTTAGTACAACGCATCACAGTGCTGAAAACCCCTTTAAGGTGGTCTTATACCTTCAAAATATAAGTCTCCTTAAAACAACTCTGTGGGACAGTTTTGGTGCCACGTGAAGGACTTCGCAGTCTGACTTAAAAAGTGAACTTTTCCAGGTCACATGCCACAACAGTTAGTGAATAATTACCTTCTAAGTGTTGTTAAAAAGTGGTGTTCATTACAGTACGATAGCTTACTAATGAATGGTTCGAGAAGCATGGAATTAAGCTCATCCTGTCCATAAGCAAGTTGCCCAGGTTACAAACCTCATCAAACAGTGTTTTGGGGGGTTTTCTTTTTCGTGAAACTGAGAAAAAGCTCACTAATATTACCATAGTTAGTAGAGGGGAATAGTTATGAAACTCGGCAAACTTCAAAGGGTTAAACAATAGCGCGGCCTCCGATGTTGAACAAACCCGTCACGTGACTCTGACCGTGCAGAAGTTCATTCAAGATGGCGGACTGTACAGACGGTCTGTTCCTGTTGGGAGACGATTTTGAGGCCTTTTTGGACGTTTCGGAAGACACTGAAGAGGTAGAGGAACAATTTGCGCTTACAGTTAGAAATGTAAGTTGAAAAATGGTAATTTTGAGTCGAAATTTCGCATTACTGTTCTTAAATTTGCTACGCATAGTCTGCTCGACTCGTGTAAACAAACGAAATCCAGCAAATGCTCACGCAAATATTAAGCTTATATATTGCTTTCCTTCGATGAAAATCTCCTGTCGGACTCTTTTGAAACAAGGAATACTTATACAAAAGCTTCGAGAAAGCTCAAAGCTCCGAGATGTAGTGATTTATTTATATATTATTTTGAGGGGTAAACCTTGCAATTTATAGAGCTTCCTTCACAATACTCGAAAAAAGCCAACGTACAATTTCCACATTGAATTTTTGATGTTTAAACTATTTAGTAGTCTATTTGTTTTACAGTTATCATTTTTTGATGTCTTTGTAGAGGTACAGCTAAAAGAAGATAGAAATGAATTCTCTGCCATCAAAACAATCTATGAAGGATATACAAGAAAAGGAGACACAGAGAAGTTTTATGGCAAATATTATGCAACAGTTGCTGTTGCTTAATTCCCCTCTACTAACTATGATATTACTTAATAATTACTATATTACGTAAATAACATGGAAAACATTCCACAAATTGAAAATGTTTTCGTTTTATGACCTAAGTTATTGTGTTCTTACCAATCTCGAAAATTTGACAACATTCGCTTGAAACCCAGTGAATCGGGAAGATATCGTGTCCGAAATATTGGTGATCTGTTGATTTGGTCATTTTGAGAAAAAAGGCCTTAAAGTTTTACTTCGGTCTCCGAGAGCCCAAATTAGCCCTGTGAACAGAGGGGGGTGGGGGGGAAGAGGCAAGGGGAGGGGATAAATCGAAATTTTTTACAAAAACATTCCATGAAATACCCGAATACACACCAGTCATGGAAATGTTAACCAAGTATAAGTAGCGTATAAGATGGTAGAGGAAACAATGTTCAGGACATTGAGGCACAATTCTCATAAGTACGCATCTCTAAAGCTTTCCTGTAAAGTATCATTAAAATGTACTGAATGCAATCCATTTGGTGAGTCATTTTGGACTGTAAACAACCGTCGCTATGAGGGTTGCTACCAGTGTGCAGATTTCTTAATTTATAATGGTAATAGGACTGAGTGGAGTCCAATTCTGTCTGTAATCATACAGGTGATTATAACAAAATCGGACGACCGCGAAGCTGGAGTCCGATTTGTTAATCATGAGTATGATAACAGACTGAATTGGACGACACGATGACTTGCTACTAATTATTCATAACCATTACAATTTCCCACAAAAGTAAAAGTTTCATTTAAAAAATAGTCATTTTTAAATATCAAATTAAAAATGTGGAGAATAGCTTGCAAAATGGTTGTTAAGTTTCTTTCAAAACAGTCACCGGAGACTAAACCTCCACATTTTTCCGAAGTCAGACCTCGCGAATTGCAGGGTCCGAAATTGCGCTTTCCTGGTCGCCAATGCGACTAAAAATTTTGCACTGGCGACCAGAATTTCACAGCTAGTCGCCAGTGGGCGATTAACTATTTCAAACCACGATAATTACACAAACTTAGATTTTCAGCCAAATCGATTAAAATAAGATTCAAAGCCGCCCGCCAATTGGTCACTTACTTTTTACCTTTCCGCCGCTTTTGAAGTATGAAACCGATTTTCCTGTTATTATAACTCTACCACAACGTTTCACAGCTACGATCAGTGCGAAGCTTCGCCGCCATGTTTTTCCAGCGGTTTCCTATAAAATACGTATCGCGGGCGCAGAAGGCTACGTGCGTTCTTTCGCCATGAATATATCTTCTGGCGATGTGGTGTCCAAAGATGTCCTGAACTCTTTCCGTAATTTATTACAAAGTGGAGACGGAACATCCGCGAAGAAATTAGTGGAAGATTTCGATATTCAACATGGCGATCCGTCGATCGTCTTGACAGAACGCGAAAGGAACGATCGTTTTGCACATAGAGCAAAGAACCAAACGGCAGTTTTCAGTCGGGTACATTTCTTCTCCAAAAGGTAGAGACAAGAGAAGGTATAAAATTGACTCGAAACATTTGGCAGTCGCACGAAACTGCGTATATGGCCGGCATTCGATTCGTTCGTCGTGGGGTTTCAGTGGCAGATGTATAAATAATCAGGGTGTTTGTATTTAATCTTATCGTGAGCGGAAAAATCGCCATCATTGCGGTCCCAAACGCGTTCTCTTCGTTCCGATTCTTAAAAGAAAAATTGGCGAGCAGAATTTTCCATCTGGCGACCAAAAATTTTGGTTTGTGTTTTTTGCGAAGGAAAAAGTTTATTGACACTTTGTGGCGACCACATTTTTCCATATGGCGACTGAAAAAAAAATTTCAGTTGCCAGTTGGCGCCTGCCTAAAAAAGTTAATTTCGGACCCTGAATTGGTTACTATAGTGATTGTAATCAATGTTGTGATTGGTGGATTTAGTGGAGAGGACTTAAAATGATTGGCTTATGTAACTGTGCGATTAGAGGTTTCCGATTACAGCCAACTGTCCGATTACACTATCCGATCACAACTTTGCAGTTTATGCACCAATCACATTTTCAGAAATTATAATTGTTATGATTAAAACGTTAATTTTTAAGTGATAAAAAAACCTAACAACATGAAGTTCGACAAGACTTTTCATCGGTTCTGCATTGCTAGGCTGCCGAGTATGGCGAATTCTCCTTCTTTTCTTGAGCAAATTACAGATCTAGAACTTTCGTTATTCCGCCACCATTTTGGATTAATTTGCACTAATTTACGTTATTTTCTGACTTTGCGAGAAATAGCGGAATTCAAGATGGTGGATCCAAGATGACTTGAAATGAAATCGTGAACGTCACCTAACTTAATAAGCCTCTTATAGATCAAAACAACGGTTATCAGTCACTGCCCCTCCTCCACCCTTGTAACACGGTGGGAGAATGCAAGCACAAGCGATTTTTATGTGATGAAATAATGGAACCATCGTATTTTGAAATAATCAGGAAAATAGAATTAACTAAAAAAACATTTTTTCTATGTGAGGCTACTATGAAATTCAGATTGCAGGCGGTCTTCGTTTTGCTCTTGATAATATTGGTTATCCAGAATAATTTCCAAGACTCATTGGAACCCTTCCAGATTGGGAGTCTATCTTTCAAAACGACGGAATCGAATCGTGAAGTCAAATAAATTTTTTCCACGAACTATTGAAAAAACATTTTTTTCCCCCTGCTGCTTTTGGGCAAAATATATGGCCTCTTGATTTGTATCATTTCCTGTGAGGATAGAGCGTTTTTCAGGTTTTTTTTGTTAAGCCACCACCTTGCATGATTATTAGAATTCTAAAAACAGCAAAAACATGATATATGCTTTTTTAAAATATATATCTATCTATATAATAAGTAATCAAATATTTTAGCATTTCATGGGGTACTTAATCGATGTTTGCATGGCGGTTTTGTTCACACGCCATAAAAAGACATAAAATTGAGTGCTCTTAAACATTCAGCAATTAAAGCAAAAGTATTTACCTTTCAAAAGAAGTTTTACTACAATTATTTCTTATTTCATTAGCATCTGCGCCCGGGCATCTGACCAAGGTTCATGTGAGTGGAACAACCGACTTTCGTCACCGTTTTGTTCCAAGGATGTCCAAAATTTTACACCCAGTTTGCGAAATCATTGCTCAATCACGGTAGATATTTCCTTATAACATTCTTCGTCTTTAATTTTTTTCTGTCTTTAAAGTCTTCGAACCCTTTTCTAGGATACGTAACAGATGTTTGACGATTTGACGATCATTTTAACGGACAATGTGCTTAATTGAATATCAATTGAAAATTAATTTCACTTTTTAGGTTTACATGATAACACTCTCCTATTTCGTAATAACCAATGTTATTTTTTATTGTTTCATGAAGACCTTCCCTCTAATTCATTGTAAGGCAGAAGCCGACTATGGTCCAAGGTCGTTCTATGAACAATTTGATTAAGAACACGATACGAAAATGTCCTGGTTATTCCACTTACCAGTTTGTTTTTTTTTTATTTTCAGGATAACTGTCAATCACTCTAAGAAACAAAATATTCAACTAGTTGGTTAACTTTGGAAAGCAATTGAAGTCAAAGAAAGCTGCTCAAACAAATGTTTCAATAAAATGCACGCTTCGTTTCAACAGTGCACAGCTTGCAGTTGGCTGAAGTTGTTAGATTCAAACAACGCATTTATCATGAAGTTTGTGATTGTCTTTTTGGCTGCCATATTTTTTGGAGCGTTGGGAGGTAAAAAAGAACATGCTAAATGTAGATGCAATTATTATCGATTCTCTGTTTTACTTTCATTGGTTCAAATTTTATGAACACTTGACACCCGATGTAGTTACTCTGAATTCAAAACTCTTCATTCAGAAGCTATATATCATTTAATGCAGAACTGCTGCTTTTTCGTATCCCTTGTGAATTTTATAAAAAAAACTTTCCTTCTATTGTTAACATGAATAACAGCTTCGTTGTGTTTATAGTTTTATTGATGTAAAAATTGTTTCCCAAATTCAAAATGTTTGGAGGGGAAAGTATCACTTTGTCTTTTTCTGCTTTGTACTTGAAGATGAGGCATTTAATTGTGTTAAGTTTTCTTTTATATTTCTCGTTAAGTTCACAGTTTGAAGTGTTACGAGTGCCAAGCTTCTCCTTCACTTGATGACTGCTCATCGCAAGCAACACAAGTCACATGTCCTTCTTATCTCAATAACTGCGCCTCTCTGACTGTAAAGGTCGAAGCTGGTGGCGTATCGGGCCAAGCTCACGCGAAAGGTGCGCTTCTTTACTTTAATTCAGTATCTTAGTTTTCAATAGACCTTTCCCGTATTCCAACAAACAATAGCGCCGAGTCGAGGTTGGGATGAACAAAAATACAGCAAATGTATAAAAATGTCCACCCCAACCTCACTCTGGTGCTATTGTTCGTAGCACTTAAGTGGAATGCGGGAAAGTTATGTGTATAATATTTTTACCTTTATGAAGTCACCCTGAAGTAATCTCTCTCTTACATTGTTTCTTTTCATCGTTTTTGTCCAACAAAGCGTGCATGACAGACGATATATGCCAGGGAAGCCTCCCGGATGTCTGCAACCAAGAAGGATATGAATGTAACATTGAATGCTGTTCAACTGACTTGTGTAACAACGCGGTTGAGGGCGGAGGTGAAGGTGAAGGTAGGAAAAATTTTCTTGAGTTAAGTAAGATGCAGTGTAATGCCAGCTCGTGCTACGTGGCGCATGTCACATTTGCTTATCCAAAATGTACTAAAAACATCTCTTTTCTATTAAACATACTTCCTTGACATCTTGTAAGAAACTGTGGATCCATACCTTATTGGTTGGTATAAAGTAACAACTTTATTTAAGTTGGAATTCCTAACAGTTGGGAATTCGTGGCAGTTTCTGATTATCTGGTCGAAAGAAGCGTGGTGGCACATAAAGATCAAATAAATACGTTGGCTGGTGCAAGACCATTAGAACTGTAAAAAAAATTGGAGCCTAATATTGTTTCTGTTCCAGCATGGTACTGAAATATGGGGCTCCGCCTATTATTCCAAGTATCTCCGTCAACTAGACAGATTTCTTCAGCCTGCAGTTAAGTTCGGTTATTTGATACAGATCCCATCAAGAGCTGACATGATTGATACTAGCGATAGAGGCTACAGGGGACCAAGACTCTACAGGGCCACTGCATAGCCTGCTGCCTTCTACCCAAACTCATGAGAGAAGCCACAACTTCGTTCTGTTGCGGGTTACGACAAAGTGTTTTAAAAGAATTTTCAGAAATAGGCGCTTTTTTAACTTTATTAAATTACCCTCTTCATTTTAAACCATTTTTTACCGGGCAGTTTCGAATTAAATTTTATTTCAATATTTGCATTTTTACCTTTCATTTTACCAAACCTTTTTTATTGTAAATTCAAACGGATCCTTTGAATTTTAGTTTTTAACAAAGACCATTGACATCATCATCATCATTATCATCATCATCATCATCATCATCATCATTATTATTATTATTATTATTATTATCGTTGTTAATATTTTTATTATGGTGCATGTTACGTACGTGTCCGATAGTAAAAAAATGAACGAGGCGTTGGCTTTTTATTGAAATAAGGAAAAACTGCGGGTTGTCATATTCAAAGTAGGTCTCAACAAATGAAGCTGAGAAAATGTCCTAACAGCCTTTCATTTTCTGTCACTCTGAATTATCATGTTACTGCATGGAGTTTTCATTATTATGTTACATGTCAATTAAAAACAATAAATTTACCCTGTGTAATGAATTCTAGGAAGCTCCGCTGAGGGTTTGTCATGCAACTATTGCTATAGTTCCACTTCGATGGATGACTGCACTGAATCTCAAGAGGTGGAGCAGTGTTCGTCCGACATGACACGTTGTGGTGAAATGTACGCCCAGAAGGGAGACGAGGACTTCTTTGTGAAGGCATGCATACCGGAAGAGCTTTGCTCGACTTACTGCAAAGATGGATACAATGAAGAGGGGGGATTTAATTGCGAATTATACTGCTGTGAAGGAGACTTCTGTAACTGAGCATTGCTTTAAAAGTGCACCTTAAAATGGCGCCGGTAAATTTAGGCTGATAATAAATGGTAAACATTTGTCAGGAAATAAAATCAGTTAAATCGCCATGTTATATGTGAAGCGTGTTATTATATCTTTCAAAAATCCATAGCTGACTGCTCAAAACACAACACAGTAAACTTTCTGGTAATGCTCTGAGAGATACCTATGTAGTTAAATATCCGTACCTTGCAAAAAATATTTGCCTTTTTAAGCAATTTCTCTCTCCATTGGTACTCAACATTGGTGTTGTCAAAATGCCTACTGGAATTAAAAATAAAGAAAGTGCGTAATATTAAAAAAGCGTTATTGCTAGTCTTAACTAACTCCCTGCTTTAGACAATCTTATTTGCTTTTTGTCTAACTGAGATAACTAAAGCTGTCCCGCCGGCGTCGATAGTAATACAGCCACTTCAGGCACCACGTACTGCTAATGAAGCCTTACAGCTGTTCAAGCAAATAGACCTATAAACGCAAATAGCAAAATTAATGATCATTAAAAGGTTTCTGATGGCATCCAAAAGAGGAAGGAAGCTGTATTCATCATGAAGTTTCTCACCACAACCCTTCTGTTCGTAGATCTCCTGCTCATTCAAAGTGGCCAGGAATAGTCATGATTTCTTTCTGAGGGAACTTGACCTTGTTTTAACGTTTCAAATGTTGATAAATTTTGTTAATGTAAAAATATAACCGCGTGCTTTTGACTTTGAGGTCGACATTAAACAGTGCGACTGTAAAGTGGCTCAATAGCGTAACGATTTATCGCGTACCGCGCGCTAGTGTTATGTTTTGAAAGCTGTTTTTGCATTCGTGTTAACACCCAGTCCTCTCAAACATAAGCAATGATGATATATCGATTTACTATCATCTCTATTAACATCTTGGATTTTAATCTTGAATTATAAATGTAAACTGGTGCGTTTATATGGCTTTATTTGTGATTTCCTTCGGTGAAATTTTCCAAATCTTTTATAGTACATTAAACCCGACGGGATACGAATTTTAAACACGAAACAAGTAGGGTTTGTAAAGGCAGTTTTTTTTAGATTTATACAAATTTATGTCATTTAGCGCTGCGGAGAAACTGGTCAGATAGACTTCCCTGAAAAGACCTCTGAAAAACGAGCTCCAACTAAAGTGAAGTATTTATTACCCATCTGCCAAATTTTGCGGAATTTTACCAAAGGAAACGCGAGAAAATTCCCTGCCAGTTTTGCCCAGTTGTGCTCATGTTGATGTCATAAAATATCGAAAAACACTGACGGTTTCCTTTGAGCGCGCGCAGATTACTTGAGCTTTCGTCCTAAGCGCGAGTGTGATCGTAAAACTATAGGGAGCTACCACCTTAAGGGAAAAGAAATTGTCAAGGAGCAATTTTGTTTTTAATTGTAAAATGTAAAGTCTGCATACGAGCCAAGTGGCCCACCAGGCCGGAGGTTATCCCGGTTTCCGTAGCATAAAGCGACTGGGCATATTTCTACTCCCTCCCTTTACGGGATGCTAGTCCATCGCAGGGTTACCACCTAGCATTAAATTCGCCGGTACCCATTTATACACCTGGGTGGAGAGAGGCACTGAGAGAGTAATGTGTCTTGCCCAAGAATACAACCCAATGTCCCCGGCCAAGGCTCGAACCCGGTTAAAAACATTGCTTTAAATAATCGAAGGGTTCGCAAAATCCGGATTCCACTCCAATGTTTCCTTACTACTTAAAATTTAATTTACCATCTTGATAAAAAAAGAGTAACAAACTGTTAAGGTTTCAAGTGTTACAGACAAAATTCAAGAGGCTGTCTCTGTAAGAACCGACCACTGATTTGTTACCTAGTCAATCACTAAAATAAGTTTATTACATTAAAAATTCCAGTTGAAGTTTTCTAGGATTGATTGAAGTTCGGTCCGCTCGACACAAGTTTCATGCCCGCCGAAACTGGAAAAATAGCACATATTGCTGGCGCTCTAAAAAAATTAATATTCGCTCAAAATTCCCAATTCTTTTTTTCAACTATAGATATATCATAGCAGTTTGTTTAGCCATGTTGCAATTATAATTCAATGTTGTTCCTTCAACGGTTAAAAGAAGATTTTCTACCCGTTAAATCGAGTTTT
>Ga0126338_10002526_pt1 | contig 12629 bp, 5 predicted proteins | sample OrbCmetagenome_2_FD_92529 | JGI IMG/M metagenome (GOLD analysis project Ga0126338, IMG submission 92529) | Coral microbial communities from Petempiche,Puerto Morelos, Mexico - Orbicella C C metagenome | ecosystem: Host-associated > Invertebrates > Cnidaria > Coral | place: Petempiche,Puerto... | reverse complement strand
AAGAAAAAGCTGAGAATTGCTGGGTTCTTTGCATCGTTACCTTTTCTAATATATCTTTGTAATAAAAGACTAAAGCCATCAATACACTGCGTTCAAATATAGAGAAAAATAGCACAGATAGTGTGGGTGTTGAGTAAATAAAATGATTGCTAGATCACTCTACTGACGGCATATTTGTTTTTTCTAATCCTTGTGCGCGTGCTGAATTGCATCAGCAAAAGCACACGCAAAAACTGTGTTCAGCCACCTTAATTGATTTAAAATAAATAAATAAAATAAATAAATGATTAAAAATTTAATTTTAAGTATACTTCATATATTACCAATACAAAGAGTCTCAGCACTCATACTTTGCATGTCCAGGTTTCTTGTATTAAACATCAGCTTATTAGGAATGGAGATATTAAAGGATGAAAGTGTATGTGCTGAGAAGTTGTGTTTCCAGTAACCTTTAATGTAGTACTTGCAGTCTCACTTTTGTTACTCTCCGAGAAGTGCTGTGGTGCCCTTGGAGGAGTAGCAGATATTTAAGAGAAAACAATGGGGAGGATAGGAATTCTTGTGACAAAATGTTTGTTGTTATTCAGTGTGATATTGTATTCCAGAACTTAGAGGGCCCTAGTCAACCACACCTAAGTTTGTTTTTGTTTACAGTCAAGAGTTTGGCTATTATATTTTATTTGAAACATGCGAAAACAAAAATCACTGTGAAAGTACTAAAGATAATTGAACATACTTTCAGGAACAAAACTTACAGTAAAACAATAAGATTTCACTTCACCATGCAATAACAATATAATTTTGATGGCATTGACTAACTAGGGTCCTTTAAGGGTTGATCTGTTAGACTCTAGATCCAGGGGTCTGGGTTTAACCATTGGCCAAGATCATAGTGTCATATTTTTGAACAGGATACTCTACTCTCATAGTACATCTGTACCTCTCTCTACCCAGATTTAGGAATAGATGAGCAAGGAATTGCTACCAAATTGTTAAAGTTGGTGTTTAGGAGTAAAATTCTTTTTGTCTCTTATGCTGATGTCAACTGGGCTAAACAGTTGGTTCAAACTGTCTGCCAAATGCTACAGCAGCTGTAAGTCTTCACTAACTTGACAGCAGATTGGGAGATTAATTCCAGGAGGTTGCAGTGCATGATCAATGCAATTAATTTTGTCAAATGGTAGCCCATTTCAGATTTACTCCTTTTTGTCTTTCAGAATAACTGTGCTGTCCATTGTACTGAGAAATTTTTAAAAGTCATGCAGAGAGTTGGAGTAAGAATACAAGAAGTACAAGTTATGCAAAATGAGGGAATTCTTGGTGCCCCAGACCCTCCCAAATAATGTTCAAAAATCCTATGAGCAAGACTGTCAAAAAATATGTACAATGTATGTTTTAAAGCTATATGAGTTGGAACAATCATTGCAAAGAACGTCAAGATTTATACAGTTGAGATTGATCGTAGGACTTTGATTGACACTGAAAGGTCCACTGGATTTTTAACAGATAAACTTTGTACAACTCAGTAGCATGCACTGCCCAGGATAGTACGCCAGTTTGTGACCTGGCTATTTCATAAACATTTGGGGGCAACTTCAGAATACTGGGCCACTCAGAAAGTGCGTTAATCTAAATCTCTGGTCCAGCCCAGGGGCAGTTAGTGGGAACAAGTTGAAACGGTGGAGAAAAATTAGCAAAGGAAAGCGAGAAAACAAGGAGCCCCTGGGGATGGAGTCTAACTGCACCACTTCCAAACAGCTCTGAGAATACTGGCTTCTGATGGGGCAGAAAATAATCCACTGTATTATAGACAATATTATCATTGGATAAGGTTTTTGTGATATCCAGAATAATCAAGGTTGAGGTAAGTGTTATCAGCCGAAGCCGAAGGCTGAGGCTGATAACACTAACCAAGACCTTGATTATTTTGGTTATCACAAAAAGCGAATCTCATAATTGTTTTGTTATACATTGTTTTAAAGAAAATAACAACCAATGCATTATCCCACTGAACACAGTTTATTTTTGACAAGCCATGTTCTTACATGAACTTGACATTGCTCTTGGAAATGATGCATTGCACACACAACCTACGGATTATTCACTAATCTGCTAGCAGACTAGTGAATAATCTGTAGGTTGCACTGTTCCCCAGAAATAACTGTAGGCTTTTAGCCAATGAGAAGACAGATGGTGACTACAATGTATAATAATTCTGCTTATTGGCATGCAGCAGGTTTACAGTAAATTTTGTGTGTTCTAATACGAGGCCTATACAAAATATACTTTGTTTATCATATTTGTCCTGCTTCTTTTGCAAGTTTTGTTTTAATCTAATGCCCAAAATGAAAGAGCAATGATCATGGCAGCCAAAAGAAAAAAAGAAAAACAGTTGAATCATCAATATTACGTCTTCCAGCTGTGTTGTATTAGGAAACAAACTAAAGTTTCATCTCAGTTGTCTTTCAACTTGCTTAGTCAGAAGAACCACATGTTTTCAATCAAACAAACCTTTACTGGTTTTTGTGTGAAAATAATTGGATGCCCAAAGGATGGTAAAGCGCACACACTGCACACACTGCAGGTGTACACACAAAATGGACTGTGGACCTGCTGCCCACCGACTGGGTAGAATAAAACAATATTTTTTCTGTCCAATCAGGAGCCAGCATTCACAGAGCTGTTTGAAACGGGTGCGGTAAGACACTGTCCCCAAGGGTTCCTTGCTTTCTCTCCAACATTCCTTCACCGATTTTTTTCCCCTACCACTGTGACTTTCACTTGCCTTCTCTAAGTGCCCCTGGGTCCCCAAGTATGCAGACGGCCAGGAATCATATAAATATGGAATGACTAAGTTTAGAACTGAAGTGATAACACAGTCTGCAGCACCATAATCAGTTACTATGAAATAAAGTTAGTGCTGTTGCCAGTGGCAACTTTTGAAAAGATTTTGTCCATTTCACTGTGATATATTACACACTGGAAGTTTTTATTTAATTACATTGTGAGACATGTTGAACAACAGAATAGTCTAAAAATGTCATGAATTTATTTGTTATTCATCATTGAATGTAGACACAAACTATACATTTTTACTGTTAAACTTAATTTTTGTGTGTATAGGTTATTTTTGAAAATATTCTAGGGATAAAATATATTAAAAAGCAATTTTTTCTGACTAAACACTGACATGATAAAAACGTCTATAAAAATAACCATAATTTAACACCTGCACAAATACATTTAGAAAAAATTAAAATTTCTACCTAACATACAGCAATAAGGATTAGGCACTGATGGGTATGGCAGTGAGAGCAGGCTTAAAGCAGAATAAGATGACAACAAAAATGGCTAAGTATATCACCATTGTGGAGCCTAATATCAGGTACAGAAATAACTCTGTGAAGTGGTTTCCACTGTTGTGATTTTTAATGGACATCAACAGGTATGAATGACTTATGACTTGCATGAAATAGAATAAAGTAAATGTATAGATGGTTGTCTGTGGGAAAAGTTGAACCACATTTTATAATAAAAAGCATGATGCTTGCAGGATTAGAAACCCCCCTGTTTTTGTCAACTCGTGTTCAATTCAAAACAGACAATTTCCTCAAGATCTTATGTGGATAAAAGCAAAGATCTTAGGTGGAAAATGTATGTCATATTCTCAGATTTTTTATAAAAAAATGCTTTATGGTTCATAAATAGTTATTGTATTGTTCTAACTAGAAACTAAAATATGACCCATAAAAAGAAGCTGATTGTTCACCCTTCGAGAAACAAATTTGCCTGGCTAGAGGGCAATAACATCATTTAGATTACAGGAGTAGTGGGGAGCAGCAGTAATCCTCCCTCACATTATAAAAATTCTTTGCTTATGAATCAGATTTAAATTTTTGACAATAGAATAACCAGAACCAATGCACTACATTCTTCTCCTCTAAACCCTTAATTTACAACAGTGTCACCTTACATGACAATAGAGAGCTGAAGCAATGACAACAGCGACCCCAAGGACAACGCCTAATAAAAAATGAATGTATAGTTTACTCTGGGTTTCACAATTGTCTAGATCTGTTCAGCATGCATACTGGTCTCAGAACTTGCTCAGGCTAACTATTACATAATGCCAGTGTTCCATTACAAATGAAAATACCAAAACTTAGCCACCATCACTTGCATTCACCAAAACAGAACTTTCATGTCGTTGTTGTGCAGAGGACGGCCAAGAAATGTACAAAGTTTTATAACGTATGTGTACAGCCATTGTTCTACTCATTAGACCTTTTGTTTGGTGGTGTTCTCGTTGCTGTTGCTGTCATGGTTTGCTTAAGCTCTCTAATATCTTCAAGCAGGTAGGTGAAGTTAACAGTTTTATAACACTATCTGTTTTATAGAGCACTTTGATCATGGAGGTGGTACTGGTATATTCAGTGCAACTAAGGGTTCTCCTTTAGCAGACAAGTAACATTTCCCAAGCTGGCAAGCACTGTATATGGATTTGTGCCTGAGCATGATATAGTAAAGAAACGCATTGGTACTGCAGTCATGTCTTGGTTGTGAACAAAAAGAAGAGAAGTGGGGGGAAGCTTGATAATTATTTGCTCTAAACGGGAGGGCTTAGGTGGGTGACAGGGAATGTCAGAGGATTTATCATAACATGCTGAATAATATTTTACATTGGTAAGGGTCAGCAACACTTCAGCTCTCATGTACTTTGTACTTGCCATGCACTCCATTGCTAACATGGTAGCCCTCCATCTGGTGCCTTGCAATTAAATAAGCTAGCCAGGACAACACTTGTTTTGTTTAGATTGAGGTACAGCTTGAGAATAAGTTTCATCAGTCTGAAACTTGCTTGAAAAGTCCACCATATAACCTGATGCAGATGAAGTCAAAGGTGAAGGTTGTAATGCTCTACCTTGTAGAGCAATACAGTCCTCCAGGTCTGGCTTTTCACTTTCACCAGATAAACTGAGGATGGCTTGCACAAGCAGACGCATTGATTCATCTGAAACAAGATATCAACAACAACAATATTGCCTACTCTCCCAGAGGTTGGCAGGAATTCCAGATGTTATTCTGTCTACCAAATGGATGATCTCGAAGGCGTTTTATACTGCTGGGCACTGATACCATTAAGAGTAAACAACGACGACTGACAATTAAATCTGTCAAGTCTGACAACTAATTTATATTATTTTGTAATTACAATCCATCAAATATTTTATCTTGCATGCGATTGGTCTGAGTGTGTCACATGACTGAATATTCCCCAGCTAAAACTGGAGAATATCTGAGTTATGTTGCCCAATTTCAAAAGATCCTACATGAGGCCACAAAATTGGAAGGATAAACACAACAGCCTCCATTTGACTTTAAAAAAATGATGGTCCTTAGACATAACCTTTACACTCCTTCAAGCTCACAGTTTTCTTAAACTTCTCCCTCAGGAAGATGTTCACTTCTCAGAACAGATAATGCCCGGGGTCAAATATCCCAACATATTTTCACACCAAATGTAGGCTATTGTTTATATAGTCTAGTAGCAATAAATTCAGATGACTTGCCTATATTTTTGTCTTCTTTAGCTGATGTTGGGAACCTAAATAGTGCAATTTAAACAGAAGAAGATAAGGCTGATATTCTAGTACAAAGGAAATCTTTAGGGGATATTTGCACACAGGTTAGAAGTAATTAAACCAAGCATTCACCTTTCAGCTGGAGAACTATTTAAAATTTAAAACTAACAAAAAAGTCTGCTCTTTAGCCTTGCGGTTTGTGTGGTCAGTGTTTAAGGTCCAGTATTCTGCAGCAAGAAGCAGTAAAATTTTGCTGGATGAAAAATCATTGCAGTTATGTTTGCAACTTAAGTACTTTGCAAAACAAAAGCCTGAAAGACAAAATCAGGCTTCAACAGGAATCAAACTGATGACTTCTGCAATACTGGTGCATTGCAAAAATAAAGCCTTAAAACAACCAGGTTTGAAAGGAATTTAAACCCTGTGATACCAGTGAAGTGCCCTACCAACTGAACTCACTGGGAGCTGTGCTACTCTCCTGTAACTGTAAATAATAAATACTTAAGTGTAGCCTTCTTCAAATATTATTTCTTGAACAGCTGATACTTGTCATCCTGTTCAAACTTTATTACGTAACAATTTAATTGCAAAATGACATCTCGGCATAAATAACTTAGGAACAAGACACAGCACAGAGAATTGGCCCATCTTTATAACTTTTGTTATAAAGACTTTATAACATATTTGTTATTGTTTTCCCCAAAAGCACCCAGGTTTATCAAGGGGGATTATAACTTAACTATATCAAGATGCCTTTTTACGCCCACCCTATTTTCCCCTTCTCTAAGAGAAACATCTAACAAGGTTATAGGAAAATAACTGGTTATACAGCACTAACGAGATATCTGCAGTGTCAATAATTGCAACAAATAATCTAATTATATAATTATATGGTTCACATTCTTACCAGCCTATAAATCCATGTTCTTGGCAAAACTGATTCAATTGGTTCTCATCATATGTATACTCTTCCAGATCACACTGCAAACATTGCCACAAATTTATTAAGCCAATTTATCAGAGACTTGAACATATAAACTAAAAGAAAAAGTGCATGGAACCCCGCTAATAAATTTTGGGTGGTAGCATATCATAAATACAATGGTCAACTTCAAAATCTAGACAACATTCAATCTGAGTCAACAATAGAAGACTACCAATATGTTATGCAAAAATGTACTGTACTATTCAATTAAATTACAAAATGATTGTCACTATATATGCCTCACTTTGTTTGCCAGCAAAAGCACAGGAATTGGCTTCTCATTGGTAAGCATCACTTTTTGATTCACATCCCAATGCCACTGGTGGTTAATTTAAGGGGAAAAAAAAACAATTAAATTTTCACTTGCTCATAACAAAGTTTCAAAGTTTTTCATGCCCATTGTTTCTGTGCACTCTTACTGCACACAGAAAGTTAAAGTTAAGGATCAAGTACAGGTTGTGTTTAAAACTTCAACAGTCCTGTAGTTTTGTTACTCTCTTAAATGGTTGGTGACCGCCCCTCTTTTCTTTTCATAGAGCACTGAATTTCCTGATTTTCTGCATTTTGACAAAAAAAAAAACAGAAAAAACCTGTATGTGAGAAGTTACAAAGTTTTCGCCTTTTTTGCTGAGCTCTCTTACAATGGAAGTTTTCTTCGAATGCACATGGACGTGCAAGAATAAATTTGTATTTTTATCACGGCCTATTATACCTCAAGGAATCAATTTGCACGTCTTGTATAACAAAGAAAAAACAACACTTGTTGAAAACTTATACCTTTAAAACTGCTTCAAAAGTAGCTGGTCTGTTGAAAAGAGAAAAGTGTTATTCATTGCAACCAGCTGCCATTTTTGCCTGTCACCCAAAACCTTCCCCCAACAACTTCTGGAAATTTAAAAAAAGACTTTGTATTATCAAGTTTATTTTATTAGAACAAACTGGACTACTGAGTAAGAAATATACTTGGATAAGAAAATTATGACATAATTACTAAATAACTGAACAGAAAAATGTTTCTTACCTTGATAAATCAAAAACAATGATAGCAGCAATTCTACAAAAAGTAAATATTTTGAGTGTATTTTTAAATAACAATGGTTTTAATAACAATGCAAGTTAGGCCCAGTTCAGATGCCGAACCAAATACATTGAATTAAGTACATGAAAAGTTCGGTATCTGAATCAGTTAAGAACTCGCTAGCTCAGCCGGGAATTTCGGCTTTGGAACAGCTTTGATTCAGACGTCAAACATCTCATGTGCCAAACCTAATGCATAAATTATTGTAACATATTATAAGAGTAGTTTTCACTTTGCCTGAAAATCGCTGACACTTCGATGTGATTTGGTTTAAACTAAATAAAGTTTGACGAATTAAGTTCGACGTCTGAATCAACAGGTGTACTTTTGATAATTTGGGTCGGTCCAAATTCGAATTAAGTTCGGCTCATGAAAAGTTTGGCGTCTGAACTGGGCCTTAAATTCCATTAAGCCCCCTCTCTCAAATTATGAGTCCCCATCCCTAGTAACACCCTCCACTTTTTGAAGGTTCCCAATCTTTTTAACGTCCCAGGCCTTTTAAAGCCCCAGTTGAATAAGACACTTAATTGATCAAGGAACAAAGACCAAGTCTTACACGTGCTTGAAATAAACAAGAACCCCCTCCAGGGAATCTAAATATTAGAATTTTTTGGTATTCTTAAAAAAGATTAAATCATCAAAAAAAAGTGCTGTATATATGTTGTACCCTATCAGTCAAATCTGAGATATAGACTCTGGGGTTTCGGAAACTTTGATGGTTGGAAAGGGGATCAGCCCATACTTTGAAAAGTCCTGCCTGGGGAGTGTTAATTAATATATGCATTGCATTGCACTGTATAATTGTATAGTGGGATTTTCAGGGTGAAAGTAGGTTTCTATGTGACATTTTTCCTAGTGCAGAACTGAGGTATGGATCATAGTTTCTGGAACCACACATTATGTAAAAAATAAAGATAATCATGTTAATTTACAATGTTCCACTTATGAAACATTCACCTGTAAACTATACAGCTTTAAACCCCTAAAAGGGTATTTTCATAAGTAACATTTTTCAGCACTAAATTCCTCCTTAAATCTATAACAAACAAAGAAAAAACCTTACGCATATTTATAATAAACTCTTGTCATGTGACCAAATCTCTCGTGACCAGCAACATCCCTGTAAAAATAAACAACATTCAAGGCACTAAGTGGTGCAGAATTTGTTTCCTTAATTTAATCAATTTTTGTCAGACCTAGAATTGATTAAGTTGCAGTAAGCACAGAAAAATGATAACAAAATTGAACATTACAATACCATTTTTAACCACAATATTTTTTTCTTATCACTACAGAGTTACACCAGTCCTTCACTTGATATTCTAAGTAAGTACTAAGTTGGTATGACATACTGTACAAGCCTACAGTACACTTTCAAACGCCAAACATCAGATCGAAAAATTTATCAAAATTTATCAAACCGGGCCAACCAAGAGGAATCCCGATCTTACCATTTTTTATTCCTTTTCCGAATTCCCTACATAAGTGAAGAGAAGTAGGGCAGTGAACAGGTTTGTCAAAAATGGAACGGCAAATTCCATTGGACCGGTCCAACCACAATAAGTGGACCACCTCCAGAGGTCATCCCAAATATTCCGGTTGGAAGACACCGAAATGGACCTTTCCATTTGACCTCTGACTGAAATTTCAGAAATCTTTGCCATAAAAGAAAACACCCGCGGTCTTCATGTGTCGGTGCACTGTAGCATGGCAAGTGAGGTGACGGAGAGTTTTTCTCTCTTTTTCTTAATTTCTACCAATTAAGCAGATCTTTTAGGACAGACATTTTTCCTATCTTGCTTTTGAATTACCAGATTTTAGTAGCTGCAAATGAGGTAAACTTTTGCTAATCTTTAAATAGTTTGCAAGGAGTTGTGATTTTTTTCAGTGCAGTTAATTGTACTGGCTTTCACTGGGCCGGGCGGAGGGGTTTATCCCCAAACTTTTCAATTGCTTGAAATAAACAGTCATCCAGTCCTTCGATTTTAGCGGGAAACTTTGAAAAAAAACAATTAAAAGCCTGCTTTCCTGAGAGACAAAACAACGGACAACTGGAGGGCAAAAACTCCATAAAAACTAAAATCTTAATTTAAGATTTTGCTTCTTACCTCAGCCCCAGAACAAAAGCTGACAGCTTACATCAGCTTTTGTTCCAGTGCTGAGGTAAGACAAAAAATCTTAAATTAAGATTTTAGTTTTTACAGGGAAAAAATATATGAATCTTTCATGGTGGTGCTTAATTAAATTATGTTCTCGCTATATCATCTCAGTAATTAGCTAAAATTTACCTCACTTGAACGTTTCCCTGTTTATATTTGGATATTAGTCTATTTTACATAATCAACATTTTGATACAAAAATTTACGGAAAATATAAACTGACTTTCAAAATCTATTCGATGAAATTAAATTTGATACAGACAGAAAAACTACTTAAGTGGAATTTCACGCAAGAAAGAATTCTTCAGCCAAGTGTAGCATTTAGTGAGTAAAACGTTAACGTTAAATTAAAAACTTTAAAAAAAATCAGAGACAAAAACACAATGGCTCGCAAAAGTAGGCTCCTAGCTCGCGGCTCTGGCTCACAGGCTCGTACATTAGTTACACTCATTAAAAACGATGTTTATAGCAGACGTTTCAGGCCTAGCCCTTCCTCAGTGCTAAGTTTAGTTTTGAATGGGACACAGTCATGAACAATTAATAAAAGCTACTGGTAGATAAATTTTGGAAATTCAATGCACACAAATGGAGAAAATTATAGAGATTTTTCTAAACTGAAGAAAAAGATATTTAGAGTATTTAAAGTGTTTGGTTTGTTTGTATCCAGGATAATTAGTTCAATGCTGATTACTTAATTCCCATTGAAAATCAAAACAACATACCAAAGCTGTAGATTAATCTTTGTCATTTCATCCCAGTATATGACTTTCAAAGCAAAATCAACTCCTATAGTGAGCTTGTAATTCGGTGAGAAGAAGCCTGCAATATAAGCCATACTTTTACAACCAATCTCCATAAAACAAATACTGTAACCAGAGACCAATTAGCAGTGAGTCATATATCATTAGAACAGACAAGAAAGATAGCACGGAAACAGAAGGAGACTTAACAGAGGGAAGACCACAGCTGCCTGTGTGGCTGCTAGTGAAGTATTAACAAATAATAATAATAATAATAATAATAATAATAACAGTAAAGACAAATATATGCAACACATATCTGCCAAAAGTCCACAACAGATTAAGGCTGCAGATGTGCAGAAACTTAAGCCCTCAAGCCATCTAGATAGTACCTTGTGAACTGTTCATAGGGAAGTGGGGAAAGGGAACTAGACTTAATGAAAGGGAGCATATGAGCTCATACCGGTACATACACATGTTGAGATTAAGCATTATCGTTAGTGCAAATTGTATTAAAATCATTATTAGGTATTTTCCTTTGTTTCATATACATATAAAAAAATACCATACACCAGGAAAAAAAATTGAGCCACAACATATAAGCTTACCGAAAAAAGATAAGAATATGGACCCCACTAATTCAAACTCAGCTATGTTGACCTCCCGCTCATTTTGAAATCAAACCTCGGTTCCCCTATAATTTGCTCTTTTTTTTTCTGTTTAGACATTTACTGTCTGCTTCTTTGAACAAGGTTATTTTGAATTCTCTGATTTTGCAATAAATTTTTGTTTCCCTTGGCCTAAAATCAACCCTGTTTATTTGGAGCCTGAAGAAAGACATCAGATCTTTGTCCGCAGGTAACTTTTCATTTCGAGGCCCCACTTTTTTGAACTACAATAATATTAAACAAACATTTAGTGAACTGTACATTTATAAAAAAAAAATTAGTCTCCTTCATTAATTTAATAGATACATATGACTGGATTCATGAAAACAGTGTCAATGAAAAGTTTGTTCCTTTGCATCAAGTGAGTAATATAGGTCAACCGGCTAGCAAGCATCGATCAAGTGACATCAAGTATTTTCAAGTCACGAGTTTTAGTTAAGACTTGTGATCGCCTCAAACAGTTCAATTAAACTTGCCCTCTTCTCAACTTACCTTCAGTGTATCTCCGAATAATCGACGTCTTCGACGATAAAATATCGAGGGCAAAAAAAAAAGAAAAAAGAGTTTGCACTCAAAATATAAACAACCAACATTGAAGACCAATATACCGAAAGTGAAGGAGGAATAAAACCTCATACGGAAGTAACTCAATGACCACTCTTCCTGCTTACCTTCCCTGGCAAAAGAAAAGTACACAACCAATCAGGAGGAATCAATAAAAGTACAAAGGATCGTAAAAAGACTTACCAACACCATATTCTCCAATAACAAGCACTTTGTACAGATGTTCTCTGGCATCCATACTTTATTTTATTTCGGGTTAGGACGAGGTGGGTCTGGTCTCTAGTTGGATAAAATGGACCACCCCAACCCTCCCCCAATGGTAAGTGTCAGTGAAACGGAGTGGACCGGAGTGGTATTACAGGGGTATGCAGGGTACGACACATATCATGCCCATATTAGCGGCATATTCGTGGGTTACTTTACTGCCATTAAACAGTGGACTGATTAAAAGTTCTTCTCGTGTGAGTTATTCACATATGTTTATAGTTCAACGACTTGCATTGTCTAAAGTAATTGTGTTTATTTTCCGTTTTTAATACATAAACTAAACACCAGTAAACTACGTCAATGATCTAGTAACAGAACTTGACCCATATACAACCGTTTACAACGTGGTTGCCCAATCAATCAAGTCCCTGACCTGTCCATTTTCCCGCGAACATGAAAGAGGACTAAGCCCAAATCTATACTCCTTTCCGTAATGTTTTTTACAATAACTGTCTAATTTTTTGCGCGCTGATTGGCTCATTTTTATCATCAATAAGAGTACAGACGGATAAAATTTTAATTTATGCAAGCTTTCAAGTTCAACTTTCAGCTGTCAAACTGTCAACTTTTTAACCAATGAGATTTT
>Ga0126338_10002525_pt1 | contig 12629 bp, 6 predicted proteins | sample OrbCmetagenome_2_FD_92529 | JGI IMG/M metagenome (GOLD analysis project Ga0126338, IMG submission 92529) | Coral microbial communities from Petempiche,Puerto Morelos, Mexico - Orbicella C C metagenome | ecosystem: Host-associated > Invertebrates > Cnidaria > Coral | place: Petempiche,Puerto... | reverse complement strand
TTTCGAGGACGATTTTTTTTTTTTTTTTTTTTTTCTCTTTCCCCTTTTTCTTTTATGAATTTAATTTTTTTTCTTTTTTGGTTTTTTTTATAATATTCAAACCTTTCCCCTTTTTTGCGGGTTTTTCTAAAAGTCACTATTTTTATTTTATTATATGGTTTTTTTTTTATTTTTTTTTGATTTTATTTTTTTTTTTTTTTTTTTTTTGCACTTACACCTTTTCCTCTAATGAAGTAAATAGTTTCACTCGATAGGTTTACGTAATAATATCCAAACCTTGCTCCTTCATGGCAGGATTGCCACAAGGTAGCTATTTCAATGAGTCCTGAAACAAAAACAAACATTTTGAGTCAGTCAAGTTGCATTTCAATGCTTGATTTTTCATTTCAAGACTTCTCTGTTTGTGGTCTTGAACACCACATTGCAGTGAGTGTGAGTCATTTTTACCTGTCAGCTCCTCACAAACTGTGTTATCTTTTCTTAACTCTTTTCACGGTTATAGAGGGGAATAATTATGAAACCCGACAAATTTCTTTGTTGCAGGTTTTCGTTCGCTTTTTTGGCCTTGACCGTGTACAAAACACAATAGTTATTTACTCCGCACCAAGGATTTAACCAATATAAACGTTTCGGTTACGGAATTCATGCATAGTGTATGAGCCCGAAGCATAAGATTGAGTACGGTCATATGGACCTTCCAACACAAATCTTGGCATATTTGTTTGTTCTACAAGTAAATTTTAAAAATAGTGTTAAGACACTTAATGGCGGTATAAATCAACCCACCACCACTATTAAACGTCATCAAGCGCCATTAAGCGTCTTCTTAACACTATTTTTAACATGTACTTGTAGTGTAAAAGACGCTACGCAGTTTCTTCAGTACTGTATTTGTTTGCTCCTTTGATATTTGCCGGGTTTCATAACCATTTCTCTTTCAAAGCTATGTCACAGTTAACTTTTCTCCATAGCATTTCATATAAATCCAACATGTATGTGAGGAATTTTTTCCAGTTTCTCCCTGAAATTGCAACGTTGGATCCATCAACGTTGGATCACATTGTAGTGCAAGTGACAAAAGTTGATCAACAAAAGGGCTATTGTTCCTGATCCTTTACGCAAAGGTTACCTGGTGCGAAGAGAAAACGGAGCAAGTACTTTCTTCTGGCATGGAAAACTATTTTATTAGACCATCGTCACAACAAAAGATTGTACTGATACATTAAAACTTGCGTCTAAGTCAACGATTCATTGTTGATCAGGACACCAGTCAAAATCCTCTTATTTTAACTTCGCTTGATGGATCAAAATTTAGCGCGCAGAAGGCGGAATCGAACCGCTCCGATGCTAATCGGCTACAGGTTTGAAGCCTGCACCCCACACCAGTGAGGGTCATCCGCGCACCCTTTCATAGTCTACACCTGCCTTTATATTTGTCACAATATTTAACACCTTACAATTGTGGTACGACAAATCCCACACAAGCCTTGTATTTTTTTTATTTTATTTATTTTATTTCATTTTATTTTATTTCTGCCTCGATGGTGAAGTGTTTGGCTACCAAAGGGATCTTTTGTTGTTGTTCTACTAAAAAAAAAACCTGAACCGATTGAAACAAAAATCTAATTCGGTTTGAAATTAATGATTGTGCGCATGCGCTTACAAAACAAGCTTGTTCAATCTCGTTCCCAGAGCCCACGTGTCTGTTGGTTGGCGCCAGCCAAAAGACACGTGGGCTCTGGGAACGAGGTCGCCATGTTGTAAACCAAGGCACGCATGCGCCGTGAAACCGGAACTCCTAAAATCTTGGAGTCTGGAAATTGATTATCTAGAGCTCCGTGTCTTGGCGCTGACCAAAAGATACGTGGGCTCTGGGAACGAGATTGAGGCTTGTTTCGTCGGTTTCACCAGCAGGAAAAATAAAATAAAAAACGTTAAGGTGAAGTTTTCAAGTAATCTTTATTTCTTTGAGTTAATAGCATTCCAGAACATTTTTTGACCCACTATAAGCCGTGCAATCATAACTGCTGGCAGAGTGAGAAACAGCTGTCTTCTACCATTGGGGATTTGTCAATAGAATTGCCAGCTAGACTCCCAGTTCAGACTGATGAAGGGAACATAGAAAAAGAACGGCGAAAAGTCTAGCCCATTTGTCACACCTCATCGAACCCAATTTCAAGTACATGTATGTCGACAAAGTCAACATTCTCCTCCTCCCGAACGAGAAAGGGACGGAAATCCTACATTAGAGAATCGTATATGGGACTTCTAGCGAACCTTCCTGATCTTATCAAGTCAATGATTCTCCAAGAAAACCGAACAGAAACAATTCGCAAATTTCATCACAGTACGGTCAGTGAAAAGAGTTGATACCGTTCTAAATCCAGTTTAAAAATGTGTCACAGACTTCATTTTAGGATGAACTAATTAAAGGGCTTTACAAGGTTGACACATAAAAAGAAAGTGACTAAGTTTGGATCCCGAAAATTACTTGGTCACAGAAAAGACTATTGAGGGGTAGGGGCTCTGAGAGGCCAGTTGCACACACCCAGCAAAAAATTGACCCGAGTACCCTCCCCCAAGGGTTCTTAAGTAGTTTACCGTCTTAAAAATTTGAGAAATAGATATTGAACAGTCTTACAGCGCCGTGAGAAAATAGAATTTTAATATCATAAAACCAAGTGTAAAACTCACACTCTGTCACAAAACGAATGAGATACGTAATTCATTTCATCTTCTTACTTTCTTTAAAGACGGATATTTCATTAAAGCTAACACGCATACAGCTTTCATAAAACATGACCGTCAAGTAGTCGTTAATGTTCTATTGACAAAACACAAGTTCAGTGTAATTTTTGACTAAACTTTAAAAAAAAAAAACTTGGATTCATTATAATTAATTTTCCTGAGCATGATCGTTGATTTCCGGATAAAACACGCATTTGTAAAAGGTTTCTCATCGTTAAAACGACTAAAATATCATTAGAAAATTACACGTAAAACGTTCAGCCCATCATTCTATCTGGTCTCCTCCGAATCCGATTTTGGTAGTCACGCAATATTTCTCCAGTTCCTCTAAAAGCGTGACCGCCCAGAAAAAGGTTACGAAACTATTACAGACTAACACCAGATACGTTAACGCTTAAGGTAAGCTAGCCAAATCTCTCTTTGGTGCCACGCCAGTTGGCTTCGCTTTCTCCTTCTTCTTTTCTTCGAACATCAAGATCCTACCAAGAGATTTGAGATGCAATAAGTTAAGTTTCGTTCCTCGATGGTCAATGGTGTGGTGTGTCGCACATGGAAAACAATTTTACACTTGTTCCATTAATTATATCGGGTGAAATGCCAAATGGTCTGGGCACAGATCGAAAAGTGTATACTTGAACGGCAGTTTTGGCGAGTTTTGGGGTCATTTTGGATGTTGGATACTCCTTTATAGGTCAACTCGAAGACTTTAATTTTTTATACTTTCTATGCTTGTCCGTTTTCAGGGTTGAATCTTGAAGCACCCCCTTACTATTATTACTGTTGTATTGTATTTTCTTTCTCTACGCTGGAAACGTTTTTAAATAGATGCGAGAGGGTTGTCCCTTGTTTTTTTGTACAACACACTAACGTTAGGTGTTACCAGAATTATTGCCTTCCTATTTACAGAAGAAGTATTTAACATGGACTTACAATTTCAAAACAGATGACTTCTTTCCAAGCATCATAGTTAGAAATTCAGGATAAGTAATCGTTCCTGTAAGAAAAATAAACTTCTCCTTACTACGAATAAACTAAATATTCATATAATAATATGTAACGAAAAAGCGGCGATGTAAGAATTAACGTTTTTATGCAGTACAAAGCCAATACAAGGACCAGTAAAGCGATATTCGGATTGGGGTGTTGGTGGGAAAACAAGCAGAATGAGGAAATAGATATCAGTAACGCAGTTGTAACCAAGACCTAAGGGTGTTCGCCATTTGTTAGAAGCAACCCCTCGGGATGACTGTTCAATAATGGTGACGGTTTCTTCAAAATCAGCAAACAAGCCGAAAGTGATGATTCTTATTACGGTGGAATCCCGATCTTTCGAACCTCTAAGAGAAACGAAAATTTGGTTCAAAAAATCGGATAGTTCGAGAAATCAGGGGTAAAATTGCAGTGTTTGACTGAGGAGGGGAAAGGACTTTTGGTTCGAGTTATCGCGGGGTTCGAAAAAAATGAGGGTTCGAGAAATCGGGATTCCACTGTATTTACAATTCGGATTTTGGTTATTGTTTCGCCTGATGTGATATTGAAGTGATTCATTCCGGTCTCCAGAGGCTGCAGTTCCTGGTGCTGACCAAAAGGACCGCGGTCTCTGAGGATATTGATTTTGACCAAGAAAGTGCGCATGCGCAACTTTCGGCTCGTCCCCTTTTAAAACAGACCTGAGTTTGTTGTGTCAACCTCAGCGATCATCTTCTTGAGTTCAAGGTGGGTCTTCGCTTGTCCGAGCTTTTCCATCATTCGTTTGAGCTCCATAATGTCTGAAATGAAAAGGATACAGATACTAATAGGGGAAATGAAAACGCGTAGGTTGGTGTTCTTTGCGCCTGTAAACTTTTTTACTCTACATCTTCAATCGGGCACACCAAGAATGATTATTGCTGCCGACTGTTGAAAACCAGCCTTGATAGAAGTCTCTGCGTGGCGCATAAGCATAAGCCGACTTCCCGAGGACGCAGTATTAAGAGACTGATAATTAGCGCCTTTTGTAGAAAATTTCCCGAACAAAAGACGCTAATTATCAGCATCTTACTGCGTCTGCATATGTCGGCATGTGCTTAGATGTATGCTTAAGCGCTGTGAAACCCAGCTTTAAGTAATCAAATCACAACAACATCAAATCTACAAGGGAAGGCGCATGCTGCAGCCGAGTTACAAAGCCACGCAGGAGAGAGGGAAGGGTGTTCCGGGTAGCTTTGTCTTGTGTCACTGCTTTCATGTGTAAATGTATATGACATGAATTTTTTTCCTGGTTTTTTGGTTCTTTGAAACATGCAATAAAGGTAAAAAAATAGGAAGGAAAGCTTTTTTTGTTATTTTCTGCCGTCTGATGAAGTTCACTAATTTCTGCATATAAAATTGTTCCGAAGACTGGGAACGAGAATGTCTGCCTGTGACGTTGTGCAATATTGATTGAAGTCTCTGCGCGGCGTAAAGCTTTGAGTCAGTTCACATTGCCCGTGGTTACATGTTGGGTTTTATTGCTTACAATGGCCAGTGACTCGAAATGTATGCCAGCTACCGTACAATGAAAGAAGGTTGTCGAAAGGAAGCGGTTTGCCACTTATTTCATTTTATCTGCTGTTGACTAGCTGTCAAGGATAGGGCATCTTTTGGTTGTTAATATTTATCATAAGTCAACTCAACTCGCAAATGCTTTAGTAAGAAGAGTTTTCATGACGCCACAGGGGGAATAAAAATGTCACGCCTTACATGTTTAATAGCGTGACGCATCACTCCCTCCTTGCTCGCCTTTTGTTTATATGCGTTTCACCTCCCTTGCGGTTTCGTAAAAAAACCCGAATGAATCAGTGGTCCGATTGCATTCTATCTCATGCTTCTTGAGATGGTCGAACTGGAAAAAGCGCGATCAGTTTTGCGGCTTTTGTTACAAGTGACAATCTGGATGAAACCTTTGTGCTTGGATATAGCGTTGAGAAAATTTTTCCCTTAGCGGCGCGTATTCCCGAGGGTAAAATGGCAGAAGTAGTTATTAGTTGCGTTTCAGACAAAGTTCGATCGATAACAAGCGGAGATGTATTGTTACTTCATACAAACCACACAAAACATAAAAATAACAAGCATTAAATTGCTGACCCGTTTTACTTCCTTTTCATCTATAAAGGTTCCGAAAATAAACACGGACGTAAATTACCATACATGATAATGGCCTGGTTTGAAATACAAAACGAAATATCCAAATTTATCTGTTGATTCCAAACAAAGCTATATACATAATTGAGAATATTGCTCAAGAAAGAAGTAGTAAAATTTCCAAATATAGCTAGACGTCTCTATTGACATAACTTGTCATATTTACTTCGCATTTAGATCAATCAAGCGGACAACTCACCAATGTCACCCGAGTTATCTTCGTCGAATTCCATGAACTGTTCTGCAAACGACGAAAAGATAAAAATATAAAGAAAATAGATTAAAACCACGGATGAAATTACAAACATAGAAAACTTGAATAAAGGCGTTTTGTTTCACGGCAATCATCTTTTTGCATTTATATAAATTTAATTATGCAAGTGAATTTAAAACAACGTGACTCGCCCGGACAAGACTTACTTTTGTACGATTCCAAACGTTCATTGAGATCCGGATAGTCCTCCTCGTCATCGTAATCGCCGCTAGTCACGAATGACTGGAATTAAAAAATGAGGAATTTATCATTTGACTTATATGTAGGCCATTGACAAGAAATGATTAAAATGCAACTTTAACCCCGACGGGTTGAAATTACGATTAAGGTTTCAATTTCGAAAATCACTTGGCGTCATCTTCGCAGCTTAAGCTTTGGAGGCGTTTAATAGAAGCAATGTCTTGACCACAAATGCAGACCAAAGAGAATTAAAACACAGTTTAAAAGTTTGAGCTGAAGAAACCGGAAACGCAAAAGATCAATAGATGTGATGCGATTTATTGGTTTACATATGTGCTACTCGACACGCTTCCAATCTAAGTTACCTTGTTGATCTCATCAAGATCTGTCTCTTGTACTTTTCGAAGCTGGCCGTAGCGCTTTCCACCTAAAAGAACACATGATCAGCACGAAAATTTATGAAACAAGCACTGATCGAAAACTCACACAAACCTTGATAATCAGAAGTCATCTCTTCGCTGGTTCGACTGGCCTCGGAACCTAAACAACTCTTGACTACCGCGGACTGGCCCTCAACTCGTCATTTAAAAGTTATAAATTAGGCATGGGCCAATGAAAAACGTACTTTGATTGGCTTCAGTTATAATTATGCAAACACCCTTGAGCTGTACCGGAAGTCATTTCATCCGTGACATGCCTTAATATTCGGTTTCTACAGCTGGCTTTCTGAGCTTACGAGGACTAGAAACTTTAAATATTTGATTGCTAAATTGTTTATATTGAAAAGTAGCGATGGTTGGAAAAGCGTTTTGTAAAGAATGTACACGTTTTAGTCCACTCCGAGTGAACCTGAAATGCGAGGAAACAGGAGACCGTGATATATTTCGGAAGAACGTCTGGGAGTTGAAAGTTGATCATCTCTTCTGGCAGAAGTTCAGCTAAAAACCACTAATATATTAAATTTCATGTCTTTGGAAGTATTGATCGGTCATATCACGAGCAACGTTATCTCATAACAGAAAGTAAAATATTTCTTGTGCTTCAGCAAATTTCTTCCGTCGCCTATTTAGTGAAAGACGTTTCGATACTTCCTTGTTTATTTTTTATTTCGGAAGGGGTGGGCGCCAGCTTGATTTTAGGGTTCCTTCAGTAAGATTGTTACCTTTTATGGTAAAGCTTTGTTTCGGAGCTGAATCCAATACTTTCCTTTCATAGTGTGTTAGAGAAAGAACCGGTGAATATATGCCTTGTATTGTTTGGCTACCTAATGGAAACCCCTTCAAGAATTGTGCATTTTGAATATATCTTTATCATTTATGTTTGTAACTTGGTACACTTCCATTTACATCATTCAAGTGACACTCGGCATGGGTGACGTTCTATGAATCATCTGATGGACAAGGGCGCTAGTCCGAAGTCACGCGACGCTAGGAAGAGCGTTGCGTGACTATAACTTGCTCTGCGTACGGCATGTTCTCTGACTGTAGCTTAACCTCTTCGTTGACCGCTTGCCGGCGGTCTTTTCTTGATTTTTTGGTCTCGACGAGTGTTTCTTTTGGCGAGCGCGAACACAAAAAGGGTGCATGGACGAAGAAAAGCTGGGATCGTCCAGCAATCTTTCCTTCCTCTGAGAAGGAAAAATGACGAACCCAGAAAGCGTCTGAGTAGCAAGCTATTAAGTCTATAAAAGGACAGAGTCTACACTGACACGCTTTCTGGGCCACAGCATACCCAAGCTCAAGCTGTGAATCGGCGAAATTCTCGCGCATTTAAAATATGAAAGAATGCGAAAACATGCGGACACTTGTTCACTGTGATGATAAAAAAATGGGTGCCTCTCGGTATAACTGTATAAAATCTTAAAACAAAAACAAACTGAACGTAGAGTGGTTGCATCGCTGCACGGTTCCCACCAGGAACCCATCACTATGAGCGCGCAACTATCCCACATTCCTGTCACGTTCACAGACCTATCTATAGAGCGTTTTCATAGTCACGCAATAACAAATAAAATCAAAAACCATTCAGTGGATAAGGTCAAGAAATTGTAATAATACAGAAGATAAATAAAGAAGTTCTCCAATTTTAAGGTGTGTGCGTTATCCCAAAGTAGAGATATTCGTCGAAATGTTCGGCGCAAATTTACAGAGCCTAGTATGGAGCCGCCATGTTGGTGTTTCTAAGTGGTACACCAACATGCATGGTGGCCGGAAAAGAGTGTTAACATTTGGAACTTACTTTGGTTATCTAGGACAATGATTATCTGCACTGAACAAATAAACATTTAAATAAGCACTTTTCCAAATACGTCTTAAATGGCTAAAGATCATGAGATAAATACATATATTTCGACAAACGCGATCGTAGCTTTGTGTCACGCATCGCCATAACTTGGAAATTCAAAATGCGCTGGTTTCCAAACGAAGAGCGCTATTGAGCTGGAGAGTTGTAAACAGATATAACTTTAGTACCTCTTATGCCTAATGAGGATAAAAACTTTGGTGGCTCTTTAGGTTTGGATTTACTTAAGAATTAGATGACGTCACGTGAAAACGCTCTATTTTTATTTTAGCCTGCGTAACACGCGTTCCCTTTCAAAGAGCTTTTCCCCGTTCTGGCCGCACGTAAATTGGAGCGAGAGCAAAAATTCCACGAAGGTCCCTGCTTCGTCAAATTTTTGCTCTCACTCCAATTTACGGGCGCTCAGAATGCGGAAAAGCTCTTCGTACGAGAACACTTGCTACGTAGCCGGCTATTTTTAGTTTAAATTTACTGGGAATTCAGTCCCCCGCGGGAACCTCAGTGACCAATCACAAGCACGGAATTAAAAATAGAGAAGGAATTAGCGTGTTTTATTACTTATGTCCACCTGAGACCGCCATTTTTATCCGTTACCGACCGCGCTCTCATGCATAACTGAGCTGACTTATTCCGCGGGAAAAGAAGCTTAAAAATAGACCAGTCTGTAAAAATGCCGTGACATAGGCTTATTATGGAAGGAGCGCGCACGCTCCTAGTGATAGGCTCCTTGTTCCCGCGTAAAGAATTAAAAAAAAAAAAAAAAAGAAAAGAAAACTGTATGCCATGCATGTAGTAACTGTGCAGTGGAATTCCGATTTCTTGACCCTGAATTTTTCGAACTTCCCGATAACTCGAAGCAAAAGTCGCTTCCATCTCCTCAGTCGAACACTGTAATTTTACCCTCGATTTCTCGAACCATCCAATTTTTCGGACCAATTTTCGTTTCCCTTGGAAGTTTGAAAAATCGAGATTCCACTATAATTGCCAAAAAGGCAAAAAAAGATAAAAAATCAGGTAGAGGTACTTATTTCAACGCAACTGAAAAGGTCTGGATGGGGTATGCAAATGTCAGTTGTCAGTTAAAATTTCGTCTATTTATCAGTTGTCAATTAAATTTTAGGCCATTTGTCAGTTGTCAGTGAAGTGACTGTTAATAATTAACTAAAGGCCTTAAATGGCTCAAACCTCTCCTAGTTGGCCCCTTTTATAGTCAACGAAGTCTACGAAGTAAACTTTTGCAGCTGATGTTGTTCCTTAAGGTAGAACAGGCTTTGAAAAATAATACATATTATACATATACTTACTCCTCCCTGGTCATCTATCTGGCACGAGATAGAAACCGAGATCGAATGATTGAATAGTCACACGGCAAACATACTTCCATTGGATAAACTGTAATGCAAGGACCACTTGTACAAACAGCAACGGAGTGAAGCCGGATCTTGGTTTGGATCAGGATCAGCAGTGTAAAATAAAGCATAAAACCGATTAAAAGGCTGACCGGACGGCTGAAAAGAATCCTTTTCAGCCGTCCGGTCAGCCTTTCAATCGGTTTTATACTTCCATTGAGTCATTACATTCCGATCTATTTATGTTTTTTCGTCAGTCCTCTATTGATCTTTCTTTCTGTGTCACAAAATAGTTTATGGTCATTTAAGTTCATGCACTCTGCGAACAGAGCCTCTTTTATAAGAAAAGGCTCTGCTTGCAGGGTGCTTATCATGATGCTGGTTCTTTACTCATAATGCTGCATTCAGCTTCTCCATACTACCACATGCAATGAGCTCAATTCCTGTTTCCAACTTTGCTGAGTCATATGTCAGTTTTCTGGCTTTGTTAACACGCACAGAAAAGTTGATCTCTTCAACGAGAATGAGTTAAGTAATGATAAAAAAACGAACAGCAGTGTTTTATCAAATTTAAAGACACTCGATAAACATTCATTTCTTTTATATTCCCTTTATGAATTATTTATGAGTTTTTGAAGCATTTTCAATTAATCATGTCAAATGCAAATTCAATATTCTGGACATAGATTAACCTCTTGGATATTCGTTTGTTATTAATGAAATTAACTGATGACAATTGTATTTTAAACTTTGTGATTTGTTTTTGTTTAATCAACTGCCTCGTCTACGCATTTTGTTTTAACAAATTCTTCTGTGACAACACCTGGAGATCATTTCAACTAGTATTGTTAATATTATTTGTATTTCCCCATTGTTTGGGCATCCAGTACAGAATTTGGAGTACTCCTTAAATTTGCCAAATGTTGGCGCTTCCTTCAGCCGAATGTTCTATTGTCATCTGATGTCCGCTACCCACTGGAGGTTCAGCTGAGCCTGAAAAACAAACATAAAACCTCCAAATGATTGTTCATTATCTTTTTAGTCTTTTGAAAAGTGTGTATTGACTCGACACTATGGTCGGTGTATGCCCGTTAATTGTATTTTGACCCGTCTACGAGCTCGTCAACTGATACATGTACAGCGCGAATTGCCTGCCATACCAGACATTAAGCCACCTTCATTTATATAATGACATCAAATAAGTTTAATTTTGATGTATATCGGTTATCCTAAGGAAAAATATTAAGCAATTAAACACAACAAGAAATAGCGTCTTTCTCTTCCTTAGAGTATGAACTTTTGTTTTCGAGGCATCTGTGACGGATTTTTGACCAAGTCATTTTAGAGCCCATTTTATAGGCATGATCCTCTCGTTTTCTTGAGATATTTTCGCATTTGAAGAGGTTAGATTTCCACAGCTTCCTTTTGTTAAATTCTCCTCGTTCACCTCGGTTACGTTACTTCACTAATCTTTATATTCGGGTGAAAGAATGGAAACACTTCCTTTTGAGAACAGAAACTGAAAGAGAGATGTAATTATTATATCGTGATCTCCCGGTTCACTCCCAGCAGTGAAGGATACTCATGATGCAGCCTTTTCAGTGTCCAGTGTTCACGCGGCATGTACCCAGTAATCATCAGGATATAATCTCTTGATGAAGGTTCTATTCAACACTGAATTAGATCATGAGATTGCTATCACGCATGGATGAGAGCGAGTAATCTAATTAGTTGAGTATAAATTTACTAGTAATTCAAAGCTATTATCTAAATCCTCTTCACATGCACTTTGAAAACGCAAAGAAGCGGCCGCCAGTTTTTTTTTTTAGAAAAAGCGCACACTGCTAGGCTACTCACCATCCACAACAGAATAGATAGCGAGTAGCGTAGCCAATCAGAGAACGGTATTCGTGATAGAACGCTAGTAGATTCATACTATTCAGAGATATTTCTTCCTAAACAAGCTACCTGAGGTTTGTTCTGCGTCAACTTCATTGAACAGTCCATTGAACCCAATCTGCAGTTGCCCGGTTTGTTGGCTATGTCCTCGGAGAAAGAATCCCTCAGGAGTCTGGATCGGACGTCCGTTAGCTGTGGACAAAAGGAGACACACGGCCAACGGAAGGACGGCAAGTTTCATGGCTTGACGTTGACGATAGAACTTAAATGTTTCTTGACTATGACTTGCGAAAAACTCGAAACAACTGGCAACTGGGTAGTTTATACAAATATGCGCGGACTTTATACTGACAAGCTATTCACCCAGGAGTCAATGTAAACTGACACTGTAAACTGACACTGTAACCTTTTTCTGTTTGAAAGGAATTATAAACATGTGTTCGCGGGCAGACGCAAACACGAACGTTGGGGAAACTGCGATAGCTTGAGTACACTCAGCCTGACTGCAGGCAAGGATTTTCAAAAATAGTTTTCCAATTCGCCCAAACTTTCTCAAGTGTTTGCATGACGCCCTTCATAACACAAACCCAAAAGAATCTTCTAGTGCAATCTGTGATATCATAACCACACAGAGTGCTCTCAATGCTGCGTGTGGCCAAAAGGGATGCTGGACAGGGTGGAACTCCCGGGGGGGGGGGGGGGGGGGGGGGGGAGCC
>Ga0126338_10002521_pt1 | contig 12635 bp, 7 predicted proteins | sample OrbCmetagenome_2_FD_92529 | JGI IMG/M metagenome (GOLD analysis project Ga0126338, IMG submission 92529) | Coral microbial communities from Petempiche,Puerto Morelos, Mexico - Orbicella C C metagenome | ecosystem: Host-associated > Invertebrates > Cnidaria > Coral | place: Petempiche,Puerto... | reverse complement strand
GGTGGTCGCTTACGGAAGGTTCGACTGTATTAAATGCGAGTTACCAGAAACCAATTTATTGTAATTTACTTTTGGATGTTGTTCTTACATGGGTTGTAACACAAGAGACCCTCTTCCCCAAAAAATCTACTGGTTGATCATTGACTAAAACTGTTCGTTTAGAGCAGCTACATGTACCGACCTTTAAAGGAGCTCAGTCACGGTTTGCACATTTTGAAAAGTTTAGCCTAAATTTTTCAAATTCGTCGTTTGCAATCCGTGTCAATCTTCGCCATCCCTGACCATCCTTGTTCCTTTATGGTTTATTATTATCTCTTTGATGTTTTTCTATCTTAGTAAACTATTATTTTCAGGTTTCATTCCATTTAAAGGAGATTTTGTAAGTGGCCCAAAAAAAAAAAGACAAAAGACCTCCTTTAAGAACAGATTTCAACCCCATCCCCCCCTGGGGGGACTCCCCTATAAAAAGGCCGGGGGTGCTCGTGGGAAATTTAGAAAAACAAAAACCCTTAGAGGTACCAATTCTGAAACAAAACATTACTTCCTGTCATATTTGTTCAGTTCAATACCCTTTAAGGTACCACAAACGCTCCCGCTGTGGACCTTTTGGAGCTGAACACCCTCAGAGGTACCCAAACCGCCATTTTAACTAAAAAAAGGTAAAAGGTCCGACGAGCAACTCTGTCGTTTTTATATGGGAGTCTCTCCCGGGATTTCGACAAAAAGAATTTGAACAGAAAATCCCGGCACTGGTCTGATCAGGTTTTTAGGTACTGTAAACCAACAGAAAACAACGGTTTTAGCTTTACAGTTCAACCCAAGTGGAGTTTTTCCGAGAAGGAACTGACATCTTTGGCCTGGGAACTAGAAGAAGCACGTAGCGCGAAAGCCTGGGAATGAAGTAAATTGTAAGAGCCAACATGGCGACCTACTTGCAGAGAAGGATGTTGTCTGTCTTCGTTCGCTTTAGCGGTCTGTCCATACGACAGTCCTTACCTGCAAGGCACAATCCTAGCCTGAAGAGAAAGAAAAATCTGGCTGTGAAGAAAAAGAAGAAAACTCCTTCGTTCAACGTTCGTAAAACAGAAATTGTCCCTCCAATTGATCCGGAATCCTTGTTGAATGCAGCACTCTTGGAGGCATCGAGACAACGACACCCACTCGAGGTATCGCCTGAAGAGCAAGAGCGACGAATTTTACTGTTAAAAGAGTGGTCGAGACACAAGATGCAGCAGCACAAAGAAGATCTACAGCGTGTTCAAGAATTGGAAAGGTGTCGCGAAGAAGCCTTGAAGGAACTCAAGAAAAGCTCGTTGCATCTTTATGAACAGGCTATTCAAGTCGGCGGAGATCTTTTCCCATTGCAGTTCAAGGGCCCGACGGAGACGCCACCGATAGCTGACTACATGGCACCTGACATGGATGATAAAGTTAAGGGTGCAAGTAAAGCCAGACGTTAATCAAGGTGATTAATCAAGTTGATTAATCACAGACAGTATTGTTGTGACACATTGGATGTACATTAGTTTTTATTACGTAAATTGGGAGTAACCCTGCGTAAGTCATTTCATCGTGCAACAAACTGCAGACTGCAGATCTGCAATCATTTACTTGCACACCACTCTAGCTGGCTGTAGTTAAAATGAATTTATGGCTCTCCCTTTCTTCCTCAGTCATAAGGAAACAGTTGCATACAGTCAGTCGATATAGTTTGTATGTACAGATCCTTACACTTATTGTTTGCCAACTTGCGAGAAGTCTGAGACCCCCAAAAGTACTTTCTTGTACCATACTGATCAAAATTCATGCAAGATGGGTGAGAAAGGGAGGGGACTGCAAAGCTGCTATGATTTTATTCCAAAGGTCTCTTTTAAGGACGTTTGCATGAAAATTTTCCAGTTGATAGATTTTTCAAAAATTTTTACTGCAGTCAGATGATGAGTTACTTGTGTCAGAAATGCCCCCCCAAAAAATTGGGGGTCACTGACTTCATTTCAGAGATAAAGTGTGTGGAAAACTACCCTGATTTCGAAAAATTAGTGCACGTAATTCAGCATGATCTACAGGGGTTTATAGCTAAAAATATTGAAGGCGAGTCAACGGAGGTAAACGATCTTAGTCATATTTTGTAGAAGCAGGTCTGTAGTGTAAATAATTCCAAATTTTACCAGCGTTTTCACAAAACTTAACCCTTCGAGAGGCATTTGAAACCGTCGCACAGATAAACAAAGAGCTAAAAAAGGGAATTTGATGGTGCATTTTGCAAAAAAATTCAAACTTCTAGTCGATAGATTTTCTTCATTTTTTCGCTTAATGTAGAAAATTGGTAGAGAAAATGATCCATCAAAAGAAAAATAGGGGTCACCGAACGTCCAAGATCGTTAAATCCATGCAAGGCTATAGCAGTGGCCATCTCCCCTATCATTGTTCATTTTATTACTTAGCGCGCGCTCATGCATGACGTGGCAAGTGAATTTGTGTCCGCAGTAAGGATGTGCAGAAACAATTAGCGCGGACATCCTTAAGGGGTCTCGCTAAGTGAGTGAAGAAATATTTGAGGTTAAACTGCAATGGACTGGCATCCCATCATGGGTGAACATATGGCAAGTGGCTTCATGCTACTTAGCTGATGAAAATGAAGATATGCACAGCCTGATGGGCAATTAGCTTCAATGCTTCACCAATTAGTTGATAAATAGAGATAAGGGTGATAGCAATATGCCATTTCCAAGTTGCTTTTTACCTCTTTCAAAACAAGTCCTGGTGCACAACATTTCATATGGAAATGAGTTTGATTTGCAAGACAATGAACGTGCAAGGAAAGCCCATTTCAATATGAAAGGTTGTGCGCCAAGACTTGTTTGAAACAGAGGTAACAGCAACTTTGAAAGGGCTCATTGATTTCTCCTTACTCAGATCAGTGGGTATGCTAGAATACCAACTGCTGTTCAGTAAAGGAGCCTGCACTCCTACCCCGAACTCACGGCATGATGCGTGGACTTGGCATTGTTAATTTTGACTGATAAGAAATCTGCCTGCACGAATGGAGGCCAATACCATGAGTTATCTCTCTTGCAGTTGCAAAGATGTGCAATATGAAGTGTGATCGCATTAGTGGGACATTTAATTAAATACTGGCAACTGATGAGATCTTGCGTGACCTAAATTATAGCAGCATAGTCAACACACAAGATAGCCAACAAACCTATGTGTGAGTTTCTATATTTGAATCATTTGGTGCCAGAATGTCAGATAACGAACAAAGCCAACAAAGAGAGGGAAAAACGTAAACATCAAGCTTGAGAAAAAACTCGGTCAAACGAATCTGTGGTCTCCCTGGGGAAAGCAACACCAGTCTCTGGTGATGCCAGACAAAATTTGGTTTTTAAATGATCCTTAGCAAACCAAACAAGCTGCATATATGCATAGTAAATTTAAAAAGGGTGCCTGCTTAACAGCAGAAAACGGCAGACCAACATGTGTGACCTTTGACATGACATTTGCTGCACCAAAGTCAAAGAGATCTGCTCTACTTAAAACTCTTCAATAGAACACAACAAAAATGTCCTTCCACAACAATAATTTGACACAAAATATATTGGAAGGCCAATATTAAAAGGGATAGTGAAAATGGCACTTGTACAGAAGTTTACAAGCTGTAGTGCCAGGTGGGCCTGTCAATGATTGCCATCAGAGGACATTTCTGCCAACCAGAAGGGCCGTATGAATCAAATTATAAATTTAGGTCACAGACATGCTTTGCTCAGGGTTCGTACCCTTTTTCAGAAACAAATTTCCTGGACTTTTCCAGGACTTTCCCAGGACTCAGATTGATTTTTCCAGGACTCTAAAATTCACATTAGCCCATTCACTCCCAAGATCTTAATGTTAATTCTCCTTATTGTCTGCCATACATTTCATATTTTTTCACTTGAGTTTAACAGATTTCCAGAACTTTCCTGTAGTTTCCTGGACCCGTACAAACCCTGTTTGCTGTTCACCGGTCCAGCCATCTCTTCTCGTGGAGGAAGGTAGACTGAACTCAAGAGAGCAGAGAAAATCAAGCCTAGCAGTAATCAGCATTTAGCTGATGAGAATGTAGAATATCATCAGCTAGAAGATAATGCATTGATATACCTGGCATGGACAATTTGCATATTGAGCGTGGATCTGTCAAAGATCTATTAAATTATGTTCAGTGTATACCCCTCTTGCTAAAACAGCAGCAACATGTTGCTGTCCCATGATTTGGTTGTTAAAGACAAGACATTTGTGCTTTATTCTTGAACATTGAGTTAAAAATGTACTGCTACTGTATAAAAGTTTTGCGGGTTGTTGTAATCCTCAAATTAGTTTTCTGTTTATCCTCAGCTGACTGAGACAATATATTCATGACTATTGTATAATTATATTCATAATAAAAATATTGTTTTCACCCCATATTTTATAAATATCGTGGCAAATTAACACAGGGATGGAATAAATTATTCTGCAGATCATGTTTTCTTTCTCGGTGGCCTGTATTCTGATATGTCATGGTCTTCAAAATCCTCCCGACTGTGGCCCTCTCTAAAGGACAAGAAAATTATCATTGATCAGTGATAATAGTCTATGTTGGCCTCACTTCTCCATTACAAGAATTCATATCGGAGTAACCCTCCTGGAGAGTTACAACTTTCATTGTTTGAAAAACACTGGTAATGATTTGTTCCCTTAAAAACATGACATGGTAACTAAATTGCCACACTTGCTTCTGTAATGTGATATCAGGTTTCAGGGGGGACATTTCTACAGTCACTGTAAACAAGGACATCAGCAAAGAGTGGCCTACAAGCTCGCCATGCCAGCACTCCCGGTACTGAAGCCAGCCTGCATAGAAAGTCAAGTCCGATAGCCTGTGGCTAGTGGATTTTGTGCAGCTGGGCTAGTGAATTCTATTCTTTGCTTGCCCTATGGGAGAGTGACATTTTCTTGGGAGATCTTTGAGGACATTCAAGAAGTACAGTGTACTGTAACAGATTACACTTGTGAGAAATGTTTGGGGACCAGTGGGAACTATGTTTGGCTAGTAGATTATGCACCTTGTTGAAGCTCCTGTTCAGCATATAAACAGTGTCCTTGACCCCTTTATGAAACTTGCATACCTGTAGCAACGCCGACAATACAAGTCATCATCGCAACCATGACATCTTAACACAGCATTTCCATTGCATATACAACACCAGGGTAACTCATCGTCATCACTGTTTGCTTCATAATCTTTACTAAAAATGCTGCTAAGCTTGGCTGAAGGCTTGACATCTGCAGGCTAACAAGTCACACATAGTGCATTTTACTTAGCATGTTGATAGAATGTAACTTATTATTTGCCTTATGAATGTATTAAGTAAAGTTAGTGCATACTGTCAGTTGGAATCCTGATAGTTCTGACAGCACTGCATTAATAATCGCAAAATACCAACCAATTGAAAATTAGAATGTAAATTTTATTGACATAGAGTACAGTAATTTAGTGGTCCATGCTGCTTGTACACAAACTAGTTTCCTAGTTTTACCTGAAATTATTACACATAACAATGCATGCGTGTTGACAATACATCATATGACATTATAACTCCCCAATTTACTTTCAGTCCATAGGGAGGTATTACAATCTTGATATGAACAGACCTTGTTACATCCTGAAATAGAAACTGTCTCAGGGAAGCTGTAAAAGAGTTTTATGTGGTAAAGAAAAATTGAAATTATAAAGGCTGTGTGCAGATTTACCTTAGATTTTCCTGGCTTTTGAGATCTAGACTTGCCAGTGCTGCTAAGACCTAATTATAAATAATTTAAATAGATGAGTGAAAAAGGAACACAACACAAATTGACCAAGGTAACAGCTCTTATCATAACCAGACCAATTGATTTTGAGCTCACAATAGTGCAGCCACCAACTATCAGGTCACCCCACCTCCTTCAAAATGGTGGAGGTGTAGTTAGTAGATTAATAATAATAGGCCAATTTTGATATATTAAAATTCTAACTTGTTGCCGAGGCTTCTAAGGGGAATAAAACAAAAGAAATCGTTTATTCATCCCTTAACCTCAATGTGATTTCTTTTGTTTTATTCCCTTAAACCTCAGCACCAAGTTAGAATGTTAATACATGTATCAAAATTGGCCTATTGCATTAGGTATTGGCCTCATAAGCGCTTAAAAAATGTGCCTTCTGGTTGTCCAGGACAATTGCATTTTCCTGCTGGGCAAGTAGCTTTTCATTCTCACTTGCCCATTAGGCAAGGGACCAGGCAAGTCATCTGCAAACTAAATAAGAAAAAAAAAAAAAAACTAAGACTTGCCCGGGCCAGGGCAAGCAAAATTTGAGAGTTGCTTTTCCGAAGAGCAAGTTGGAATTCAAGTTTTTTTCCGAGCCCTGCTCATATGAAGACATTCTTTTGGCTCATCACATAGTCCTATTTAATGACAGAGGATACGCCCAGAGGTGAAGTCTACGTGTACACGTATGTAGAATGAGGCTGAATTGGGCTTCAGATCTGAGCTCATGTCCAATCATAACTTGATGTTCCATGCCGAGAAGCATGTATGAATACTTTAGTTAATTACCTTTACCAGTGTCAATATCATCTGTTTTTATTTCCAGAGCTGCTTCATCTAATATCTATAGAAACAGTGAGTGGTACATAACATGTAGTTGCAATATGTATTTCCATTTCAATTGATTCATTGGCCTAAAAGGTATTTAGTTCTTTTATTTCACACTCCTAAGAAAATGTTCTCATGTTCCAAACTAATTAATGTTCTAAGTAGCAACATTATTATTTACTCTGTAATTCATATGTGAGCTTAATTAACTTAAACTTAAGCTAATACTAGGGGTATCAATGGTAACATAATTGGCCAACACACTTGCTAAATTTGAGGTTGTGACATTATGTAGATGAACATTTACACCATTTAAACTTAATTTTAAGTTTAGTTCCCACCCTCATGACATTTGATACACACTTCAGCAAGGCCAGTAATATTTAAGGTTATGCAGTTTTACTTTACACACTTATTACTGCCTGATGTAGATTCTTGTTGGTGGACTGATGAACTTTCAGGGGTGCAGGGGGTTAAAATAGAAAGGCTTTTTGACACTAGGCTAATAGTTTAGAGCTTGTTAATAAACTGAAATACAGTGTAAAAATAAAACAAACCTGTTTGAGGTATCTTTTACTTGCTGTTTCATCATCTTCATCACTGTCAAAGTCACTAAATTTAGGTTGATTTGTGAGACCTGCAAGCCAAGTAGTGCATGTAAATTATCCAAAAAATAACTGTGATAATGTTACTACATGTTTTTCCCAATATTTTCCTGCACCCAAGAAACATCATGTGAACAGTACAAATAAAAAACTCTTTGGAAAGGTAAAAAGTCATGTGTATACAGGTGTAAGGCACCTTCGAGTGATCATGTCTCCTTGAATTGGGAGTTAGGGTGATCAGTTCTTTTTATTATACATGTATGCAGATTTAGAATGTACATCACAATGATCGACCAGGAAATGTTTCAGGAGATTTCTAGTCAATGTTAATTCTAAGTGGAAGTGAATGGTTCTGAGAAAACCGTGGGTTTCAGACACTTCTGCTCTGATCTTGTAATCTTGAAATCCTTAGTGATGAGTCAAAAAGTCTGGGTTTTGTATGTTTCTTTTTGTTTGACAATCTAAAATTGCTAAAGTCTCAGTCTTGGTTTGAGTGCTGGCCATGGTCCTAACATGTTAAGTTCAACTGGGCGAGTCACTTTAAAGATTCTCACAGTGCCTCTCTCTCTCACTACACCAAGGGGTATCAACGGGTGGTGTGTCACAGTATTAGAAGTCATTCACAACCTTACAGAATGCTTAGCACAACCTGCAATAGACTAGCTAACCATCCAGGAAGGGAAAAGCAACACTACTTAGGAAACTACTCACAGTGCATCTCTCTGATTCCACCCAGGGGGTATCAATAGACAGAGTGTCACAGTATTAGAGGCCAGCTCCTGATAGGTCAACCTTACTGAATACAGTTATAATCTGAAATAGACTAGCAGCCCATCTTGGAGAGGAAAAGTAATTAATGACAAAATCATGCATGGACAATAAGATCTGTTGGCCATTTTTGGTATGCACCTGATTATACTATTACATTATCAACTCACTTGGATCAATATCCTTCAGTTTTGCCAGCCTCTGTTCAATTTCCTTGTCTGTAACTGTAACTGCAGTCATTGGATCATCCTCGTCAAGCTTGGTTTCTTCTAACATTTGCTTCATCAAATCATTCACCTCTTCCACCTCAGATTTCTTTGGCAGGAGGGTATTGATCTATTAACAAAACAACAAAACAAAACAAAACAAAACAAAACAAAACAAAACAAAACAAAACAAAACAAAACAAACAAAACAAAAAACAAAACAAAACAAAACAAAACAAAAAAAGAATGAGCACTATGACCAATGAGTAAAGAGGTTATGATAACTATCCTTTTCTTCCAAATAAAGATTGGGCCCCACAGATCGGCACACACTGGGGGACATGTTGCAAGGACATGAAGTAGAAACAAGCCCCTTTGTGTATACACATACTGTAGGATCCATGTTGCAGGGACAGTATGAAAAGCAGGTGCACACGAAGAGGATTGAGGCATAAAATATGCATTGTAGCAGGGACAGTATACAGTTGTTTCGAGAAAGGTTGTCAGTAAAAAGCGTAAAAGTGTATGCGACAGTCCCAAAAGTTAGTATGGGTAGAAGTAGATAGCTGCTGTACACGCTGAATACAACATGGCAAGCATATTTCGTACAAGTTTCTTTTTGCCAACTGAATTTTAGAAGAATTTTCAACTGTAAGTCATGTAACAGTAAAAGAACAGCTACAGAAAAATGGTTGCATGAGTGGAAATCTAATGTATCCCTCAATGCTTCAGGTGCAAAAACACAAATTTGTGGATTTCTTCTACACCGATATAAATACCCACACTACCATTCGGTCTTGTCTTGTAGGCTTTATGTTTCATCTGACAACCTCTCTCCAAACAGCTGTACGTTGGAGCAGTGCACTTGATAACACATTGAAAATTGAAGTCATTTTGTCCCTACTTCATGATGCAGGAATTCAAACCAGCTGAATTTCAAGCAACAATATGTTACAGGCGTGTCACATGAGGAAAACTATTGCTACAACGTGTCCCTACTTTAAAGACAAATGAAAAAAAAAAAAAGAAAAAAAAAAATCAGTTATAATTTGGATGGAACATGCAGTAAACAGTTCTCTACACTTCATGCCACAGTAGCTAACCTTTACAAACCCTTCAGTGTAATGGAATTGAATAAATGTACAAAGTCAATGTAATCACATTTGATTTCTGCATGGATGTTGCCTTTCTGCCAGTGAGGCTCTCAAACCTTTCTCCTAATTCTTGATCTGTTGGTGCTGACCCTGGCAGTTTCTCTGGTGAAAGAGTTGGGGGATATTACAGAATCAACAATGTTCACAAAAAATAATATTTAGTAAACACAGTTCTATGGGCTATATACTATTATAGGTATGTTGACCCCAAAGGGTACAGTGTATGGTTTTTTTAGCTGCTTCGGTGAGAAATAGTTTATGGTTTTTGCACTCTAGTCTTGAATTGGGCATGTTTTAAAGAAGAAGCTATCCTAATAAACACACATATATAAACATTGGCTTTCACATCAGTCTGAACCAGGGAACTACACCTGTAAGTTCAAGGCAGGTCTGGAACAGGGCATTGATTTAAGGGTCAAGTCTTAAATAGGGTATCTAAATTTTGGTCAGGTCATACATAGGGTAGGAAAAATTGCAGATTTTGGTCTTAAATAGGGCAAGGGTTGTGGGAAGCGGGTTATGCAAAAATACTCAATTTTTCTGGGAGTGCTCTCCAGGTATTCTGACAACAGAAAACAAATTGCAGCACAGAACATGACAATTAACACTCCAACAGATGCAATAGCCAATCAAATATTGAGTTCCATGCACTCTTGTTTTCAGTCTTTAACATAACACTTTATGTGCCATTTACAACTGCTAATTTAAGAGAGGAAGCCATATCAGCCATAGCTGGTTTTCATGTGAAGTGTCTATAGATGCAGGTCAAATCATTATTGTAATTTGAAAATGTTGGTTTTTCAGGAGGGAGGAAATCTGGATTATCCTGAGAAAATCCTCTCATTAAGTTTTAATTCACCTGCAGCCTTGATCTTCACACCCGTAACAAACTTGTTACTTTATGGGTGAATTGTATGAACAAAAGGCAATTCCAGTCGTAACATCAAGGGCTGATCAGGCACACTCAGCCATAACAGGTGTTACCAGTTACGACCCTTACAACAAACCCAACCCACACATGGCACCATACCTGATAATAGCATCTGGCTCACGATAGTGGGACCAAGGCAAGTGTTCTCACCATTCCACTATCTCTACTCCCCCGGGCCGTATGCCTTACCTGGACAAGAATCATTGGTCTTCAGCTCTACAAGCCTCCTCCTAATTGCCTCGTCAGGATCAGCTGAGAGATTTTCATTTTCTGAAGATGCTGAGCTAGGTACATGTATATTTCTTTCAACTGTTCCAGCTGCTGTGTTGCTTTTCTGAATGACATTGGAGAAAATTAAATTGTCTCATTACGTGGTTAATAATCAATATCTTATCTACTGCTTATTAATATAAATCTAATGAAAATGCTTTGTTCTCTACAGTTTACCCAGATGATGGTACTATGTTGTCCATCATGAGATGCAGAGTACACTGTATGCTGTCTTCATCTTGCCTGCTCTCATAGCTACACCACTGTACCTATATAATAATTACATGTCATACAATCTTAATAATATTTAACTTACTACAGACAGGACTCCTAACAAAACAATTCATTTTACATTTTTATTTGTCTTCATGCAACTGAATCCCTGATAATTACCTGACAACTGCTAGTGCTAAAACTAGGTCTAGGTAAAGCGGTGTCCTTGTTTAAGTCATTCAAATTACGCCCATCTGCACCTTGAGATTCCTTCTCCAGCTTTCTGGAAACATAAAGAAAACATCACCTTGAGAAGAGTAAAATTCTGAGCTGTAAACGAAAAAATGTCACCTGAGTAGCACACAAAATCTTCAAACAGGCATGGAACTTACACTGCAAGATTGAAGTCCATTAAGGTGATTCCTTAGTATTGCACTGCGCATCCCTACTGCACACGATTTTTGCATCATTAGCGCACCCACACAAGTGCGTGCGCGTACAAAACGTAAGAGATTTCCCTCAAACTAAGCTCGAGAGCAAAATAATTATAAATGCACCTTTTCTCTTAAACGAGCATGGTGACCACCATTTTTTATTTCATAATTTCAATGAGAACAATATCCTAAATAACTGAGAAAAAAATTAGCAGAAATCTATGGCTACTTTTTTGGCAAATGAAATAAATACTACAGAAGGAGACATAACGGGCCCAACAGCGCATATCCAAATTATGTTTCCTTTAAAGGATACAAAAACGTAGGGTATTTGAGGACATTTTTTCTGGGATGTAGATGAATAAACAATCAAAGAAAGTCAAACTCTGTGTGTTATAACACGCTGCAGTGAAAAATATTCGAGCTTATTTGTTGCGCACAGAGATTACCAAAAGTCACCTAAATAACTGTATTTGTCAGCATTGTGGCATGCAAACAAGCACAGTGACCCCCTCTTTTTACTACATTTTTTATACCTCCTTGTCCTGTAACAATAGCATACCAAGTTTCATCGGAAACCTATGGCGGGTTCTTTTACTAGGGAATCACCTTAAAATCATAAGACTTGTGAATTTTTTAATGGTCACAAGAACAATCACAACTGAAGGTTTTCAGGAGTTTTTCACAAGAGACTGGAGGCTAAAGGACCTGTTAGGTATGGTATGCAGTTTGCTCAATGGCTAATAATCTTTTTGATTGACACATTCTTGACTTGGGACAGTGTTATGAATATGACCTATTAAAACTGTAACTTGTTCTGAACTAATGAGATGAAAGAGTAAACAAGTTTCACCTTGTTGTATTCTTGTAGCACTGATCACACACTTTCATTTTCTTTGAACCATGTTCTGGCAAAATCACTGAATGAGAAGTACAGCCAGAGCAAAACAGTCGGCCACATTTTTTGCATCCATGCTGACAATGTAAAAAAAAAATATTGGTAGATCGTATTATAAGCAGCTGATCAATGCATCTGAACAGTACAGTATCACTTAAAAGTGAGTTACAGTATCACTTCTTGTCTCACAAGAAATGAGAAGCATGTCATAACATGATGATATTTCAGCAAATAAAGTGATTCCTTCATCTTGAAATTATCAAACAACAATATGTACAAAATTTCGCAAATTATTTTTTTAAAAATTCTTTTGCACAGTAAGGAGCTTAAGCAATGACGACGGCAACCCCGAGGACGACACCTAGTAAAAGTCTAAACCCGAAACCCTAGAGACCCTTATTGTTCATGCTCCCCCCCCCCCCAACCTCTCACTGTTGGGGTAAGTTATTTTAGAAACAATTAGTACAAAAGTCCTTAAATAACTTACCTCATCAGTGTGGGGTTGGGG
>Ga0126338_10002520_pt1:10000-12636 | contig 12636 bp, 13 predicted proteins | sample OrbCmetagenome_2_FD_92529 | JGI IMG/M metagenome (GOLD analysis project Ga0126338, IMG submission 92529) | Coral microbial communities from Petempiche,Puerto Morelos, Mexico - Orbicella C C metagenome | ecosystem: Host-associated > Invertebrates > Cnidaria > Coral | place... | reverse complement strand
GGTAAGCTCACCTTTCTGTTGTAAGAAGGCGTTCCGTAGCTCAGCGACCTCGTTGGCGAGTTTTGTGTTTTCACGAAGAATATTGGAGACCGTAATCTGAATGTCAACCAGCATTTCCTTTAGATCTAAAAGATTAGTCTCCTTGGCACTAGCCTTTGATGCGGTTTCTTCCTCGTTGGTGCCAGACAACACTTCGTCATTATTAACCTTAGATGTTATTTGAAGCTTGACGTCCGCCATGTTCGCACGTTTGGATCCTTGTTGGTCTTCTTTGACAGAGCCACGTTCTCCTCTCTTGTGCTTTCCTTTGGTCTTGCCTTTATCTGGCATATAGTAGTTTTTATAGAAGTAACCAGAGAATTACTCGATTTTTGGGGACGATATTGCTCCCTCACAAAGTGTGCGTCCTCACAAAGTGTGTGTCCTCACGCTAGCCCTGCACATGCTCATTCATTCTCAATGTTATGAAATTACCTTTTTAGAGATCTGCAGCTGTTTTGCTTGGGTCAACTATAACAGCTGCCTTAATGTCCTCTTGTACTGATATTGGAATTGTGTGAGGACTTGGCTTGTCATGGTTGTGCCCACTGCCATCCAAGGACAAAGTAACAATCCAGCCTTGCTTATTGGCAATATTTTTAGGAGTAACATACACAATGTTGACTGGGCACGAGCCACTTTCTTGAAGTCCAATTTTCTTTTTACTGTGTTCTGGGCACCTGTTCAACTTCTGGAATTTTGAAACAATATACTGTCTATTGCAACCTTCTCCAGAACATACTTTTAAGCCTTCACACTGGCCACATCTGATTGAGACCTTTGTCAATTTTCCGTCAATGTCAAGCTCCCGTACAGTTGTGTGAGTGGGTCCTAAAGATAGCTGACAGTCCTTTACTATAAAGGAATCATTGGTAGATGCCAATGGTAGATGCTCCCAATCACTGCAATACAAAACTTTAGGTAAATTAGTAAACCCAGGTAACACATACACCTCCTCATTTTCAATCTTTTCCCTTGCTTCACGAGTGAGTAGGAGTGTCTTTATGAAGGGGAGATAATGTTTTCCACGACCATTTCTCTTTCTTGATTTGGTTGTTTGATCGTTGTTTCGATCAGCGTTACTACCACAGTTAACATCTTCAGTTTGCACCGCAACATTCACATCGCTGCGATTTTCTGAGAAACAACTTCCCTCATGGCTTAGTTGGTATCGACGACACGCTCTCGGAGCTTTGTTAAATGTGGAAAGATTGAAATCCATGTCAACAAGCTTCAGAGCGACAGTCTGTTTCAACACCCGCTGCCAGTAATTCCTTTCATGAGAAATGCCCTTTTTGTGTGTGGTCTGTGCATTTTCCTCCATAATAAACTTGTAGAATGGTTCTTTTACCCAACTTTTCCTGGTTCCCCACAGCCATGAAACAATCTAATGATAAAGAGAACATTACAACGTTGAGTTATTTCTTGAAGGTGTATTATTTAATTTTTACTGAAATCTAAACATGGTTAAAACTTGTTCAGTAAGAGCCGAAAAAGGGGCATGTTACAAGAAGAAAAAATATTGTGCATACACATGAACATGCCAAAAAACATTCTAACATCGACATAAACAGCCTTAACTAATGCATGAAAGGGTTAGAAAATAATCATCACATGCCTATACCAAATCCCACCATGAAAATTCAGATAGTCCACCCCTAAACATGAGCTTATGAATGGAACAATGAATCCATTGTGCTTAGTTACACAGTCATGTAACAAAGGAATTTATATCAGGAAAAAAGTGATATTCCATTATGTCAACCAAAATCTATGTAAAAATTACATAACCACACCGTTGAACAAACAAACCAAATTAAAAGGACATTGCATACAAATCTTGCATACCATTTGCCACATCTTCTAAGCATCCTGCTCTGCCAAACTCCTGTAAAAGAACTCAAATTTCTGGGGGTGCCAATACTGCACACATTCTTGACATGATCATTGTGTACCCCTACTTCGTAAGCCTCCATTGCTATCAAGAACCTGAATTCTTTTTCTCTGAAAAAGAAAGTCATGATTTTCGAGTGTTGCAATCAAACAAAATGTTTATTCAATTTTGCTACCTTCCTCCCTACCTTAAATACACTGCAGCACCACCGTCCCACTGTCCCTCCTGTAGAATAACCTTAACCAACTATCTTTGAACCTGAAAAAAACGAAAAAAAAATCCCTCTAGATTGGAAAAGAGTTTTCCAACAATTAAAAGAGGTAATCAGTACCTAGAATAACAATGTGCTGGCTCTGAGCTTGTTAGGTTGAAAGTTGTCAAATGGGTCAGTATTCAATTGACTGGTAGAGTTAATGATTTGCCACTTTTAACAGAAACTAAATAACAACGTTGTAGAGTGATCAATATCAGGGTACCTAAAACGTTTAGAAACATCTGCTTTATCTGCAGCAGACATTTGTTTACCATTTGTTAGAACTTTCACTCCATAAATCCCGGTGCAAAATTTTGCACATTTAATTTTGTATATGAAAATGTCATGCGCGTGTAAATGGTCCTAAGTCACGTCGTAGGCCTGTCGTAATCTTGTCGCATGCGTTAAAGTCGTACCATCATACCATAATTGTAGATGTTTTTTTGTCTT
>Ga0126338_10002520_pt1:0-5000 | contig 12636 bp, 13 predicted proteins | sample OrbCmetagenome_2_FD_92529 | JGI IMG/M metagenome (GOLD analysis project Ga0126338, IMG submission 92529) | Coral microbial communities from Petempiche,Puerto Morelos, Mexico - Orbicella C C metagenome | ecosystem: Host-associated > Invertebrates > Cnidaria > Coral | place... | reverse complement strand
ATATAACAAGAGATATAGCTGCCCAACCATAATTGACACACATCTAAAACGCATTGTTCTTGAATGATATAACAAAAAACTGCCACCATTCCTCAAATAATGGCTATTTTCTGCTAAACGCCACGTGACATGTCAAGAGACCTGTCAGAAGCACCAATTCTGCTTTAAAATGTTAAGGACATTAAGACCTAGCTGTGTGCTAAGTTTGGTTCCATCGTCATTTATGTCTTGACAAATATAACTGATAAATTATTTTTACCATTAAAGTCTTTGACCAAGGCCTTAAAGTACTCGAGCGGCGTTTTCAAATTTTCTGGTTTGAAGAGCATTTTCGTTAGAAGAGCTGTGTTTTCAAATTTCAAATTGTTTTCAAATTTTGTGTTTTCAAATTTTTCCAGCGTAGTGTGGACGGGGCCTCAGTATGGTTGTAAGGGATTCCAGCTCGTTATCATCTCTGTTTCTTTTTGTGACCTCGCCGTAGAACTTAATCAAGACATTCAAGTTCTTTCGGCGCCACTTGGTCAGGGCATGTACTAAAACTTGAAACAACAAAACGAAACGACTGAAATGAAACCACTGAAACAAAACCACTGAAACAACCAAAACAAAACCACCGAAACCACCAAAATGAAACCACTGAAACAAGCAAAACGACCAAAACAAAACCACAGGTTGGTGAAAGACAGAATTATCTTACATTTAGGACTTTGAGCAGTAAGGCTGTCTTGTAAAGACTCAAAGAAAATGTTGTATTTTTGTATGTATTTTAAGGGTGGAATGTCAGCTAAAGCAGAGGGGAAAAGAAAAAAGGAAAATGATAGGAAAGTTAGGAAAAGAAGGATTCCTTGATAACATTTCAGTCAGTATCGCTGCTTTTCTCCCTTAGACTACATTTAAACTGTATAGTAAGGGAGGAGTGGGGATCAGCCTTTTAGGGTTCACTCAGCAGAGGTTAGTTCATGGGAGTGAGGAATGAAAAAAGCTTCAATTGACAATCAAACTCAATGATCTTTTAATGAATTTTCTTGGGAACAACTCATAAATAACAGTTATCTTGTTATTGGTATATCAGTGACAAATGCTGAAGAGAAAACAACAGCAAACTAAAACATTTCAATATTTGAACATTAAGAATATACCCCTTCACGCTCTAATGGACATTATGGGTAATCAGGGCAAATTTACAAAGAAGCAAAGTTGTAAAATGTATGTTTTTCTTTATATTTCCGTTCTAATTTCACATATGGAGATGAAGCATACACAGTAGATGGAGAAACCCCTTTTCTAGGTTTGCTAGCGTTTTTGAGCCGATTGAGTGATTGTTATGGGTGTAGGAATTTTTTTACAGTTAAAACTGAATATGATCAACTCTTAGCTGCTCAACTCACAAAAATGAAATCTCCGATGCTCTGACAAGTAGGCTAATGCCTAGCTCAATCGACTCAAAATGCAAGTTAACTTAGAAAAGGGGTTTCTCTATTTACAGTTAGTTTCTTCTCAAAAATTAAACTCAGAACAGAATATGAAGAAAAACAGCTTTTTTGCCGCTTTGTTTCTTTGCAGTCTTGCCCTGATTACCCATAATGCCCCTTAGAGCGTGAAGGGGTCTATTGCTTACCCTATTTACTCAACCTGTGCACACCCTGCCAATGTTTTGTGTTTTTGATGCAATATTGAAGATCGGTTAAGTGTGCAGGTTAGATCGAATTGCCCCTCTCAAAGATCAGTGAGGGGTAATGGTGAGGTTTGCTATTTGTGTTTCACCATCAGGCGATCAGTGTTACATATTTTGTTTCTTTGTTTTTTTTAAAACAAAATCAACTAGATAAAAACAATGCAACATGTGTCGTACAACTGAAGGCTGGGGATGTAAATCAGTTTTTCTTAGGCCCAGTTGAAACGCCGCTCCACTCATGTGCCAAACCAAACTTGATCAAGTGCGACTTTGGAGCGATTTTGGACCGATGGCTGGTTCAGACGGCGTACTTGCATCGAACTTAATTCGGGAAGCCGTTGGTAACAATTTTCAACGAGAAAATATGTGTTCTGAATTCAAGAGCTCTGTCCACGTAGGAAAGCTGTTACTAACATTTTGCTGTTATAGCAATATTTAGGGAAGCAAATTCAAACTCAAGGTTCAGTGTTTGTATTTAGACAGGTTTTCTCCCTGTTAATTCGACTTGTGAAAGGGAAATCGCATAACCTGGGCTATTATCACGAAGAAAAAGCAAAAAATGAATTTGCGCGAAAGAAACTCGCTTGTACAGTCCTGTTTCTCATAAATCGAAGGCACACTGGTATTTGGTCTGTATTTTTAGCAACAACTTCCAGCTTCATGCATGACTGGTCATGCCACTCAATTTTGAGCCAATCACGAGTCCTGTTATATGAAAAATACATTATAGTAATTTATGCATTAAGTTCGACCCATTAGGAGAACGCCGTATGAATCAGCTGCTGCTCGTTCACATGGTGCGACAGACCCTGCCGAATTTAATATTGTTTGCCACACCAAACCTAACCTGCCAAACCAAACTGATTCAAATGCCACTCTTCTGCCATACTTAACTCATCAGTTAGGTTTGGCGCATGAATAGAGCGACGTTTGGAATGGGCCTAAGAGGGTGAAAAAAACCACAAGTTCCCCCAATTACATACAGCCACATACAGACGTTTTGAAAATTGAACAGGCGTCCTTAAATTAACATTACATGTTCATCCAAAAGCAAGTTAAAGTTTTGAATTACATGCACAGACCTTTCAATCCTTTTAAGGCTTCATAAAACAAACGAGTGCAATGTAAATGAAGGTATGTGCATGGCCAAATGTTGCCAAGGATAAGGGTTCAACTATATTCAATAAACAAGGTTTAGTTCAAACAACTCAGCTAAATGTCAGCATTCCAATACATTTGCAGAGGCAAATGAACCTTAGCTTACACCATCATTTGAAATTCGGTTTCCAGCCATTTCCAGTGCACTGCCGTCAGATTTGACTTAATATGGGGTGGAATTCTTATAGCCAATGGAATGAAGTCTGGGTGTCTTCGTTGAATGCACTTTTGCTTTGGGCGGTAGTAGCAATTTTGACGCTCAATGGACACCTTAAGTGATCCATCTGCCTTCCTGTAAGATCTGAACTCCTTGTTAACGACACACAGGTCGTTTGGAGATGGGAGTACTTCTGGCAGTACTCATATAGCCTGGCCACAGCTGTAACACATTCTGACTTGGGTACCCTCCAGAGACTTTGAAGAGGACCTGGATCCCGACAAGGCTAGTAGTGCAGAGGCTGCTATGGAGCTGGAATTGTCAAGCGGAAGGCTGTTTGTTGCGGTAGCTGTAGAGGAGAGCCGAATCTCCATAAGTGGCCCTCTTTTCTCGTTGGCTTTGCCTTTCCTTTTTGTAGATGGTTTATTTCCTGCAGATCTTGGTAACTCATTTCCCATGAGTTGATAAGGATCAGGCTCATTCCTCTTCTTCCCAACTCTTCTTCCTGCGTTAGGTTTCAAAGTTTTTGCAATGGGTCTTGAGAAGACCTGCCAAATAATGATAGTCCTCAAACTCCTTGGTCATGTGGATTATGGATGGACCAATAAAGACTGGATGTTTCCCGGATTGTTTGTTTACAAATTTGTTTATGGATTGTTTGTTTACAAGTTGCCACAGTTAAAGGTGGCATCAACTCCAAGTACTGAACAGTACTTTAGGGATGAACACATGTGGGAGAGTTGGGTGATCTGGAAATCTGTTGCCTGAAACGATCAAGGATGGGTGTGACTCTTTGATGCTGATCGTTGAAATGCGAAGTCTCGCACAAATGTTCCCTGATTCAAAAGTTCTAACATGTCATAAAACTCATGACGCTAGGATTGCTTGCCACCATGAATTTGACTTTCTTTTCCCATCTGATAATGGAGGTTGTATGCTTGCTTACGATTTCTGGGCACATCTGCCACTGCTTTAATACCACAAGTCCCTCCACCCTCTTGAAAGCATTCCTCTACAGCCTTTCGGTAAGTTGTTGTGGAGCATTTTTTCTTCAGCTTGTGAAGAACAGGACGTGATGTGCGCATGTAAGGGGAGGAATTTTTCTCTTTTGCATTCCCATGCTTTCCCACTTTCACATGCACATCTATGCCTTCCTCAAAATAATACTGAACAACTGCTAATGGCAATACGTTTCCTCAGCAATCCTGCACTGTGGCAATAACTTTTCTGACCTGGGGTGTGTGTGCGTGTCGCAAATAATTATGACATAAGGTGAAGGTGTTGTCTTCTAACTCCCGGGTTTCATTCTTCTGAAACTCTTCTATTGACATACCAGTGTCGTCATCAATTTCAACACAGTACTTTCATCTTGGTTTGGCGCGTCCAGTTCAGCTACCATTATCATCTCCATAGTCCACAATATCTGCTTCTAGAGATGTAGTGTCCACAACAAATGTGGCATGATTCCGAATGCCCCGTGGCACCCGCTTACAAATATTTTTCTTAGGCACATCTTCTCCCTTAATGATGTTAAACAGGTGCTCTGCAGTAAAGCCCTTGATGGCCACTTCCAAAATCGGTTGAGAACCATCAGGATCATCATTCTCTTTGTCTTCCTTGTGACAAGACGATCTCCCCACTGTATCGGTGTTAATGTTTTCTTCTTCACAGACTTCTACTTTCACTCTATCAACTTTAACTTTGTTTACTCTTCCATGTATTCTAATACCAGTTGCTGTGTCTGAGTCATCGAATTCACTGAGACTACTGAGATCTTCAGAGTTATCAAGATTATCATTATCTGAGCTGCTGTCCATGTACACTGGCTCTGATTTACTCCCCTACCGAAGTACAATAGTTTAGATGAGGAATCTTTAAATGGAGAGCAAATCAAGACCACGGATAATCTTCAGCTTTTAGGCGTGACACTAGACTCCGATCTTAGTTTCTCCGACCACATAAATCTTAGCTGTAAAAAAGCTAGTCAAAGAATAGGCGTTTTAATGAGAT
>Ga0126338_10002519_pt1 | contig 12636 bp, 9 predicted proteins | sample OrbCmetagenome_2_FD_92529 | JGI IMG/M metagenome (GOLD analysis project Ga0126338, IMG submission 92529) | Coral microbial communities from Petempiche,Puerto Morelos, Mexico - Orbicella C C metagenome | ecosystem: Host-associated > Invertebrates > Cnidaria > Coral | place: Petempiche,Puerto... | reverse complement strand
TTTAAATTATATTTTTTATTTTTTTTTTTATGTTTTTGTTTTTTTTTGTGGTTGTGTTGTTTGGGGGGGGGGGGGGGGGGGGGGGGGGGGACAGCTTAATGCTACCGCTCAATCAAGACTCCGAATCCAGTGGTCTGGGTCGAAGCCCTGGCCGGAATCTTTTCATTGTTGTGTTCTTGTGCAAGACACTTTCAGTACTCTCATAGTGCCTCTCACAATAGGTACCGGTGAATATAGTGCTGGGGGTAGCCCTGCTATGGACTAGCATCCCACCCAGGGGGTAGTAGAAATATATCTAGTCTACGGAACCCAGGATAAGCTCCCGCGGTGTGGAACGTACTTAGCCCGGCGCAGATTTTTACCAAAACCTTTTCGCCTAGATTTTTCTTAGGCAATTATCTAGACAAAATCTACAGTGCTTACCAATTCTGGAAAACAAACAATTGCTTATACAGCGACTAATATCCCCACTCACCTTAAAGATCTCAATACCTTCAACTTTTCTATACAACTGAAATTTTATTTACCGTCTTAACAACATTCTGAAAACTTGTATTGATTTTCCTCATTTTATTATACCTTGTACACATCTCTCTATTAACGATGATTTCCAGTCTGTAATGCGCACTCTCGAGAGTTTGTTTGCGTTTTTTGTTTCGTTTCATGTAAGACATTACAAAATGTAAACATTTCGCAACTTCTTACAAGAAGTAAATTCAGAGTTTCAAAAAAACCGCCATTATAGATGCGAAGCTTTTTGCTTCGTTCTTTCTCATATCACTTGATGAAAAAACTTCGCAGCTGTAATTAAAAATCAATGAAGCTGTTGGAAAGAGAATTTGAAAGGCCTCAAAGATAAGGTATGTGGAGTGAGAACGTATAATGTTTATAAACCTTAGGGTGCTGAGACTGTGTAATACGGACTGGAAATCATCTTTAAGAGTTCTGTATATTCTGAATGACCGTGAATAGAAACCTTACAATAGCTGGAGACTGACTTGAAAACGTTTGGTTTCCCTCAGTCTCCAGACTCAACTATACAGTATTTTTCTGTTCATCTATTTATATTTAGCATAAATCTACTTGCGTTCTATCACGAATGCCGTTCTCTGATTGGCTACACTACTCACTATCTATTCTGTGATAGATAGTGAGTAGCGTAGCGGTGTGCCCTTGTTAACAAAATGACGGTCGCTTCTTGGCGTTTTCGAAGTGTTTGTGAAGAGGATTTAGATAAAGTTTTGAAAGACTAGTAGATTTATACTATTTCTATTTTCTATTTCTATTTCTATGCTTGATAGTTGACTCGAGCTGCGCCCTCGTCATAGAAATTGGGAGCGAATAAGCTGATTGTTTAATATCTTTTTGTGCAATTGTAAATCTATGAGCAAATAAAGTAGTCGTTGTTGTTTTTATTTTACTATAATACAGTTTACAAAATGGTGCTGTTTACAAATTCGACGAAGGCAAAACTGTTCTGTATTTGGATGGCCAACGCGCCTATGCAGAGACACCGGCTGCCAACCTGCAATTTCCCGCGTTCACCATTACGTTCTGGCTGAAGGCACTGAGTACAGGTTATATCTACAGTGACTGGACGAAGCCGAAAAAGTTTACACTTTGGACACACCAATCGTATAAGAGGTTGGCGTTCCAGTTAAGGAATAATAAGGGAGAAAGCCTGCTGTCGTATTACGGTGGGTAAGTGCATGGATGCAAATAGTTAATGGATAGAACTCCAGACGTATTTCGGATTTAAATTAAAGAGACACTATCCCTCGGGGAAGGGAACTCCCGGGGGCATTCTACACAAAGTTTTACACGGGGAGTCTCCGCCCTGAGGTTCAACCCCATACTCTTTCGTGTATCACTTTGACAGAAAAGGTACCCCTTTCTTCACATACCTACTTTGGAACACTGCATCCTTTTTCTAAACCCTTGGAATGAAGTTAATAAACAACCACTACAGGAGGATATCAAGGTCTATCAGGAGAGAACCAGAAGAAACAAGTATCATTCATTCAGTTCAGGTTGTGGCAAGAGTCAAGGACAGATTTCCCTGTCCTTTCATATACCTCAACTTGTGAAATCCCTATCCTGTTATATACCTGAAGCCTGGAAAACGTGGTCCTTTCGGGTGTAACCTCCCCGTATAGGCCATTACATGGAGTAGCTCCCCCTCCCCCCACCCCCCCCCTATTCCCGGGAGGGACCCACATGTGGAGGCCGGTCAGGGATGTTCGTCAGAAAATTAAATTAACTCCCTCAAGGAGACTAATCTGGGCGTTGGTTGGTTCTTTTCATTTGAATCCTAAAAGATAAAACTTAAGGACGGAAATTTATTCAGGTCCACCCTAAGAGATACTTTGACAGCGAAAAATAGTGCCGTTTCCTCGTGATAACCCAAGTGATCCCAAATAAACGGAAGACAAAACCCTATTATATCACAACAAAAATATAAATGATATCAAAGAGCAAAAGAAGGAAACCAGTAAAAGGTCATCGCAGGGAATTTCGTTGTAAGATGTTTTTATATTTGTTGTTTTTTGTAGAAAAATTCCTAGTAATGTTTGGGTGCACGTGGCAGCTGTGTGGAACGGAGAAGAACGGCTTGGTTCAACTTTCTTCGACGGTAGGCCAAGAGGTCGTCATTACGTTAAAGACGGGAAATCTAGCTACAGAGCCATGAATAACTCACACAGTGTTTACATCATAGGAGCTCAAAGCAAGACCAAGGCTGCGTCGGGAGACAAAAATCTGCATGGATTTATCAAAGAGCTGAAGGTTTTCAAGAGAGCTTTAAACCAAAGTGAAATACTGACGGAGGCAAATTTGTCTAACGCAAGTGGTACGTTTGACTGTTTCTCGTATTAATTCCTTATTCTTTATTTGTTCTTTATTTTTTATAATAATCACGATTATTGGATTACGGATTCACAGTAGCTGGCTTATTCCAGAGCTACGTGGCCGGAAGCTTTGAATTTTTATAAATTAAAAGAATATCACTTGCCATTCAGATCGAAAATTCAATTTCCTTCGAGGATAAACTCGAAGCCAAAAGATTTAGACTATCAGACCCAAAGCGCCTTTTGGGAAAATCTTTCTATAAATATAGTAAGTAAAATTTTTAACTTTAAAGTTGTATGACAAAAAGGAAATCGTAATTTGGATCGATGTATTTGGCTGGAAAGGTATTCTTGTCATGGAAATGTTTTGCGTTAAGCCATAATCAAGTTAGCCAAATTAGTTACAAGTCACAAATGTTTGAGGCCGGGTTATTACAATTAAAAAAATATCGGGAATCTGGTCCATAGGGCAAGGGGAGCAGACGATATATTTTCCGGTTTTTTTTAAGTTTATATCAGTCTTCATCTTCTCCCTCTGGGGTAAGAATCAGTTTTGAATTAACTATTTATTTATCTATCTATTTATTTATTTATTTATTTATTTATTTATTATCATTACATTATTTATTATTTCACCAATGGTTGCAACACGAATCCGACGTTCCTCTGTGGTTTTGCCGTAAACTAATTAAGCTGTTTTTAATTACAATGGAAATCCCTTGATTCTTTCCAGATTGGTCCGTTGCATGGACAGGCCTAAACGACATTTCGACTGAAAAAGAATATGTCTGGAGCAATGGAAACGTTGCTGTATTCACAAACTGGGAACCGGGACAACCGAGCGTTAATTCGACCGATGGAGACTGCGTGGTTATCGGTGGAGGGAATGGTACTAGTCGAGAAACATGGAAAGAGACAAACTGCGATGTGCAGTCGAACTTTGTTTGTGAGAAAACTCATCACAAAACACTATGCCGGAGAAATTTGGAAACGCAGCTTTATTTTTACAGTTAGGTTTACTGTCCACCCTAATCCGCCACGAAAACGGAGCTTTTCGAAAATAAACGCTCTTCAAACCGGAGGAATTTGAAAACGCCGGCTTTGCGTTCTAGTGTGAAAGGAAAATATTTTAATTTTGAAAACGGAGCTTTTCGAAAAAGACGGCGTTACGATAATCACGTGATTTCCCAGCCCGAGTTTTCCTCAAACACAAATCTAAAACGACCGGTGATTGTTGCGTTTTCAAACTTTTCCGGCGTGGTGTGGACAGAAAGCATTCTAGTAGCTATAACGGGGTATATTTATATTTAGGTGTAAGATAAATTGCAATCTCCAGAGTATCAGTGAAGGGAAGAGGATGAAATCTGAACAAGGATTTTCCGCTCATTGTAATTATATGAAAGAAATCTCGGTAGCTGATTAATTTACACTGTGACAACTCAAATGAAATGAAATTAAATCAAATTAAATTTATGTGGTATTGTTTATAATGAACAATTATGCTGTACATGTAAAGGTAGTGAAATCTTAGTGCTTTATCCTCTGACATGAAAGCTATTGAGCAATACTTTCCCTTGGTATCTGCGCTATTAATTATGCTGTACAACGTGACTATCATTCGACTGCAAATTAAATCTAATATTAAGAAGTAAGAATCGCTAGGAAATAGGAATTATCAAGAAATTCTGATTGTCATTGTTGAACAAAAGTCTTTGCCTTTTATATTAATGACTCTCTATCATTCGCTTATAATGTCTCGATCTAGCGTCTGGTGCGCCGATTTACTTTTAGTAGCTCAAGGAGGGTGCTAATAAGTTAAACTGAGGGCTCTTACTAGGGGTGGGGCTTTCCTTTCCTTCTTATTGGCATGCACATGTGCCGAAAATCAGAATTTGATTTGGCACTTTAATGAACAACAGTAGAACACAACAGAACTTGTAAATTTTGTCGTAGGTTTTATAATTTTATTTTACTACGTACACTGTAAAGCGCTTTTGAGCATTTATAGAAAAAGCGCCATATTAATGGCTATTATTATCATCATTATCATCATCATCATCATCATCATTATTATTATTATCATTATTATACAAAACTGTGGCTTAAGAACTGTAACATTACGGTTTGGCATAATCATAAGTAGACCTTTCCAAAAACATCCGGATATTTTAGGGATATTTGAAAATCTCCGAGATATTTAGAAAATGCAGGGATATTTAAAAATATTCATAGCTTTTTCTGGCTTGCCGTGTGATTTCCTGGCTATCTCTTGATACAATCCTCTGTTCTATGCAAGAAACAATCCAGTTCAGTGATTTTCTACTCAAAAAATGTATTTCATATCACTGACAGGGCTAAAGTAGCAATTTTTTAAAATGGCGGATGCTGGTTACATCGAAGTGCCTGAATCGTCTTCCTCGAGCTCAACTCCTACTACTCCCGAAAATGTTGCTCTACGTGATTAAAAATCAGTGTATTTTTACAACAAAAATGGGAGAAATTTAGAAAAATTTTCGAGATATTTAGAAAAAAGTTTTGTGATATATTTAGAAGATTTTTGAAAATTTCCAGAAAGATACAAGTTAGGCATGCAATTCAGTGAAATTCAGTGAAAATTCAGTGAAAGGTCTAGTCATAAGACTTAGGTGCTAAGCATTACGCAAAGTACATAATGTCACTTTGTCACTATTGAAGCAGGCATGCATATTAGAAAACGGTGCTCAAAGGGGAACGCTCATTAAAAAGAGGCTCTTTACTGGAATTAGCGCACTAAATCACCCATTTTTCTCTGTTGCATGAAATATCAATGAATTCAGCCAATCATTTAGAAATATCTTTCAACTACCTTATTACACCAAATTGTTGCAAAACTAGCACTTCTCTTGATGTTAAAAATGATCCTCCGAATTTACCAAAACTATCGGGTGATAAGCGTCAAGTATAACTTTACGATCTATTGTTCCATAGGGTGACCTTGAAAACATTTAAGTAATAAACATTCCACTTTACACTGTTATACATTGTTCGTGTCGTTACTCTTGTTAAAATGTTTGCTTCCACACAAGCGTAAGTGATTTTATGATGACTTTTTTCACTAGATAGTAATATATGAAACACGAAAGAACGTGTTTGACCACATTTCCAAAAACCGAGAATAGAGTTGAAAATAAGACGCGCACCGGAGTATTTTTGACGAGCTTCGAGGTGTTTGGAAATGTGGTCTACACGGTCATGGGTGTTTTATATATCTTCTCTATCGAAACTAAAACTAAGGAGAAAATGTAGAAACAAAATCGCAGAAATCTGTGCTAATTAAGGTCGGATATCCAAACACCGCCACGATCATGATTTCCTTTCTTTAAACTTGATGAGTTATTAATGAGTTTGCGAAGTCTAGATGACGTTTCTTTTCTTCCACGATGTGGGAGTCACGTCTACTCTTTATTTGCGTATGGTTACCTTTCCGTTTGTTCTGTTTCCGACCAATAATTATAACTTGTTCTGCTTAGAGACTTGGGAGGATAAAAGGCTAATCAGTTTTCTCTCGGACAGTTATGTGCCCGTTATTTGTAACTCTGGCGAAGTCTTTTTAAGTCTGGCGAAGGAGACAAAGGGTTTAGCTCTAGTGCTTTTCGCCGAGTTTTCGCGCCTCGAAGGGAGAGCTGATTTGATTGCTATCAACGTCTACTGTCAGTAGAATTTCTTCTGGAAACGTCAACTTCCTCCATTGCCTCTAGCAATGATGCCATGACTGCTTAACTGTGATTACATCTGCCAATGCAACTACACTCACAAGCTGTATTTGGCTCAAACTGTTTTCCAACACACAAACTCATTTTGGTCGTCACACCGTTTGACTTTCCATTGACTCTGATAAATTCCATCCCCTGTAACCATGACAACACAATCTTCATCACCAGCTAGCGAGCTTGGCTGCCCTGGAGACCAGTTGTTGAATGACGCAGCGCGTCCGTTTCCATGGTTACTCCAGACATAGTTTCCCTCCGATGAAATGTCGTTTAGACCGAGCCACACTCCAGACTGGGTGTTCTGCGGCGTTTGCGCTGTGAATAAAACAATGAATGCATGCTTTTGTTTATATAGAACGACAAAGTGGTAAAACGATTGCAATAACGTAACCAGAAAATCAATGTTTTGAAGTATTTTTTTTCAGGAGTTTTCTCTCGTCTGTCTGTCTGTCTGTCTGTCTGTCTGTCTGTCTATTTGCATAGGCGTACGTGGTGGGGGAGCGAGGGAGGCTGCAGCCCCCCCAGCTACGAAAATTACGTAATTTTTCGGGCAAAACGCTTATGATTCGGGCAACGACACTTGAGAGAAAATATTACAAAATAATGCTGTTGGCTTGATTTCCAAAACTCTCAAAAAGGGTTCCTAATTTTATGTCTCTCTGTGTTATTAGACGCCCGACCGGGGGTTCTGTAGGCCGTCGAGTGGTTTCTTAAAAGAGTTGCTACCTAAAGTAGGTACCATTTGTATCTGCTGCTGATCTGAATTATCGTTGCGCACCGAAGACGCCATGGTAATCAGTCGGGAAATCAGCCTTTCTTTTCCCTTCCGGCCTTTCCTTTTAGGTTTCAAGGCTTAGCTACTTTCTCTGACATTTGCCTTGCAAAAAAGGACTTAGACTGAAATTATTTGAGTGACCTGGGGTTTTCTGTTAGCTATAAGTCGGTTAAATGTGTATCGTGGAAATCCACGGTGAGGATATTATTTTCTTTCTCAATTTTCCATCGACAAAACAAGGACACGAATTAAAGCGAACGAAGACCAAGCCTTTTGTTTTCCTGAAAGCTCTGAAAAGAGCCGTTTGGAATGTCATAACAATGAGGTGTTTAAATTTTTTCTTGAAACTTTCTGTGGAGGTGTTTCTCTAGTATGTCCATGTTGTTTACTATCTTATTTACGCGACTTCTGAATTCATGGAAGGCTTGCAGTGTACGCTGCAAGTCTGCTGTGGCCAAAACAAGAAGGACTTCTAACAATGCCTCGTGTTGTTCTTTGAACATATCCTATCGTCTCGACGATAGGATAGCTTCTGTAATGGTCGTCCAAACGGCCCATGTCTCTATTACTGATCAGCCGATCGCTGAAAGAGCGCCGTAAAAAGAAATTTTTTTTTCTTTTCATAAGTTTTAAATTTTAATAGATTGAGCCTGTTGATAGAGGTCATTGAGTATGCAACCTTTCAATATAACTATCTTTGTGAACGTTTTTGTTTTTCACGCATTTTGAGTGCGTTTACATCCCGATTTCAACACTCACGCATTCGGGCATTGCGCAATTTTTTCGGGTAAGAAAGTCACCGCCCCCCACATCCGAAAGTGCCCACACGCCTTCGTCTATTTGTCTGTCTTCTCTCTGTCTGAACAGCTTTTTGTGCTTTTCATAGTTCTCAATGGCAGTTTTACGTGTTTCTCGCAGTCTTTTCATTTGCTTCTCTCAAGATTTAACATCTCTCAGGGTTTTCGAGCAGGGTTTTCTCAAGATTTTCACATGGTGTTCAGACGATTCTCACATGGCTCTCACTCCAGTTTACTACGTCTACACGTATCTTTCTCTAAGCATTACTCTGCACACGAAGTCATTTTTAACTCAAAAGAGAAAGTAGCTTTAACCCGGAAAAAGGTACATGTACGTAGGTAAATTAACCTGGTCACGTGACTGAGGACAACTCAAGATGTTCTTGGCAAAACCTTTTCTTTTCACATATTGTATGGTCAGTACTTTCTCCAGACCAGAATGACACTTCCTATTACTGATCAGAAGGGTAACCTATGAGGGTCTCAATGGGGTAAACCGTCCATAGTCAAATTAAATTACCAAAAAATTAATCGTCAACCATCAAAAACGCAATAGCCGTCAAATGTCTCAGATACCCTTAATTAATAACTAAACGATTGAGTTAAATGGGGTAAGGTTATGCTGTTTATAAATGATCGTTCTACTATATCACAGAAGTACATTTATGTGTAAGTCCTTTAACTTCTAGTCGTCAGAGCAGGCGATTGGTACGTCCAGCGGTAACGAAGGTGATCTAATTACGCTCAGAATTAGACACATATTTGAGGACTAAAACCGTATTAATGCACAAATTATAGGACTAATTGGATTATTCAAGTATGGGCAAAATTGAATCATTTTATGGCACATTACAGTTAAATTTGCGTTTTAATTTCATGTTACAAATGTCATTCCGAAAAAATTAACCGTCAAGCACCAAACGACCTAAAATTTAACCGTCAACCGTCAAAGGAACGGCCTCCTCTTATTGACACCCCCTAGTAAGGAAACCTACCTGCTTCTTGCTTGATTTCATTGGCGGTCAGCAGCCTTTTAAACACCTTGAGGTCTCTCACAAAGCCATAGAATGTTTCTGAAGAGTCCTTTTTCATTCCAACTTGATAGTACGTGTGAGAATTGCTCATAATTTCATAGCTTGATAAACCTGCGTTAGCTGCCTTGCTCGCAGACTCTACCCCATCGATGAATATCTTAGCAATACGGCTGACTTGAGACCAGGTGACAGCCACGTGTACCCAGACGTTGTAAGAGATTGCTCTAAAGAAAATAGAAAATATAGATAACGCAATGATTAGTACCACTTTTAGCATGTCCATGAATATGATTTATTATATGGCTAGCTCCGTGAGAGAGCAAGATAAACCAAATCCTGCGCTGTGATTGACTACCCGATCGGGCACGGGCAAGATGGCTCTATCTCGCCCGCTCGGGACTACCCGCTGTCTCCCGCAATTGGTCAATTCATCATTGACCAAGCTTGTTTGGTCAGGATGGCTGGATATTGGCCTCGTTCTGTTTTAGCGATTTTACGGACCTCGACTCCGTCTCGGTCCATAAACACGTGAGAAAAGAACGAGGCCAATATCTAGCCATCCTGACCTCATGCTTGGTCGATAACCCATATGTATTCCCCTCTGTTTCCTATACCTTTAAGTTTTCAAAATTATTTAGTAAAAAAGATGAAAAAATTTTAGTATTATAGGTGAACTAACCGGTGGGGATTTGTTCAGTTGAGGAAATCAATTCAAATTTTTTCGTATATTGAAGAATATGACAAAAATGATAAATGTGGCTTTTTAGGTTTTTCAATTGCAAGTTCAAAACTCACGTATACATGGCCAATACGCTTTTTCCGTTCTTGTTTCTAAACTGGAAATAGATGACCTTCCAATCACCGTGAACCCAAATGGAAAACTGATGCGGTGCTGACCAGTCAGCGTAGATGTAGCCTGGTGTTTTGGCGGGCTCTAAGACCTTCACCCAGCACGTGATCGTAAATGCGGGAAATGGAAGACTGACGGCTGGCGTGTCAGCGTACGCTCCATTGCCGTCCATGTACAACGCTCTGACTCCGTCTTCGTATTGATAAGATGCTCCACCTTTCGGTCTGAAATATTAAAAAATAGTATAAATCTACTAGCGTTCTATCACAAATGCCGTTCGCTCAATCAAAGTAGCTGTGGGTTCATGAAGCAATAGCCGAGTGGATCCGCAGACTACTTTGACAATGTTATGGCGAAATTCATTGTCAATAACAGGACAGAAACATGGAAAACTGACGTCAATTTGTTTTTCACGATGAGAAATTGTCCAATCTCGCTCGTTGACGCATCGCATAAATTATAAATTTATGTGTTTGTTCGCTTATTGACAATGAAAATTAGTCGATGATCGAGCGCGCGAGAACTTCTACGGTTGTCGTAAAAAGAAATCTCGAGCTCATAATCAAACTGTTAATTTTTTAACGTTTTCCACCAGCAAAATGACTAAATATCCAAGGGCATAACTAGTTCCTTCAAAGGACATTAGAGCTCTGGATAATTTATTCCCACAAAAACTGAGGGTCAAAGTTATCACTAAAGTGTTAACACTGAACATACATCACGTCAGTGTCAGAGCTGTCAAGAAGCCAGCAGCCAATCAAGTCATCTGTTGTGACACACCCTGCAAATTTGAGAGGAATACGTGAGGTGTGACAAATAGTTGACTTTCTCTTATTTTAAAATTTTGAAAATTGTGACAAATACGTTTAATTCTATAAACATACCAACTTTTGTTTTTACATGTTGCAACAGGTTTCTATAAACAAACTCGTTTATCTCTTGATTTGGGATGTAAGCTAACTCAGCATCGATGGAAACGCAAAAATCTTTTGCCCTCTGCCAAGTTCTCTTCACAGGAAAATACTTGTAGAGATTATTTTCTTGACGGTACCATCCATCTGGATAAACTACAAGCACAAGAAACATCAATAGTGGAATAGTGGCACAGGTAATTGTTCGTTTTTCCTAAATTAATCTTCTGACTATCCGCGTTCTCAGTTAATAGGCCAAATTTGTATTCCCGGTATTAGACTGAAAGCTGAGCTTGGAACTGAGGCTGAGAATTGAGAATCTTGATCTTTTTATTGAATCTCTTTTTAACCGCCTGAGCCTCCATTCCAAGCTAGTTCCAATCCAATACCGAGTATACGAATATGACCCATTCTTCTTGGCTTCAACTTAAAAGAAGACCTGAAGCATTCCAGCACTAATGACCTAAGTAACTCTTCTTAAATATGTCGTTTAGTTACTCTTTCTCTTATTGGCTGGTGAATCGATTTGAATTTTACCGCGCAAGTAACAACCAATCAGAGACGCTATGTGAATCTTTGTCTAACTACGTCATTAGTGTGGAATTTTTCTGGGCCATTATCATGAAGAACTAGGATTGAGCAGTGGAGCAGAGATGTCTGTGTAAGCCGTAGTTACTGAGTCCTTAAAAGGCCTGGATTCCCGCGTAACATAATATACTGTAGGCAAAGTGATCAATAAGCCACTTACTAGCTCTTCTAAAATATGAATCACTTCCTGAATGGTAGATTTCCAGCTACAAAGAAAAACAAATGATATCATAAGGTGAAAGTCATATTTCAGCTAGTTCCGCTCCGTTTTGCCTTCTGTTTTGCATTCTGCTTTGTATCTCGCTTCACGTTCTGTCTGCTCTTTTTCGTTCCCTTTTCCACTCCACTTTCCGTTCCGTTTTCACTTTTTTTTTTTTTCGTTTTGCGCTTCTTTTTGTGTCGCTCTACACGTTCGTTTTACGTTCTATTTCGTTTTCTGCTTTGCGCTCAGCTCTTCAGTATACGTTTTGCGTTCCGCGTTCCATTCCGTTTTGCATTCTCTATTGCTTTCAATTTTCTTTTTGTCCTCTTTGTGCATTGTAAGCAGGTTAAGTCACTAAGTCAACAGGGGCGGAAAATTTAAAGGAACGCAGACAGAAAATTTCGTCAGGCGCCTTAATAGTTACTTCCGAGCAAAACTTACCGTAAACCCTCTGTATTCATACCCAGGCTTTTTAATCAATTTTCTAGGCTCGACATCTTTGGTGGAATTATTCGATTCACACAAGTATGAACCTGGTTTTATCTGACAAGATAAATGACGTAAACACTTTTAGAACACACAGCGCTCGGAACAACAAGTACAGATTAAAAGATAGTACTTATGAGATGGATTTCTCTTGCTAAGTGTTAAATATAAGAGAGGACAAATGGTTATATATAAGAGAGTTAATTAACAATTAGACCCGTAGCCCGCAAGGGCTACGGGTCAATAGCCCATGAGGCGAAGCCGAATGGGTTTTATATTGACCCGTGGCCCTTGAGGGCGAAGGGTCTAATTGTTTTAGTATCACCCAACTAGTCGGACAGAAAAGGCAATAATAAAGTTAGCAAATGCAAGTTGAAGAAATATTTGTTTGGGAATAA
>Ga0126338_10002518_pt1 | contig 12636 bp, 9 predicted proteins | sample OrbCmetagenome_2_FD_92529 | JGI IMG/M metagenome (GOLD analysis project Ga0126338, IMG submission 92529) | Coral microbial communities from Petempiche,Puerto Morelos, Mexico - Orbicella C C metagenome | ecosystem: Host-associated > Invertebrates > Cnidaria > Coral | place: Petempiche,Puerto... | reverse complement strand
TCGAGCTTAAAACAATATTTTTGTAACTAGTACCCGTAGGGCTTCATTCTGGGCGAGTTTGAAGAAATTCGATTTTTTCGCTATTTCCAAGTCTAGTTGATATTTAGACGAAGCTGCTCTTAAAGTCTGGTACTCGAGCCGAATTGTAAGTGAAGTATGATGCATGCATACTTTGCCTTATCAAGATTTTTGGAAGTCATTTTGGCTAGGCAACAGGGTTAGTGTTTGTATGAGAATCCGATGGTAAATAATTTTGTTAAAAGTTGAATTCTGAACAACTTAGGAATAGCAAAGTCTAGATGCTAGACAAAGGATTGCATTGAACATATTTGAGGGATGTCGTTGTAGTAGAAAGCGTCCAGTTTTTAATTTTCCCTACAATTAATTTCTCTATGAACTTTTTCGGAGAATTGAGGCGTATACAAGTTCGCGTCACTCCGCGGAAAAAAAACATAAATAAACGCACTAGGCTGTAGTTTTGTTTAGGTCTTAGCAGTCAAAGGCACAACCCTTGCTAAAGTAGAACAACGATTTAGCAAGAATGGAAGCAGTTCCTGGCTTCTGCAGTCGAATATTTTAGCGCCAGTAACGACGAAAATTTCGTTTCAAAAAGCCGTTATTGGAAATTTTCCTATCCAAAGCAAAACTAAAACAAATTGTGAGTTAATACGATGTTTCTTAATTTACAATATACAATTCGTAACGTTTGTTTTGCCGGTATTTTTTAATCATATTTTGATAAAGTTGTCCCGGGTAGGCGAGTTGTTTCTAGCAGGGCGTTGGATTGGTTACCCTGGCCTCGGGTAACCCCAGTGCTCAGCTAGGGTTGTCCTAGTGCCAGGATAACCCTACCAGCCTTGTAAACGCGTCTATGTAAAGAATAAGAAATGTGGGACTGCTATGCATGGTAATTCTCTTGCTAGGGTAACCTTAGCACTAAGGTTACCCAACCCCATAAAAAAAAACATGGGACGGGGGTGCTCGTCGGAAGTTTTGAAAACAACCCCCAAAATCTTAGGGGTTGTTTTCAAAATAACAAGAGGTACCAAGATCCGGTTTTGTGGGCGTGGCTTGAAATTTGTTTCACCTCTATGAGGTACTCTGGTTCTCAAATTGATCCCAGGACCGCAAATGATCCCCAATTTGGACCGCAAATGATCCCGGACCGGAAATGATCCCCATATGATATTGGACCGCAAATGATCCCGATCCGAAAAAAAAGGAATGACATGGATGGTGGAATGGTGTGGATAGAGAATTGGCTTACGTGAATACCGATATTTTATTAAAACGATCTTAAATGATAAGGCTGTAGGGATGTAAGGTCGTGTAAGGTCGCAGGATTGTTAGGCCGTAGGGTTGTAAGGCTGTGGGGATGTAAGGCCGTAGGGTTGCAAGGCTGTAAACTCACTCGGTGAGCCCTAAGGTCAAATGCATAATGCGGTAGATATAAAATTATTTTTCTACTCGTTGCCATGGTAACGGATAACAATACTAAATATGTTAATATGTTACAAGTCGACGGCCATACACTAAACTGTTTTATTGAGCCTGTAAAGTTGTAAAACCTTACAGAAAACCCTTACCACAAAACCCGACCGTAAATCGTGCCTGGTATACCGGCCGTCGTGAGTTTATATCACTTCCTTACATCTACGGTCACGCATGAATGATTCATTCAAAATCGATGCATGTGGTGGTTTTGGCTTTGTCAAAACGCTTAATTTGTGACACACCCCCTAGTGTGGTTCACGTCTTTTCGCAGTCGAGTCAGGTTTCTCCTCGGTCATATCGAGTTCAGCGTCGTCTCAAAGATCAGTAGTGGTTTCTCCTCGCTAGTTTTACCCTCCCTACCCTCCCTGGGTTTAATTTCATAGCCTCTAGTTTTCAATAAATTGTTCTTTTGCCCCAAACTCGTTGCGTTGCTGTTGTGTCTACTAATTGCAGACAAATTCTTATTGATTTATGTTATCTTCAAATTCGTATTTTCGCATAACAATAACATTCGATATTATTTTGTCCCTCCCGCCATCAGAATGTCACGCAACCTTACATGGACTTCACAAAAAAAGAACATTCCACCACTCAGTTTAATAATTAAACAGTAATTGAGACGAATTGATTCCAGGTGTTCGGCCTGTCTTTTTCAGGCGCAGCAGAAGCTTCAAAGTCTTCAAACATGCCGGTGGGGAGTTTGATCCGATTGACGATGCGTTTCTTGAAGAAATCTCTTCCACTCCTGCTTACCTGCGTAGCGTTCTTGTTAACCGTTCGAATCTGGCGTGTGTGGAACGATATCAACCTAAACGCGGTGAATTATCTCGCGACTCCTTCTCCGGATGAGCAGTCAAGAACAGAAGTTCTCAAACAAAGCAATTACTTCGGTTCATTAGTAAACGATCACACCATCACCGGTACACCAATTGTTCAACCACACATTCATCGCACGAAATTACTGAGTACGGCTATCTGTACGAACTCTGTGTTTTTGCTCATTTTGGTGTCCACGAATGTGGGAAATGTTGACAGGCGCCACTTAATACGCAAGACTTGGGGAGCCGATTATTCTATCAAAACAAAATGGAAAACCGTTTTCCTCTTGGGCAAAAACAGCAACGAGGAAGAAATGAGGAAAGCGAAGAAAGAGGCCGAAATTTACGGCGACATGGTACAGGCAGACTACCATGAACATTTTTGGAACATGAGTTATAAAGTTGCCATGGGATTCGAATGGTCGGTGAAATATTGCAATTTTCATTACCTCCTGAAGTCAGATGATGACGTGTTCGTGAATACCTTTGGTCTGATGGACTTCCTGAGCAAATACACAACACCAAAGAAGAAGTTTTACACCGGGAACATCATGGTTGGCAGTGTTGTCTTGCGAGATGGTAGATATGCGGTGTCACCTGAGGAATACAACGAAACTGTTTACAAGCCATATTGTAGCGGGGGAGGCTATGTCTTGTCGCATGATGTAGTGGAAAAGTTTCTGTCGTATTTTGATGTTTTAAAGCCTTTAAAAATCGATGATGCGTACATTGGTATACTGGCGGACCGGGTTGGTGTTAAAGTTACTCATAATAAAGAATTTCGCATGTATGAAGACAAGTGTGAATACAAGGAAACTACTTTAGTGCAGCACCCAGCCAGAGGTGACTGTCTGAAAAAGCTGTATAATAAAATGATCGAGGGTGTTTTGGTTAATTAATTTCGACTAAAGACAGGGAAGTCATGGCTAAAGGTGAAAGAAAAATAATTCGCGAAAAACAAGTTTAAAAATGAGAGCAATGTACATTTTAGAAAAGAGTTATAGTGTTCAACGTTCGGTAAATGAAGTATAAGAAAGCGAATATTTAAGTAGGTTGAAACTGAAATTTACATACTAAACAGATGGGTAAACAAACACTTTGTGAGCAGGTTGCACGTAATTCAGTTCTCGGGTTTGAGTTTACGCAGGACCAGCATCTTTTTAATGAGGCAATCAAATTTGCTGGTACATTTTGAATTTTGCAAGCGTGTGAAGCTGTTTTATGCTTAGTATGTCAATGTTGTCTGTGATCAACTATTGAGTAGACAAGTGGCAACGATGAATCTATTATTTTGGTAAGTGGTTCTGAATTTCATGTTTAATTTGAGGTGGTAATATTTGTTAATGGAGGACAGGGCAACTTTCTTTTATGTCCATCCATGTGCTTTGAGTGGACAGTTGTCTGTCTTTAGGGTGTGCCTTAGAGTGATTTTCATTTGATGTATGAAACAATACTACCTTATGTCTCATAGACCCTTGACATGAATGGTGCCTACATTTGAATAACAATACTTCGTACATCCTTAGCCTCACACTCATGTTTCCAGACAAATGATTTTTCACATGAAATGAAGCTTAGGATGTATAAGTATTGTTATTTAAATATCATCATCATTTATTTGAAGGGTCTGTTGACATAAATGAACAAAGGGAAGAGAAAGGTTTGGGGAGCAGTAGTATGTATAGTACTCCAGAATCTATTTCATGGATAAAGGGATCATTTCAATGCTTGGTGCTAGTGCAACCAATGATGTTAACTCATTTGACTGTTTTGGTTTATGAAATAATTGAATGCCAGGTGATGAATGCTTTTGCGAGAAAGTTGCTTTTAAAATTTTGCAGTCAGTCAATGTTTTGAAGAGATATTGCCATACAATCAATCAATCAATCAATCAATCAATCAATCAATCAATCATTTTTTAAAACTTGGTTAAAATCTTCAGTAATTACAATAGTATATAGTATACTAATCTAAATACATTACATTAATTTAAAACTATCATATACTGTTTTACAAGGTTGCCAAGTGAGAATCTAGTTATGTAGCTATACAAATGTCTGTACATGTAATGTATTTAACAAAGGAAAAAATTCTCATTTGGTATCTATTTATTGTATCTTTAAATTTATAGGACTAGATCTCAAGGGCCTCCACAACAACTCAGAAGACAAATATAAGATAATTGTGGATAAGTGTCTTCTGATCTCTGGCAGCTATTTTGAATTTTTACATATATGCAGAATTCTAAATACAGGGTAATCTGGTGAGATGTGTGGCAAAATCAGCCACCTTATTTAACTCCAACAATTACTAAGGCCAGCTACTTCAAAACTTTGTGTCATCCTTCAAATTCAAGTGAGGGCTTTCTGTGCCTAGACCCAGTTTTTGTTAAATATCACTTATGCATTAGTCACTTTACAGCAGTGCCCATCCCACACACCCCTGAGGCAAAATCAGCCAATAGCCAGGCATGATCCTTCTCTAGCAAACGGAACAGGCAAAATATTTTTATGCAGCTGATCATCTCAGAGAGCTTTAAAATCAATAATTAGTATATGATTATTTTATCTCCTGTTGATCATATATTGGATCAAATGAAATTTGATCTACAACTGATCAATGGGAGATGAAAAAGATAACATGACAACATCATGTTTGCATTCTTTGTCAAATGCAAGACCTAGACCACATGGGGAGGGCACAAAGTAATAAAATGTCAAATTTCCTATCCCCGGGATTTTAAGACATGATCATATGTTTTAACCCTTCAATGAAATGTGGTGGTTTGCAACCATTCCCGAGAGATCCAAATGACAAAGACCCATGCATGGCCATCCAACATGGCGGCGTTGACGTCAGTTGCAAAAGATTTATTCCGCTGACTGAAACCAAAGAACGCCTTACACAATGAAAATTTTGCAAAAGAAAGAACAAGAAATATAATACACGTTGACTTCACATGTGTTGTGTAACAAGATTGTTGTACCACAACATCAGATATTTGAAGTCAAACCACGGCACTGGCCACTCCGATACACTAAAGTAGATCAAAACACAGGTGAACTCTGTTGGAGGGATGGCGGATGGTACCTTGAAAATCTTCAGTTGCGGTAACAGCAAACCACATTTTTAACATGATCATGGCGTGGAAAGGGTGGAAAGCAAGTAACAACTACAACCCTTCAAGACAACTTGAACGGCAGTCGCCAACAGGCGCGGCTGCTAAAGGACTGGCTTGGTTCCTAAGTCAAATAAGATGGCGACCTCATGATCGCGATTATTGTTGAATATTTTCCTGTTCTCAGAAATGGAAATAGAACACTGTTGGAATCAGTTTTGTCACAATGCCGGAAAAGGTAAAAATTATAGAATGGCATCAGCTGGAAAAGAAGAAGTACTTTCTGTTTTTGAACGTGTACATGTTGAGCACAAATGCAGTCATGTATCCGGTCGACTTGATCAAAACGCGACTTCAACTCCAGCGCACAAAATCCCTTTACAAAAACACACTGGATGTCGTTTTGAAGACTATAAAACGCGAGGGGTTCTTGGGGCTGTACAAAGGATTTCCAGTAAGCCAGCTCGGCGTTCTCAGCGGCCACGTGTACGCTACAAGTTACGAGATATCCAGGGAACAATTTTCCACATTCCAGAATGCATTCCGTGGTTTTATAGCTGGTGGCATAGCTGCCGTCATAGAGCAGACATTTATCAATCCAGTAGATGTTATATCTCAACGTCTGATGGTAGAAGGGCAAGGAGAAAGAAACAAACAGGGTGGCACCATAAAGTCTGTTAAAATTGCTAAGCAAGTGTTTAAGGAGCATGGAGTTTCCGGTTTTTACCGTGGTTTCGCTGCGTCTTTAATGGTCGAGGGTCTTTGGAGTGCCACTTGGTGGGCCTCTTATAGCTTGTACTTGGATGTGATTGGGAAAATGGTCCCTGATGGGACGTCACACCTTGTTATTAAGGGACTGTCAGGAATGCTAGCTGGAATCAGTTCAGCTGTGGTAGGAAATCCGTTAGACATCATCAGAGTTAGATTGCAGGTAAGTTAAAGAATTTGAATGGTGGGTCACTGGAAAGCAATCCAGATAATTTAGATGGGACACAAGATGAGGGTTATATCAGTTAGTGCAGGTTGCAGACTGAAAATATTTTGGGTGGTGCTGTGTTGTGGCCAAATCAATCACATTCTCAGAGTTCACACATTTTCTTGTTGTTTACTCTGGACAAAATCAAAAACTGGAACCAGAAAATCCTGGTTCTAGTTTGATTGTTTGCACGCATTATTTTATAATAAGTTCTATAATGGTTTCTAAACACGCATAGAGAGAGTAACTGCTGTGATTTATGCTGACCCAGAGGTCTTAATTCTTGGTGCTAACCACAAGGATCATGGCATCAGGCTAGTACATGGATTCCAGGTTGAGTAACCTGGATTTGAGCACAAGCTGGACCATTAGGCTAACAAACACTGGGGGGAGGAAGGTGGGGGTAACCTCTGCTGGAATGCCATCCCATCCAGGACAAGTTTTAAGAGAGGATCTGCTTTGTTGGCTCATAAAAGTTTTGATGGCAAGTTTATTATGTCTCTTTATTATTTTAGGTGGAAGGAAAAAAGTCTATTGTGAGAACTCTACGAGATCTACTGAAAAATGAAGGACCCATGGCATTAACAAAGGGAATGTTTGCTAGTGTACTTTCTGAGATGCCATGCAGTGCAATTACAATAATAGGCTATGAAATGGTCAAGAAATTAAGCTTAAAGGAAAAGGAGGATTCTGGTGCTGAATAATCAAGAACTTTTTGTTTTATGTACTTAAAATTAATGGCTAAAATTTAAGGCTAATGTGAATAAACTGGACTGTAGTAGGTTTATTTTTCTTTTTTACCACATTGAGCCTGTTTGGACTGGTATGGCTTTGAGACAGAACAGGACCTGACTTGTCCCCAGTCATCTCTTATGTCTATTTTTAAACATAAGCAAAAGAATCATGAGTTAGAGAAGCATGTGGGGCCCATCGTCCCCTTTATTGCGTGCCAGTTTGACTTGTTCCCATCTTTCTAATTATCCCAAGGCATGATCCTCTTGCATAACACAGTGAACATAACAAGTCAGTAGCTCTATTTGGGCACCTTTACTGAGGAAATGAGAGGCAATGAGGGCTTGACGAAAGCCCCCAGGGGAGAAGAGAGGGTAAATAAATAATTGGTTTGATCAAATGAACAAAATGTGGTGGCCATATTACAACCAAATGTCAGTCTACAGCTAGCCAGGTACAGCGTGGAGTCTCTGGGCTAGTTAAGTTATGCCCTAGGACTATGAACCAATAATGCTTCTCTTGTAAATTGAGACGAATAAGATACAGCTGTGGATTGGGCAGGAACAAGGCCAGATTTGGAAATTGGGCTCCTGAGTTTTCAGCGCTGGCATGGTGGTTAATCATTTCTTGGTATGCAATGCTGTCTACAAGGTCAATCTGTCGGGTTACTGACCGCAGAACAATAGCTTAGTGACACAAGTTGTATATTTAGGCCCTTGGTACTTTGCGGAGACTGTATATATAGAGGTTATATAGGCCATAATCAAAACAGCTCCATAGAACAGAGTTTTGGGACAGCCCCAACAGCATACCACCTTTACAGTCTGTCACTTTCATCTTATCTTCCAGAGCTCTTCTCTATGTTCTCGTTAGTCTTTCCCTTGGTTTACAACATGCCATAACTTTTGTGAAGTGACATTAGTATCACCATGTGAACTACCCATTTTCAGCTGAAAATCTTGTGTGAGGCTGAAAACTTATCACTGTGTCAAATCCAGCTGGTTTGATCTGTGGTGAAAGTTTGCCTATCAAGTTGTAGGCTGGACACCTGGGACGGACTTAGTGGGTTTGGACACATGGGACGGATCTAGGGTTCGGTTGAATCCCGTGAATTAAAAAAAAAAAAAAGAGACAACACGCTGCCTTGGTCTGCGTTTACCATCCCATTTCTGAGGGCAATTTTAACAATTTTCTGGGGGAGGATGCCCCAGAACCCCATACAGGAAACCACCTTTGGCCCGGTCTATAACTCGAACCCCCTTCCTAAAATCCTGTTCCTCCCCAGAACACTTCTTTGGAGAGTTGGCAGGTCTATGTAACCAGTCCAGCCTGTCTCATGTAATCGGGCTCTATGGCAACAAGTGTGTTGCCTCGTACGAAATATACAGCAACCGACCAATCAGGGTATGTGTAATTACAAAACCATAATTTTGCAAAAAAAAAAATCATATGTTAGTGTAAATATGTAAAAACTGAAAATAAACAAATGAAAGGGAAAAAATAAATAAAAAATGTAAATAAGCGACAAATAGAAAAGTCCTTTCAACTGGAACTTGATATTTTAAATTTTTGTCTAATCAGCAAAAGAAGAAAAAAAAAAACCAATGGTGATCGGGTCCCCCTCAAAATATCAATTGAAAGTTGAACATATTTACAGGTGAAGAGAAAACGTTGATCATGGTAGCCAAACCAAAAAATAAATGAATTCATCAAAACTTATTCTCCATACTGGTCCTACGACAAATGAACAAACATTATTTTCAACATCAATCAAAGAGAATTGATAAAATAAAATCAACGTCTATTTGAGGGGTCCGTTGATAATGCAACCCTCCTGACTTGACGAACATAAGTTCTCTGAGCAATCAGGTGGAAAACAGGAAAATCTGATCCTATGTGGAGTAAAATAATAGTGGTTCTCAGGCCGCAATTTTGAAGTGTTGAATTTAAATAAAGTTTTAAATTTTTGTAGTTTTGTGAAGGACAGAACAGAAGTTAACGTGACTTTACACTTCAGTGATCTTAGCGATATAAAGCCCCGAGGTAAGTCACGTAATCCACTTTGTATAATGGCTTGAAAAAACGACACTGGACTTAAAAAATTCATTTCCGATCGCGCCACAAAATTCAGAGGCAAAAACGTTATTCCCTTAAAAGATGGCCAGTCAAGTCCACCTCTTTCAATTAGCGTGACTATTTTGACGTAACATTATATGGTGCGTACTTAATTGATTAGCGTAACGAACAGCGTAAGGATCAATTTTGTTTTGGCGCGCGGGCGCGCAGTTCCATCAAAATCTCACCTCAATGCCAGAGGAGGTGAAACAGATAGAATGGCAGCATATTGATAAGCTCAAATACTACACCTTCGGTAGTGCTTTCTTCCTTGGTGTGAACGCCATTTTATATCCAGCTGATGTGATCAAAACTAGACTTCAAGTTCAGCGTGCAAATGCATTGTACAAGGGCACCTTGGATGCTGTGTTCAAAACTGTCAGATCTGAAGGAATTAGAGGGCTCTACAAAGGGTTTGTGGTCAGCCAGTTAAGTATTTTAACGGGGCATTTTTACGTGACAAGCTATGAGGTTTCGCGTTCGCAGATTTCATTCCTCGGAGATGGCTCTCGCGGGTTTGTGGCTGGTGGAATTGCTGCCGTAATGGAGCAGTTTTTAGGAAATCCGATCGAGGTAATTTCTCAAAAGCTTATGATTCAAGGACAGGGAGAGACGAGCACAAAACTCAAAGGAGCTTTACATATCTCTACAGACCTTTTTAAAGACCACGGAATGGGTGGGTTTTACCGAGGATTTGTGGCCTCTTTGTTAACGGGAGCATTGTGGAGCGCTGTGTGGTGGGGTTCGTATGGTGTGTACTTGGACATGATTGGAGATTACGCACCAGAAGGCACCTCTCATCTGTTGATTCAGAGTGTGGCCGGTGGATTTTCAGGATTAAATGCAGCAGTCATTGGAAATCCCTTTGATATTGTTAAAACAAGGCTGCAGGTAAAATGAAAAAAATATATTTGGGTTGTTATCTTGTGCTTAACCCAGTGGTACCTGGATATGTCAGGAAGAAAGGTAGATCCAGACATGCAAACCAAAATAAATATGCATATTAAACCTCCTGCTGAATGGTCTCAGAGCCAAAAATGTGTAAAACATCATTTAAGAGGAGGAGATGAGAAGGAGATGCTCAGTTTGACAGATTTACTTTTAGTAAAACAGGCATGTATATTTAATTGTGCATTGAGAGGCTGAGCTTTATACACCAGTATCTCAGAATTATTTGTGCCAATAAATTACAACAATTACCTCAGTTGGTTTTGTATAAGCTGGACACCTCTAAGATGGACAGTATGGGAACAGTCCTAACGGTGTCCATGTCAGATAAAGTTGATAATTTTCAAATTTATATAGAAAGCCTGTCATAATTTACAGGGCCTTTTATATAGCCAGAAAAAATTCCCTTGAATAGCAGGTCATTTTTTGGGTTTGTGCCTAAATAGGGTACAATTTGCATTTGCTTCATCCTTAACTAGGGTCAGGGTTTAAGACCCTTCAGGCACACACCTATCTGAAATTTACAGGAGTGCCTTCAGGCCCCCTCGGGAGGATAAACTCTGACAGGAGATGTAGGCCTGAAATAGCTGTTAAGTACAGATTTAATTTACTTACATTCAGTTTTAACAGGCTCAAAATTTCCCATTATGTGTATTAAAAATCTTTTTGCTTTTTTAGACTGTCAGATGCTTAAATTATCTGGAACTACATGCTCTATGCTAATAGGTTTTAAAAGGAACTGTAATGTTCTCTCTTCTCTCAGGTTGAAGGTGGAAAGTCGATGACAAGATCTTTCAAAGAGTTACTAAAGAAAGAAGGTCCAAAGTCCTTCACAAAAGGAATGCTTGCTAGCATAGTGTCTTGGGTTCCCTCAAGTGTCATAATGATAGCCTCATATGAAACAGTGAAGAAACTCAGCTTAAAGGAGGAAGCCATTGACTTGTTCCTGTAACAGGCATTTAAAAGAATGTTTTCAAGTCAACATTCTCTCTATGGGAAAATCCTGGGTGCAAGGTTACTGGGCTTGCATTGCCCCTTTTGGAGAAATTGTAAATAAATCTGCTTGTGTTACAATTGTTTTCAAAGGGACCTGTCTCATTCTTTCAACTCTGATTTCCAAACCTTGTTATAAAATCTTGGATCTTAATAGTTCCAGCACTTCTAGACTATCTGGCAACACACTGCAAATCCAGAAAAATAGAAATATATGTGTAGTTTGTGTGAACAAGTAAATTAACCATCAAATTTGTTTATTGCTATTTAAAAGATATTATCTCCCTGTGGGTTAAAACTGAGACCTAAGTTGTTATGCTCAGCAACAGAGTTTGTCAGTGGCAAAATTAACTCCTTTGATTATTTATTGATGCAAGAAAAGACACACCAACAACACTTGTGGCTCCCTTTTCAAGCTAAAATAAAAAAGGGCCCATTTTTTCAAGTGGCTCTGAAGACTAGATTCTTGTACTATGAGACTGGTTTCCATAATTTCCGAAAACATCACAGACTGATCTTTTCCTAAAACCACATTTACCTTGTGTCAAGACCCTGCCTAGGGATGGTAGAGTGTATTTTGCAAGCAGTGGTAGTTAAGTTATGTCCCTAAAAAGCATCAAGTCCAATGTAGTGACCACCATTCACTGGTAGGGTGCTTTCCATTTGATAAAAAAATTCCTGTTTGAATTTTGTGGAGATTAATTTCCAGTGACAAATGAAACAGCATTTTCTGGAATTTCCAGAAAGGAGGACAACCTTGTGAGGTATGCTGAGATTTTCAAAAATTTATCTCTAGGAATTTCCGTTACATTTGACTTTCCTCCTGGAATTTCGGTTGAATGGTTTGCTTGTCTGAAATTGAACAATTTCCGGATTCCTGGAAACTTTCCCTGGAAACTTCCATACCATTTGTCCCCGTTTCGAAATTTTCAGAGTTTTGAGGAAAAATGCAGAGGGACCCTGGATCTGGGAAGGAATCCCGGCATTATCCCGACCCAGTCCAGGGACGGCATTGAGAGATTGAAAGGAAGTTCAGAGGCAGAAGGAAGACGGCGTCGACAAAATCTGGATCGGACCGGACCGGACCGGACCAGATCACGGATCGGATCACGGATCGGATCACGGATCGGATCATGGATCGGATCACAGATCAGATCACGGATCGGATCACAGATTGGATCACGGATCGGATCACAGAAAAAAAAAACGTTTTAAAGAAAAAAAATATCAAATCGTTTATAAGATAATAATAAATAAAAAATAAAAGTGGAAAACTAAAATATGTTAAAAATAAGAATCCCGAATTTGACGCAGTGACATGTTAATTACAGAGAATGACAAGAGGTCATTTAAAAAGCCACATAAGCGCCTGATTTACGACGAATTTAAATTGTAATGAACAGGCAGATGTAGTTATATTTGATCGTTAGTTGGCTTGAAGC
>Ga0126338_10002517_pt1 | contig 12636 bp, 4 predicted proteins | sample OrbCmetagenome_2_FD_92529 | JGI IMG/M metagenome (GOLD analysis project Ga0126338, IMG submission 92529) | Coral microbial communities from Petempiche,Puerto Morelos, Mexico - Orbicella C C metagenome | ecosystem: Host-associated > Invertebrates > Cnidaria > Coral | place: Petempiche,Puerto... | reverse complement strand
TTGATGATATGGTTGCGTTACAGTTGAATATTTTATCTAGTCATGTATAGCTAATTTCATTTAGTATTTCATTGCAACAGTACTTTAATTAATGACAATATCTACACATGTAAGTTTTTGTTTGAACATTGTAAAAGCAAAATCAGAAATAGCATTAAATAAGAAATGCAAAGCCTCTATATTATTAGTACCAGAAACTTTAGACAATATACTACAAAATATTAATTCCAGGAATATTTATTTGAAAATGTTTTGTTTGTTATAGAATATTTCTGAGGTTGATGCCAAAGGATAGCTGGAGGCGACAATAGTACCTTGTCTTTTTTCAACCGGGGTTGGGGGAGGAGGGGGGGCGGCGGATTATTGTGATGACATCCAGTCATTAGTGCTGGCGGCGGAAGGACTGGTCGTTTGCAACGTCAAAGAAATTGATATTGCTAAGGTCATTTAACCTTAATAAGCTGCTAACACAATTGGTGTTCAAACAGTAGTCTTGCAGCTAAGGCATTCGAGATGCATTATACATTATCTTAATGCTGCATTACAAGCATTAATTTTCTGAGGATAAGCATTTATCCAATTATATTCTTCTAGTTAAGAACACTGTATTATTTTTAAAACATAGTTATTAAAGAAAGATGCAACGAAAACTAGATGTGAATATGATTTATTTTAAGTTGTTATTTCAACTAATTAAAAACAGTAATTATAACTGATACATTTGGGGTTAAAATAACAAATTTGGTTAACTCATTCTTTTTAGTAAATAAATTTTGACAAGAAGTAACTAAAAAATGGGTTCTCTCAGATGCATTTAGCAACAATTTTAGTTGATTATTTTAACTGGTCAGTTTTTACGATGCATATACAAAATGGCTTTCTCTAAACGGCTTGGCTTGAGAGAGACAAATCATTGTTTTTTTCCTGGGAAACAAGCACCGGGACCTAACGATTTTTCATTTAGTTTGAATGCAGAGATCATCTTCTTTCTATACAGTGAATATGACCAATTTCTACTGCAGAGTAAAAAATTATCAAGGAAAATGAGAGCATATAGCTGGCACTCGTAAAGGATAGTATGTAGCCCCAGAACACTACGCGCTTGGAACATATTGAGTCCCTGGCAACTAAATATGAGTGCCTTTATCATGAAACGTACATCAAATTGCTCCTTAACATTGATGCAATACATCCATCGTTGTATTTATCGCTTAACGTTCTCCCTATTATTCTGCTCTCTTAAAGCGTAAGGTGAATGATTCAAATATGATCAATCATGTCTTCAAAGTCTAAGGAGTTAAGAATAAAAGAAATTAATCAAATTAGATTTAAGAAGTATTTGCCTTACGTTATGTATTGACATCCATAATGTATATTGCCATCCAATCAAAGCTAACCTGGAAGTGTGCACAACTATGTCTACTATTAATTTAGGAGTTTGTCTGGAAGACTTCGAACTTGTATTAATCAGTAGCATCGGTAGAATCAGTAGTTTGAGCCAGTATCAGTAATCAGGTCAGAAGAATCTGCAGTACCAGTATGTTGTACAAGAAGGAGTTGTTGCAAAAGGCAGTGCCTCCAAAGAACTAGACGCTCTAAGAGCGTTTGCTCGGGCCTCGTACCGCAATATCAAATTTAAAAAACGTATTGAACACAATAAACAGAGTAATGAAAATAGGTACACAATGAGTACATGTGTATTAGCTTACTCGAATTCAAGATAAGATTGGGAAAGAAATCTTTCCTTGCAGGCTGACAAACTCATCAGTTCCCTCTACGGCCCCTTCCCTGCGCTGGAAATGCTGCCAGATCTTTACAACCCCCACGGTTACTGTTGTTTACAGTTGAGCATTTATTGAAGAAAACATTTGCTGAGGTCAAGTTAAGAAACTTTGGTACATTGATGCGGTGATTATATTATAATAACCCAAGTTAATCTATCAACACTCGCGCTGCCTGACAAACAAATTCTTGTGTGTCCGTTATGGTTTTTGGTGATCTCTACCGTTTAATTAATCTTAAGTGTAAAATGTTCATATTTCGGGATACTTAGCGTTGTAAATAGACCATATTTCGTTTCCCATACAATTCCTTATAAAGCGTTCAAATTCTCACCCCGTCAGTTTAGACTCACTAGGGCTCTTTCTCCCCTGGACTCACACAACACATGACGCTTTCATGTGTGAATACGTATGTGTCCGAGAATTAATTTTTCGCTTTTCTCAAGACGTGAGCTTGGGACGCCTGTGGTTGAAATGCAAAGTGATTAATCAGACTTAGAGGTCGGCCAATTGCAAACTTCAACATGGCTCCTCAGGCAAACTCTGAGGTATGAGACATCTTGAATGAATCATGTTGGCTGCAAGGTTAACCTGTTCCAGGCTCTCAGTTTGTGGAGGTGAATGGAAGGGGAGGAAGGCGAGCCTATTACACGTGGCTCTCTACTAACTGAATTTCTGGCACAGTGAGGCCAAAATTGGTGTTGAAACGTTCCACCCTAGGGTTATATTAGGCTATCAAATGCACTTTATTTCTTTTCATCGTACTGAACCAGATTGTATTTTCCCTGCAATTATTGCGTTGAAAAGATAGCTTACGCCGGAGAGTTATTAAATGAGAGTTGTGCTGTTTAAAAACAAAGTTCATTAAAGAGATCGTTAAAATGCAACAAACGCCTCGATTGATGGTTAAGCAGTTGTATAACGTCACATACTGAACAGAAACATCTAGAGCCCATTCTTGAATGCGACTACCGTTTTTGGAATGTCCAAAGGTGGTCCTTCGACTGTATATGAAAAAAATTTTGTTCTGGAGTTCTCGAAAGTTTGCTGGATGCGACAAATTTGCACTGTCAAAATCATTGAGACACAATGTCCTTCTTAGACATATAAATTACATGGTGACGGAAATCTTTGCATTGCAATCATTCCAGTTGGAAATATATATCGCGCTCGCGGGTACTTCGCGCGCGTTTGTGCTCCAACGTGAGCCTGTTCGCAGGCTAGCCTGGGCAGGGTGTGTGGAAAAAATGTCGCGATATGTAAGTTTTTTCTAGGCTTTGTATTCCAATTTCGTTTGCCCTCCCTTTGACAGTGTTTTGTTTGTTATGGAGAGCAAGCATTTCAAGTGGTTCTCAAGAGGAGATTACTTAGGAGACAGCGACGTTCACTGTGGGTTTGTGTCAGTGGTGATTGAAGTTTTAGTAGTAGGTTTAAGTTAGTTTGACGATCGATTGCAGCATTGTTCAGAAGTCGCTCCTTTGTAACTAGGATTTCACTAGGTGTCGTTAAATAAATGAGCTGGGTTTGTAGAAATGTTTCGCAGTGTATCTTTTCTGTCGATTGAGTGATACCGTCACATGTTCCCAAGATCCCAAGACTTTTTCATGTTCGCTTGTTTGCAAAGTACTTCGCCTTTGCTGTGCTGTTGCCTAGCCCAGTTCTACTTTGTCCTCTAAACCCCTTAGGAGAAGTCCTGGGAGACCGTCAAACGGACAACAAAAGTAGTTGAGACACTATTAGAAAATGGCACTTTTCAATATTTTACCTGATATTGTAGCAATAATTCTCTAGTGTCCCCGGTCCCCCAGTTCAATGTTGTGTAGGTGCTGTGGTCCGTGTGGTCTTAGAGATAAGAAAATCAACATTGTTATGGAGCAAGAGGGAATGTTTCAAGACGGGCGAAAACCAATCACATTGGGGGTTTTATTAAAGAACCAATCAAAATGCCGCTTAGAAAATGGGTCGGTATGTATCTAAAACAGATTGCGCGATTATTAAACAGAGGTAAATTTTTCGTATCTCATGAAGTGACAGAGTTTTGTCCATAACTCCAAAAAGGCTCTCAGGCGTTGGGAAGGGTTATGAGACCCAACTCTGCAGATTTCGTGGCGTCATATAAAACTTATACTTTCTTTCAGAGGTCTAGTTGTTTCAAGTCTCAATAAAGTAAATTTGTTTACCTTCAATTGTGTTTTCTCGTTTAGATGGCTTTTAAAATCGATATTAATTTGGAATGGTTTTTTACAATGTCAAAACCGAAGAAACTATGATAAATCTGATCAATGCTGACAACAGAATGAGACCATGCTATTGCATTAAATTTATTCTTCTTATAAAATGAGTCCATAAAAATTGCCCACCAATCTGCTTTTACCGTTACCTACTATTTCAGACTACATATCGTTTAGCTGTCTTGCTGGGAACAGCTCCATTGAATTTCTTATGAATAAAACTACCGATCGAATTGTCAAAATCAATTCTTGATAAAATTAGGCTTGATATCACCACTTCTTAGGGTGAGAAATCCTTTCTTTCTTTTCTTGCTGTATATCGTAACCAAACAGACTTTTTGGACTCACTTAATCACGACTGTTAAGAGTCCGTTGAATGCTGCTTTTTCCAGAGGCAAAAAAATAACTCATGCACGCCTTGCGTGCCTATGTTTCAAAACTGTTGGAATGAAGTTAATGAACGCTTATAACGGGAGAACATCAAGCATTTCCCAAAAAACATGTTAACCAAGTATTGTTTGATCAGTTCACGCTGTGATGGGAATAAAGATGCTCCGATTTCCCTACCCTTTCAATTTGTGAAATCCCCTCCTTTTTATGTGCCTAAAACTTGAGAAAGGTACGCTTTACAGGGGAGCCTCACATTAAAGGTCACTCGGAAAAATTATCAACTACAAAAGCAAAATGATTTGAGGTTTGAATAACTCTTTTGGTGGAACATCTGTGAAAACATTTACACTGCGGGGTGTTGAGGTTACTGTAATTTTCTGGTGAGAAAGAGTAACGTTTCACAAAGGGAAAGTGCGTGTAGTCGCTTCTCCTAGTTTTACCGGTAAATAGAGTTTGTTTACCTGCTATTTGGTTAGTGCTGCTTCATAGAACTGATTTCTATCGATTCAAGCTTATTTACTTTTAAATGTGCCTGCGTTTTAAACTACCTTATAAGCCAATTGTTTACAGTATTCAACAATTTCGGGACCTTAATAACTGGCCACTTAATTAGGGATTGTAGAGGTTCGACGGCATTGTTCATATATCTGACCTTATTCGCTTAGAACTCGAGACAGGCTTAGGGCCCCAAGTGCTTTGACCACACCCCTGACTAGGAGATTGACCCGTCAAGGAGCCTCTCCAGCAGGCTCCCCTCTAAACACAGACCCCTAGAGCATTGCTCAAAAATTGAGAAAAGTGCTCAGCTACACAGTCAAAATTCACGTTATTTTAGCGGTGAACCTCAAGTCTAGCTAAGTGAAGGTCTCACTAAAAGACACCCATCCGGCCCTGCTTTTGACGGCTGGCCGCCAGCAAATTAAACCACCAATAAATAGGTGCCCAGCCCGGCCTTGATGGAGCTCCCCCCTTCCCACTTATAAGTTTGGAGGAGCCGGCTAGACTTCGACCAGGCGAGTACCTAGCGGGCATGTCAGGTAGCGAAATCGTTATGAAAAAGGTGTCAAAACTTGTGGGAAACGTTTTCTTCTGACCGTGGGCGATAGCTTACAGTCAGGACTCTTTGGCGCTTTAAAACCCGGGGAAGGGGTAATTTCAAGATGGGATGTGTCAGAGTTACCAGGGTCCTGGCTACCAGCTGCTACCAAGCCGTGCCCAAGCCAGACCCAGAAAGCCTCTGTATTTCCTGGAAAAGTTGCAGGCTCCGCGTTGGCGTGGTTTACATACATTCAGACACTTTCATTTATTTATTTATTTATTTATTTATTACATTATTTAGTATTATATTTAAATGTAATTATGTTATTGTTATTTTATTTATGAGCTTTCCCAATATTTACCAGGAACAACACAGACATTTTCCAGTCTGACTGAAGATGTAAGTAGGTGTTAGTAAGTTATGGCTCAACTTTAGTGGTGTATTATTCATTTCTACATGTACAAATCGTCCCGTTCTGTTTGCAAAGTTTTCTTTAAGGAAATAAATTAAACCAAGGGGAAATATAAGAAATAACAAATAAATGGTCCTCTAGAAACAGCCCAATTTAAATGACGACTTTTTTTTCTCAAAGATTACCGACGAAAGCCGACTTCAGATCTGTTTCAAATCCTCAACTGATGATATAGACCGTCCGCTTTCGTGTTTTCATGCATAGGCGAACCCGAAAACGACCGAACTTTTCCGAGAAATTTCCAACACTGCGCTGATCAACTATGACGACCAAATTGTTTTGTTATTCCTTACGTAAGAGAAAATATTACAAACCGAACAAGTACCGAGCTTTTCCGAACAATTGCGAGCACTTGCTGACTAGCTGTGACGGAACTGTTTCGATATTCATTACGTAAGCGAATCTATTACAGATAGCTGACAATTAGCGAGTATTTCCGAATAATTCCGAACACTTCGCCGATCATCTGTGACAGAGTGAAGTGTTTTGCTAAGGGTTCTTTGCGTGAGCGAATACATCACAGAAACCGGACAATGACCAAACTTTTCCGAACAATTCCGAGCACTTGCTGACCAGCTGTGGCAGAATTGTTTTGCTATTCCTTACGCAAGCGACTGTATTACAGAAACAGGGCAATGACCGAACTTTTCCGAACAATTCCGAGCACTTGCCGGACCAGATGTGCAGAATTGTTTTGTTATCCCTTACGTGAGAGAATATATTACAAACCGTCAGGTACCGAGTTTTTCCGAACAATTGCGAGCGCTTGCTGACTAGCTGTGACGGAATTGTCTTGCTATTTCTTACGTAAGCGAATCTGTTACAGATAGCTGACAATTAACGAGTACTTCCGAATAATTCCGAACACTTCACCGATCATCTGTGACAGAGTGAATTGTTCTGCTAAGTGTTCTTTGCGTAAACAAATACATCACAGAAACCGGACAATGCCCGAACTTTTCCGAACAATTCCGAGCACTTGCTGACCAGCTGTGGCAAAATTGTTTTGTTATTCCTTACGTAAGCGAATGTATTCCAGCAACCAGACAATGACCGAGCTTTTCAGAACAATTCTGAGCACTTGCCTGACAAGCTGTAGCAGAATTGTTTCGTTGTTCCTTACGTAAACGAATATCTTACAGATAACGAGCGCTTATTTCCGAACAACACCGAACCGGCCCGACCGGTCAGCTGTGACAGCATTGGATTCGTTATCGACGTCACGGAAGTCATTACGGATAACGGACAATGACTGCGCACTTTCCAACAATTCAAAACACTTAACTGACCAGCTGGAACAGAATAGCCTTGCTTTTCCTTACGCAAGTAACCCTTTTAGAGTACCGTAAATGGCCGAGCACGTCCGAATATTTCCGAACAGTACCGATAGACTCCCTCATGCATGGTCAGCTGTTTTGAACCCCATTAGTAGTCAAATCTCGAACAAGTAAACGACTGGATTTAATACTTGTTAACACCTGCTTTGCAGGGGTACAGTTTTTTTGCAGTTCTTAGCAACTAAGCTAAGGGTAAAGCACCATTTTATGTTTAACGAATATTTCTCCACAAACTATTTCTAAAACCACGTTCCAGAAATGGAAACCAACAGACTTGAAACTTGTTCTCGAAGAGACGGCAGCCGACAACTTCCGATCTGATCCGAGCCCTTAACTGATCAGTGAGCTGTGAAGGAGTTTAGCGTTCTTACACCCACGCCAGCATTTCGCTTCTACTCACGCCAGATACAGGAACAAGTTTTTCACTAAAATGAAATCAGCCACTGAGGCATCTGACTTTTCAGGATTGGATTCAGTTTTTTTTTTCACTTGATTCAACGATTAAGAGAGTTAAACGTTTGGCAAAAGTAATGCGTGCTGGTAAGTGAGATTGTGAAGCCAACATTCAAACTCGTTAAAGTACCGGACATAAAATATGATTAGCATGAAGACTCGGGGGTTTTGGATGAACAGATAGACAGCAGAGGCGGTCTTGTAGTTTTTCAAAGTGGGTCCGATTCAATATTATTGGACAAGAGAGCCAAGAGAGCAGGTAGAAAGAAAAAGCAGGAGAAATTCGTCCTGATGTGTCTTCAAATTCTCGGAATTTCTGATACCACGTAATAAAAGTTATTGCAGTCGATATGAGTATTAAAAATTGAGCTTCATATTAAGTGCGTAGCTCACAGTGTCTACTGTAACATTCCTGCCTATGGTTTGGTTAAAGCAAGAGAGCTGGCGCGCCTGCGGTATCACGTTGTAGGAAAGCGCTGTTGAAGCAATTGAAACCCACCAATAGAACAACTGAAACATTTTTAAACAAAAATAGATCTGTGCGCGACCTTTAACTTTGGACCGTCAGTTGGCCACTTGGAAATTTGAATAAGAAACCTCTGTTCAGAGTTAGGCGTAAAGTAGACACGCACTGAAATAAAAACATTTTGATTAATTATGACTGACTTAAGCGGGCTCGTGGCCGATTGAACTGACAGTGGGCGAAAGAACAAAACTCCCTCCAGGAATATCGATTTGTTTGTCTTTTTCATTCACAAGCCGACACATCCAAATCAGGGATCTGTAGTTCTTGTTTTGATGAGTTAGTCAGTGAATCGTGAAGCTCACGTACATTAATTCCGAGTTATTAAGTGGCTTGGATACCGCAAAGTAGTGGTACAATGGCACGTAACAACCGATATGAGTGGGCGTCGTATGACATGGCGACTAACAATCAGTGTAGGCCAAGCACAGGTGTTGTGATGACTGTGCATATGAACGGCTGAATTTTTAAATTGTAAACTGACTTTGTTTTTCCAGTTTCTAAACATCACCTTCAACTGGCTAGCAATTTATCCACCTAAGTAAGACACTTAATTTTTATCGCTCGTGGGTGTTTCCTGTTGACAATATTGTGTATGACTCCTATTGATCGTCAGCTAGATCTTTGTAGATTGAAAGCTTAATCGATTGCTCTACCAAAGAGAAAGACAGCGGAAATCCAGATTGTTTTGCACCTGTTCCACTCATACTGCCTTGCACCCTTAAAACACATCAGTAAACACTTGTTGCTTTCTGTCCCCATCAAGCCAGTAAATAACTGAAGTGCTAACCAGTAACAAAGCTCTCCAGCCGCACGCATTCAGCGTCTTTGCTCTCACGTTGAAACAATTATTTTTTCAATGATATATTTCTTTTATTCAAACAAGTCATTTCGAGATAAAAATTACTACCAAAGTACCTAAAAGCGTCATAACGTCGCATACAATGGAAGGGAAATCGTCTAGGCGCGACGTTTCTACAAACATGCCCCAGAACTCCTTTGGAAAGGAAAAAGCTCCGCTCCTGTCGATTCTCGCTCTTCCGGTAGCCGAGAATCAACTTGAAAACTGTCCTTCTATGTGTTCCCTGATATTCTTATGTTGCATATCAAACATCCATCAAGAACGAAAGAAAGAAAGAAGGTGTCTCCCAGTTTCCTGAGAAAGCACTGATAAAGGGTATTAGGGGCCACTTTAGGCTCTATTCCCCTTAAATACGGCGAGCGTAAAGGTCCAGCACTGACCACCGAATGAAAGCACTAATCGCAGAGTGAGGACCATCCAGTACGTTTCACATCGGTTGAATTGGTAGAAAACACTGAGGTGCATGAGTATTGGAGGTTGCAGTTCATTGTTAAAGAAATGTGGGAGGTCAACAAGTGTCATATCAAGAAAAGTAGATTCACTTCCTTAGACAGCAAATATAATTTGCCATTAGGATATTTTTGTCTCAACTCGGAAATAACGGACAAAACACTCGAGCTCAGGTTTACAAGCTCTAGGATGTGCGTCATTTAAATTTCACGCGCCATTGTTTTAGATTGAAACAGTGCCTTAAGCGCGGAAGCACTTAACAGTAAACTCGGAAACAGTTATAACCATGCAACAAATATGATGGCACAATGTTTCAAATTAAACCAAGCGAGGTTTCTGGGTGCGGTCAAGGCCCTTATAGAGATGGTAACACCGTCATGGGCCTCGAACATTCGCTATTGATAATTAATAACAAGCAGTTTATATATATAAAGATTGTCAAAAAGCTGATCAAACGAAGATATAGCCGGGTGTTCGGAGCCATGGTTGGAGAGATCTACATCATATTTTAGCCTTAACTTACGCACGTGACCTCAGGTTGGTCAGAAGTTTCCTTTTTTCTATATAAATAATATCGATTTTAGTTAGTGTACTATCTTCGCTATAAATTGTAATTGTGTAGGCAAGCTGTTTTTAGAAATTTGTTCCTAAAACTAAACCGAGAGTCGTTTATTCTCTCATCCTACTTGCGGCGAATTCTTTGTACCTTTAGATGGAAAATAAGAGAGCAAAAACTTTAATCTAGAATTTTGGAGGACAACTATACAAGTAATAAAATAATGGCCGGTAAACAGTACAGTTTAAGAAAATGAAATCTGCAGTATACCAGTTTACTCTTAAGTGTGGTTTTGGAGGATGAGGATAAATTTAGAATAAGATACTTTTTTGAAAATAAAATCACCAAAAGCCGGCAATAAAATGCTTCAGTTTCCATTCAACATTTCTATAAAGTTAACATTAATTTGCCCGCACAATCTACTCATCCGCGTGACAAACTGACACTTGAAATTATTACCTGTTCACTTTGGAGGAAACAGTTCGTCATTTCACCAGATAACACTGAATCTAGTGCTGATGATTTTCGATTTAAAATAGTGATGTTTACATGGTGATGTTCTGTAAGGTTTCCGAAGACACGATTTCAGTGAAAATGTAACAACAACTTAGCCATCTCAGCAAGCTCAGAATATAAGCTTAAATTGAAGGATTTGTAATGCAGGAAGACTACCAAACTAAACTGTATTTGCTACACATGTGGCAGATTTATACACTGTAATCTCTAAATGATCTGAAATACTGTGATACTAGCCTTGGTGCATAGCTAACTGATGATAATGCTAAATGCATCTTCCAGAAAACATGTTATCTAATATGAAAGAGAGGTTTTATAAGGTTAATTAAGCAGCTGAACTTTGTCATAATCACGATTTTATTTGTGAGGGGAAGCCAGTGAAAGCCACTGAAGTGCGAAAGCGGTTTCCGTTGGGAATTCTATGCTGATCATGCTTGTTTCAGTGCAAGCAAAAATCAAGTATTTTGGACTGCTTTTTAGCGGTGCCATCTTCAACGTTTTAAAACCATTTAGGCGAGAAACGGTATGGGCAAAATTGCGATGACTTTCACCGAAAGAGCGTAACTTTCGAAACTGGAATCGAGCAGCCACAATTGAAGAATGCCCAACTTGGCATATGCCGTGTACATAAGAATAATAAGAGGCTACTAAGAGGTTACAATAATATTGTAAGTGAGTAGATAGTGAGCATTACTGCATCATAACGTATGGCATTCACACATTTCAATTCTACCGAATGGACCCTGGAGTTATTTGCGATTGCACGTCATTAACAATAACAAATTAAAAACAATAAATTTACTTTATAATAGTGGCTAGAAATGTGATTTTTTCGCAATTTGCACCTCAGAATAACAATACAAATACCATCAAACAGTAAATCTACTGAATGGATCGGAATACAAGTTATTCGCAAGGACTGCACCTCTAAACGAAGTAGACTGCTCCCTCGGCCGCAAGAATCTGACTTTCGGCGGAAGCGGTCCAGTGTTCGATCGACAAACTCAAACTCTGAGCACATAACAACGGCTGGAGAAAAACTAATAAAGGAACATTGTCTTCACTGTAAAAGCCACTAAATCGTTCGTGACCCACCGACAAATAAAGCAGAATTTGGCATGACTACAGTTTGTGTCTACGAGCACTCAGTTATGATGACACCAATGGACACACACGTGCTCAAAATCATCATGAAGAACAAATCAGGCTTATCAGGCAACACAGGTTTCTAATACTAATGTACTGCTCGGTTGCTCGCATTAACTATTTAATACAACGTTCTGAAATACCAGAATATGTTGAAAGTTTATCTTTGATAGAACCTCACTGATAGAGGTTCGAACATTGTCAAAATCAAAGCCTAATCGTGTTTAAATAAATGCTATTATTTATTATGATTATGATTATTATTATTATTATTATTACCAAGATCTACCAAACTTGATATAGAAAAATTATTTTACCTAAAATGGCTCGCTGAAATACCACTTGGTTTATTTCCCTAGGTATAGGATATGCTGAAGATATATATTTAGTACAACAATAATTGTAGAGGTTGGAAAAATCGATGACAGTCCTCTGAAATATCGGCTTTGTTTACCGCCCAAATTAAAGTACTGATACGTGTGATTGACTCAAGCACGACATAAAAAACATATTTTCATTACTGGAAACCAAGAGAAAATGATCTTGTGGAAACCTAAAGGGTGCACTGAAGCCTTAAAAGGGGTTTTAAGATGAGTTACGCCTAATCTCCACAAGGGGTAAGGTCAAGTTTAATAAGTCTGGAAGATTTGTTTTGATTTTGTTTTACTCTGTGGTCATGTCTCACAACAAAAAAAACGCAAATACTAATTAAGTAGTTCAGTAGGTACTCAGCATAGGCCAAATAACTTCAAGAGGATTGTAAGTCTAGTGAAAATGAAAATCTAAATAACAATCATTGCCATCGCATAGCCTGAGAATAAACTTCATTTTAAGGGATAAAAGAAATCATAGCTGTGCGAGTTTCCGATGTTTTCTAACA
>Ga0126338_10002516_pt1 | contig 12638 bp, 3 predicted proteins | sample OrbCmetagenome_2_FD_92529 | JGI IMG/M metagenome (GOLD analysis project Ga0126338, IMG submission 92529) | Coral microbial communities from Petempiche,Puerto Morelos, Mexico - Orbicella C C metagenome | ecosystem: Host-associated > Invertebrates > Cnidaria > Coral | place: Petempiche,Puerto... | reverse complement strand
TAAAAATCAGTCCCTACACACCGAATTGAATAGTTGTGGTATGCAGTTCTCGGTCTCTTACCTTTCTTGTAGAGGCAGTATTTTCCCTCTGGCCAAATTTCACTGCCAGTGTTGCCATTGTTACCAACTTTCAGGCAGAATTTCTGTTGAATGCCATGGGCTGAGAAATTCCCGGGCATGTGGAAAATGTTTGACCGCTGGTTCTCATTATTGTCGTCCTCTGTGTCGTGATAAGTCCAGCCTGATTTCCAATCAGTGATTCCGTCTGATGGACAGCCTGTGTCAGGCATGGGCAGGCCATACGTACCACCCGGCCATTGAACTAAAAAAAAGACGCCGTAAGGGTGAACCATTTGACTTTAGAGGGGGGCGGTGGTGGTGATTTGGTACAGGCACATTAAGCTTCTGGTTTTTAAGCCTTTTATGCACAAGGAAATGTTTTTTCACGGTACGTGTGTATTCATGATATTTTTTCTCCACGTAACATGCTTTTTTCAGCTCACTGAACGTGCGTAGGTTTTCAGGAAGTGGTCGCGTGCGTGAGCTTTGTTTTGTTACGAATACGCTTGCAGGATATTGTTATTTTTCAAAATCACCCATCCCCGCCTCCTCAAAAGTCAGATGGTCTAGCCCTAGGTAAATATCACTACTTCAGACAAACACATGGTGGTGACAGGCCTATCTCTGTGGCGAACACAATCAGTCCCTTATCCTCCTGTCCTGTGTGTTTGGTTGTGTTTTTTTACAATGATAAGGGAATTTTGGAAGTGTTCACTACCGAGGCTAAGAAGTCAAACAGCTCCTGCGGAGCAGAATATATATTTTGGCGACTATGTGAGAATTTAGAAATATCCTCTCCCTCTTCCTTTCACTACACTTTATTTTTTAACATTACTGTATTCGCATCGTCAAGTGGACAAACTAAAAATACAAACACAAGAATGTAGTAATTAATGGTCCGCACCTTGGACCATATCACTCAGTGCAGGTACAGAACTCACCTTCAGCTTTCACAGCAGCCAGGAATGCGGCCAACAGCACAAGGCACCAGCACCTCATGTCTTCCCGTGTTCTTATCTCCTGTCAATCACTTATCTGAATACAACATAACAATTTTCGTCTTATAAACTACTTCCTTTAACTTTGTAAAAACCATACACGCTGTGCGTTAAGTTCAATAGAATGAGTACTATTTCAGTTATGTTCTTCAATCTTTATCGTAGGTTTCCAGGTTACAAAAAAGCTGTGATTTTTGCAACTGCTAAAATATAATCGGCAGACGCAAAATATTTTATCCGTGTCTGTTTAAGCATCGATAAAATAAGCAGTGGTAAACACCGTACGCTTTTATGCACGTTATTCTTATTACTATCCGTGGTATTCTATTTACATCAATTTAAAGACTTCCACAAAACCACGTTATTTTTAATACACAAATATACTTCGAGACTCGTTCTGGTCCATTTTCTACTCAAAGATATCTTTTTGTGACATTTTAGCAAATTTAAGAAATTTTTGTTTGTCTATCCACTCGACCATTTTGAGAGTAACCGAGCACGTGGAAAAACACGATCATACTAGCCGTCTGTAAGGACCGAGTGAGGTACTCTTGCACACAAGATCGACCTAAATTTGACCAGTTATTTGACTGAGCCAAACTTAAATTTTTTGTCCGTGTTTTTTTGAAAAACTCGTTCTCTCTGCGTTGTTTAAAGTGATTGCCACCCGCCCATCAAAACAGTACTTTTTACGGACGATTTCTTCTGAAACGATTCTGTTAAGTTAAAAACCAGCAATATAACTGAAGAGTAAAAAGTGTCTGAACTTAATTATGGAAATGTCCCACACTTTCTAGCTTTGTAAAGCTTAGAATGTACTCCTAAGCCATTGTGTTTGATTGGTACGTTTTTCTTCAAATGTGAAACCTCGATTTTTGGTTTTTACTTGACAACCTGTAGCACAAAACGTACGCAGAACTCCGGAGCAAAGCGCTGTCGATTTAAGAAGTAATAATTTCAACAACTACGCTAATATTATTTAAGGAGACTAATTAATTACAGTTGGATTTTAAAAACTTACCAAGAAAATTCACTTCCACCATATTGATCCCGGAGAGAAGACACATGACGTCATGGGATAAATTTATATTGTTTGTACCGGGTTAACGCGCTGACCGTACACGCCTTCTGCACCAGCCAATCAGAGACAAGAATAGGGTGGTAAAGTTCCAGGTAAATCGCATCACTACATGCCTCGTACGTGAGATAATGGCGCGAAACATTTCCCGCTCTTTTGCAAACGAAAAGTCAAAATTCGGGATGGGTGAGAAGATTGACTGCTTTTTAAGGGAGAAAGTAACGTGAAATTGCCAGAAGACGAGAAGAACTTCGTTTATCTAGCTAAATATTGTTCTCCGAAATCAGTTTCTGACGAGGTTTAGTTCGTTATAACAAACAAATAGATTGACAGATATGTTTAAGACCCGATTGAGGGGAACACCCAGACGAGCAAAAAAAACATCCTGCTTATCAACAACACGGTGCGTTTAGTTTGTTTGAAAATGCGAAGCAAGAACGAAGAGGATTCTTAAGGAAAGCATTTATAATTTTCCTGTTTATCACTGGTACCCGCGCTCTTCAAGTAACGAAACATCAATGAGGACGCGCGGCAGGTTGTGGACTGGATCCGATTTTAAAGACTGAAGCTTAATGGCGACAACGATTGTGAACAAAAAATGAAAAACGGCAAAACTGAATGAGAGGATAACAAAGTTTATCTTACATATAATCAGTTCTTCTAAATACTGCGCATTACTTGCGTTTCTCCTTAGTTTGTTATGACAACAAATTAATCATTTTGGATGGTATAAGGTAGCAACACAAAATAGCATGGAGAATGGTTGTTTTGTATCCAAATTGCATAACAAAATTGACGACTTGTCTTGCGATGTGAAATACTTCTCATTATAAAAAGCATTACGTCGTTTTTATTAAAGCGCCGTTTCCTGAAATCGAAATGTAAGTGGAGATATTATACGTTACAGCACTACTGTACTAACTGGGGAAACAATAAGTCTTGCCTAGTTACTAGGCCTCAATATTTCGCCGCGGTCAACTTCACCGAAATCAATTGACCGCGAGGGCCTAGGAGAAAGCCGTACAGGAACTAGGCAACAATGTCTAGAAACAAATAGAGTAAATAGAACTAAAGGATTGTTATTTTTTATCGCAGCTGAAGTGTATGATGTATTGAGCCAAACAGAATACGTAATATAACATTCAACCTATAACAAGTTGCTAATTATATTTAAACGAGATCATGGAACGGCCTGAGATACCACGACACTTTTAACACTATGTTCTGTTTTAGTAATTTTATCCCTAGCGGTGTTTTTCGCTTACAAGTGAAGAAATCCAAATAACGATCATTTTGGTTTAATCAAATCACTTCTGATTGGCCAAAAATAACAGCTACTTTGCGCTGATTGGTTAGAGCGCGGCAGAACGACTGACAATACGACCTACTTTGCAAGAAAAGGGAAGGAATAATACAGTGCAAAGGTTAACTTACTGATCCTTTCTCTGTCAAAGAAAAAACTTGCAGGATTTGTCTTCCACGTAAACATTTTTTCCCAGTATTCCCGACTCAGTGCAAAGTGCAGTTATCAAGAGCTGCGTGTTTCGGAAGAGATAAAAATCAACAGCTAAAACAATTACAATTTAGAGAGGAAATACACACAGGATTTAATGTTAGACCAAATCGTACTTACAGTTTGATATCTGATAGGCTATAGCGCAGCCCGGCTAACTAGAGATCTGAAAATCCCTATAGCGAAAAGTGACGTAGCCGTCGTTGCCAATGTGTTCAATATCGTGGCTGAAGATGAACTCATACGGCACGACACTCGACCCTTTTGTCCTAAACTGCGTGTTTTTTTTAACGTTAACAGCCATTGCTACCACCTCCAAATTTTTCTTACATTAAACAGTGCAATACGATAACAGGTTACATAGAGAAAATAGTGACTTTTTATAGTTTCTCCGGATGGTCATATAGGAACACCAAACTCATCAGACACTCTGTTGAGCTCATCTTGTGCCCAGTGTTTTCTCTCTGTGATCTCTTCTAATTCCTTTTCCAATGAGTTACGCTTGTAACTTAGCGCCGCAATCTTCCTTTGCGCCAGCTCTGCTTTAATCTCGGATTCTCTGTAGCAGTCTTTAAGATCTTTTATTTTCTCATTCAACGCCAGTTCTTCATGTTCGCTCATTCCTGTTCGTGGATTGGACTGCAACTCTTCTATGTTCTTGTTCACCTCTGACAATTTGGCGGCGAGCTGTCCTTCTAGTTGTCCTAGTCGCTCGCAGCGTTTCTCTGCGAGTTTTTTCTGCAGCTCAACTGATTTAATTCTTCTCCTGGCTTCATCCAACTTGGACTCGTTTAAGGCCACCGTTTCTTTAACAGTTTTCAGTTTCTCGTGTAATTTGTCCTGCTGAGAGCTGATTTGATCTTCCTCTGTAGACAGGCTTGTCATGGCTTCTGCATTCTTTCTCAAAGTCTCGTGCGTTGACCACAACTGTCCTTGAACTTCCTGCAAACGAGAAGCGATTCTCTTCATCTCAACTTCAGTCGTCGTTGCATGACGACTCAATGAAGCAGCCGTAACTTCCGCGCTATCAATTCGACTATTAACTTCATTTAAGCTCTCCTTAAAAGACTCACTTCTAGCTTCGGCTAGATCCAAGCGAGCTTTCAGTTCCTCGAATTTTTGCTGTAATTTTTCAGCCATGGTTTTGGCCGTAATTTTGTTAAAACGGAGGTTCGTGACGAACCGCGCGAGATGATGACGTCACAGTCGCTGCTAGAATGTAACATATCAATTATGTCAGTTTCAGTTGGATAATTTCCAATTAGAGTTTGAAACACATTTCAGATAGATTTGTTGCTAGGGACTTCCTGAGTATATTTTTTTTAACTATGACTCATTATCAAATTATGATCGAATTAAAATATATTGAAATCGAGTACAAAGTATCGTCACATTTGACATCCGAAGAAAATGGAAGCTTGTGAGTGTATTGTAAAGTACTGCACTCTTTCTGACGATCTTGCCTTACTATTTCGAACGTAACGGCTTACCACATTCAACAAGACGCATAACTGCGTGTACTCGGGCTTCTCTTATGGAAATAAACTTGGTTTACATAAACAACTTGATATATATCTGGCGATAGTTCGCCAGTGCCTGAGACAAATACAAACTCCGTTTTTCTTGTGGCTGTTTATCGCTCTAGAAATACTTTGGGTGATGGGTTAATCATATACATCTGAATGTGATTCAATATTAAAATGAAAAACAACAGTAACTTTAAGTCACAACTGTTAACAATAGGGACTCTGATAGTCATAATGTTCAATATTACGTTCAGAGGAAAAGCTATGCAGGCTTCTTTCGTCTAATCAGTAGTAATGTCTTTAAGGGTTTAATATATGCTTTCGCTATAGACAGAGCTTTATTTTGGAAGGATGGAGCTAAATCGAATCATTACGGTTTATAGCTAATCTGTGACACGTTAATGAATCAATGATATACCTTGCGCACGCGCGGTACATTCTCTTACTCCTTGTGCACGCGCAGAAGACATCAGAGGGCGATTTGCGTCAGGAAGAAAAAAAAATCCCGTTCCCATTTTTAATCCCGGGCTTTCCTATGGTAGCCCGAGTAATAAGACTAGATCTTTTGGATGAAACGGAGAATTCCATACTCATTCAGCCAATCAACGGCACGCATATGCATATGTTAGGTCTCCAATTAATGTTTCGCATATAACGACTCAACACGTGGTTAATCACAATCTTTTTGAATGCCTATAACGAACACTAAGTTAATAATCAATTTGAAGGCAATAGAGGTAAATTACCCGCCGTAGAGAATCAAGAAAGCCAAGAGAAAATGAAGATCATGGTCTCTTGGGGAAAGCTCAGACACGTTTTGAGGATTAGCCCTTCGTGGAAACTTTCTGCTGCAAGGAAGGCTAACACTCAAAACATCAGCTTGCCCAACCTCTGAATTGCTACCGACAAAACAAAACAAATTCTCCAGAGAGTAACAGCTTTGTTAGATACATACATGCACACTTTTTTCAAGACACAAACTTAAGAAAAGTTTACAAAAGTATATCTCGAGGTTAGTCCTACCACGATACAAAAAAAGACTCCCTTAATTTATACAAGAAAAGTGCCATAATAAACAATAAATAAATGAATTATGCAGTGAGAGATAAAACTTCGAATTTCAAGGTGGGATTTCAACTTGGATTTGCAAATGTTAAAAGCTTTAGCTTTCCATTTCATCCCTTTGTTCCATTAGATAACTACCCTAATGATTGAAAAAGGAACATTGATAACAAGTCGATCATTCTCGCAGGTTTAATGTTACGTGTTCAGGTTCGCACACAAAACGTTTCGAAACATCGACGATGTGAGATTCTCAGGGGGGGGGGGTGGTGGTACTCCCTTATATGGGCTATATAGGTATGTGCGGCCCAAAGGGTAGGGTTTTCCAGCCGTTTTGGTCATAAATAGGGTATCGATTTTGGCCGGCCATTTTGGTTATAAAGTGGGTATGGTTTTAGCACTCTAGGCTTGAATTGGGTATGTTTCTTAGAAGAAGCTAGCTACGTTTTCATCATTATCAATAAGACCGTCAACAAAAGCCCTTCATAACTTATGTTAAGGGTAACTGTGTCAGCCGCAACGGTTATAAATAGGCTATCGAATTTTTGGTCAGGTCATAAATAGGGTAACAAAAAACGCAGATTTTGACCATAAATAGGGTAGGGGTTTTGCGAAGTGGGCCGCACTCCCCCACCCAACTTTTCTAGAAGTACCCCCGGGGGTGAGATTACTTACTTATAGTTCAGTATACTTTTATTCTTCACTGGCCATGCCAGAAACAACTGGGAACTTAGCAACCGCTTTCTGCACTATGACCTCTGAGACGCGGCTAGGTAGCCACCCGGAGCTATATGATTAGTTGAAGGTTTCCAAGGGTGATCATTAGCCAATCATAGCCACTGTTGGCTAGCAAATCTTAGTGCTCGATTTCCCCAGAGTTTCTAGAATGAAGAATTATGTTCATAACCTTCTGCTTGTGACCCACGATATCATGTTTTAAACAGACTGTGTGGTTCTTGTACCGTGGTCATGACTCAGCGTTTTAGGAATGGCGGTTCATTCACATATTTAATACGCCTCTTAATTTGTGTTGTTTTCGTGAGACATTTGCGATAAAGTATGTCTGAGTTCACTGAGCCACTGGGGTGAACCAACCCAACCGCTATCTGGATTGGTCCTTGGCAGTCCCGAGGTCAAGGTTCAACTCCTCGACTGCGTTGTGTAAATAATTTGGCTCAAATAGCCAACTGGTCGGCCCGTTCCAGTTGTTCTTATTAGTTCTTAATAATGTTTTATTTGCATTATTTGTTTATTCATTTACGGTGTCCCCAAAGTACAACAGTGCTAAATACATTTCACTTAAAAAAGTAATTTTTAATTTTTTTTTATTTCAGATACACCTATTTAGCTATAACGTTTCCTCCAACATTGCTCTGGTCCCAAAGGCTTTCTTTCTTCTTTCTTTCAACCTAAGTGAAATTTAATCTACAAAGCTTTTGACGTTTCTTTGTTGCAGTTTTTCTGTCGCTCATTCCTTTGATTCAACATCTGTGGATCAAAGTAACCCTTTCCTAAGGGCACAATAATACTTCACTTGTGAAGCTGTAACGATTTGCAGTTATTGACTAGGTGGGAGGGCCGGATGAGGAAACATTTGGCTCGAGTCAAGCTATATGCCGACTCTTCCTGCCCAGTGGGACTTCCTTCCTAGAGAGCTACGTCAGCGCTCCTTATACGGTGGTATGATAAAAAGGAACAAGAAATAGGTTCCGACGGTGTTTCCTTATTCCTGCGAAAGACCGTTGATAAGAAAAAGTAAAATGCTGTTTCAGTAGATGTCAGGCTGTTAATTATTATATATGTGGATTGACAACTCCTCTCCGAAGTTTGGGACACCCCCAAAGAATTTCTCTTTGCCTTCTTCAAAACAATTACAAGCTGTAGTTCAGACGCGGCAACTTTATCTTGCATCACGTGGTAAGGTCGTCTATGCCACGTGATCGGCTTTTGTCACGTGCTACAGATTAACGTGCCACATAACGACCAGTCAAGCTCTTGAATGTGAGTTATTTCGTAGGACTGATGTCCGCCTAATCAATCAGTGGAACTGTTGTGTGCTCGGGTTAGGCCTTCCTTAAGAGGTTCCTGTTTAGCGTACAGTTGGTTCACCTCGGATATTGTTATTCTGGATTGTACGCTTGTCTGATAGTTTTCCTCTGTTCCAATCATTTACATCAGTACTAGTCTCTTCTTTGATCGTCTAGATCTTTCTTTTGTGCTATTTAAGCGCGTGTATTTTTGTTTAAGTTCTCTGCATTGCCGGAAAAGTCCATTTTATAGTCTTCCATCAACGTTAATCTTCTTTGTAGATATTAATCTGTAGGAAACAGCCCTAATTAGTAGATCGAAGGCGCGTTTTTTTTTTATCCGGAAGGAAACTGAATTTCGTAAAGAAGCATAAGTAATGTGAGTAATTTACGTCTCCTTGCATTAGTGGAAAGTTGCTTTCTAAGAACATTAATGTCACGTCTACTTATTTCAAAACTATCGAGCGAAGACTTTTTTTGCCGAAAATGTAATCTATCTATTTCTACTGAAAACACAAGTTGATTCATGAAATACGCGCGATACGCCAGTGGTCTGCATCCAGATACTCTATTTTACTTGCTGCGCTGGACAAGCAACTGAGGAATTGAAGAAAATAATGGACATCTTTGCGAAGACTAACTTGCCGCCAGTCAAGCCAGAAAATCGGCTTTGTTTAGATAATTAAAAAGTGCCTATTACGGTGCTAAAGAGTAATTTGCCAAAACGGAAAAAAACATTACACTAAGAGGCAGCTTGATCTTTTAGCTTCCAGTTTCATGCCTGCATTAGCAAACAAGTCAAAAAACTTTGAATTTGAATTATTTTCGGAGCTTCTTTTTAGCTACTCTAACGGCGTTTCGGTAATACATACTCTCCTGAAAAAAAATCGATTTTCTTTATATAAAACGATGAGAAGTCAAAGACTACTGCAAGGCTGTCACAGTCGTATATTTATACAATATTGGCTGGCCAGACCAGCCTCGGCTTCAGGTTTAGATGTTACTTATTTATACGTTACTCGTTTCTAAGTTCCTTACTCAAAAAATCGCTCAGTTGTTAAAATTGCAGGTGCTATAAGAGGTGAAAAAACTGTACTCGATAAAGAACGCCAGTTTAATGTAAGCGGGGTTGGTAATTATGATAATTATCATAATTATGACAGCGTTTACTAATTATGACAGCTGAAAAAGGTTTATCATCTAAAGCAGCGTATAGAACGCTCGAGGGACTAAGCAATGTGTGAATATGTTTTAGATGGCCTTGAATTCAGGCCATGTCTGAAAACAGAATATTTTTCTAAGTCTTACTAAGTCAGTTGAAGTTAGGAAAAAAATTAATGCTTCTTTCGTATTTATTTGCTAGATATATCGCCAACATGTTATTCTGAAACTAATTAAGTTAAATGTGACCAAGTTATTGAATGCACTTTTGGTAAATTAAAGTTATGACGCTTAACTAATTAAAAAAACATCTAATATTTACACCTTGCAGTGATGGGCTGATATTTTTAGCCCAATGTTTTTTAAAATATTTCCGTTGATTTATGTCCATCACGAAAACAATTAAAAATAGATTTATTTGTCAGTGCATGATATTACAATACCACTACAAACTTAGGGAGGGTATGATTGCCTTTTTTCATCTAAACGAGTCGCTTTTAAAGGATTTTATAACACAGCGTGCACGCAGAGGGTAAAATAAAACAACGCTGAAAGCCTTTTTAAGTTATTAATAGCGGATAATACGAGGCAGCATTGCAAATGTAAATGCCCGATTTGTAGAGATAGGACAATTTTAGTATAGCCAAACACCAGAGGTAAGCATTATTAATTTTTTTTTCAAGTTTGTTTTTGGCAAGTGAACTTGTCATGATCACATAGAAAGTCACTTACAATATGTTAGCGGTTTAAAAGACCACATCTCTTTAGCTGCCTTATGGCGGAGCCACTGATAAAATTAACCTTCGCGTGCACTAACAAATTGCAATTGTTAAACTGACTATTAAAATAAAGCATTTTAGAAACACATTTGGTGACAATGATTTATGTATTTGACGAAGTGAAAAATATCGTTAAGAACTAAACGCGCCAAAAGTAATGGCCTTACTTTACAAGCCTCTGACGCCATTCAATAAAAAAAATATATCGATAGGAAAACCCACGCAAACTTCAACAGATAGATCGCTTTATGTGTATTCAGCTTTTTGTCTTTGAATTGATGTGAACAAAACTGTAAAAGCCTATCTCTATAACAGTTTCTCGGACGTACTTTGGGGTAAACCATGATTTGAATTACTCTTTTTTATCTTTTCCTTATCCAAAATATATGGGCTTCGCTTTGTTTTGAATCAAAGACTTTTTTGTTGCGGCGACTTAATTTCTCCCACGTGCTAAAAACAGGTGTATACACGCGATTACGATACGTTATCATGCCCATGTGGACAATACGTTCTGTTATCAGACACAGCTGAACAATAAAGGTTGTCACTTCTTGTGTTATATGGTGATCATTAATATCACTCATCGTAGAACGGTAAAGTCAGTTTTATTTCTCTCCTGTTCACCAAAGCCGTGACTGTAGCGACATTTTTCCGAAGAAGCGACGATGTAAGTGGTTCAATTTTTTTTTCTGCTTTTACAAAGTGTATATCGTAGCTTAGGAATATATTTCTGGCGATTCAGTGTTAGAGGTAAACCAGTAGAGAATTGTTTTCTCAGCATGAATATTCGCACTTTTGCAATTTTTTTTCTGGGCATTTAAGAAACACGCTACTCACAGTAAGTTCAGCATGAAGGGAACTGCCTCCGAGTAATCTTTCTCTGTGTTTACGTGATAAGTAAAGGTTTACATTTAATTATTGTAGTTTCCGTAGCATTTTGTCTTAGCTTCGGAAATTAGTGTTTCCATTTATCATATGGTTGTTTTACCGACTCTAATTCTGCAGCTCGTGCGAAATTAGTCATAGCTTATCAGAGTACAATGCATCTCCAAGGAGGTTCGGTTTGTACAAAATTTCAAAAATAGCTTCCTTAACAAAAAAACACTATAGGACAATTCAAAAGAACGAAACCAATTAACTTCGTCCAATCAAATAATAGCACGAGTACACGAGCGCATGCGAGCACGTCATCACGACAAGTCATATTGCTTAGCAACTACTCTTTGAAAACTGCGGTTTACATAGTCTTGGTCCCAGGCGTCCTCAGCGATTTGATTCACTGATCACAAACTGTGCAGTAGCCCCAGGCAACCATTTTTATTTTTTAATTTTTCCCTGATAGGCTACGTTCGATGTATCAATATTCTAACATGGCTCCGAGGCTTTCAGGACAAACTTCTATTTTTGGTGGTGTTTCTTTGTATACAAGTCTTTTTTGGGAATTGAAAGACAAAAGAAACTTTAAAAATTTACAATTTTGACCGAAAGCCTCGGAGCCATGTTAGAATATTGATATATCGAAAGTGGCCTATTCTGCATTTAGAAATTGAATTGAACGCTTTATAAAAACAGTTTATCCCTTCCTTTGACGTTTTTTTAGGAGGTTCGTCTGCCTTACACCAGCATTGTTATCTCTAGTAGTTCTGTTTTGTGATGAAACATCATTTGTAGCCGGTTCTTATGCCAAGCAGTGCGGGAGAAATAATCACCATTTCAACATGTGTTACATGACTCGATCACATATCGACTCACTACTGAATCGAAACTGCGTGAAGAGAAGGAAACGAGCCCAAGCACAATCAGGTAGGTTCATTACTCGATTCACGTTAGTCCCGAAAAATAATTGGTTTTGTATTACTAATTAAAAAACCAAAACTCCCGGTATTCTTTCATCCAATCAGAAGTAAAAGCAAAACCAATCGTGGTTCAGCACCACGCGTTTTCCCGCGCTTTGTCAGCTACACTTATTTACTTTGAGCTTTGATTGGTTCACTGGATTGTCTGTGTACTTTATGATTGGCCAGAGTGAAAACTTTGACGATACTGAATTGAAAACTGCACTGAAATTAACGTAAAAGCGTTTATGATATCCTTGACACTTAGTCGTCCGAAATAATAAGCCCCTTCTTAGAACCGACTTTAATGGATTGTTGAGCTTTATTAGGTCCTGCACTCTTCCTCAGATGGCAAGCCACAGTTTGGTCTTGATCGTATTTTTTGTGTGTGTGTTATTAAACAAAAGTTAGCAACATTTTTCTTATTCGTTATTGTGTTTAAACTAATTTAATAGGGAGTTTACGAAACCACGACGGGGACGCCGAGGACAACGTCGATTAAAAAATGGATTTATATTTTACCTACAAATCTCGCGATGCTCTTAAGTCATTTAGTTTGCTCATCACTGTCAAAACTATTGCAAATCTAAATCCGGAAC
>Ga0126338_10002515_pt1 | contig 12641 bp, 6 predicted proteins | sample OrbCmetagenome_2_FD_92529 | JGI IMG/M metagenome (GOLD analysis project Ga0126338, IMG submission 92529) | Coral microbial communities from Petempiche,Puerto Morelos, Mexico - Orbicella C C metagenome | ecosystem: Host-associated > Invertebrates > Cnidaria > Coral | place: Petempiche,Puerto... | reverse complement strand
TCCAACTCAACCTCCAACTCAACCTCCAACTCCAACTCCAAGTCCAACTCCAAGTCCAACTCCAAGTCCAACTCAACCTCCAACTCCAACTCAAGCTCGAACTCCAACCCGAACTCGAACTCAAAGTCACACTCAAACTTGCAGAAAATTGTGTTTGATTTATTGATGTCCCTTTGAAGCCACCGTAGATAATAGATCAGATGGAGTTTACAACTAGAAAGCAATACAAATAGCACTATTTAAAAGATCATAGCAATTCAAAACAAAGCTCTTAACTCCAATTTTGTCAGTATCAAGTGAGTAGTTATAGAAGCACTTTTACTACTGAATGCCTACTGTTGGCAGATGGGATACTAGTATGATATACCACCTTATCATTATTCTCAGCTCAGTGCTTGATGAATTCAGCTTCTCTTTTTGTTGCGTGATCTCTCTCTCTAGCTGAATAACAGCATCAGTCAACCTAAGCATAGAAAACCTTTCAGAATCCTTAGAATGAAAACAAAAAAACAATGCAAACATTGGTTTTATCCTGATGCCAACTTGATTTCCAGCTGAAAACATTTGTTTGTTTCCTTTTGCTGGTAATTTGAATAAATAATTATGTTCTAGCCCTGTAAATAGTATTATTGGTCAATAAATGTACCTATGTTAAGCATTATTATTATAAGTAATAGTGTTTGCTTTTTCTGTAAACTTTAATGGGAATGTCTACGAAAAAAATTTGTCTAAAATAGTAAAAACAAAAACAAAAAAGGGAATAAAAAGAGAATACAGTTGAACCTCTCTTAAACAACAGGAGAAGGGAACAACTGTACAAATTAAACTCCATAACTTAACAATGCGATTGAAATAAGAAGCCTGAAATGTACTAGTTTTACAAGAATGATACTAGTTTTAAGAAGAAATAGCTTTAACAAGCAAATACATGTATTGCAGTGTAGCTTTAAAGAGACAATCCTAGCTTTAACAAGAACACTTCTACAATCAAAATAATTTAATAATCATTTTGCTGTTAAGACTATAACATAAGGTATAATTAACAATAGCCCATGGGGTGAAGCCGAATGGGCTATTGACCCGTGGCCACAACGAGGGCAAAGGGTCTAATTGTTTTAGTATCACCCAACTAGTCGGACAGAAAAGGCAATAATAAAGTTAGCAAATGCAAGTTGAAGAAATATTTATTTGGGAATAAAACGAAATAAAGCGTCACGCTCAATTGCACCAATTTGATACTCAAGGACTATTACTAATAGTCCTCTAGTAGCGTAGCCAGTCAAAATGCAGGATTTGCGTTAGTCTACTAGTTGGGTGATACTAATTAGGTTTAGTACATTTGTACATAAGTGTTAAAACAATGGCAGTTTTAAGATATCAGTATATTAGCTTCGTACAGTAAAAAAGGTCTTACTCTTGATTATCGCTTGCTTGTTTCCTTAGCAAGTTGACTTCATACAACTCTCGCTCTAGTCGTCGCATGTCAGTTTGACGAGACCTAGCAAATGAACGATGAAAGAGATAAACATTGAAATACAAATATATATATAATTAGTTACTAAACTGATTGAATGAAGAAATGAGCCCCTATCCCAAACTAGGTCTTTAATAGGACATGTACTTTCCAGTCATGAGAAAAAGATCTAAGTTCATAGAGGAACACATGGAATAAGCTAGCACCAAGATGGACTAGTTATACATGTATGCATACTAAATTTTCTTTACCTAACAGTATTCTGTAGTCTAAGAATTTGTGCTCTCTGATCTTCAGACGTGGAAAGACGCAATTGGAACCTCATTCTCTGAAGTCTGTCAAATGCTTCCTGTTGACAAAAAGGAACTTTTTAAATCTGACATGACATTAAGCTGCACATCGAATAAACATACATAATGACTGACCTTTTTTTTAGGTTCTGTGTACAATACAACATTGTGAGCAATGTCAATAAGCATAGCGTACTGCGCCTGAGAGAAATGAAAACATTAAATAATAACATGGATGAATTGCTAACAAGAAAGCCATTGCAAAGCAGAACCTTTACTTACTAACGTACATCACCCAAATAATATTAAAAGTTAGACATTCCTCCATGAAAGGAGCACAAATGCAAAAACAGTCAAAGCTCATGTAAGCAACCACCAACACCACCACCACCACCATCATCATCATCAGAATAATAATAATAATAATCATCATCATCCTCAGCTTCATTTAAAAATAAAATTGTTACAATTGGCCTGGTCCGCAGATAGCAAGGGACAGTTTAGGCGGGTCAGTCTATTATAATCTAATTACAAATATTTGGATCTTATTTATAAATACATTACAATATAAAATAGAAAAAAATACAAATACAATAGAAAAAATTAAAAAAAAAGAAATAAAATAGAAAGGTAGGAAATAATGAGAGAAGACTTAACGCTTAATTGATTGTACGTAGAATAACTGTGTAGTCTTGTGTGCCTCAATAAATGAATCTTCTTCGAGAACACTTAGCAGTATACTACAGTACAGCCCAAAAATACTGCATGCGCAAGAACTTCTTTTTGCGTCTGCAAGCCGGAAACTTCTTGCGGCTTCTTGCGGCTTCTTGCGGGTTGCTTGAACTTAGATCCTGCGAGATGCAAGAACTTCTTTGCAGTTAGAAGTTAAAACTGCAGAACTTTTTTGCGGTTGGATTTTCAAAACGCAAGAACTTCTTTGCGGTAGGATTTTCAAACCACAAGAACTTGTTTGGGCTAACATCTTAGTACGCGAAGATCCGTATCAAGACGGTACTCACCAAGGCGCCAGGAACAGTCGAATTTATATTTCTCCAGCGCCGGCACTTATCGTAAGAAGTATTAAAGCGACAAAACTCTTGACAATTTAAACCCTTAAGCTCAGCTCAAGCAACGAACTTTTCATGAGTCGAACTCAATTTGAATTTGGACCGACCCAGATTTTGAAATGTATGCCTGTTAATTCAGATGATACTGGCAGCTATACCATACCGTTCGAACCACCTAAGAAATGTTTCAAATGGATTGTTGACCTTACTACGTATATGGCTACCGTAACACAAGAGGTCTTGGGAAGTTTCTTAATGATATATTATAAAGTTCTAAAGTGTAAGCCATAAAAAGGCTAAGCCTTGTTGAAGTCACTCTTGGAGAGAGTTTTCTTCCACGAATAAATCATTCGGTAGATTTCATCACTGACAGTGGGAAGATTCTGGTCATGTGCTAAGCAACCTGTGAATTGAGAGTGTCTCAAAATAACTTTACAGATTGAGACAGATAAGGCCTTTGGCTTTTTGTTGGTTTATAATTATTTTCATCAGTTTAGTTACAGTACATTTTTTTCAGTTGGTTCTGAACTAGACACTGGGTTCACTTTGTTTTGTTTTTAGGTGACATGGAGGAAATTTTACTGTTTACAATTATTATTACGATGTGTCCTGGAGTCCCAGACCTGCAGTGTGGTAGCAGCGTGAAATGAACTTATTTGAAATGGCTTTTTCTGTCCAGAATAGCCCCTGTGGCAAAGGTTAAAGAACAACATATTTACTGGGAAGTAGCTTCCAAGTGTAACTCAAATTTTAAAACAAGCAAGTTTCTCAGTCGGCAAAAACAAGCACAGGACTATGCATGCATGACAAAAGTGACTTTTTGATGCATCAGTAGTGTCTGAAACTTTATGCAAATTCAAGGCATCACAACAACCTACTTATTCAAGCTCAGTGAATGCTGTCTTAAAATATTTCATTCAATGGTATTCTCTACAAGATAAGAGGAATGCACAAGGCAAACTCAAGAGATTCCGGTTTATGTACTTATCACAACATACTGGTAATGTTTTACCGCATTGCAAACAGGGTAAAATTTATGAAGTTCGCTTCCGTAGTCGACTTTAGTTTCCTTGATTACTGTACCGTTTGTTTATAGAAACACAAAATATATTTTCTGCAAGAGCTTTTCGCCTGTAATAATAACTCTGCGAAAAGTTCTTAAAGAAATTTACATCGTAGTGCTTGATTTGTTTACACGTGCAGTCTTCAGTGTTTGCAGTTCAGCACAACATTTGAATGAAAATTGTCTTCGCTCACAGATTACGCAAGAAGAAGAAACCACTTCTCAATGACAATGAATTTGCATTCAGAAGCAAAACCGGTGGAACCCAAGCTAATGACACTGTAGTTCGATTTTTCTACGTGGATTGTTTCTTCATGAGCTTCATTAGTTGGAGATGTATCCTGATTGCCATGTAATCTGCTGGCAGACTGTTCTAGTGATCAAAGGGCTTTTTTCCTCTTGGTGTCATCAACACGTGAGTACGTAATAAGCAAGTGTGTTCAATATTATTTTCACAGTATAAGCAAACATAAATCCAGAGTTGGTCTCAGCTGTTCAAAAAATATCTCTTCCCACTGCAGTGACTTATCTTATGGATAACATTGCCAGCAAGCACTGAGCATTTCGACCACCAACATGGCACTTATAAACAAACAGACAGTTTGACCTGCATCAACTTCTTGCACCTTCTGGCTTTCAGTATGATTCATAAGTTCTTACAGCTTCTTGTGGTTAGATTTTCAACTTCTTGCGGCTTCTTGCGGTTAGACTTTCAACTTCTTGCGTTTTGAATGTTCTTGCGGGTAAACCGCAAAAACTTGACACTTTTACTTCTTGCGGCGCAAGAACTTCTTGCGCCACTTCTTGTGCGTGCATTATTTTTGGGCTGTACTGTATTTTTGAATTCTGAGCTAGAATGATTTATTAATAGTCCTCTCAGAGAGCATGGTATCTCAATCCATGGTTTAGTAACAATTCTTGATGAAAAGGCTTTTTAAGCCAGCTCATGACACTCATTAATAGATAATATGGCCAGTAAAACAAGTCATTTGCTGAGGTAGGCCTAGTTCAGATGCCAGACTTTTCATGAGCTGAACCCAATACCTAGAATTAAGCTTATGAAAAGTTCAGCATCTCAATCAGTTAAGAACGGTTATTTGAAATTGAAATGGCTCAGCTGTTCTTCTTGCCTACCTCAGCTGGGAATTTCGACTTTGGAGTGGCTTGATTTAGACATTGCAGTTTTCATGTGCCAAACCTAATGCATGAATTTTTATAACTTATTTTACAAGCAGTTTAAATTTTGCCTGAAAACTGCTGATGTTTTGATGTGTTTTGGTTCAAATTAAATTAAGTTCAGCAAATCAAGTTTAACGTCTGAATCAAAAGGCATACTTTTGATAATTTGGGTCGGTCCAAATTTGAATTATATATATGTTTGGCTCATGAAAGGTTCAGTGTCTGAACTGGGCCTAAATTGAGTGATTTCCAGCAATAAAGTAAAAAAGTCATTTGCTGTGCAAATAGAGTGATTTCCAGCATAATCTCAATCAACGTTTGAATGTGTGGCCCGCTGTGTCAATCAATTGAGCCTACCATGGTTGTCAATCAAAGCAGGTAACTATGAGTTTTTCATGACTAATTCATCAATTGCAGGTTGGCAAAGTGGCAAAACTGCCGGAGGTCATGGGATCGAACCCTGGTGTACCAATGTTTTTTCTCCTGAGCTACTAATGGATGGTTGCGATTATATAGGCATTTGAAAACAAAAATGATCAAGCATGAAAGATTATGTAATTATATAAGGAAATGGACAGAAATTGTTCACAGAAAAAACACTTTTGAGCATGAAACCATCAAACATGATTTTTGGCAATGCTCTTGAGGGATCAAATAGTGTTTAATTTGGGAGCACTTGCTCAACTCCAAACCTGAAAGATTGGTCTATTGCTCTAGCAAGCATTTCAAAAAGTTAACAGATGAACTACTGTGGACACAAGCAGTCCAAGCTCAAGCTATGAGCAATCATCATGTTGCATCATGAGATCATCTTGCATGATAGCAGTCATGGCAAAACTACAGGAATGTATGTTAATCGGTGCTGAAGGAGTGCTAACGTAATGCATCAATTCACATAAAGTTTTATAATAGAAAAAGTTTATAGGCAGAAACTTAGTGTTAATAAACACTGGATTATTGGTATGTTCATTTTTTTTGCAAAGTACATGAAACATGGTGCGTGTTGTTGCAGTATTAAGGTAAGACTTATTAGAAACTCAGAAAAAAGGCCACTGGATCAAGGTGGGCATTGCCCATCTGGTGCTGTGGTCATGCTGGGAGAGGAAGATCAGGGAATGAGGCCACCACCTTCTGTAGGGAGGTGGAACTTTGATGTTTTAGAGCACTTTCAGGCAGTATTGGACGGACAAAAAACACAGAAATTATCTCATTGACAAATGAATTTATCAAAATAAAATATTGCCACATTGCTAAATATTGATCAGTTAATTAAATCTATTGAACTTGAAATTAATAAATTCTTGCATAGGCTCCTCTAATGAATTTATTTTATTTATGGAGTCAAAGATAAAAGGTTTAGGTCTTCAGTTTATGTTTTTGTAATACCAACATAGAACACATTTTGTTGAAATTATATTAATTAAAAGAAAAAAATTGATGCCTGCATTAATTAATGCAGGCTCTTTGCAAAGTAATGGCAAAGTAAAATAGCATACCAGCAGTACTAAACATTATTTTCTTGAGAAGGTAGCATTGTAAGGAGGGGTTGCAACAAAACTGTCAGTACAACAAGCAACTGTGTGATATTCACTCAAAAATACAGACATTTTGTCACAAACATAGAGTAAACCAAGCTAGAAGCATGAAGGGCTGGACAACCTGGACTACTTAAAACATCACAGACTGCCATGAAACCATCCAGACCAGAGAACACCATCATTGGGTAGTTTTATATAATGGTACATGTGATCAAGTAGAGCTCACATTTTCTTCAAGGTATGACCAAAGTCAAATCTTTGAGTGGTTGCTAATGAAAGCTTAAAAACTAAGGGAAAGACCAGCGGGTAATTTTCAAAAATGGTCACAGTCACAAACAAATATACTATATTATTATATTACTATATTATATACTATTAATATTAGGTTGCAAGTGCGAGTTTCTTGATCATCTGTGATGCTGTAATTTTTGTATTATTGTAATTTATTGGCTTTCTTTATTATCTCACATATATTAAAGTGTTATTAAAGTGTTATTACGGTTTACAGTATTTTATATCTTTTAATGTACAATCGTGTATTGAGTTTACCCTATACGCTCTACAGTATTGTGCAAAAGTAATGCAAACGAATTTCGACAAAATTCCTGGCTTTTCTTGGCTTTTCAAAGAAATTTCGCTTGAAATGATATTTCAAGGAGATTTCCCCCCATTTTCCTGACGCCTATTGTTCCAGTCCGCGCGAATGATAATTTGCGGTACATGATAATTCGTCACATATTTTCAGTGATAATTCGCTCCTTCAGAAAATTCTCACGATTTTGTGAACGATAATTCGTTGTTCCCAAAAATGCGCGGCAAGTCTTCTTACGATCTTCCATTCATCAATAGGCTAAAAGCTATGAGTGAAATACATGAATGACCTCTCTGAAGATCTCCACGAACTGTTAGCTATGAAACTCACCTGGGTTATTTCATTAGCAACACTCAATTGCTGACTTAATCCAAAACCCCCAAACACCACAGTTCTGATAAATGCAAGACTTGAAATGAATCACTGAATACACTTGCCAAAATGCCATTTTTACAGTGTGTAGAACCACATGATTTTTTGCGCCAACCCCAGTCTCTGTATGGCCTTGCACTGTTTGCTGCCATAATGACCATTCCTGACTAGGAATCATCTGCTATGAATGAAAGACTAATGAAGAATTTAAGCTAGGAATTAGTGGTCCCATGGCAGATATACCACGCTCAAGAAGACCAGTAAAGCTGTCTACAGATGCAAAAGCAATTATAGATCAGCAGATGTGCAAAAACGGCGAGATAAAAAGCTGCTAGAGCTAGAAGAACAGTGGAAGAAGTTGGCAAACCATGGAATTACCGTGAGTTCATCTGCCATGCGAAGGTCTTGCCACCAGCAAGGCACTCGTAATAAATTTTTGCAATGAATCGTGGTTGCACTACTGTGAAGGAGGTCTTCCAGAATTGGTTTTTGCTGTAAGTTTTAGAGTCCCAAAGAATACTACATAGGCAATGAAAATGGAGCAAAGTACACCCAGTATTTTTGTAACAAATAACCACGAAGGGGCTGGGATTGAATAAACAGCAGCTAAAGGGTTTTGCGAACATTGACAATATTCTAGTTTTTTATTAAAGTAAAGAACCTCACAAGTTGTTTGTGGCTGTTTGCTTTAGCAGCTTAATACCCAGAACTGGAGATGTTTTTGTTTTGTTTGTGGAAAAAACTGAGCTTGCTGTCTTCATAATACGGCAAGTACATTCTAATTCTCTGCATATGAAACTGAACTCAAGAGAACGAAGCTGCTTAAAAACCTTTTGCAAATTTTGGGCACGTGACTGTATGTTATACAGTGATCGATGACTGCATATCGTGTTCTCCAACATGAATTTACAAACAAATACATGAATCCAAATTTATCTTGTGTAAGTTACATGACAGTTTTTTCGTCAGTACATCGTTCAGTTGCAAAAAGTTGCAAAAATTGCATGAACGCTGGCGAACTGCAGTTAAGCGCCTTGCAAAATTTCATGTATAGGATGGTGAATTATCATTAGTACACGCGATTTTTTGTTAACTTATCAAAAAATTCAAAGAAATATCCTGTCCTTTGTTGTAGAGAATTATCGCTCGACAGGCTGCGAAATTTCAATTGAACTTTCGAGCAAACTTTCATCGAAAAATCAAGGGAATAAAGAACGAAATTCATGCATTTCGCTTGCATTACTTTTGCACAATACTGTATGCTCTACGCTATATGTTCTACCATCTACATTCTTCTCTCTATGTTCTACCAGCTACTCTCTTCAATCTATACTCTATGATCTACCATCTACCCTCTAAGCCCATTGACACTCTACTCTCTACGTTCCACCAGCTACTCTCTTCGATCTATGCTATACAATCTTACCATTCACCATCTACCCTCTAAGGCCATCAAAGCTCTACAGTCTATGTGCTACCAACTTCTCTTATCAATCTACGCTCTATGCTCTGCGATCTACCATCTACCTTCTTAGCCCATCTGCTTGGAAGGTTATTGGAATTTTAAAATTTTTTTAAAAATTTTTTAATGAAGTCTAGTGAGCAGCACAAAGGAAGACTTCTTGTAGTTGTAAGCTTTTTCATTTATTTCCGACGCATTTTGTCTCTGTCTGAGACTTCTTCAGGGAATGATTACAACTAACATTGAACAGTACATACAGCACATAAGTATACCCAAGTTCAACTTCCCATGGAAGTGAATAACTGCTGAAACATGCTGTAAACAGATGTTAGAAGAAATGCCTTAATACCTATGTTATTGCGTGTTGTTATATTTTTGGGGGGCCATACGATTAGCACTAATCATATGGCCCCCCCAAACATACTATTTACATAGATGTGCTAAAGTAGTAGTAGATTTATAACTGACAATACAGTCTAAGTCTGGTAAACGTCTCTGGATAACCAGCTTGATGTTAGTGGTTCTGAGTTAAACCACTTGAAGGGGTGAGTGCAAAACCATGCTAAGTGACGATTTGGGTGAAAAAAAAATTTTTGTGAAAGGGCTTGAATTTTTGCATGTGGTCCTCAATGCAACAGAAAAACATGGTCCTGTATTTTTGCCGCTGGTTTTTGCTTCATTTTATAAAGATGCCGCTAGGAAAACCAAGTGTTTTTTGCATATGCGATATCTCGTAAACGAAGTATAGCTTAGCGGAAAAACTACGGGACATTGCTAAACATACCTAAACAAAACTGCATGCAAAGCCTTTGTTATAAGGTCGAAGTCTTGCCTCAGTTTATTATAGCAAAGGATCGGCCCGCCGCGACCGCAAGGACTTTGATTTCACTTAGAAAGCAGCAAAATCTCAATTTCATGCAACGCATAAGCTCAAAAATGTTGATTTTAGGTCAAAAAAGGTTTAAATGTTGATTTCATGTTAATGTGTGATGGCAAGGATGTTGATTTCTCTTAGAAACCAGCAAAATGTCAATTTCATGCAGTGCATAAGCTCAATGATGTTGATTTCAGGTCTAAATAGGTTAAAATGTTGATTTGATGTTAACACGTGACAGCAAGGATGTTGGTTTCACTTAGAAACCAGTAAAATGTCAATTTCATGCAGCGCATAAGCTCAATGATGTTGATTTCAGGTCTAAATAGGTTAAAATGTTGATTTTGCGTTAACGCTTGACAGTAAGGATGTTAATTTCACTTAGAAAACAGCAAAATGGTAATTTCATGCGACGTATAAGCTCAATGATGTTGATTTCAGGTCTAAATAGATTAAAATGTTGATTTGATGTTAACGCGTGATGGCAAGGATGTTAGTTTCACTTAGAAAACAGCAAAATGGCAGGGGCCCATGATGGGCTCCTGAAAATGGTAATTTCACAAAATGTATAAGCTCAAAAATGTTGATTTCAGGTCAAAAAAGGTGTAAATAAAAATAACATAAAACAAGTAAACATTTCAATAAGCACTTTTCCAAATATGGCAATGTCTTAAATGGCTAAAAATCACGAGATAAATACATAGTTTTCGACAAACGTGATCGTAGCTTTATGTCACGCACCGCCATAACTTCGAAGTTCAAAATTCGCTGGTACCTCTTATGCCTGATGAGGATAACAACTTTGGTGGTTGTTTAGTTTTGGATTTAAGAATTTGATGACTTCACGTGAAAACACTCTATAAATAGGGCTGACAGATTAACAGATTAACCCTTCTGCACAACGTATGGGTCTCCATACACCTGCATATCCGCTGATCCCAGAAACTCAAAACACTGCAAATCATGCCGATTTGAAATAAAATCAACGCAACCTGGATCACAGATCTATCGCTACTTGTTGGACATAATATTATGTTTAAACAATCTAGTTTATACCAGTTCAAGAAACGTCCGCAGAATGTGATCGCAATGCATGCCGGGAAGGGTCTTTACACCTCGTGCGCGGGAAAACATGGTGGTCGATACAAGACAACTTTAAACACTCTAAAACCAGTTCTCGCTGTCTACACTTTGATGTTAGCAACGCTTGGCAAATGGGCCACACCTCACCAGAGAGTATTTCTTTTGAGCAAGAACTGCTCTTGGACTTTGCTGCCTGGCTTGATCTGACTTTGAACGCCGATAACACGATTACGGTACATCAGCTGCCTTTGAAGTTTCAGAACACATATTGATTCTTTAAAACGTGCTGATGACTTATGGGTTTATCAAGGCCTTATGATGGCTCTCAACCACCAGGCAGGCATACAAGGTACTTTAAAACAATGCTTAAGATATTAGTTGACATAGCTCTAATGCGGCACATCTTGTTTTTGTTCGATGTATTTCGTTTGATGCTTGATCGATTAACCAATGTAAACAATCTGTTCCCAGATTTCCACTCTATATAGACCCTTTTCATAAATGGCTGACAATTATAAATTCTTTTGTAAGTATTAAAATTAGCCTGACTAACCTCGTTTTTGAGTAGATAATTCAAAAGAATTTTTACTCCCAAATGAGTTTTGTGAGGCTAATTTAAATGCACACAAAAGAATTTAAATTGGCAGTCATTTTTGAAAAGGGTCTATAAGCTCACCTCTAATAAAGGCCCTCTTGTTGCTCGCGGGATGAAACGACACAAAGGGAATGTACAGATATTTATTTAGTCACTTTTGATAGGTAGAAAACTGCAGAGTGCTAAAATTAGCATCATTGTGAAGAAATAAATTGGGAAACAAAATACTAGTTTCACCAATAAAATAGTACGGAAGTTTGATACAATCATTCTTGCTATAGTGACAACTAAGAAATAGAGGACATTACATGCCCATGTGTGGATACGAATTTTATCTTCGAGTGTTCAACTTGATATCTCACGAGTGAGTGCAGCGAACGAGTCAGACATTGAGTTGAACACGAGAAGATAAAATTTGTATCCACAAGTGGGCATGCAATATTCTGTTTATTATATAAACATACTAATGACGACGTTTTTGACGATTTTCCGGAGATTTCTGACCACTTTCCAAAGATTTCTGAAGATTTTCCAAAATTGTTCCGAAGGCCAGACAAACGCTTCCGAACATTTTCCGAAGATTACCGAATATTGCCGAAGGTTGCCGAAGATGTTCAAAGAAGATCCAAAGCTGTTTCGATCATACATCAACAAATTTAAGTGTAGGTAAAGGGACAAAAGAAAAATGTTATCAAAAAGGAATGATATCTTCACAGTGTGAAAGATAAAAATAGTATCTTCACTGCACGCGATGAACATATGATTTTTTAGTCAAAGGAAAAATCCTGGTATTTCACTGGTGTTTATATAATGTACTCTAATAGGATTTCTTTGGGACCCTTCCAAACAAAAGATGTATTTTTTTAATGTTTTAATGTTTTAATATCTTAAAACACAATTTTATCTCGTTTACATATAGATATAAATTGTTAGATATCCTTTAATCTTTTTACAATTGTAAATTTAGTTAGCATCGAGCAGGCGAAGAGCCACCCTGTGGATATACTGCCCGAAATGCCATTATTATTATTATTATTATTATTATTATTATT
>Ga0126338_10002514_pt1 | contig 12645 bp, 6 predicted proteins | sample OrbCmetagenome_2_FD_92529 | JGI IMG/M metagenome (GOLD analysis project Ga0126338, IMG submission 92529) | Coral microbial communities from Petempiche,Puerto Morelos, Mexico - Orbicella C C metagenome | ecosystem: Host-associated > Invertebrates > Cnidaria > Coral | place: Petempiche,Puerto... | reverse complement strand
GAAGAGGAGGTAAGTGAAAAAAACAATAAAAAAGAAAAAAAGATTGAGAGGTTGGTGGGAGGGGGGGGGGGGGGGGGGGGGGGTCTCCCGTAAAAGAAAGGACGGGGTTGCTCGTCGTGACTCTTAGGAGTTAAAAAAGCGGTTTTGATACCTTTTAGGGTTTTCAGCCTCAAAAGGTCCACTGCGGAAACTTTCGCGGTACCTTTTAGGGCTTTAAACGGAGAAAATATGACAGGAGATATCTGGAATTCAACTGGTTTAAGACGATGCTTTCATAAACTTTACGAGTACATGTAGCAGGTATTCGATGCAATCACATATATCGCCATTAAAAGTTATGAAAGTGTCAGCTACTTTGTTGTTTTAAAATTGGTACCTCTCAGGGGTGAAAAAATTTCCGAGCCACACCCATAAAAACAGGATCTTGATACCTGTTACGGGTAACCGTTCTTTTAAAAATTTCTGACAAGCACCTCCCTCCTCTTTTATATTGGAGTACCCCGGGGAGGGGCGGGGGTGCATGGCTCTTGGGCGTTGATGCACACATCATACAATGTACAAGAAACTGCAATGTAAGTCGCTTATCAAATTCTTTCCTTTGTGTTTAGAAGTGTGATGAAACACTTTCTCTCGAGTATGATATATTACTTAAAATACCGTGCCCTATGGATTCAACTTTACTAAAAGGGGTGTGATCCCGCTTATTCTAAGGAAAACGACAAACGAAAAATAGCCGCGATGTGCAGTTAAGTTACTTTTTTTACTCTTGTGCAGAAAATGTGCATCAAAAAGCTGCCAGATTGTGTGTCAGAGGTCTGTGATCAAAGAAAGAAAGAGAAGCCTAGAAAGTGCATGAAGTACTTCAATAAATGCGCCCAAGGAGAAGGATCTGGACTGGAGCTGTAACGTCACAGCTGATTCAAATCCACGCATTGTTGCTCAGTTGTTGAGGCTTCAAAGCTTTGATTAAATAGTACTAAATAAATGTGTTAAAAGTCCTGGAATTCAATTTATTTTTATTTATTTCAATTAGTGCAGGATTTTTACTTAAAAATTATCACGTGCAAGTATTTCCTGGATTTCTCATCAACCTACATCTTTGCACGCAGAAGTTAAAATGAAATCTTATTCCATAACATCCCCGCCAGTCAAGTTTTAATCCACAAGCAAAACACAAACATAATGTACACTCGGGGATATTGGAACATGGCTATATATATCCCTAGCAATAACTCAGCCAGTTCTGTTCAGCGTCGTTTCGTAATCTTTATGAGAGGTCGACCTCCTTTAGGAAAATACTATGCTAAGACGGTTTAACTGACTGACTAACCGACTGACGGACTGACTGACTGACTGACTATAAAGTAATGTTACTTATCCTAGACCTTGCATTTTTATTACCTAATAGCTTCATAAATCTTGCCCTCACGTTCAACTGACAAGCAAATTTATATCTTCAGTCGCACAATGCGGCTACGAAGTTGTGAAGAGCGATGAAAGGTGGTTGCGTTCGGCGGACTACAATATATTGACTACAATGTACTCTATTTGCCTTGTCCAATGTGTCAATTTATCTTGATCAATGTTTTAACCACTTAGCTTACTATCGCTAAAAATGCTCATCTAGGACGTGCTTTTGTTACAGAAGTTCTTAGCAGCCTGATTCTGGCAACTGGCCTGTCGTAGATTGTATTTTCTTAATTGACTGTAAGAAAGAATCACACCAGATAAATAGTGACGAGATGGTGACCGTCTTTTCAGTACCATCTGAAATGTAAATGAACCAGATTCAAACATGACTGCTCATTATCATAACCAAATCCGATTTTGCACGATTTCTTCCTTGCTCTTTACAAGGATAATCCCATGCTTTACGAAAGTCGTGTTTGCCGAACACATAGAAGCAAGGGTTTAGAAACGACGAGGCAAATCGAAGATATCCGAACATGTACTCGGCCCACATCGGAAGAAAAAATGCATCGTACGCTTGCTGGTATCTTAGCAAGAAGAAAGGTAACCAGCACATCACGTGAGTAAGAAACATGACTAGGAAAATAGACGCTGCTTTTCCCTCTCGCTTTCTCCATTGTCGCTGCTCCTTCACATCAGCTGGAACGTTGAGAAATTCCCGTCGACTCTGTCGTCGCACTTCGCGTAGAATCATCAGATAAGTGAAAGCCATGAACGCAACAGGTATCCCAAGATACACTACAAAACAAGCGATGCTGAAAGCAACTTCGTTCTGTCGTTGATCCTCGGGGACGCTTTCCTGTGGATCGTAATTTGCCGGTCTCAGCCACCATAACTGCATCAGGGAAACGAGGAGCGAGCTGACCCACACGAACCCGAGGGCGATGTAACTTCGGTGTTTCGTCACAATCTGTGGATAGCGAAGAGAAAACATAATGGCTATAAAGCGATCAGCAGTGACGGCTGAAATATGCGATACGGCCAAGAATGAGGTGAACATCCAAATGTAAATTGTAGTGAAGCACATTCCATGCTCTTGGAAGATGTTACACGTAATGCTGAGCGGTAAACTAATAAGACCAGTGAGAAAATCACTCGCTGCTAATCCGACCAGAAAGAAATTAGTTGGAGTCCTCAACGATCGTTTTTTGGCCACAAGGACGAAGACCCACGAGTTAAGAAGCACAATGATGAGTGCCATGAGAATTCCAATTATATCGTGTTTAGGACTGAAGTAAGGTGTGTACTGATCTTCGTCGCCGAAGTCATCGTCCGCCTGATGGCTTTGGTTGAATTCAGTCTTGTTCTCATTGAATGAACAGCTTGTGTTATCGGTACGCATTTTGTCTTGAGAGAGTTTCACAGCATACGATGGTTTCACTTGTACAGCTTGGCTGACTACAACTTGCTGTTCATCAGCGATCAGGAACTGCGAGAGAATAACAAACAACAAAAGCAGATGGTTTACTTTGCATGGCGGGTAAATACATTAAAACTCCATAAAATTAACGCGGAGTTCACACATTTGTCTTGATTTAATTAATGGAACGTAAGTGCAATGTGTTAATCAGCAGCTTTAGTGGTTGTTGTCACATTAACACCATTGACTACAGTTTACTGCTGTTAGTATTCAGTTAAAGGACGTTACTTCACACTCGACTCTGCGGTCGCACTAATTATTTGTATCTTAGCGAGAAGAAAGGTAATCAGCACATCACATCAAAGTAGTTCACGACAGTGTTAATTTTTAGTGATCTTTAAACTAAGTGCAAACATGGCTGACCGTAAGAGGCTTTGTCTGGTTGCCGACCTGGTTTCATGTTTTCGTGCAGGAAACTGTCGTCAACAACTGAGAAATATCGTCAAACTTTTACAGACCGTTTTCACATGACGTCGTGGCAGCTATATTGGTGTCCCAAAACAATAAAACGGTTGACATGCTGGGGTCCCAAACCAATCCCGTGGGAGTTGAACTCTCTTTTTATGTAAACCCTCTCTTTTGTCCAATTAATATGTTAGGCTGTTGGCTACGTGACTGAAATCCTTTTATTGGGCCGTGTTAAAAGGGTACGCAATGTTTTCGCATTAGTTAATTTTTCTGTTTGTTTTGTGCTGTTTTATTGTCATTAGTGTTATTAGTTTCTTCACCCAGTAATTTTTTGTACTTGACATAATTATGTTCATCTCGCAGGTGTTAGACTGCAAACAGATTGTCGATGGTAAACTTAGGTTTAACTCATGCAGCCAGCTTTGGTATAACTATTGTTACTTTGTATTGTCTTTAGGAGGATTAGAAAAAGATGAAACATCTTAAGTGTATAGGCTCCTGTTAACTGTGACTGAACCGTCTTTACCCTCGCTTAGTATGCGTCCTACGAGCTACTGAATCGTTATTAAGGCTTAATAAGGCGCGGCTTGCATCAGAACCAGGCCATTTTCTCATTGTTATGGGTGATCAAATTGTGACGAGTGAAATTATGAAATATTTTCACGCATTTTTGTCAAAATTCTAATAATTCTTTAAGTCTTTAGGCCAGGGGAATTATGATAATTTTGACAAGACCGCGTGAAATTCACCTTGGGAGCAGAGAAAAGTGGCCGTTAGTGGAGGTTCGGCTGTATAAATTAACGATGAAATTTCGCGCCAGAATTAAGAGGGAATTTGTCGCCCGTGATATTACGTAAAAAAATTCATGCTTGGACAATATTTCTGTTACAATAGGAGCAACTGAGCTCAAGAGAAAAAAACATATTATTGATCCTGTTATTGTAAAATTATTCTAAAATAAATCTGCCGTTTGTTATATTGAAGTCATGGAAGTCATTAAACTCGCCACTTGACCATCATTCCCACCTTTTACTTAACGAATTTACTGGATAAAGAACCGCCCCAGATTAAGCGCCGCTTTCGATTAAGCGCAGCCCATATGAAGCTAGGCAAAAATCGCCGCCTCTGAATAACGCATATAGTAGAAGCATAGTACATGTAGGGTACAACTCGACCAAGTTAGGCACGGAGATTTAGTCTCCTGGATTACGATCTTTTTCATTTCGCAGTGGCTGTATTTTGTTGCTAACATTTGCTTGCTGTCATTATAAATATTATGATTTTTTAAGAGCTCCGCCGCACTTTTCCCAGTTCGAAAACGGTCGTTGTCATTTTCGCGACACTTGGAAATTTTTCAACTGAAAATGAAGTTTTTTCTATTAAATTAAAGAAACAAGAAAAGTTTTATTTCGAACCCAGAGCTCCTCGTATGCTAGCATCTCTCTCTTAGTACTACACCACCAAATAAACCTAATAATAAGCTTTAACGTGTAGCAGGGAGATCCGATAAAACAATTTTTACTACAAAAATATTGCGTCTTGCAAATTGCGCATGCTCTTCGCACAATCAAAGTTATTATCACATGGCTTGTTTAATTCTTGTGGCCGATATAACGCGCGCTCTGATTGGCTAATTCTAGGGCATTATTCTCCCGTAATGCCAACGGGCCGATTACAAGCTTGCAAAAAGCAAAGCAAAAAGCCATGTAATTAACAACTTATTTACCTCAAACACTCGGTCTTTAAGGGAAATCTCAAGCCTCGGCCTTGCCGTATTGACCTCGCTGTCGCCAGGTCAATAGGGCAAGGTCTCGGTCTGCGATTTTCCCGTAAAGACCTCGCTCTCGGTTAATAAGTAGTCTTGAATACCACTTCAGCTTGGAATATGAGCTGCTGAGAGATAACAAGAAAATATTGGATTTATTGAAGGCCGTTTTTTTTCAATTAGCAGTTCATGATTTTAAATAGCATTTATTTATTTTTTTCCAAGAGGGCATGGTAACGAATCCTGCAATCTGATTGGTTCTTAGCACGATCCATATTTTCCTATCTCTGACCACGGTCACTGAAACGCTTTCACAGCGAGTGAAATCGTCGTGTTGATCAATTTTCGTGATTGAACAACAGGTATTCCAAGCTGCTTGAGACCGGTGAACATTATTATATAGCATTGCGTAATAGCGTAAATGTACGAGTTTGTATGAGAATGTAACGATCGTATGTAACAGTTCAAAATATGGAAAAGAAATTGAATAAAAACGACTTACTTCGACTCTTCTCTGTATACACATATACAGATACTTGTGTATAATTATGCATTATATAGAGAGGAGAACGATGAAACTGAAAGTCGCTGAAATCACTTTGAAACGGTCCCAAAACGGCACGGAGACAAAAGTACCACACAGAAGAGTCGAAGTAAGTCGTTTTTATTCAATTACTTCTCCACATTTCGGATTGTTACATACGATCGTTACATTCCCATACGAACTTCCATATTTACGCTATTACGCAGTGTCACATAATAATGTTCACGGCTCCTAAGGAGCTTGGGATACCTGTGAGTGATTTAACAGTATGTATTTTATTTGACCATCATTCAGTCAAATGTTAAGGGCGGGAGACAGATATTTCTAGTTGAAAGCCAATATTTGCAAATGAACATTTGTGCATGCATGAAAGCCCACCAAATGTGAATTCCAAATAAACAACTCCGCAGATTGGAAATGAAAAAATTTAGACAAAACAATGTGGAGTTAAAAAAAAGGCCGAATGACCAATATTATAAGTTACAATATTGGTCATAAAATTTAAGACTCAGAAAGGCTGTTATTAACAGCCTTTCTGAATCTTAAGGTGGCTTTTTATTGTGTCCTTAATAATCCTTAATCCTTTCAGAAAAACAGATCTATCTCGTTTATGACTGTAGACTACTGTATTGTCAGACGAAAATCACATTTGAAAATTTCGTTACTTCAAGTTAGGATTGATATATGGTTCTTATTCATTTTCTCTATAAATTAAGATAGGGAGGGTGATGTTTTTCAATTCAAATCCCCCTACATATAGATATGCAGTTATTTGCTTCAGCGACAAAATGAAGTGATGAAACGACCTGGTTTTTGATTGATATGAAAGGTTTTTTTTTTTTCTTCTAAATTTTGTCTTTCTCGTAATCACCCATTGGCAAAATTAACTATCATTCCGAAAAACAGTGTAAAGCAAACAGCAACACTGATGAAAACACTGTTCAATATATTAGTTTTTCAACTGAGTGATCGCACACTAGGGTTTCAGCCATTGGTGAGAATTATATAAGCCAAAAACACCCTTCTCATGCAGCACAACAAACAATAATTAGCTACAATCAAAGTACTGCTCAATAGCTTTTACCTAAATGCCACGGAGCCTAAAGAAAGGTGCACTGATCAACGGAAAATATTGCTTGTCAGCTTTCGTTTGCACCCATACACTAGAATGAACCTCGTCCACTAAGCGCTACTTAAAATTAAAAGTTACAAACCGACATCGATTGACTCAATTCATGCAACAGTCGATCAATTTTCTGATATTGTGGTATTAATGATAAGATATGTCCTGTGCCATTTTTGCTGAGTGTTGTTCAGCTGCACAGTTTGTAATATTGATACCAATAATCTGAATTTTGAACTGATGAAGCAATATGACATCGTGAAGAATAAAATAAAACCCAGGAAAAAGGTATTATATTGATCATACTGAAGAGTTACTTTCTCAAAATATCCTCCTAAATGCTATGGAAAATCGCCCCTACCGTCCTTGTCGCTTCTAGTTTACAAATTAGACATTTTTTTTTCCAAAAAAATTATTTCAGTAGTTAATGATGGCGCCATGAATGAATTCAAGTGCATATTTTAAAACTTCATATAGCTGTTAGACGGCAGACTCAGTGGGGGTTATACTCCCACTTTATCAATATAAATAAACATTGCCTTGGGGATGTCTGTACCAGCACACAAATATCCCTAGACCAAAGATGATAAAAACGATTAATCACTGAAGAAAATTGTCTCTGCCATGAGACCAGCCAAAGTCTTGCTTTGTTTTAGGAGGTCATCGTTGATGCTATCGTACCAGCAATGATTGCTCTTGAGGCCAAGGCTTCTTATTTTCCTTCCAGATTAGAATCGAACTTCCTTATTAGCTTACGCCTTTATTTTACTGCTCGGTGATGCAAATGCTTGATCATAAATCTATGTTCTTTGTCACGTTCATCGATTTCAATAGTGTTATTTCTCAGTTGCAAAAGTATTTTCATTTCAGGTTTTTTGCGACAATTAGTTTTCCAAGAAACCGAAAGTGGTAGAAAACTTCCTCATTTACCGACTTGAATCAAAGCAAAAGCGCACCAGGGCTGTGCATTTAATAATGGAATAATACTGCTTAACGTAATTATCCTCTCTCAAACATTCGCAACGTTCCCTGAAATGATATTTACAATTCAACTCCCGTTAATGATTGTACTTTTTCTAAGGAAAAAAAAATCTCTTTGGGAAAGGAAATATATGCTCAATAAAGGTCTTTTTTTATCCAGAAGTTGACACTGAGTTTTACAAAATATGAAGCTAGCCAAGATCTCACCTTGCCGAGCAGATCCTGACAGTTTTTGATCTATGGATGTAGTCACGATCTTTACCGAGAAATTACGATCGACCTCCGTCCGCCTCAGATTCGCCTTGTTTAAAGAAATGCTGTTCACCTTGTTCCGATATCCACTCACACGGGCAATCAATGTCTGTTGTATAATTCCAAATGCGGAACTGTTTAGTTAAGATATCTTATAAGATATCTTATGATATCTCTGACAAAAGAGACTAGCTTTTCATTTCGTTCTTCGATCGTTCTACTCCATGGAATGGACAGCAATTTCTCATGTAATAAACTCCAGTCTATAGCTTATCTATCATTCAAAGCTCTGAGCTGATTGGTGTTAATTCTGTCAACAAACACTTTTGTGTCAACGTTTCTCTTAAGTGTTTTATTGTGTTTGTGGCTACATGCTCTCAAACTTGTGGCTGCCACTTTTCACACAGGATATGTACTCCACTAATGGAGGCTATCGCCCCAGGAACTTTTCCTTTATTACGTACAGCTAATTAGCATGTCAGCTGTCCCTGCTAAAGCAATGTTCTAACCAAGACAATTATCTACTTCACATATATCTATATCTATATCCCAACATCAAGAGCCTTGATGCAATTGCAGTCAACTCGAATATCACTGAAACCTTTTTTAAAAAATAAGTGGTATCTTTTTATTCGCAAAAAGAACACATCACTAACGGATGGAAAGTCGAAATAAGACATGCATATCGCTAACTGAGTCTAAACAATAAAGAATATAAAATAAAACCTTGTTTATTTATAATGAGCTGTATTTCATCAATTAAAATTGTAAAGAATATCACGTAGTCATCGAGAAGTATTTCAATAAAAGGTCGAAGTCAATGGACGTGATATAGGAAGGGGTTGACGCTAATCAACCTGGCAACTTTATCACTATATACAGATAAACAAGAGACACGATGCCTAATGGATTCAGTTTCATAATGGTCAGTTCCTTATATAGCGACCACGCGACGGGCAGCTTTTATCTGTGAATTATAATCGCTTCAATTCTTGTCTTCGTTGTTTTTTTTCCCACCCTTTTATGCATTTGTCGCGCCCCTCATGTTTATCTTTCTCATCAAGAAAAATTCACCAAATTTTAACTCTTGAAAAGCGTAAATTTGGAAATCCCAGACCATTTATGCATACCGCATACTACAAAAAAACAAACAAAAAAAATTAGATACTGTCGCGCCAGAAATCACAAGTGCTCGATGTCGAATACAAGAAGGTCTAATTTGCTAACAACTCCCAACTTAGACACTCAAGTGACAAACACAAGAAATTTTACTTAGTTACAGAATTTGGGAAACGTAAACATCCTACAATGGATTTTAATGATATTTTTCACACGCAAATAAATTATCGCGAATGTAAATACCACCAGGTATTCTCAAGGAAGAGTGATGCATTGGCAAACTTACTTAAGAAGAACGTCTTGACAACAACACTTTAGGAGCTTTAGTTCGCTGTTGATCTTTCCTTTTTTACGGGAAAAGTGCACTATTACAAAAACTATTACAAAAGCTTCATCGAGATACAATCAATCATGCTAATCGAAGAAGAAGCGAATAAGACACGTGCTTTGTTATTCCAAGGGTCTAACTTTAAAATGTATGAATTCGGCGAAAAAAATAAATAAATAACTAACCTGATCACCACTAATTTCAATATAGAAAAAAAAAAAAATCCTTTCACTAATCAATCATATCCGAGCATTTTATCGCTTTATAGTGATATTTACCCCCAAGTGGACATTTCATAATGGTAAAATGTGTTCTAACAAACAAGAAAATTGAAAGGTTTTATCAAGTTATTTTCGCACAACTCCTTATCTCATATTCATTCCGCCCTTTTATCGGTCTTCCTTGCCCCTTGTGTTGTTTTTTCCCATCGCGCCAAGATCAAGACAGGAAACTCATTTTATTTTAGCAAGAAACGCCTTGCGGAAACAAAAACAAGGAATATTCCTGGCTACAGTTATACGTGAACTTTTAAATTATAAGCTGACGTTTTTTCCGGACGAACGACTGCGTGGTGCTTGCGCGTGAAACGAAGCCTCACGTTCTTGCAGACGTATGTAACGAAGACATTAGTAAACCCTATTTTGTTTCCTCTGCGTCAGAGGAAAAACTGAAGTGGATGTTTTCCTCAGATTAGAGGCAAACGTTTTTAATGATACTTCAACAAAAATCATCGCAATTTGTAGATTTTCTTAACATTTTTGGATTTAATTTGAACAACATAAATATGAAATGGAAATTTTAAGAGATCACCTCGTTCACTACAAACGTGATTCTTTTATGTTTTTCTTTATCTTCTCATGTGAGTGAAACAGATCAAGTCACCATTTTATCATTTACCGCTGTAATAAATCAGTCATATCTTATGTATTCCAGGAGGGTTCAATCCAGATGCTGCTTAACTTTTATTAATGTAAAACTTTGCGACATAAAAGTATAAAAGTCTGTCCCCCATATGACATCGCTTTACTAATCGTTCAGTGTAGCTCCGAGTTTAGCCTGAGGAGTGCGACGTTTGTCGTCCGATACCGATTCTGGGGCAAAGGTGAGAAAACATCAGTGTAAAATAGCTGAAAGTCACATGTGAAAAAAGAAATTTGGTGTGTATTTCATATGCGAATTTAGTGCATCGCCGGCAAGTGAACGAGATGTGGACGAAATTAAGTTAGCGATATATTTTAACTGTTTTGAGTAAGCTGTTTCAGTTTGCAAAACAGAAAAAGGGAGAGCTTCTGAAACGAGCGACCTCAAACATAGTGTAGCTTGACTTTCTTAGAAACTGAACCGAATGTGTAATAACGATAGCCAGGGCAAAATTCCTCGCAGTTTAATGTAAATTCTCAATAAATTTCTCCTTTTGATAAAAGGGATCGCGCACTATATAACCATTATGAAAAGAAAGAAAAAGAAACACACACAACAGAACAAAGAAGGCACTCCTAACGATGTGAATAAATAAACGTTCATCTTTGTGCCGCATTTTTTTGTAATTTGAAGACACAATTTTGGTGCGATGGAAGACTTCCAATAACAGCGACGAAATTTTGCATGTACAAGTTCGCAAAAAACCCCACAAAACTAGTCATTGCCCATGTTTACTAAATCAAGTTTTGTTTTCTTCGTATTTGCCTACTGATGATGAATTGCAGCGACCGTGCGTCATCTATCATATAACACGTGATAAAAACATGATTTAAACGGCTTATTTACCCCAGACATTTTTTTATTTTCGTGTTTTTAGCCTCCAAGGTAATTAAAATGTTTTGTCTCAGCGTCATTCTCCCGGGGATTGATGAAGGATCGTGATAACCGGCAAAAAACAATGATAAACACATCACGCAAACTTTCACCGAAAATAATGTTACAATATTATAGAGGAGCGGTATGTATTTACGTTGCAATTGACGACGTATTCTTCACCTCAGAAACTGTGAATTGAACTTAAATAAGGATCATAAACTCATAACTGTAACATAGTTGTATAAGGAAGAAAAGCTTCCTTCTTGCATCACAACTGTATAAACAGAAAACGATATGATCCCAGCATCGCACACATGCCAAAACTGCAGCATATGGAAACTTTATGTTAACAATTTCCCATCTCAACAATGCTAATTCTCTGAATATACTTCCTTACCGATTCTCAATATTAAAGAATACTTAGGATAACTCACAAGATCACAGCTTATTGACCTCAAAAACTGTAACTATCCTCAACAACACGCAATTTTCTTTCAATGTTTTCATAAATTGTTTGTTAGTTTCCTTAAATGTACACAATGCACTACTGAACCAATAAGACAGCCTTGTCGAAGTTTGGAGACTGAACCACTTGAGCTAGTGAGAAGGAATATCACTCACCTTTTGTGGTCGGGGTGCTTATAGTTCCAAAATTGAACGGACAATATTGAAATTTTACTTAGTATCAAAGAGGTTGTTCTAGGGGCATTACGTAATATGATTCGATTTAGCCCCCTCCCTCCTTTAGCACACCCATAGAGAAAGTAGTATTCAAGACTGATTGACGTGGAATGCAGACTGATTAGATGAATGAATTATAGAGACCGCTAACTCATCTGGGATTTAATATTGAACATTGTGGCTATGAAAGCACCAGTTCTTAAGTTCTTCAGATAACGTACTTATAGTGTCACATTCAGATCTAAATATTCAAAAACGAATTGATGACTTATTTTTAAACACGACAAACTTTCAAGCGTGGGGTCGTGTAAAATGCAAACGAAAATACAAGTAATGTTATTTTGAAAAATCCTTAAACCTAAAACGTTAACACCTATACAGGGATATAAAATAACCGCCCCTCTCCAATAATAACACCGTACCCTCCCTTGAGCGACCAAAAGTACATTAGCGCCTCGAGCGCTAAATCGAATGATTATGCAGTCCTTTCTATTACTTCCAAAAACAAATAGCGTCGTGTTTTTGTAAAACGGAGCGAGGTCTATTTTTGCCCTGAAGACTTAACGGCTGCCAAGATCTCCTCCTTCCCCTCCCCTTGTTTTAGCGACAACTCTCTAGTTTTAACCAGAACTTCCCTTTAATCGATCCGTCGTGAATTTTTGCAGCAAATTCCTTTTTCCTTTGCTAACAAATCTTTCGTTAAGGCTATCGATTCGTACGTTACTTCCTGTTATTCTTCTCTTTGGTTATCTTCAAT
>Ga0126338_10002513_pt1 | contig 12649 bp, 12 predicted proteins | sample OrbCmetagenome_2_FD_92529 | JGI IMG/M metagenome (GOLD analysis project Ga0126338, IMG submission 92529) | Coral microbial communities from Petempiche,Puerto Morelos, Mexico - Orbicella C C metagenome | ecosystem: Host-associated > Invertebrates > Cnidaria > Coral | place: Petempiche,Puerto... | reverse complement strand
GGATCAATTAAGAAAAGTGTTTCTTCTGCCGCATATTGTGTGTTCTGAGGCTCATGTTAAGGCCTTCCAATATAAGGTCCTTAACTTTATTCTATATACCAATACCAAATTACATAAGATAGGGTACATTACAGACGATAAATGCTCTTTTTGTAAGTCTGAATCAGAAACCCTATTACACCTTCTTTTTAACTGCGTATACTCAAAGCTTTTCTGGAAAGATTTTGAATTTTACTTTTACTCTTTATCAAAAGAATTTGTTCATCTCAGCTTGCGAGATGTATTAATTGGCATTATAACTTCAGAAAGCCCCTTACTAAATTATTTCTTGTTGATAGCCAAACTATATCTATGGGATTGCAGAAGATCTCAAATACTTTCAAGCTTAGCTGGGCTTAAGGTAAAGATCCAAATTAAATTTGAAACGGAAAAATATATCTGCACTAAGAACAAAACTTTAGACCAATTTATTAAAAAATGGGGGACAATTTGTCCTGTGTAAACTATAACTGTATTCTAACTATTTATTGTATCGCTTCCCTGGTAACTTTCTATTGCCTTTGTGATTGCATTTTAACATAAATGTATTGTACAGTATGTTTAAGCTGGTATTGTAAGTTATGTAATGTTATTGTAAGTAATAATTTATACGGCTTAATTAGTACGTTGTGTTTGTAAGTAATGTTTTAGTATTTGTTGTCGTCGTAATATTGTAAATAGTCTGAGTGCTCTAATAAAATTTTAAAAAAATACGCTCACAATTAACATTTCATGTGCTCAGACACGCCTTGTAAAAATCTCATAAGTACCTCAACAGCATCTCATTGTAGGATTTTCTTCCTAAAAGTCGTGGACATTGTTCGAAATTGAAAAGCCATCATTTTGAACATCTTTTCACCCGGTTACTTCCTAAAAGCAGGAACGTCAGCCTCTATGTTATAACTTCTCTGCGTACATGCATTTTTCTCTGTTTTGTTATTTTCCGTACAGTTTGCGAAAACCTAACCAAATATTTCGTTTAATATGGTTATCAATATGTGTTGTTTTTTTAAATCTTAGTAATTTCCAAAATTCTCAGTGGTTGTATAAAATATGATTTCTCGCCTTCATTTGTTCTTTAATATTGGACTTGGTATAATTTTTCGTTTTCCTGGGTAAACTGACTGAGAATATAAATAAGTGAAAAGTCCAATTTGGCGATAAAATCATTGGCTTCAGTGGGAATTCCTAGTTCGATCAGCCGAGCAATCTTTCTTTCATAAACTTTCTTACAGGGTGTTTTATTAATAAAGCAATGTCGCAGAAATAAACAAAAGCAAAGTCTTTGTTATACCTTGGCACTGTTTTCCAAAATAAGGTGAAGGACAAGCACATGTGTAGTTGTTAACTCCATCAGTACAAGTTCCACCGTTCAGACAGGGATTACTGGAACATTCGTCAAACTCTACATAGAGATAAAATGCTGACTGTTACAGTACATTATTTACTCTTTTCTTATTTAAACACTTTCTTTAGTTCCAATATATTGAATCAAAAAGGCGTTATTACATTATTGCATCCAACAGTAAAATTGCCAAATCAAAAAATCAAACCCACCTTCGCATGTCCGCCCTTTGTGCGTACGAGGACAGACGCAGGTAAATTTTCTTTTGCCGTTGACACAAGTTCCTCCATTCAAACAAGGCGAGCTGGTGCATTCGTCATAATCTGTTTTACAAAAGAAAAGTTTTTAAATTTTTGTGTGTATTGGGTTCTAGATCTCTACTATTAGAGTGGCCAGGAAAAAATCACTTCAAGGCTTAGAATTTCGCCTGACGAGTGTTTACTGAACATAAGTTCAAGATGAGAAAAAAGAGAAATGATGTTTCCTCCGTAGCAGCACTTTAACAAGTCGTCAAACGTCCTTGAAATGCAACATATCCTTGGCATCTTGAAGACCAAGATGCTTATAATTGCATTCATGGGTTCATTTTCATGTTGCGCATATTCGATGAACCCTGTGGTTTCACCTGCAGAACTGTGATATAAACAAAACCTAAAAGCGTAGCCTGTGTGGAAGACGGGATAGGAGTAGGGGAGGCAAAAAACGCCAGGTAGAAGTCTCCCTCCTTCCATCTCCCCCGTTTTATGCCTGCGACGCCGACTAAAAACTGCTTTTAAGTTCACCCTATTTCCTTTAGTGTCTTCGCAAGTTAAAGGTTAAGCGTTATTCTATGTTTAAGACAGTTATGTAATCCCACACAAAATACGAAATTGAACCTTTAGAGTACTACAAAATGTTCTAAATTTAGAGTACTACAAAATGTTTTAAGTTTATCAGGATACCCGTCTATTAAGTTCTATCTTTGATGAGGGGGGTGAATAGGGGTATGCAAATCCGCTGATCCGTGCCTTTTTTTTTCACCAAATCCGTCGATCCGCCAATATTTTTGTTCAAATCCGAAACCACAACCACATCCGGGAACAGTTTTAAAAGTTCAAAGGTAAACTGGTAAATGTGAATGCCATTGTTAATTTCGCACAAATAGTAGAGAAGGCAACATACTCGAAGACTATAACACTGTACAATTCCAATACCAGTCTCCCACTCGAGTTTAAATGAGCTTCGTTCGAAAAAAAAAATATTTGGATGAGCTCATTAACATACCGACCAAGGCTAAAGAAAGATCTACGATCCAAATTTCGTTTAGGACCCAGGATCCCAAAATCAAGACAGGCACAATCCGGAATCCGCGCCAAAATTCCCAGCTGATCCACAATCCACTGTTACTTCAAAATCCGCGACTCCGCTCGATTTACCGCAAAAGTCCACAATCCGTGCGCCTTTTAAGGTCAAATCCGTCAATCCGAAAACCTATTCAACTCCCTCTTTGATACAGACTATCCCTGTACCTGGTCTACAGTTAGGGATTGTTACTGCCATAGAAACTAATTTTATACATTTTTTTTTCTTATGGTTTTAATATTATTGTAAATTGCTTTTTATTATTATTTTTAATATTATATTCCTTGTAAATAGCTTATATTTTTATATATCTAGTATATAATTTTGGGAAGTACCTCGCCTGGGTTCTCTCGTCCCGTTCGCGCTTTCCGTTTTGGGAATCATTATCTTCTATTTCTTTTTTTTTTATGTTTTCGTTGTGTTTTTCTTTTTTGGTTTTTACTTCATTCCTAATAAAGTTTATTAAAATAAATAAATAAATAAACTCGATATTGGTATGTGGAGTGGGTTTAAAAGGATCCAAAAGCGCCCTGCTATCTGTTCAATGCACAACGTGTCCTTTCTTTCTTTTAAAATATAAGTCGGTCGGATGACGGCAAACGATGGAAAAAAAGGGAGGGAAAAGGTTGATAGAACGCATTTTTACCTTTTTTACACGTATACTGATGACATGTAGAACAGTCCACGTCATTCCACGAGTATCCATGTCTAGCACCAAGAGTGTGTACGCAGTCCTCCCCTCTAAAGTCGTTTGGCTGTTTCTCGGCCCAGTAGCGGAATTTATTTGGACAGCCATCTACCCAGGAGAATAATCCTTCTGTTGCGATGTCATTCAAACCAATCCACGCCTTGTCACCATTGTGTCTGTGCTGAATATACACATTTTCCTCTTGAGTTTCAATAGCAGGTAGATTAGCGCCCATGTACCTGCAGATTGTACTGGCGTTGGACCATGTCTCACAAGTTTCACTGGTGAAGTAACAGGAACCATTGTAGAAACTCCAGCCCGGTTCGCACACATCTTAGTGGAGAGACGAAAACCATAGAAAATCAAACTTTACTTAAAGGTTAAAATGTTTACAGGGTTTCTGTCATCGCCTAAAAAAGGCCTCTTTTAAATGTAACTACAAAGCTGTTTCCTTTTTCAGCAGTTAAAAGGAGAAAAAAAAAAAAAGAAAACTCAGACGCCGTCCAACTAGGCCGGGGTGAAGTGTGGTTTACACGTACGACCTCACTATGGTAGAAAACGCAAGTATAAGCTCAAAGGTAATGCGTGCAAAAAAAAAAAAAAAAACCAACAAAACAAAACAAAAAAACAACACATAAGCACAAGTGACATGAGGATGCAGTCTCGCTGCCATCTGATTTTGATCAGAATTGACCTTAGAAATCAGTTTGCGTCGTACTTGTAAACCAGCCTTCAGACGGTGCCAGGAGGATAAAAGAAACCTTGAGATTACCTTTGAATGAAAGTCAAGTAATAGTAAGACCAAGATAAGGGAAATATTTCCTATTTTCTCTAGTTGTGTCTGTTCTTGCATTTGCGCTTATGCTTGCGTCGCCCCCGATTACACTAGCTTGTCTTTCGCTACGGTTATGGTAGTGCCCGTCAACCAAGCTTGAAGGAACAAAAGATGATAAACGAAATTTCATTTCTAGCATTATTCGTCCTTTACTTTCTACCTGGCATGATTGCATACGAGATTGACAGAGGGTCATGCTGATTCACAAACAACTCCTTCACACATGCTCTAAATCCAGTCTTGTTTATATACTGCAAGGAAAAAAGAAATCATCAATACACAAGTCTTACAGTCACAAAATCACCTAATGACCAGTGGCACTGAGCCCAAATACCAGAAAAATTGATTTCAAAGAAAGCATGCCCCATTAATTGACACAACAATTTCCAGACGTTGCACTTCGGTACTGTTTACCCGTTTAATGCTTCGTTTGATATTGATAGATTGTGTTCGGTCTTGTTAACTTTATCAGCATTGTCTTTCAGTAAATTTCTTTATAATTCCCCTCAGTTTAACATAAAAATGCGCTCAAACAAGTTACAAAAACGAAGATAAGTTACGATAACTTACAAATGCATCGTGCCTAGATAATATAAAGATAAACGGTATCTTACCTCAGCCCAAGCTGATATGGAGTTGTACGCAGGATTAAGGTTTCCTCCGTTTGTTGAATGGTTTGCAGAAACCAAAACTGCTGGAGAGTCGTTGTAGTGCTTTGCAAAGACAATATCCTAATAAAATGAAAGAAAAACGTGTAGGTATACTGAATATTTATTTGGAATTAATCTCGCATTTTTTTATTTCCGACACGATTGCAAGAGGGGCGAATTGGAGGAGGCTAAGGTGAGTGGAGGTGTGCTTGAGCAAGTGTGAGGGAATTTACGAATATACGAGCGAGCAAATACAACCTGAAGCCATGGAAAACATACCTCACAAAAAGCATAGTTGAATTCTTTGGACGGCTTGTTCCCGTTAGCAAAGTAGATAGACCCATGTTCTCTAAACAGGGGTCGATGAAGCTCTTCAAATGCCATCCAGTTCTTCAAAAACAAATAGATCGTTGTTTTCAGATTGTCACCTTGATGGAACAAACTTGCCAAGAATAAAAGCTTGAGAAAAAGCAAAAGTTATTTTGCGGTCAAGGCAGAACTCTTTCAAGTTGATTGAAGTTCTCGATCTCGAATATTACGTTTTAAGAAAGAACTTAAAAGCTATTCAATTTTATTCAGTGTTCTGGGAGAACGAGATGATTGAAATACCTTCAATCGTTTCATTACCCTTCCCTCGCAGAACTGAATATTTTCTTCATTGCAGCCATACAAATCGCTGAATTAACCATGAATAATTGCAAACTGCTTACCACGTGGATGCTTTGGTGAGCTCCATCGAAGTTCTGTAACTCTCTGATGCAGATCTTGAAGGACGTTGTTGTGACATCTTCTACCCACACAGAGGAAGCATCGTGCTTCACACCACGCCTTTCATGCTCCGCTGACACAAGCACAGTGGGCATTGATTTAAACTTGCTCTGCGAAATATAAACACCAAGTAATAGATTAAAGCATTCTGTTAAGTGAAAAAGCTGCTAATCTTAGTGCTACTTGGTGATCGATTGACTATAAAGATATTCCTTCAGTGCTTTACTACACGAATGTAAGCTAATTCAGAGGGCCAGCCATTAAAATGAAACAATCGGATTGCTCCATTGTGGATTAAATCTTCTTTAAATAATGGACTGAACATTGAACCAGATGATCACCAGTGAGCAATCTTGAAGGCTTGCTTTTCTGTGAGAGTTAACGTACACGTTTTAGTCGGTTTCTTCCAACTTTTTCTTCGTTTTTTGAAAGATGTTAGGCGCGAGTAAACGCTGAGTTGACTCTTAATACGAATTGTGCACTAATCATCTGCGTTCTTACTGTTTGTGATCCGGTGAGATACGTATTTTCTAAACATTTTTGGTCGTGTAATCTCTCATCAAGAATATCGACCCTTGGTATTTTACGTACAGACCTCACATGTCTCTCTAGCGCTTGGTTAGTAGGATATACTTTTAGCTTCAAGGTTGTCATAGCGCTGGGTGGCAGTGGAAATAAGCGCCAATGCTTATAAAATGCTCCCATATGCCGCACGTCTTAAACAGCCTCTGACAGCTTAGTCAAGCTCCTGGCCTGCTCGTGCTGCTTAGTCTTTAGACCCAGCGGAACTGCTTCTACTGTCAGGTGAAGGTTTCAAGGTGGGTCACAGGCGCCTCTGAACCAGTTGCTTCGGGTTGGTGGGACTTGGCAGCGCAGCGTGGAAAGTCAGCTCATCTAGGAGAAGGTAAACTCTAATTTCAAACCTCCGTTGCCTTGCGGGATACCTCTTTACAGAAAAGGCTTCGGTAGTCAACCCTGAGGAAATATCCGGAGTGGAGCTCCTAACGTGGTTGGACGTCGCATCGTCTTTTTTTCCGGCAGCTCTTGCAGCCAAGCCGGTGCCAATATAGCGTTACGCATTCATTTTGACTACATTGGTGAAGGCTGGGCATCCCAGGATCTCCATATACTTAATTCAGGCCTGTGCCCTGGAGTGGTCACTCCAGTGCCGCTGTTTACAGCGACAGAATCAACACAGGAGGAGACAGTTACGAGTTATAAGCCAGTACCGATTGGCGTAGGTCCAGGCACTACGGGTTTTCTCCAACAGTGGATGGGACCATCGTAGTCCGACTGGTCAGCTACCGCCCGCTCCAAGCTGGGCAGCGCCCACTCAGTAAGGTGCTGACCCACCACAATCTGCCTGCTTAAATGCGTGCTTGGAGGAGATAGGGCAAAACCTGACAAACAGATTGTAACCCTGCACCAGGCAAGAACAGGAACAAGATATCACCCATCTTGCGCCTAGCAAGCTGAAATGTCAAGACAATGTGTCCTGGCCTCTCCGATAATCTGCAACAAGTCGATGATTCCAGGAAAACATCGGCATTGCTGCACTACAGGAAACAAGACTAGCCTCAAAAGGCAGCCCCAGGGAACAGGACTACTCGTTCTTCTGGCAGGGCAAGGAGCCTAAGGAACCAAGACTACATGGCGTTGGATTCGCCGTGAGGAACTTCCTTCTGTCCTCTGTAGAACCGCCAACCAGTGGTAGAGCCCGTATCCTCCGCCCACCAACCTCCTCGGGGCCAGCGAACCTCCTGAGCATTTATGCTCCTACATTCTGACTTCTACGGAGACCAAGGACCAGTTCTACAAGGAACCTAACACCTCTATTGAGGCAACCTTGCCATACGGCAACTGTACCTACTTGGCAACTTTAACACCCGAGTGGTTTCTAACCTCGATTCTTGGCCCAGCTGCATCGGCCACTTCGGCATTGGCAATTTGAACGAGAACGACAGCTTCTAGAGCTCCTACCACAACCTCTGCAAAACTAACATGTTCTTCTCCACCAAGCCTCACTATCAATCTTCCTGGTGGTACCCTTTATCCTGCCACTGGCATCAGCTGGACCTCATCATCACTCAAATTTTCTCACTGACCTGCATACTAGTCTAACGCAGCTTCCACAGTGCCAACCGCATCACTGATCACGGCGGAATCCAGGCTGGTTTGAAGCCTGTATTGCCGATATGGAACCAGCAATAGAGGTAAAAAAAATAGCACTCATCAACTACAAGAGGGAGCCTTCTGAGAAGACATACGCTGCAATCAGGAAGCCCAAAGACGATGCCCAACGGATTGCTCAACATTGTGCCAACGACTACTGGTTGAACCTCTGTCAGAGCATTGAACTCTCCGCTGACTATGGTAACCACCGTGGCATGTACGATGGAATGAGAAAGGTCTTCGGTCCATGCATAAACAAGATCATGCCCTTGAAGTCAACCTCTGGCACTATCATAACAGAACGGAGCAAACAGATGGACAGGTGGGCGGAGCACGACATCCCACCCTCTGTTGAGGAACTCGGCACGGCCATCAACTCCCCTGCCTGCGGGTCATCAAGGCTGGAAAAAGGGAGTTCTCCTCCACTACCTGCACCAACTGCTACTGCAGCGCTAGGAAGAAGAGAATGTGCCCAGCGAGACCTACGACCCCAACATCATCACTCTATACGAGAACTAGGGTGACCGCAGTGACTGCAACAACAACCGTGGAATCTCACTCCTCTGTATTATTGGGAAAGCCTTTGCCCGCGTAGTCCTGTTCAGACTGCGGTTACTTGCTGAGCTTGTATAGCCTGAAGCACAGTACGGATTCAGAGCTGGAAGATCAACAATTGACAACAATCAATAATTGATCTTCTCCTTGCAGAAGTCGCAAGAGAAATGCCGGAAGCAGAGACGGTCGCTTTAAGTCGCATTCACTAAGGCCTCTTCAGTCTGCTACAGAATATTGGATGTCCCCCAAGCTCCTTAGGATGATCACCTCTTTTAATGAAGGCATGAGGGCACCATCCAGTACGATGGATCTTCCTCGGACCCTTTTACAGTGAAGCAAGGTTGCGTGCTCACTCTAACTCTCTTCGGCATCTTTCTCTCGCTGCTGCTGCCCAACGCCTTGAGCCAGCCAGAGGACGGAATGTATCTTGAAACCAGAAACGATGGCAGTCTCTTCAACCTGTCCTGCCTTCGTGCAAAAACCAAAGTATGACGGGTTCTCATATGCGAGATGCTCTTCTCACTTCGAGGAGACCCTTCAGCGACTCATCAACTGCCTCCCCCAAGCGTGAAGAGAGTTTGGCTTGACTGTTAGCGTAAAGGAGACCACCATCATGTCCCCAGGCCTTAGGCGCACCCCAAGCATCTCCATCTCTGACTTCACAATCGAGGTAGTCGAGGACTTCCAAACCTCAGCTCCAACATCTCCAGGAACATCTCCAGCAACCTCCCTTGGATGTCGAACTTAACAAGTAAATTGGCAAAGCAGCAAAGGCCATGGCCCGCCTGGCAAAAAGTGTCTGTCCCATCCTGACCATCAACACCAAGATGCAGGTGTATCGAAACTGTGTGCTCAGTCCTCTGCTCTTTGGCAGCGAGGTATGGACTCTCTATTCCCGCCAATAAAGCGTGCTCAAAACCTTTCTCCTGCACAACCTCAGAAACATTCTGGGTATCACGTGGCAAGATCGTGTACCAAACAAGAATACCTTCGACCTGGCATTTGTCCCCAGCATGTTTTCACTCCCGATTCTGGGCCGCCTGAGGTGGCCCGGCCACGTCAGACAAATGGACGACCGGTGAATCTCCATAGACATCCTGTACCAAGAACTCGTCACTGGTTCCAGACCTTTAGAAAGGGCTGTCTTTCGCTACAAGGACCTCTGTAAACGAGACATGAGAGAAGGGATCATCGATCCAGAGAGTGGGAGGTAGTGGCTGAAGACCGCAGTGAATGGAGAAGAACCGTGAAGGAATGAGTCCAGAGGAGCGAGGAGCTGAAAGAAAAGAATGGGAAGAGAAGAGAGAGCGCAGAAGGCATGGGGCAGATTGTCTGCCCTCAGAGCCAGGGAGGCGCAACTTTCACCTGAGACAGTTGAAACAAGGCCAGCCGATCTAGAATTGGCCCGTACAGCCACAGCAGGCGCTGCAACTCAACCACAAACTGAATCATGGCACGGGGTTCCATTGTCTCCCGAGACAGACGGACGCCAACAACAACAGGAATTGTAAGTAGCAAAGGTAATCTAATTGTGTTACTGATATTGTTAGTAGCGTAAGTATGCGCAGTGTATTGTAGATAATATAAGTAGTGTAAGTGATAGTATTGTAAGTGGCGTAAGTAATAAGTATTGTAAGTAGTATAAATAACTGCATTAATATTGCAAGCAGTGTAAGTCGCAATTAAATTAAAGCAATGTTAGTATTGTAAGTAATGGTAGTTAGTATTGTAAATAACGTGTGTATTCCAATAAAAATTTGTTCTATGCAAAAAAAAAAAACAACAACAACAACATAAATGTAATTTTGATTGGCGTATTAAGTGAGTTTATCTCACCGAAGGTAGTGACACCGCACGACAGTTTGTTCCAGTCCACCAAGTTGGCATGTCCAAGCTTCCTGACACTCCCCCGTCAGGGGTCCCTTGGTATGCTAACCAGTCCACTGTGGCAAGCTCCTGTCCATTTTTCTTTTCATTTCTTCCGGCCTGTGTAACACAAACCGTAAAATTGTTCTCTCTGATGTCCTCAACCCAGAGCACCACGGCTTCATGCACATAGCTGGGATCTGAGAAGTTGACGTGATTAACGGAAACTTGTATGTGAACCGGTTTGTCAGGATAGAAGACATAAGGAGCCAGTGGAACTTGTTCACAAACTGCTTCAGCCCAGCTTGGGGAGCGACGGAGACGATGACGGCCTTTTTGAGAAGGGAATCCTGGAAAAAAAAACAGTGCCAGAAAATTCAACTCAATGCTAGTTAAAGGGCTAATTAATTTGAAGGGAACTATGACAACATAGGTGAGAGTAGCCATGAAACTGCTTAACATAGGTCTCCATGATTTTTTCTCTTAACTTAAAAATCATAATATCATAACCACAACTTGGTCGCTTCAAATGTAAGAGTTCTAAACCAAACGTCGCTTTTAGTAACATTAATTATACACCTTTTCAGTTCTGAAAGACTCATAAACATACTCTTTCACTTCCCTGTTTTCACCAAAATCTGACGCATTGTAGATAAATATGTTACTGAAGACACTTAACAGTTCTTTCCATCCACACTTTGACACTGCACGTGCCCAGTGGGTTGAACATTAGAAAAAAAAAAAAAAACTACGGAACCACTTTATGTTTGTCCTGTCTGTTAATTGTTTTTAACTTTACATTTCATGTAAGCCGGTTTCATCTTTGTAGATGATGGTATTCTTGGTTGTCATTTGTAACTCTGTTAAGAGTAAATTTACTCTCGTTACCTGTACAGTCACCCGGATGGTACAGAGTGAAGTTAGCTTTCAGATGGCACATTTCTCGCTGAAACAAGCACTCGTTGTCGTATGTGGTTCCATTTGAGGAACATACGGGCTCTTCGTATGATGGACAGTTATCCACGCATATACACCGCGCATCCCTGGGTCCAAATGCCTTACAAACAGCGAAGTAGTTACAGGAAACGTTGATACATGGATCAAGATCTGCGAAAGAAATATATACACAACATGTAATTTCCTGGGTTGCCAACCAGTTTCTTTTAATTTTACAACTTAGCAGTCTTTGAGTCCCAGAACAACAACCTCCTTCCAACAACAACGCTTTTGGAAGGCATGTATCCTAGCAAATTATTGCTTTACGAACATCTTTCTCTTACATTAAGTAAAATGACGCAAACATGGCCCACAAAGGCGTATTATTAATTGACTTTTGTTTCGCATATGTAGAAGTGAAGTCAACTATTTAATTACCTCCAATAACTGCATAATCAACAGTAACAGGATCGTGCCGACTTTCCATTCCTGCCAAGTCTTTCACGCAGACACGAAAAGATGAAATCGTTATTTCCTGTTGACAGACAAGCAACTGAAATTAATAGACCAGTAACTCATACTCGTGAATCATAACTCCTTTCCCAAAAAAGTGAGGATTGCTGTCTACTTTTATGTATTAGTTTTCGACTTGGCAAGACCTAGGCGAGCAACATGTCATACAGACGCAACAAACGATATTTTCGTGTTAATCAGTTTCTTGTTTTGCTCCCAGTTATAGTTTATTTGCGAGAATCTGCGAGTTTCAAGGCTCTTATCTTCCAATAGTCTGTACAATCAATAAGAAAATAAACGAAGCCTTAATATCAAGAGGTGACAAATGCAAGCAGCAAAATTATGCTTTTTAAACTCTTCTAAAAATAATTTACGAAGACCAATTACCAACATCACATATGCATGCGGTCTTCAGTTGAGGCAAATCTCATTGAAGCGTCATATTTTTTATGACATTTCGTTGGAATGCCTTTTTATCTTGGTTCATGACAACAAAGATCACTTCGTTTAGATAGTTAAGTGTATACTAATGTATCGACAGCTCACCTCAATCCACGCGTTAAGGACATTGTTCTCTGGTTTGTTAGAATACACATTCTGGCTATCATAAAGATGGTTAGCTGTTACCATGACAACTGGCGGTGAATAAAACTCTTCTGTAAAATTATGCACCTGCCAAAAAAAAAAATACAACTGATGTCAGAGATGGCACTGGACGAGATCAAACTGTTTACCATGTTCAACAAGTTCGTCTTTCAACTTGTCTGTAGCTTTGAAGAAAAAGAAACGGTAGCTTTACCTTACAAAACGCGAAATTGTCTTGCTCAAGAGGAGCGCCACCATTTTCAAATTGCAGTTTTCCTTGGAATGTAAGTTGAACGCCTCCCCGAACAAATGCCAGCCAGTCCTGAAAAAAAGAAAATTGAGTTAGTATGTTACAG
>Ga0126338_10002512_pt1 | contig 12650 bp, 5 predicted proteins | sample OrbCmetagenome_2_FD_92529 | JGI IMG/M metagenome (GOLD analysis project Ga0126338, IMG submission 92529) | Coral microbial communities from Petempiche,Puerto Morelos, Mexico - Orbicella C C metagenome | ecosystem: Host-associated > Invertebrates > Cnidaria > Coral | place: Petempiche,Puerto... | reverse complement strand
TTTCACTAAATGTAGAAAATCTGTAGAGAAAATGATCCATCAAAAGAAAAGTAGGGCTCACCGAACGTCCAAGATCATTAAATCCAGGCAAAGCTATAGCAATGGCCATCTGCGCTATCATTGTTCATTTCACTACTTAGCATGCACTCGATACACAACATGGCGTGTGAATTTGCATGTGCAGTAAGGATGCACACAAACAAGTAGCGCGAACGTCCTTAAAACTCAAAAACCACCAGCACACTGTTTGAGAACAATATGTCACCAATGTTCCATTATTTTCTTTTAATTCATGTCTCCTTACAGGTTACAGCTGGCATGCTATCATTAGAAATATCACATTACTGACAGACATATGTCAGTGTTTGATGGCACAGCTTGCTCACAGAACAAATAACAATACCCAGGTTCAGTTACATATTTTTCTATGACAATAGACACTTCATTCAGCTGATGCAACACAATGTTTGTATACATGTGGCAGGCCTGTTCACCTCAGCTGACAGATGTCACTCTGTTAATGTCAGCTTTGGAGAAATCTGTCAGAGGGATCCTGAGGGGGAAATCTGATATTCAAACCAAAATTTTTGTTGAATGACTAAAAATGCTCATGGTAATTCTCTGATTTTGCTGTTATTGTACTTTGCCCAATTAGAGAGTCCACAGAGATATCTCATTCTGAAGTACAGATGTACATGTACGTTATCAGTATGGGCTAGGACACCACAGGCATACCCTGTTCAGAATGGATCATATGTCGGAAATTCCCTTACAATTAATTGACTGTCCCCAGTAACCAGTCTCTCAACACTACTTAGCCTAAAAAAAACTTTCTAACCTCCTTCTGTTGAAATTTTAAAAATGTTTGTGTTCATTTCAAAATATGTTTTTGGCATGTTTCAAGGTTTGATTCACATGCAGGGCATCATTACCATTGAGAACCTTTATGGTTAATATTTATGTAGGAACTGAATTACACAGAAATGGACGAGGTAGATTTCATGACATTTCATTCCAAAATTACCCAGAAAATATTGTGTAGATTGTGTAGAAAGAAAGAAATTTTCCCTGGTCTACATATACAATAAGTAGACTCAGAATTGGCGCTATGAATTTTAAAGCCATGATTTACAATGACATAAAGTTATAAAAAGTGACTATTTGAATTTAATGCTTTTTGATACACAATATTTTTATAAAACTTACTGAATGACTGAATGACTGAATAATAACTTTATAAAGTGTCAAGGTGTTTAGATTTTTCCAAGAGAGCTTTTCAATTAAAGAAGAAACTGCGCTAAACATTTTTTTCAGAGTGATATTTTCTTAAGTCCAATATCAGGTCATTACCGAAACACGGAAAAAACTAATGACATACAGTAGTAATACACTAAAATCACAAAATTTTGCATTTTGCAAACCATCTATTACTATTGTAGTCTCGTACGGTTCTTTGTTACGAGTGAATACATGTCTTAATATAAATTAAGGAATAGAAATACAATCGCTACCAGAAGCTAAAACAACTTGGTTACACTAACAGATACCTCGCTAGTGCGTGAGTCAGATTAGCAACAGTCCAACTATCACTGATTGAATGAGTTAGTTTCACAAAGGTAATGACGAAAGGCCTCAAATGAATAGTGAAATGTCCACGTACTATAACACGAACATGATTTTACTCGCTTTAAAAATTGCCAAACTTGATCTCTACGTATACCAACATGAAAACAAATTGTTTGGAAGGTTCACAGTGTGATTACGTTTTGTGAACGTCAGACTTTACAAGTATAACTCACCAGTCGGAATTCCCAACTCTTTGCTGCCTCTTCCGAAACCCTTAACCACTTCTCCCCGGCAAAAATACGGAGGAAAACTTGTAACCACGTCTGAACGCATCTCAGTCCCAAGATATCAAAGCACCAAGCGGATTACTGTCGAAGTGATGTTCGTTTCACGTGCGTGAGAAACCGCAGACCAGAAAAGTATTATGCAACACAAAAAAGTATGGCTGACAAACCGGTCGACGTTTACATCGACGCGGTACATTGATGAAGTCGATGAAGTCAGTATCGGCGCTAAATGACCGCTGTGCGAAACGATGGAAAATATTTCGAAACAGCAAAGTAGCGATAAAATAAATTAAAGCTCGGAGCTGCAGCTTTCCGGTTCCGGTCTAAGATTTATTACTCTAGGCCGTAAAACTCCACTTCGTCTTACCGCAGGGCACAATCAAGATCAAATTTGCTCTTTAATTCATTCTTTAATTTTATTTTCATCAATATTACCTATAATAAATATTTCACTTATAAGGCTTCTTATCGATTTCCTGTCTGAACTTCTCTTTATCATGTTTGCAAACACGTACCCAAAGACTGAAAGAGCACGTACAGTCCAGCCTCGTACATGCATTGTTTGTAAACACTGTGTAACAAAGTTATCTTACCTGTTGGAATGCCTAACTCTTTACCTCCCCTTTTTTTTCCGTGCACAACAGGGGCACGTAGAAATAGAGGCAAGAATGGCAATACTGAGGAGCTAACTTGCCGACCCTGTCTTGTGAGCACCATTACCAGTCCGGTTGTATCTTCGATCTTGCGAAATTCACAGCACGCACCCGTTTTGGTCAAATCGAAGTCACTTTGACGTTTACCTGCTAATGTCCCTCCATAGCACCTTTAGAAATGGTACTAAAACGTGGTCTGTCTTTGTATCCCCCTCATTCAAAATGGCCCCTGGCCATTCGTTTTCAGTCCTACTGCAGCCATTTACTGGCCAGGTGCCACAGCCAGCCGTGTTGGACTTACTCTTTCACCTCATGAACAATATTTTCTTAAAAGTGCATCGAAAATGCCTTCCCTTTCCAGTGAGCAAAGAGCAGCTATTGCTATTGGAGTTCCTGTAGTGGCATTGTTGCTTTATTTATGGTACAGGAGACGCCAAAATTCCCAATTTTCAGATGAGGACGAGGATTTTACTCAAGCAGAAGAAAGCGAGGAAGTCGCGTCTGCAAACCAAAGGACTGTAGAAGTCAGAGTTCCTGGTGTGGTGGTCGGTGCCCTTATCGGCAAGTCTGGAGTGAATATTAAAAAGATAGAAAAGGACACCGGAGTTCGTGTAAATCTAAAGGACGAAAATGAAGGCAGTGAGAGCGAAGAAAGAATTCTGCTCATTCAAGGCGAACGCGAAAAGGCAAAGCGAGCGGAAATTTTGGTGAAGAAAATCATTGCGGAGCAGCCGGTCATTAGAACGGAAGAGATTTTCATTCCTCAGCGTGCTTGTGGAAGAGTTATTGGCAAAGGAGGGCAGACAATTCGTCACATGTGTTCAGTTTCAGGTGGGCTTGTTTGTTCAATGTTTAGGAAATGTACAAAACGAGTACATGACACGTTTCTTAAAATATTGGTCAAGAAAAAACATCGATCTATGAAAAGCAGGTTGACATGCCAAGAAAATTTAAGCGGTAATTAAGTGTAACTAATGTGGGTAGTGACTGTTTGAAAACTATATCATACTCCCTCATGTACATATAGGAAGTTTTTCTTTTTGTACACATTTCACCTTATCGTGCTGTGGTACATGTACCTGCAAGCAAATATTTTGTTTTGCGTAACCAAATTTCTGTTGTTAATGTGCTATCTCATTGAATCTGATTGGCTAGGTTGGCCTTTGGTATCAATCAGTGATAATCAATAATTAATAGTGATCAATAAGAAACAGTACCTATGCAATATTAATTTTCGTCTGTCTATCTTTCCATCTGTCTGTCTGTTTGTCAAATAAGGCCCCAGATTGGGGGACCATTTATTAATAGCCAGATAGACAGCGTCTTACATGTGTATGTGGAGTGACAGCAAACTAAAGCAACATACCTGAAGGTCTACAACAGCAAGAACATCTTTATTTTCTCAAGACAAATACAAATATTATTACGTTAACCTTATTATATTTATAGTATACTTAATGTCAACAAAGAAAAATAGAAGTGGTTTCACATAATTATAGGAATGTTCAATACAGATCAGTGCAGAGCGAAATACAAATTAAGATAAAAATTACAATTACTCAAGTTTCACACTTGAAGCGATCATCAGACTGTGCCCTAAGTGGCAGTTGAAAGAAATATTTAAACTATTAATGGAGGGCAGGGTGTGAGCAATCCCGTTTCTGATTGGCTGCTAGAACTTAATTTTGTGCCTCTATTTTGTTACAAGATCAGATCGTTTGTGTAGAAGTGTGGATCTGTTAGTGGACAGAATGCAGAGTTTTTCTGTCAGACACAAATTGCAGTGTGACAGGGTTTCCTTGTATGGCCTTGCTTGCATGACAACACTGATTGAGAAATCAGTGTTGCTGTCTTTCAGGTCCCAGATATATTGAGAATGTTAATGCTTGCAAACATCTCAAAAGATCTGAACTAAAACTGTACTGGTTTATGGGATCAATAAATTTTCATTATCCCAAGAAGTTTTGCTGAGTGATTACCCCTCTGTGCAGACAAGCAGTGCAAGAGAGTATAGTTGAAAGAGTTTTTAGGATACAGTTTTGATGAGCCACTGCGACTTTCAATCATGCATGCAGTAATGAACTAGACATGTATTTCTCACTGCCATACTTCATTTCAGTATTTTAGCATTAGCTTAATGTAAGATGCCCTTTCTTAAAACAGCTACATGTGAACCTGGATTAGGTAACCCCTTACATCTTTTTGTGGGATGTCTACTTCACTAATATTCCATGCCAATCTATTTTTCCTGTAGGTGCAAAAATTAGAATTGAGCGTGACAATGAAGACATTTCAAGCCCTTTACGCAAGTGCACAGTTACTGGAACCTATGACCAGATTGCCAGTGCTAAGGGACTACTAGATGAGAAGATCGCAGAAGATAATGAAATCCGCGCTCGAAGGGGGGACATTGGAATGCCACGAAACAGACGTGCACCTAGGAAATTAGACACTGCTCTTGGTGAGTAAAGTTGTACTACATTGCCTTCAGATGTTCTTTTCAGTTTAGTGAACATTGTCCTTAGCAGCTGACAACTTACTGTTATACTACGCATGTATCTTTGTACAATTAATTACTTCTCATCTCTCTTTCAGCTTCTCCAATAACAGGTGTTGTACAGTTTCCAAAGACAAATGACTTCTTTGCAGTATTTGTGTCAGCAATTGACAATCCAGGACATTTTTGGGTACAGCTGCTAACAAAGGATTCTCCTGATCTGGATAAACTAACAAATGACTTGACATTCTTGTACGCTTCCTCAGAATCACATTCTGTCCTCAATGCTTTTAAGGTCGGAGATATCTGCTGTGCACCATTTGAGTATGATTCCTCTTGGTACAGGGCGCGTATTTTGGAAATCAACAAGGATGGCATGGTGGATTTGTATTATGTGGATTTTGGAGACTCTGGGAAGATTTCCAAGGAAAAATTAAGAGAACTTAAGTAAGTGCAGTACTTACTAGATACAACTTTGTTTCTGCAGGAAAGGTGTACTTTATGGTTGTTTTTCCTTGTATTGAAGGTCAGCACACATAAGGGGACTAGTCCTTGCAACTAGTCCCTGCAACAAGTCGTGGGGACAAGTCCCATTGGGTGAACTGGTCATTTTTGCTTCAAAATCTAGTCGCAGGGACCAAAGTTTGGTCCCTGCAACTAGTCCCACAAATTCAGACTGGTTTGAATTTTTGGGACAAGTCCATGTGACTTGTTCCTCAAAATGCTCTTGTGTGAACTGTTTGTTGGACAAGTCCCTGTGACCAGTCCCTTCGTTTAAAGTCTTCAGGGGACTAGTTGCAGGGACTAGTTGCTGGGACTAGGAGTAGTCGCAGGGACTTTATGAGCAGTGGTTTAAATCCAGTGTTATGTTTTTAAGTCTTCATGTGGAAATAAATTCACTTTTTGTTGTTATGAAAACAAAAGGAGGCCAATTTTCATATTTCTGAAAATTGAACAGTGCAAGTCTCATGCTAAGTGCACTGTATTCTGAATCAGCAGTATTTCCAAAAAAGTCTCTTCATTTCTTTCCATGTCGGTTATGTTACAATCAGCATTGTCGATTTTATATACTACTTATTACAACTGACTGTGTTTATAGACAGGAACACAACAGAATTCCATTTCAAGCTATTGAGTGCTATTTGGCTGATGTGAAACCTAAAGGTACATGAAAATTATATGCTCATTAGTGTTTTTTTAAGGTTCATTTTGGACTTAACTGTCCCTCCATCATTTTGTGTATGTACAGCTTGTGTATGGGATTTCTACAGAGTGAAAGACTCAATTCCATTGGTGGAAGCCTAAATATAATTGTCTAGTTTTGTTAAAAAGGTCTATACAAGGGCACTGAAGACAGTGTTATAAGGGGCAGTGTTACAATGGGCTAAGCATGCACAAGATTGAAACTTGTCTTGTCTTGGAAAAATTGCTAAAAACAAATTACAGTTTGCTCTCCCTGAAAACAGCTCACTTTATAAAGTTCTTCTTGGTGGAGTTCTAGGAGCTTCTCATGTATGAGTGAGGAACCCAGTAATTATTTTAAAACCCTGTCTTGACCAGAAATGGTGTACAATAATTGACATAGTACATTGTGGTGTCCCTTTAATATACTTTTATATCATTCAAGTAACTAGAACGTAGTTGTCTCAAATCCAAAATATTTTCTGCTGGATACCATCATTAGGTGCATGCCACTTCCTGAAACAGATTTCTTATCTCTTTCTCATGTAACCACCAAGCTGGAACAACCACATTTTTCTTTTTAATAATAATTATTGGTAAACATTTTTTAATTTCATGATTTACTTGATTTCTAAGAATGTTGAATTGTCTGTAGACATTTCCCCCAGGTGATTATTTCAATATTCTCATCATCAATTTTGATTTTGGTGGGCCTTGAGTAATGGTAGTATTGCTCCCTCCTTATCACGTTGTTTAGTTGGTGAGTGGAGTAAAGACGCAATTGACGAGTTTGACCAGCTCAGCCACTGTGCTCAGTGGGTTTCTGTGATGGCACGAGTGGTGAAATATGATGGGGACATACCTTGTCTTGAATTGATTGACACTACTGGACAGACAGTAAGAAACTATGAACATGTTTATGATATGTGACTGTGTATTTATTGAGGATATACGTTCACAATCTGTGCTGTTATTTTCTTTCTTTGATAACATACCTGGACACCTTGCACGCATGCTTGATGTGTTTCAGTAGATATATACTTGGTCTTCAGTCCCACCCAACAATACTTAAAGCATGGTTAGTCAAGTCAGGTGGGAACGATTGCATGACATGCATGAAAATTACGACTCCCTTAAAACTTAACTGTACTCATAGACAGTTAATCTTAAGCTGCCAACTCCTTGTGTTTGCTTCTCTGTCATATCCATATCAGTTTGATTGAATGAATGAGCATTGACTGTAGCAGTCTCGTTAGATGAAAGACAGCTGTGTTCACAGGCTAGCCATTGCTAAGCAAAATGCATATTTAAATAGCTAGGACCCAATAGCCACATGGGCAGCAAGCAGGCTGCATGGCATAATCCTCTGAACAACTCTTAAGTTAAACTAATTTGAAATTATTGGAACATTACAACTGTACTGTACTCCAGGTAGCATGCCGCAAGTAGTGTTAGCTTTCTATTAGTGTGCTTGTGTTATTTTGAATAGTGTCTGTTTTGTAAATAAGTAATAATAAATATAGAAATATTTACTGAACCATTTGACACCCTTATCCTGTGTTCTACAAGAGGCTGTAAGATTGTAATTGTCAATTCGCGACAGTGATCGATGTCTACTGAATCTAAGGGAACCTCTCTCTTTAATATTCAGGATGTGAATATCAATGAAGAAATGATAAGAAAACAGTTTGCATATCGGGATGTGTCATGTACAGCTGATGAGCGAGAACTGGGTAAGAATCGTAGCATTTGAAATTAAGATTCCATTAAGAGTAGGTAAAGTCTACATACGAGCCAAGTGGCCCATCAGGCCGGAGCTTATCCAGGTTTCTGTAGCATGAAGCGACTAGGAGTATTTCTACTCCCCCCTGGATGGGATGCTAGTCCATCCCAGGGTTACCCCCAGCATTAAATTTGCCGGCACCCATTTATACACCTGGGTAGAGAGAGGCACTGTGGGAAAGTGTCTTGCCCAAGAACACAACACAATGTCCCCAGCCAGGGCTGGAACCCAGACCACTCTAGCCAGAGTCGAGCGCACTAACTATGAGGCCACTGCGCCTCCATTAAAAGTAACTAGTTGTTATTCAATCATTGAGAGAATAATCACGCTTTCATTTCGAACTTTGGATCTGTTAAGGAATTGCTACAGCAATCGTGAAGGAGCATTATCTAAGTGTTGGAATTGACATTCATTAAGTATGTTGCTACTAGTTTCAGAGCTAGTGCAAGATGCATTGCAAGAGACACCAGTGGAAATCAAACAAAGCAGTGCTGAGCAGCAAGAACTTACTCCACCAGGAGCAGATAATGAAGAAATCAACGGAGAAACACCTCAACGCGTTACGAAGACCATGCAAGGAGAAAACAGCAGTGATGCACTTTCCAAACCTGCCAGTACTGACCTGCAAGATGTGACTGACAGCTGTCCTGAATTGCACGGACCCGTAGTCGCTGAAAGTGACTCTCCAGTGAAGGCGGCCGTAGTGAAGAGCATTTCTCGAGATTACATGGCAGCCCCCGCTAATTCGTCACCTGACGTGCTTGATGAAGGGCGAGCATCCCTCAGTGTTGTGCAGGAGCAAGGAATCAAAGCTGTTTCAGAGAGTGGAGTGCAGTCACAGCCTGAAGTGTCAAGCTCTGCCGAGCACAACGTAGAAGAATTGCATTCCAACAGCCAGGAGAAGACAGCATACCGCAGCAGTCTTAATATTGCAGCTTCGTCTAGGAGAACGATGGCAGCGACCTTTAGCGGCAGCCGTCATGTATCGGAACGAAGCGAGAGCTCCGTGAAGACAGTGACCAGTACTGTTCACCGGCAGATGGTTTCTTCCAAGCAGTCCTATGTTAGTACCGTGACACTTCCTGAGTGTGACACCAATAACGTTATTGTATCGGTGTTACCAAATGTCGAGCAACTTCAAGGGAAATCCCCATTTGATCTGGAAAATCACGCTTTCAAAGCTTCCAATGAAAGTACAACATTGACGCGTCACGTAGTTGCATCGGAAGAACACCGAAGTGCCACGAAAAGCAACGGACGTGAAACGACAAAAGAATTTTCCTCGTCACGCGTTGAAGAGAAGTCAGCATCGCACATGTCTCCATCCGACGAGAAGCCAATTGTGAAATACGAAATTAACTTTGAATCCATAAAAGGGATGCCTGTTGCGGAACATTATACAATAAAGAAAACTTTCAGTCAGCTAGAGAGCGGACCCCATGTAAGCTTTGAAGCCTTAGACTCGGGTAGTTTGGTTTCTGGTGCAAAAAATGCTGATAGATCAGCTTCAGCAAGCACCTCTGGGAGAAACGAAGGCTTGGAACAGAGTGGGAACTTTATAAGCCGAGGTAGGTCTGAAGGAAGCGGTGGCGATATGTCTCCGTCGGGTTCCCTCTTGGATATCGCCAAAAACGATGTCATAGATGAAGAAGAAGAAGACGGCGAACAAGTAGACCAACACGACGCCAACGCAGAAAGTCCTGAGCAGGACAGTGATGCAGAGTCATTCATCAGTGCCAGGGAAGATGTCACCTCTGACACAGACACTGCAGCTTACATGACCGCCCCGCCAGGAGGCAGTTCCACTTCTTTGGACACTGACGTTGCTTTAGGTGACAGTACTGCAGATGAGACAATTACTCCCGTGAACTCTGACACCGAGGTTGAGTATGAGGAGGAAGCTGAAGGGGCAGAAGTGAGTGATGATGGTACACCTCGACCAGCTGCAGAAGCCGGGAATGATCGCAGTCGTTCGGGTACTCTGAAGGGCTTGAAAGACCAGATGACGGCTCTAGGTGGTGCCGTTACGTCGGACGGTGATCTTGGTTACAGAGGAGATTCCGAAGAGGACCTGGAATCAGCCGAGGATCTCCGAACGGCGGGCACTTGATTAAACTGACTCTGAGTAGGCTTACATGGCATGGTGCTTCAATATGATTAACTGTTCCGTAAAACTGTTCTGGAAAATCGGAGCAGAGATGTTGTCGCACAGACCAGATACAGAAGCAAACACTGCGCTTGCCGCCATCGGTCACGTGTCTCTGCTTTGAGTAGTGATTGGTTCGTTAGACATCTTTTGGCTTCGTGGTTACTTTAATGTTAGGCCCCGTCCACACTACGCCGGAGAAATTTGAAAACGCAGCTTTACTTCGGTTTTCATTATTTCGGTTTTGGGTTGGACGGAATACATTTCGAAAACGCAGTTTTATTTCGGTTTTGGGTTGGACGGAATACATTTCGAAAACGCAGCTTTATTTCGGTTTTCATTATTTCGGTTTTGGGTTGGACGGAATACATTTCGAAAACGCAGCTTTATTTCGGTTTTCATTATTTCGGTTTTGGGTTGGACGGAATACACTTCGAAAACGCAGCTTTATTTCGGTTTTGGGCTGGGAGGGAAACATTTTGAAAACGCAGCTTTATTTCGGCTTTGGGTTGGACAGAAAACATTTCGAAAACGCAGCTTTATTTCGGTTTTGGGTTGGACAGAAAACATTTCGAAAACACACCTTTATTTCGGTTTTGCGTTGGACGGAAAACATTTCGAAAACGCAACTTTATTTCGGTTTTGGGTTGGACGGAAAACATTGACCAGATCGCAACTTTTTTTCGGTTTTGGGTTGGACGGAAAACATTTTAAAAACTCAACTTTATTTCGGTTTTGGGTTGGACGAAAAACATTTTAAAAACGCAACTTTATTTCGGTTTTGGGTTGGACGGAAACCATTTTAAAAACGCAACTTTATTTCGGTTTTGGGTTGGACAGAAAACATTTCGAAAACGCAGCTTTTTTTCGGTTTTGGATTGGACAGAAAACATTTTGAAAACTGGGCTTTTTTTGAAAACGATGGCGTCACGACAAAACTTGAGATGTCCCTGTCCACTTTTTCCTCAAACTCAAATCCAAAATGACCGGTGTTTGTTGCGTTTTCAAATTCATCCAGCGTAGCTTAGACGGAAAATATTTGATACATTTTCAGAGTTAAAACGCTGTTTTCAAATTTTAAGGAAACAGCTCCCTTTGCTTAAAATTAGAGCGGATTAAATTAGTGACAAAGTTGCATAAGCTAAGACAAGAAGAATAGAAGCCTTCAAAATTTTTATTTTCATTGAAATTTTTCTAAATTTTCCCTGGTTGGGATGTCTGTGCCTTGGTTTACACAGGGTTAGTTGTAGGTGAAGACAGTTTTTCATAGTTTTCAGCATTTCCTCCTCATTCCTCTCTTCGTGGTTTCATGCTTAGCGTGCAAGTTCGCAAAAACAATGAAGTATCCTTAATGGAGGGGGTGGGGGGGGGGGCGTTTGTGGAATAATCTGTTGAATAGACCAATTTCGATATATTAAAGGAGCTAGGTCACGCTATTTTAGGTAATTTTGTTTAATTTTGTTAATTATGAGCTCTAAACGTCAAATTGGCAGAGCAAGAGTCTTTCATTTGCAAAATTACGGCCACATAACAACTGAGAATGATTTTCCAGCTGTGTAAATGACATTTTGATATAAACTGATATAAATTTGGAAAAAGGTGGGCCAACGTTTTTTAAATTTACCCAAATACAACCCATTTTAATCCTCTCCAGTTTTGTCCATTCATGTCCCTTCTTGGCTTTCCTGTGTTTTGTTTGAGATCTTCTATAGTTTTGAGCCGTTTCTGTGATATTTTAGTTAATTCTATGACCATTTGATCAGTGCTGAAATTGCCTAAAATTGCGTGACCTAGCCCCTTTAAAATCTAGCTTAAATCAATAGACCTCAGTACGAGGCTGTGGGGAATAACTACAGAGTTTGTGGGGTTTATTTCCCGAGAGCCTCGTGCTGAGGTTTATTGTGTTAGTCATAATTTTGGCCTATCTGTAGAGTGAACTACTCGGCCAATCACGGTTGTGCTGCCAGTTATGGTCATACATATTTACCTCTAACGCCACTGTAAGCTTACTGTGGATAAGTGACAACTCTAAAGGGCCTGTGTCACGATAATACGCATGTTCAAGTTTGATTGACATCGGCAGGTCCACAGGAATGTTTTTCAGTAGTAGTTGTACGACTTAGAACCATGCACCACTTGGGATAGCTTCCGGTTTTTTCGTGATGCTTTTTATGATAAGCTTTGTCTTTGGAAACCTCGTTGTCCGTTTGATCCTTTGTATGGAACGAACAACCACCTCGTATAACTGCCTCAAAAATGATGAAATCTCTCGACGGTCATCATCTTCACACAAATACAAAATGTGCTGTGAAAATCCTCCGCGAATGACATAATTTGTTGAACACCTTTCACAGTTCTCGCATGATGGATGGAAAGGGATTTTCCTTACCAAAGCCAACTTTGAAAATAGTTCGGTTGTGTCAAACATCAAATCGCCGCACATGCGTAGTAAAGTGCAACAGGCCCTTTAATTTCAGAACGTATGTTCCATTTTGATTGCGTTTCTGGCTGTTTGTCGCCTTGGGGGGATTGAGTC
>Ga0126338_10002511_pt1 | contig 12652 bp, 2 predicted proteins | sample OrbCmetagenome_2_FD_92529 | JGI IMG/M metagenome (GOLD analysis project Ga0126338, IMG submission 92529) | Coral microbial communities from Petempiche,Puerto Morelos, Mexico - Orbicella C C metagenome | ecosystem: Host-associated > Invertebrates > Cnidaria > Coral | place: Petempiche,Puerto... | reverse complement strand
GTTAAGTTGATATTAAAAAGTGGCGAAAAATTAATTTTTAGCTAGATTTCAAATCTTCTTACAAAATTGTTATTGAAATTTTCGATTAATAGCGACTCTAAACTACTTAGGGGTTTTGACATTATTATTAGCTTACTGTGATCGTGATAGAAATTCGTGCCAGAACCCCGACGTCCTGTTACAATATGGACACAATAGATTGTTTATTGACATTGATATGATTCACGTGACATTTGATCATAGTATGATTGGCATCACTTATATGTTCAATACTCGCGATAGCTCACTGAACGTGTAAGATCACGAAAGTAAGAGACTTTCGATTGACTCCTGAAGAGCCGTTTGTACGTCTCCTGATAGTAGACCAAACCGAACGTGTTACATGTCGCAATCCTGATCACACGGAATATAATTATGGTAAATAATTTACACCTCGATCCCTTCCCGAAGTAGAGGCCAAAAGGAGGCAATGAACACATCTTATGACTACAAATTAAGATGATTTCCGCAGAATATTCGAGCAATAATGGCAAAAAATAAGTTACCAAAAAAACCTCATGGCATGGTAATATTTTGAGTACAGTTAAGAAGATTCGAACTTATCAAGACTTTAGCTCTGTACTTAGTACCCGTCATTTATTGCACTCCTCCGCTCTTGTTGCACTCGCTTATACACGCCATAATCAGTTTAACACAGTTATTACTTATTTCAAAATTATTTCGATGTAAAGTTTGTGATTAACTTACTTGACAAGGATTGGTTTAAAGTTGAGTCTTCTGGAAACGATGAAATCTCAGCTGAACCGTTCCAAAGATACCGTCCAACGATGAGAACGAAAAGTAAAAATGCAAAGCAGATAAGGAGATATTTCAAAGGTTTCACACGGAATTTCATTCTTTCCTGTTACGTTCTTTGACATGATTTCCAGGTAATTACCGGCAGCTGTTTGGCTTTCACAACGACTTTGGCCTTCTTAGCTTGGGGAACGCCTAATGGCGCAGGTTAAAATCAACTGCAAAGTGTGTTGGTAAAGCATGAGGTCAGGTCGATGAGTCATAGAGGCGCTAATATAAACGAAAAGGTCGGACGTGGTTTCATTGAATATAAATGCTGCTATGCGACTCGCTAAGCCGTCGTTGCGTATGATACAATGAATAAGCAAATATAGCCCCAGCAGCATCAAGATTCTCCGATATGTTTGTACCTTCAAACGTTGTCTTAATTGTTTGATGTACAGCATTTCGTTAAGAGGAGGACCTTCTTAGTTGCTTTAACGTGTTCAAAAAAATGTAGAAATAAATTTGACTGTTTAATCATGGAAATGCTGTACATCAAACAATTAAGACCACATTTGAATGTATAAACAGATTCGATCCGCGCTTGTCTTTATTTACCTTAATTTGATTTATGTAAATTTGCAGGTCTTTACTCTTTTGAACTCGCTCTTTTTATTCATTCCTTGATAATGACGTCATGAGGTCGCCGAAAAGTGGGAACATGATTTCGTTAGTTTCTACTTGCCTGTGCATTTCTAAACCTTTATTAACAACAGTTAATTTGTACCTCAAATAAAAGGGAAAAAATTAACATAAAATATTTTTGACGTAAAAAAGGTAACAGGGCAACAAAAATAACCATACGAAGCTAAACTAGTTAGCTGCCTATTAAATGATATAAGTACAGTCGACTCCCGATAACTCGAGCCCTTGCTAACTCGAACCTCGCGCTAACTCAACCCAAAGTCGATATCCCCTGGATTTCCATCATACATTTACTGTAATTTTACCCTCGATAACTCGAACCTCCCGCTAACTCGAAGCAATTTTCGTTTCCCTTCAGGTCATTTTCTATATAATTCTACCCTCGATAACTCGAACCGTGTCTGTCAATACGTGACAAGTCAAAACAAACAGTGCACTGTACATTACACACAAAGTGTCAGTTCAGTTTATACGAAATTAAGCGTTGAAATGTGTTGTTCCATTTTCACTCGGCTTCCCTATTCTGTATAATTAAATTTGATTAAAATGTACACTGCATGAATATAAGAAGGAAATCCCATGCACTTTGAAAATGTAAATCGCATGAGCTTCGTAACGGTAGCCCGACAATGGGGCCATTTATACGAGAAAAATAATCCGCGGCTTACACAAGCCGCAAATTGAATAAGACGCGAACTTGACCATTTATACGAGCGTGGCTTATAGAAGACGCGAAAAGCTCGTATAAACGGTTCACGGCTTATTCGCGACTAATGCCTCGCTTCGGTGTTCGTTGTCATAGCAATCGCGGTCTAGTCAAGGAGCAACCAGGAGGAACGAAACGAGACGGCAGGCTTCTTCGCGAAGAAAACGATGACTCTTCGGGTTTTTATTAAAAACTAAGCTTCAGTTAAGTATTTTGCACTACGGCTTCTAAATGAAATTTTTGGAGTCTCTGAAAAAATATGAACGAAAGCCGAGACAAGCTGGGGCGATCAAGAATGGTGGGAGCGGAATGTGCAGGAGATGGATCTACATCTTACATTTTAACCGAGATTTCAGGCAAAACTTCAGGGTGTATATCGCCAGGAATTTCTTGCTTTGGCCTGTGCTCCTCTTGCGGACGCGACCGCGGATGAGGCATCAACTATCGCATCCATTTTTTTTTCCAGATCGGAACTGCACGAGCGCTTGAGCGAGCGCGGGAAAAACTTGCGCTTGCGTAGTGTGAGTTCGCGTCTTAAGTAAGGCGCAAACAAGCCGCGATACCATTTAGACGAGTGGCTTCGCGTCTTACATAAGCCGCTGCTTATTTAAGCCGAGGTCAAAATCCTCGTCTTACACAAGCCGCGGCTTATGTATGACGTGAACTGACTAAAATGTATCGTTTATACGGCAAGCTCGCGTCTTATTTAATCCGCGGCTTGTGTAAGCCGCGGATTATTTTTCTCGTATAAATGGCCCTATTGTCCTCTTTAAAAAAACCTGTACGGTTCACAGTTCCTGGGCTTCTCCCTGCCGCTTTCCTTTGTTATATCTTGCACATTACGTTACGTTCCCATTTATACAGTAATTTAGAGATGTATAGTTTTATTTTCACTCGACTTCTCCATTCTGTAATTAAATTTAATTAAAATAGTGCATGGATAGAAAAAACTTAAACACCGTTTTCCCCTTATTTCCGGTCATTTGTACTCAACTGCCGATAACTCGAACCTTTTTCAATTTCCCTTGAAGGTTCGAGTTATCGGGAGTCGATTGTACTAAAACCTTTGGTGAGAGTATTCATAATTAGGTACAGTGTAAATGAATAAAAACATCTAGATTGATTAGTTAATTTAGGACGTTCGCGCTAATTGTTTATGCACATCCGTACCTCGCACGCAAATTCACACGCCACGTAATGCATCGATGCGCGCGCTAAGTAAAAAAATGAACAATGATAGGGCAGATGGCCATTGCTATAGCTTTGCCTGGATTTAACGATCTTGGACGTTCGGTGACCCCTATTTTTTGTTTTGATGGATCATTTTCTCTACCGATTTTCTACGTTTAGCGAAAAAATGAAGAAAATCTGTTGACTAGAAGTTTACACTTTTTGCAAAATGCACCATCGAATTCCGTTCTTTTTAGCTCTTCGTTTATCTGTGCGACGGTTTCAAATGCCTCTTGAAGGGTTAAGTTTTGTGAAAACGTTGGTAACATTTGGAATTATTTACGCCACAGACCCACTTCTACAAAATATGACCAAGATCGTTTGCCTCCGTTAACTCACCATAAATATTTTAAACTACAAACCCCTGTAGACCATGTTGAATAACGAGCGCAAATTTTTCAAGATCAGGGTAGTTTTCCACACGCTTTTATCTCTGAAGCGAAGTCGGTGACCTCCAATTGTTTTGCATTTCTGACACGAGTAACTCATTATCTGACTGCAGTAAAAATTAAAAAAAAAATCTATCAACTGGAAAATTTTCGCGCGAACGTCCTTAACAGCGGTCGGAATCTACAGTTCAACTGAGTTATTGCACACTAATAGACACAAAAGTAACAAAGAAAAAAAAAAAGGAAGAATAAAAAATACAGGGGCAAAAAAAAGTTCTGTCAGGTAGTATAGATATCAAAATGAAATCATTGTTAATACCTGCTAGTAAGCTTTGATTTAATTTGACGTTTGAAGGCTCGATTATTTAGGGTCTTATTTGAGTGGTCAATTTCATTCCAGAGTTTTGGCCCTGAAAATCTAATGTTAAATTCATATAGTTAGGACGAACTTCGGGTAGATAGAAAGTGGATCGAGAAGCAAAACGGCCACTTGTATACTGTGAATTTGCTGGACATACTCACAGTAGATAATGTTTATTCCCTTTACGCTTTAAAATTCACTCACCGCTAGCGTTAACGATCACTATCCAATATATTTCGCGAGACGTCCTATTATACTATTGACGTGGATAGTTACAAGACCAAAGCAACAAAATTTGTACAAGCCGTAAGTTAGATCGAATACTGGCTAGCAGATATTCTCGTTTAAGGCAATTGATATTTAGAAAACCATACCACAACACCTAACAGATCTGAATCAGTACGCTCTTTCTAAAAACATCAAATGCTATCCACTGTCTAAACAATGTCCAAAATCGCTCTCTCCTAAATCTTGTCCGTTTTATGTTATACTTTTTTTTTGTCTCATTCACTGTTATTGTAATTTGCTTCGTTCGTTTGTAGTTTATTGTTTATTATTTTATTAATTTCTCCCGGCGCTCTTTTCTGATACCTCCCCTTTACCGAAAAGTAACTAATTTTGTAAATATGGGGGCAACTTGGAGATTGTTCGCGCTGATATTAAAGCTAGCAGCTACAGAACTGAGCCGACTTTATGTTAGAACTGGCATTTCAAGAAGCATAAGCCTCCGTTGCAAGCTAGTTCCAGTCCAATACCGAGAATACGAATATGGTCTATTGGAAAGTCCAAAATGTGTCTCGTGGCAAAACGACGCCTACTTATAATACATGACACTTTGGCTCTTGAATGGTTTTCTTCCTCACGAAATGTTAAATTTGCCTTTTGGTACTGAATGCTGAATTGATTTCCCCTGCGATTTAAACTAACAAAATTTCGACTTCTCATTTTAAGAAGGAAACTTTGGCGAAAAAAAATGGCGCCCCGTGCAATCTAGGCAGACCCCGTGTTTTCTACCAGAACCAGTGTTTTCCACACCCCGTGTTTTCTAGACTCCGGCCCCTCGTTTTCCTCTAGCTCATTGGCGATATCAGCCTTCTACTTTGCAGCAAATTTGTGTCTATTCGAAGCGACGAAAATTAGCATCGAATACCTTGGCCGTTGGTTGATGAAATCGTAACATTTTCCGGATTTCTTTTGATAAATACAAAAAAGAAAGATAGTTCTTTGTACCTGTGTCAAGATATTTCGAGAAACTGCATTGGTAGACCCAGCACTTAAGTAACAAGAACTCCTTCGATCCGCTATATTGGAGGGCCCGCCAAGATCACTCAAATTCGGCCCTCTCGATATTTTCCAAATAACAAGACTGAATGCCAAATTTCATCAAAATAAGTGAGGTACGGTTTCCGCGACATTTTTATAGAGCTCGAAGATAACTGACATTTCCACACACACCCCCACCCAGACGTTCTTATCACGGAGAGCTTAAGGAATGATGTTCAGACAGGGCTTAAAGGTCCTTAGAGGTAAGGCTTATATGCTATTTCGGAATTGGCCTGGCAACCTGGCCAATTCGATATATGTTGAAATTCAGTCACAATTGTTTTAGAACAAAAATTCGACACAAATATTGAAAATTCGACTTCCTTGCGTTCTACGCAAGCAATGGCGAGACTTAATATTCGAGCTTATAAAAACTCAGATTGCCCTTCCCTTCTTGCAGAATACAAACACACTGTGCCGCATAAATTTGGATTTTCAGACGCTGAAGCTATAGTCTGTAATTTAGTTTAGCACTCACAGGTTATTTGGCTGGTACATAGCGCGAACTGGGCACGCGCCTCCCCGATGGTTATGCGCGCGCATGGCATTTCCCGACCAGTTTTAGACAACATGTGCACAAATATCTGCGTATTTTCACGCGTGGATTTTGCGTTGATATCCCCAATATTAAATTTGTTCTAAGTTGAGCTTATAACTGAAGCAATTCTTTTTTGCGTTGAAAATAAAAAAAAAAAAAGAAAATCAACAGTGACACGCACGCGCCCAGTGCAAACAGATTCTCTATTAATCGATATGCTGATTCGACAAACGCTTTGTTTAACAAGGTAAGTTTGTTTGATCTTTAAGAAGTCTCCTTTCCAAAAGTGAACCTTCATTTATTTATAAAGCAAACCCTATTAGTGAATTGCTAGTAATTTAATTGGCTGTCATACTTGACGTCATCTAACGGTCTTAATTACGTGACGAAATAAACAAAAAATGTGCGCGCGCCGAATAAAGTTTGTTCGGTGGTGGAAACTTTTCGGATGGTTGATTGAATCGATCAGCATGATTCGTTGGATATTTTTAAGCGTTTCGTTGGTTCTACTAATAATAGGACAAGTGGATTACAAAGGTAGTGTTGAGGGCTAGAGAATATATGAATTGTTAGACTAGATGTTTTAGTCAAAAAAGAAAAATTCAGTTTTTCAAGCGATGGCTTAGAATACTTTTCTCGAGAAAACTAATTTGTCAGAAAGAACTTATTTCCGCTGAGCAAACATATGGGAACCATTCACTTAAGCAAAATTAACTAAACAGTATCTTAAAATCCTTTGCTCTTATAGTTTTGTTGTTTCACACGACCCATTACTCCAAAACACAAATTAGCTTGCTTTCCTCTAGATTAGGGGCGAACGCGCAAAGGATTAAACACTAATCTGAATTCACGCCAACCGAGTAATTAATTGATTTAGTCATGAAAATGCGCTTTTTAAGATGAGCAAGTCGTTTTTCTCGGAGCTCTATGAGTAAAGAAAGCCGATCAACCGCACAAAACAGAAATACAACTTATTATATTTTATCTTTACTCATAGATGACACAGGCGTGTTTCACAACACCCCTAAAGAAGTAAGACAACTTAACTCGTCCTTCTTCCAGGTTTGTTTCCATAGCTTTGTATTTGGAAGTAATAAGTCGTGGTTTTAAGGCCGATGAAATTAATTACGGTGTACATATACTTAATTGTCTTTTTCGAGCCAAGTCTCCAGCATTTACAAAACAGAAAGTGTTTCTGTGTTCCTATAAAAAAAGTCATGATAAGGGAAAAATTGTCGCTCCGTAATTTCCAGTACTCGCATGATGCAAATTAACCTTGGACTCTCTGTACGGGACGGAAAATTTCTCCGTCTTTTTTTTCGGGACAAGCTGACTACAAAAATACAAGTTATTTTCCAACAATTTTACGATTCATTTTTCTCCTTTTATTTACGTTTTAGACTGGCAGTGTTCAATTAACTGCAGCGTTTAGTTGCGTTGATTTTACAGGATTAATCAAACTGATTTATTTGGAGGTAAGCTAGAAGAGCTGTACTTTTTTTATGGATTATTAACGAACAATGCAATTAATCATAAATTTGAACGAAGACTCATACCTCGGAAAATTTGGGGAATTCACGGAGCTATGGAAAAAAAATGCAAGCCTCAAGTTTTGGTTTTCCATCCACTGGCACGTCCCTACGGACTTTTCATCCTTTGTTACTGTCACTTACAGTTAAGTACCGCTGAATGTGAATACATAAGCCTACGTTTCTTCAGATTTCTTTCATTTCAAAACGTTTGTCTAAGAAAAACGTTTTGATTAATAACGTTTGTTATTTAAACGCACTTCCCGATAGCCGAAAGCATTTGGAAGTGTTTTATTGCAGTCGGCTTATCATCGGTGTTACACACAGGAAAGGAAAGATAGTTGAAAGAAAAAGAAAAGAAATCTGTTATTCTTAATTAAAGTTGTTTCACCTACGTAAGCCATAAAACAGCCAAAAAATTTTCAAGAGTGATCGTGCGGGATTATTCGGGACAATGCGGAAGGAATATTAGACCGACAGTGGAGTAATGTGATTTTTGATTTTAGTTATTGGTCCTCTGAACTTACAAAGTCGTGTGATAAAAAACGTTATTGCTTCTTTTCAATATTCTAGTTGAAAGGACTATCGATGGTGACATTGCTCGCCAATATTCCCCTTGGGTATTTTATGGTAAGTGTATAAATACAAATAACGTCTTGGATTTAATCCTTGGTTGAGGTGTCGCGAGTAAGTTAATTGAGTTACAACTTTTTTCAGGGATGGCTGTTTAAGAAAGCGTTTGGACGTAAAGGTGATTACTTTTACTCGTTTACTATTCTGTATATAAACAGAAATTATTTCTACTCGGGTTGTCATATTTCTAGCATTTTGATTGGCTCACACCCTTGTTACGAAAGACCGCTTAAGATTTATGTCGTTGTAACAAGGATTTTTTTCTCAATTTATATGTCTAAAACCATTATCTATAGGGAGCGCTGTTCCTCAAAAATACCCAAAATGCTTTCATCATTCCAGTAACTAATACGCGGAGTTTAATACGAAACATTCGATTGCCACGAAACAAAAATGAAAGCAGGAAACAATGTTAACGGTAAGATTCGGAAGCTGAAACAAAATCGTTAAAAATATGAAAATATGTATTTAAAATTAAGGCTTAGGAATTTCAAAGACGCCCTAAAATCGCTTCAACATTCCAAGCGATTTTATACATTCTTCTTCAATCCTATAAATGGAATAAACAGCTTGTAAATCGACCTTAATTATGTTTCGGTTTTCTCTTCTCTTATTAGACAAGGAAAAGGAACAACTGCTCTTGCAGTTAAAACAGTATCAGAAACTTTATATGAAAATGGAGGTAATGACTGCATACATGACTAAAAAGTTGTCAGCTAACACACAATATTTTGGATTGCACCATGATATACGATTTTCTAATTTAGCGAACACAAAGTAACTTTTTTTAAGTTCACTTAATTCAAATGACTAGTAAGTCAGGTTCGTGAAAGTATTCAGCTAAAGGGATTACTACAGTAGTCCCTCGTTTTGGTTCAGTTGAGCGTTACTGAAAGCATACAAGAATGCGTGAAAATCGGCTCGCACAAAAAGAAGCGACTCACCAGATGGTTATCGCGTTTTAGCTCCTAGTTTCTCTGAAAAAAAATTGGCAAATTCTAGTGTAGATTCTCGCAAAGAAAATTAATTGCATAGGTCATGTTTCCTCTTGGCTGTATGTCAAAGTAACTTAACAACATTTTTGTTTCACAGAGGACGCACTTGCAGGATAGACGTGCAAGAATAGACGCCAGAAATGACTTGGGCCGAGCAAATGCCAGGCTCCAAAGAATGGAGAGAGAATACAAGAAGGTAAAAGACGCATAACCTACAGGGATAAAACCTCTTACCAAAAGAAATAGTAAAAAACGCTTTCCATACAATACTCAATTCTCTTGCGAAAGTAGCTAATAAACTCGCGCTTTTCCAGTCTTTTTTTTATTAACAGTAGGCTACAAGGATCATTAACCTATAAGGACAAGTTTAGTTTTTCCACAGGGCTTTGGGATGTACCAGTTATCTTGTGTTTTATTTTCACAATTAATTATTTCAGGTAATTAACTATTAAACATGAATTATGCGTTTGCTAATGTTGTCAATGTTAGTATTTTTGTTTAATTTTTTCAGTTGGCCTCGACAAGTGTTGAAACATCAGAATTAGGAAAGCAATCGGCAAGAGCTCTGTATGAAGAAAAGGTTTGTAGATATTTACGTTTTCGTGATTCCCAGTCGTGAGGCATGCATATCGTCTGATAAATTCATCTCTCCCTTGTGTTATGCAGCTCTCAGTGACACCTAACAATAAGAATTCTGTCAAATCCGAGGTAAGTGGCAGGTTATCTTGTCAAGCAGAAACTCGTGAAACAAGCCCAGACACAGAAAGGGTCATAATATCACAAGTGGAAACTTTTTTTTTCAGTTTTATGTCTATCAGAACGTAACATTATTCCTATTTAGCTCACTGATTTTCAGTCAAACGCTTTTAACAGTGATAAGAATTCTGTGGATAAAAACAAAAAGAAAACGAAATACAAAAAGGTTGCGTTAGGTTAGTAAGTTAATGTAAGGTCGCCATGTAGTTTTTTGGCTGGTTTGTGGTACAAATATTTACGTTGTTGATGAAATAGCGCTGTTTTCGATGGGATATTTATTTGTGCATAGCGCTGATGATTGTAACTCTTTTTCGGTGTCCCCAATTAGCAGCAATGCTAAATCTCATTGACACGTAAATAAAGTTATTATTATAATTATTATTATTATTATTATATAACAGCATTCCAAATCTGAAGTCAATACTTATTCCAGCAATGTTTGCTTACAATGCTTACAATATTTGCAACATCTTTCTATCAACCAAGCGATAGGTGAAGAGATGTTTAAGATATAATTTCAATTACTGATCAATTCTGCTTTCTGAACTGTGGGTGGTTATTGACTGAAAATTTGCATTGATGTTTGGTTCTTTTTAGCTGACGTCATGGAAAGATAAAGCTTCTGAAAAAGAAAGGCAACTGGCCGATACTTTGAAAGAGGTAAAGGTAGCGTGGCCAAGTGGTTAGGGCGTAAGGACTTTGAATCCGGAGGTCGTGGGCTCAAGTCCTATCTGACCAAAAGCTGGTGTTGTTCTCGATAACTGACCGGGGTCCAGTACAGTTTATAACAAACCTAAAGTAATTATTTTTTGCAGTAAAAGCTATAGTAGCAAGTGGAATCCATTTTTTATTTATTTTTTCTTGCCTTACAGGCGAGAAGGGGAGGAAGAACGTTTTTAATATAGCAATTAAGCCGATGGCCTACATCGAAAGTGCGATAACAAAAGAGGCGCCGGCCTTCAAGAAGGACGGACACCGTCTTTTGTTCTAATAACTTTTTTTTTTTCGTTTGTTCAGCTCTCTGTGGTGTCTAACAGTGAGAAATCTTTCAGAGTGGAGGTACGTTTTCACTAGATTTCTCAAAACATTAACGAAACAGGAAGCGATGAGGAAATTATCAAACAAGAAAGTAAAACTTGAGGTCACCGGGTCTAACAATTTGGAAGTAAAAGTTTTTAGCACTGATTAGCAGCTTCTGGAGACATCACGATGGGAATTCAAAAATGGGAATTATCTCAAGAAAACTGGGTCAGGAACATAAGTCCATGTTTGACCATTTTAAAAACTTGCAGATGAGAACTAAGTTTCAAAATCGAAGCCCCTAGTAACGTTCAATATTTGTCCTTTTTTCAGCTGGCCTTGACAAAGGCGAAGCTGGATATCATGGATAAACAACTTAATTTTTGTCATCCACAATATCCAGCTTCGCCTCAGGTGATTCTATTAGTTTGGTTAAATATGGATAATACTTTTTCAAAAGGGAAATTCTGCTTTGGTTACTCAATACGTAGGTTTCTAAACTTATCGTATGGCAAAAACGAAAAATTACAAATGATTAGATGGAAGCCATGATGGCTGCTCAGTTGGTAGAGGATTGCAGGAAGTATTGCAGATGTCATGGGTTTGAATCCCGTTTAAGCCTGAATCTTTTTGCGTAGCAAACTCTTCAACGTCTTCCACTGCAGCAATCAAATGCCGCTATCAGCTACCTACTAAATATAAAATATATATCATATAACCCGGCATACCCCAAAGCAGTTTGCCAAATTATATCATTTGCTTAAAGAGTATTTGACGATGTTAAGAACTAGCAGATGAGAGCTACATTTGAAAATTGAAGCCCTTACTTACTTTAGTAGTTTAGTTACTTTTAAATATCTGTTTTTTTTTAGCTGGCCATGACAAAGGCGAAGCTTAGCATTATGGACGATAAACTGTTAAATTCTGCCAAAGAGGTAACTCTATCAATTTCCTTAAATACTTTAATATTTTTGGGAAACGAAAAATTCTGCTTAGGAACCTCCATAATTAACTTTTCCATAATATGGAAACTATGATAGCTCAGTGGCTAGAGTACCTGCACCGATATCACGGAGGTCATGGCTTTGATTTCTGTTGAAGCTTGAAGTTTTTCGGGCGTCATTTTCCCAGTTGCCTAAAGTGCATGGAAAACTGCGACGATCTTTAGCATTTCACAGGGCTAGCAAATAACCGGCAATAATAGGGAATGCCCGTCTCGCCCTGCACGATTAGGACAGACCCTGACATTTCATGCACTCGACAAGAGACGTTCAAGATATAATTTCCAATACTGGTCAGCTCCGCTTTCTGAACTATATAGAATCATTTATTACGAATTTGCATTAATGTTGGGTTCTCTTTAGCTGGCTTCATGGAAGGATAAGGCTTCTGAAGAAGAAAGGGAGCTGACAGAGGCACTGAACGAGGTAAGATGTTTACCAGTTTGCACGGATATAGGAGGCAGCGTGGCCGAGTGGTTAGGGCATCGAACTTGAAACCGGGAAGTCGCGGGCTCAATTGCCAGTTCTGACTTGTGGCTGGTGTTGTTTTCGGTAGTCCCTTGTTGTAATCCCTAGCCACGCTTCAAACATAACCAACTGGTTTGCCTTCTGTCGGTTCAGATTTCTAATCGCTTATCTTTTGACATTTAATTGCTCGGTCCCACTGACCAGGGGTTAGAAAAGTTCAT
>Ga0126338_10002510_pt1 | contig 12652 bp, 7 predicted proteins | sample OrbCmetagenome_2_FD_92529 | JGI IMG/M metagenome (GOLD analysis project Ga0126338, IMG submission 92529) | Coral microbial communities from Petempiche,Puerto Morelos, Mexico - Orbicella C C metagenome | ecosystem: Host-associated > Invertebrates > Cnidaria > Coral | place: Petempiche,Puerto... | reverse complement strand
CTTTTTTTGGTTTTATTAAATCTTTCCTCCCTTTTCAATCCCAAATCCTCTCCTCCGCCCCCCCCCCCCCCCTTACCCCCATTCTACAAACAACATGGTAGTAATGGCATCATGTCCATCATAGCCAGTTTATTCATTCAGTGTTACAACTGATAAGTCTTATATATATGGAGTACCCCTAGGGCTTAGGTTTCTATGACTTTTTATGGTCACCGTGATGTAAGATTGCTCATTGAAAAAAAAAACCATTTGTTTATTATTTGTTTGTTTGTGTTTAGGATCGACTTGGTCGCTGTGCTCAACAATGCCAGGACAAAATTCAGGACAATATGGACCCAAATACAACTCAATCAGAGCTCGCAAAGTATCAAGCTGAGCTGGATTCTTGTGTTGATCAGTGTTGTAAAACACACTTGGAACTTGTTCCTAAAATGTTTGAGAGAATGAGGAAGGTCTTGTCACAAGTACAGGAACTCAGCTCAAGATAGTGCACGGTGATACTTAGGTGGAAGAATTGTTAAATTAATACATAAAAGGAGCTGTGCTGCAAATGGTGCATCTTAAAAAAATTAGCCTTAAGTTTACAATGCTGTCATTTGTAATCCGTAATTTGTTCTTTTTGTTTTCTTACTACCAAGCTCTGATGGTTCTTTTTTTTTTACCTTGGTATTCTTTTGTTTTTCTCAAAGCTTTGCACATCACAAAGATTGCTTGCCATAGCTTGTTCAATCTCCAACTCTGAGTAAAATTTGGTTTATAACACAATCATATGAATATTTCAACAATTTTAAAATGGTTGAACAATAGTGAATGAAAAGATCAACTGATCATCTTAGAAGAAATATCTTGAGTAAAAACTTTATTCTTTGAAGACAATATTAGGAGAAATGTGTGAAAAATTAAAGTAAGCAGTATTCCAATGCTGGCCATGGGATGTAAATGTTAGTAAAGGTGTCTGAATAATATTGAGTTAATATTGGTCTGAACAGACAAAGGAAATCTAGATAAGTGATGTTTTGGGACTTAATAGTTTTTTGTCAACACAGAAATGGAGACTTTTATCTGACCTGAGGCAGCCCCAATGTCCAGACAAGAGATTTCGAGTGAAAACAAAAGTCTACAAGAAATATTTTTTTTCAAGGTCAGGGAAATTTTGAATTTCATTTTGAAGTCACAATTTATGAAGATAGTCGAGCCAGGGAATTAGATTTTAATGTTGCTGCTGGGTTTACTAACAAGTTGTTGATAAAGACTCTTGGTATTATCAATAAAACTAAATGATATGGATTTTATGAAATAGTTTGAAGAGAATTTAAATTGGCTGCTTTTCATTGGATGGGGCTTCTTATAGTAAGGGAAAATTGTTTTATTCATTAATAGTCAGAGGGTGGGAGGCGCATTGGCCTCGTGGTTAGTTCGCTCAACTCCGGAGCAAGCGGTCCTGGTTCGAGCCCTGGCCAGGGACATTGTGTTGTGATCTTGGGCAAGACACTTTACTCTCACAGTGCCCTCTCTCCACCCAGGTGTATAAGTGGGTACCGGCAAATTTAATGGACTAGCATCCCATCCAGGGGGAGTAGAAATACTCCTAGTCACTTCATGCTGCTGAATCAAGGATAAGCTGTGGCCTGATGGGCCACTTGGCTCGTATGCAGACTTTGCCTACCTTACCTAATAGTCAGGGGATTGATGTGTAGAACTGGCTGACTCATTACCACTGTAATTTCTGTACTCTCGCAGTGAACATACATATTCTTGTACTTCAGGACCCTGAGATCCATGCTTTATAGTTCCAGAGCAAAAGTAATCTTATTGTATCTATAAAACAAAGGAAACTGCTCAGTCAGCTTACAATCTTTCTTTTCCATGCACGCCTCTTGACAAAAAGTAGTGCAGGTAACGATAAGATCTTAATATGTTAGTTATCATGATGTTCTGTGCTTTTGTGATACTACTTGTTACATTTGTTTAGTATTGCGAGTGATGAGATCAGTGTCTTGTAGGTAACTCATGTAATAACGCATTCATGAATTCAACTTCTATCAAATTCCTTCCCCCTATAAGTCTATAGTTGAAGAGAAACTTATAACTAGAGAATGTCTTCCATGGCAGATTATATAATAAGCCAGCCATCATTCTAATCATCCTCAGCATATGATGAGGTTCCTTCTCCCAGAGGTTTAAACAACAGCTCTGGTATCTGGCCCTTGTCTTCTTCATCGCCTGAATCTTCAAAGAACTCAAAATCAACGCCCTCGCAAGTGATCTCACTTATCGAGCCTTCTCCATAGCGCTCCAGGACCTCTTCTGATGCGGCAGTAATAGAATACATGACGTCACTTTGCAGTGTGATCCCACTTGGAAAGAAAATGTCGTGGATGTCGCTGTCGTGATGTTTGACAACATCTGCGTGATGTGTTGCTAAGACGGAGCCACTGTTGTCACGCAACTCAACTTTACAAAGCTGAGCTGATGATTGTGTCACGGCTGAGAAAAGTGCCACCCCTTTAATGCTGATTGGATGTTTAACCTTGAATTTTACAATGGATTGTTGAGGCGTGACTGCTTCCCACTTTGGGCGCAGCGCTGTGGATTCAAAACGCGGGCAGCGGAAGGCTGTGTCTTGCGCAGGCTTGGCGCGTGGCTCTGTTGGAAATCTTATGTTACATGACTGGAAGTTGGAGTTGTATCCTATGTACATGTTAGCAACTTCTTCATGACTCAGAAAAGATGATTGTGCCACGTCTTCAGTGAATTCTTTCATACTCATCAACGGGAAACGAATGGAATAGAATGCATCCCCGAGAACCCTACGCTTGTTCTCAACTGTCAGTGGAATTGACATCCGCTGACACTCTCGCCCCGCCCACTTCACAGCCGCACGATAAAGTACCGTCTCCTTGGCAACCAGCGTGTCGCGTGTTAAAAAGGCAGTTAGTGTAGCGTGGTCGATTTCAGGGAATTGATTATCCTGGGCTATTTCCGAAGCGTGTTGATCGATGATTATCCAACATTGTTTCTCAAGGCCTTTGCTCACGCCTAGCAGACAACAATGGTTCAGCACAGGCAGAGTGTTCTCCACGCTTAAGTTGTTCAGAACGAACTCTGAGCAGATCTCGGCCAGGCTTGGAATGAGGTATTTTCGAGCCAAGAACAAGACCTCTGGAGCGTTATCTGTGGTCAGCTGTACTTCATCGTAGTACATGAACCGGAGCATCTCAAGAAATGATTCAGGCTCACACTCGGACATTTCAATCTAAAAAAGAAAGGATGGCAGGTGCCTAGATGAACATTTTCACTCCAAAACTCAGTTTGCACTATTCAGTATTGAAGTTTAATTGCCTCTGTCATGGGCTCCTCAGTTTTTCTGTGTAATAAAGCCCGCAACCAAAATTTGTCTTTATTCAAACAACCAAGAACAGCTTATTTAAATTTTGATTTAATTATTGTTGAAGTCGGCCTCATGCAAAAAGTGAGCAAAGAAAAAATATATATATACATATTTTTTATTTGGATTAAATGTTTATTACGTTGATATACACCATCCATCAGATAATTGTTTGACCGTAGTTTGTTTTGTGAGCTCTTATTCACTGGAAAGTGATTTATCCAATGGATAGCGTTATCCACCCTTCGAACAACTGTCTCTTAGTATTTCGCCTTGTAACTGTCGTGAATCGAGTAGCAGCTCTCGTAAAGTCTCACATGAATGTCTTGATACCCTTTGAGAGGACAATAGAAAAAACAACAGAACAATAACAATTGCCACAGTAATAAGACAGTGGCAGCTTACGAGAGCTGCTACCGTAACTATCAAACCATGCATTTCTAGCTTCCCACCTTTCTACGGTGGCGGGGAACGAATCGACGCTTTTGACAAATGAATACCTTTTTAACTCGAGAAACGAGTCGCTTGGCGAAAAAAAAGTTGATTATGCACTACGTGTAAACACATCACGTGATACATGTGTACTCATGGTGACGAGGGTGAAAGAAGTGGGTGTCGCAGTTCATTGGAAAGAATAATGTGTTTGCTCACCTGCTCTCTAGCGGTAAACTCAGTCTGAAGTGCACCAAATGCGTAGAAAAGCGACGAAAAGACGGGACTACTAATAGCCAATATATAACGATGAGCGGGAATGGATGTCTTCTCTCTGCTGCCCACAAGGAAGCGTACATCACTGAATAGTTCACGATTGAACATGTACTTGTTTCTGTCACGAAGTGAGCGGCAATTAGTCTGCCACTGGTCGTCCTCTCCCGTGTAGCGCAGGCTCGCGCGGAGAGCCAACTTGCTTTCGAACAAATCGATCCTGGTTTCAAGTCGAGAACTTACCGGACAATCCAGTTTTGAATCGTGTCTGAAATCCAGTGTGTTGAGGAGATGCACTTCCTTGCCAGTGTCACCCATCTATGACTGATGAATGTTATTAAAATGAATGTACAAATATTATATAATTTAGAAACGATTTTTGGAAATTCCCGCGATTGGAATTTAAGTCAGTCATATAATCCAGTTTGTATTGAAAACAAAATCAAATTCAATGCAGCTGCTTCGTTGATCCGAAGCTAAAGTACGAGACATGAAATATTCAACTAACGGAAAAGGAACTTCTATTTTACTCGATAATTCCTTGTGCTATGTCAGCCTATATGCCGGCAACACGCAAATCTCTTACGAGACTGGAAGTTAATTAAAAGAAAGAGTTAACCGCAGTAACGGAGATTTCAGCTAAAAACCCCTTTGTTTGGTCTCATTTCACCAAATTAAATTATTTATCCGAGAATTCTAAATCTTCATTTTTAAGGAGCAGACCACGCTAAAAAAGATAAACTCCCTTTTGACCTAATTGATGCCTTCAGTTATAAAAAAGCCATTTAATTTAGTGTAAGATGTAAAAAAGATTTTCCAGTTAAAATTTAATCGTATAGAAAAGTATGTAAAACGTGAAAGCTTACTATTATTGCTCTGTTATGATAACGCATGCAATGTGGTTCTTTATTTCCAAAATGGAAGCTTTGTTCATGCAGAGACATTATAAACACTGACTCACCCTTTATGCCGTGTACGCCCAGTAAAAAAAACAAAAAACAAAAAAAAACAAAGTTAACAAATTTCGTCCAATACTCTACTACGGCTAAATGAAGGATAGATCAGTCAAGAAAAGTTTTATCTGGCTTTTACAGGTGAGGAATGGATTTTTCTTAATTACTAGGTTACTGTTTTATTTCGCAGCATTGAAGCGGTAAAAGATTTATTTTCAAACTGTGCTACGCATGGTTTGTTTTGTCTTGCATCGTTAACACCTGCTCAGATTTTGTTTTGGAAAGATCTTAATTTTAGAAAAAAAAGTTGAAGAACAAATTAATTTTTTTTATAGATCTTATCAAACTGTATAAATCTGTTTTGCGGAACCATTCTGTGCGTTTACTTCACGTACAACTGATGTCTTCAAATTGATTTCTAGGTCATTCACTTCACTTCACTTAGCTTCTTTGTGCCTCGTGGCACATAAGGCCTCTAGGTCATTAACTTACGCAAAATAGTAATAATGCTGTGATAAAGAATTCGACGAATCGAGGAGGGATGCTTCTTCCGTTTTCTTCCTTACTAAGTACTATCCCAAATTCAGTTGACTTGGACTTAGTTTTGAAAACTTGTCTCACCCTACTGTGATAAGAGGTTAGTAGAAAAGCGAAGTGCAATGAATAAATGTCCAGTCTTGTTCGACACGTCCGAGATAAAAAATAAGGTCAGTGGACTTCAGCTACTCAAACACTTTTTCATAAACCTCAATCTTTTAGGCTGGATTACCAACCGCGGCGAAAATTGAATCCGTCTATCTCTCGGCTAAAACAGTTTTCGTTTCAAGATTTTGGTTTAAAGCCCGTTATGTTATTTTAGAGAGCCACGGCACAACAGATGGCAAATTTACTAGTTAATAACCGACTACCTCCAGTTCATCACGCACTTTTTCCTTTTATCTAATCGAAATAAGGACATAAGCTTTACCTTAGCTTTGTTACTGAATTGATTAACAATCCAAAATTCCCCAGAAGTACTGCAAACACTTTCCGGCCTTATACTGACACAGTTATGATGACTACAAAACCACCGGTATCCTAACTGTTTATTCATGCATAACAAGAATTGCAATTGAAAAAAATGTATTGTCTATAGTCTCACCATTTCTAAGGTTACTTACAAGACGATTTCAACCAATAAACTATTGAATTTTCTAATTAGCATCTTTGATCGACCGTAATCAAACGAAATCCGCAAAGCATGGATTACCACATTGAGATGTATTCTTTTTCTAGAAAAAGATAAAAGAAACTAAAAACATTAATTAAGAATGTAGCTTATATTCTTCTTTTGAAGACAGAATATTTTGAGTCACATTCAAATACGTCTGATCGCATTCAGATTAGTGGGTCTTTCACCCAACAAGTTCGCTAGCCTCCTACAGGTATGCAGATGTGACGCAATTTTTCTTCGCAACGTTTGTTGGGAGTGAGAGATGTGACGAGCCACAAGGACGTCTGCCTCTTAGCCTGCCCGTACGAACACAGAGCGCTGAGTTGCATTTTTCCCGCGCGAAAATTGTCGCGAGAGCAAAAAATTTCGACAAAGCACCCCACCACCCCCGATTCCGTCTATTTTCTACCCTCCCCAACCCAATTATCTTCGCGCGTCCAGACTTTGCTCGTGCACTCTATCCTACGAAACACAGACTGATCAGTTTAACAAACTGACGTCAGTTTTTTATACGTCTGTCCTCTTATTGATGATAAATTGCGTCATAACATTGTCAAAGTGGCTGTTGCAGCCGCATTTAATTCTTTGTTATTTTTTCCGTTTGTGTGTGAATTTCTTTCGCGATCATCGCATTCTTTTCCTTTATCTCGCTTTCATGTTATCGACATTCTGTTAGGTTTTTTCGCATAATTTTGTTTTGTTTCAGTCCCCTTTTATTTGCGTCTTCCTAGTTTATTTGTGCATTTTCATCGCGACGCTACTGTCATCTCGTTTCATTTACCACCCTACCGTTTTCCTTTCACGTGTTCCTTAGCTTCCTAGTCATACGATATTTGTGAGTATCGTCTACCTTCGGCTCGTTATTTCTGTTTCTTTTATTGTATTCGTCTATAACTTGTAATTTATTTTGCTTGTAACAACCGCTCCCTTTTCATCGCTTTCTTCGCACTCTATCGTTAAATTGCACATTTCGTCTTATCGATTAAAGCCAAGTAGCGTGTTGAACGTTGACTACAATAGTGACTGTGGAACCACGAGCCGCAGGCGAGTAGTTCCGCAGTAAACAGACCCATAAAAAACTGACGTCAATTTGTTTTTTTACAATAACAAGACCCCGGAATGATCAAATGCCGGGAATAAATGAGGGGAAAAGACGCCGTAAACTTGCCGTAAACAAAGATAAGTGAATTTTATTCAAAATGACGCGAACATTGTCAACAGCTTTTCTCGCTTTTGATTGGCTACTTTAAAAAGTCCATAAAATCTCATTGGTTAAAAAGTTGACAGTTTGACAGCTGAAAGTTGAACTTGAAAGCTTGCATAAATTAAAATTTTATCCGTCTGTACTCTTATTGATGATAAATATGAGCCAATCAGCGCGCAAGAAATTAGACAGTTATTGTAAAAAGCCTGATCGGGAAGGGGACTAGAACAAATTTTAAACCGTCATATGCAAAGTGTCTGTTATCATGAACAACATAAAAGATTCAAAAATCGTTCCAATTTTTAATTTCCATTTGCCGCTACGCAGTGGAACTGGGCTGAGATGGGATGAGTTCAGTCAGATTCTCTGACAAGCAAACACACTTATTACTGACCTCATTCTACTGGTATGAGCTTCATAATTTGCCTCAGAATTGCGAAGTAGAACTGTTCTGATAAGACCGAAAGGTATTGTGGGTAGTAGTAGCTCACCTTTGTTTGATCCGGCGTAGGTCTTCAATGAAGGGTCGAGATGTTATTTGGCTTATGTTGATGGGACTTTGCGCTTCTCTTTGACAACCTCGACACAGATGTATACGGAGAAAAAAATCGTTAATGACATTAATTGGATTGGGATATGAGGAGCGACACTACTGTGAAGCCATAACGGACACCGGGTGACGGACACACAGAGAGCCTAGAGCAGGGTGCAGTCTGATTTCAGCCGTTTATTCTCCCATACCCAAAGAGACGGCTGAAATCCAGACTAGAGCAGGTGTTGCTGGTGGAGTAATGGCCGCACTGGCCTTTTCCCCCGCCCCCAAGCAAGGGAAAAGGCCATGGGAACGAGGTTGGGCAAGGAGCGCACGCCAAAGTGAGTGCTAATAAGAAGATACATGTACCAAAATAGAAAAGAGAAAACGCTCGATTAAATAGAAAAAATGCATTACACTCGCAGCCATATATATGAAACAAACACGTTTTGCCGCCGAAAGACCTTGGTATACGTGCACTAGCCGTTATAGTGGGGGGTTGTTAATACTACCGGTAGTGGTAGGAGACTTCAGTTATATAGGCGGGAGAGAACCATAACGATAACATGTCATTTCCCCGGGAGTATGTCTCACAGGCTTATTCAAACGAATTTCAATGCGGTCACGATTTGTACGGGCTGGTGGCGTAATTATCTGTGCCACAAATTTAGCAAGTGCAACAAATTTTGTAAAAGCCCCGTGAGTTTTTGCTAGCTGCTACTCCTTTTCTGCAACAGATCTTCTAGAATGTTCTCCAATGTCAGAGATCAAGGAGTTGGAAATCGAAACACGTACAATATGCTGGTCTAAGCAGAAGACTACAAGTGCCCTGCTGAACCGCCACGTTTGCTCGAAGTTGCGCAGTTCCAAGTTGCTGTGTCATCGTAAAAATAATATTACGTCACCTATATTCTGAACCAATCAAAGAACATCTCAGAATGGTATACAACAAATATGGTGAACGTTGTAGTCAAACACGCGGTTGAAATTCGAAGGCAGTTCAGTTCAGGTTTTCAAACAGAGAAGGGGCCTTACTAGTGACATATCTCTTTTCCTACAGCAGGGAACCTAACCATGGTCTTGTGATACAATGAACAATCTTAATGCCTTGGCGGCTTTGAAATTTGTAGCGTTTATGGCGGCGTTGGTTTCACTAGAAGGAAATGGAAAATCGGACAGCGAGAAAAACAGTGGTTTGTCTGCTCGGAGCAGCTCCTGGTAAGTAAAAATAGCTTCGAAAACGAATCAGAAGGTTTCCTTTCCGTTATCTGATCGTCAGTATATGGCTTTTTGTAGTTCGCTCGTGCTTGTGAGTACGTTGGATGGTCAATTGAGCGCGTTGGATACACAAGAAAATGGAAAGCTATTGTGGAGTTTGCCAGCTTTTCACGGGCCTCTGCTATCATCAAGCCTCAGTTCGATTCAGGTATTCTACGGAAAACTTGTTCTTTAGATAATGCTCTTCTAAGAATTGATGATTGCGGGGGTGAATGCAGATGAATGGCATATTTTCACGAGTAGAACTGATTTTGACGGATAACAGTCATAACATGCGGGAATCCCCGATCGAAATTAATTAGTATAATTTTGAGTTATTTTTTGTACATCGTTATTGTTTTTAATAACTATGATATTTATTTTACATCCATACCTCTAAAAACACAAAAACACTGTGTTAAGTTTCTTTTGTTGTCAGTGACTGCTGAACATGCACAGATGCACAGGTGCATTTAATACTCTGAGTTGATCAGTCAATGAAAATCAATCACAGGAAACCTATCAACGATCATTACAATCAATAACAATAAATGGTTAATCCCTGTAAATTGCTTGCTTCAGTGAATGGAAATTTGAATGAAAATCTTTAGAACTCTGGCTGGTGAGCTCCTCAGTGTGATACTCAGTGATTAATTTTGCAATTTGATGGCCTCTCTAGCTCAAACTGTTGGAGAAAACCCACGATGTTAACCTTGGAATAATAATAGTATTACAGAGTTTGAAGGAAGGTAGCAAAATATGATGGGCTTCTCATATATCAAGGCTGTTTATGAATGCACTCCTCACCTTCATAGCAGAAAAATATATTATTATTGTACACCACATTCAGGTTTATCATTCACAAGAAAGCTAGCCCGCCAGCAAAGAAATACTGCAAAGAAATACTGTAGATCTGATCCAATTCATTGCATTGCCATGATGAGACTGGCCCACTCTGTCTTCGCATGTTAAATATAGTTTTAGCCCGTGCGCTATATTTTTATTGCAGCAAACACATCAATTAACAAATAAAGAAGCCTAAGCCATGTATTACACTGTGATAAAATGCTCCGGTCATTTGAGAACTCTTGAGAAATGTAGCAAATACTTGCCTGCAGCTCATGTTTTATCACAGTGTAAAACATGTACATAGCTTAGGCTTCTTCATTTGCTTTATGATATAGAGGTAATGTGGTGAAAAACAATAAAACACGCTTTTCCTATGTTTTATACTGTCACCGTGATAAAACATGGGTTTTCGACCAATCAGAGCGTGCGCTGTTACCTATCTATATTATAATGAAATATATGCATTTGAAGTCTGCTCACAGTGCCAGATTTGTTTATTTGTCTATGTGGTCGGATAATTGGCTCTATTGAAATCAAGGTCCTCCAAATTGCACACTACACCTAATTCTGCTATGAATTTGGAAATGTGTCTGGGATAATAATTATGTTGTCCTGTTGTATCGTATTCGTTTGAGCAGACGACTTGGGTTGTAAAGTTTGGGAATTTCTGGCTCCATGTGATTCCCAACAGCAAACTTTGTTTACACAGAACTTATGTACAGATATTGCTTCTAAAACAAACACGTCCAGAACTATAATTGCTGGTGACTGGAACACCACTCTTCATTCAATAGATAAACGTGGAGGGCGACAATGGCAAGAAACAAGTTACAGGAATTTTCTTCTTAGTTTTATGGGCGAATTAGGTCTTGTTGATGTTTATCGAGTCCTACACCCCAAAAAGAAGGCATTTACTTATTAATCAAAATCTCTGAAGCTCAAATCTAGAATTGACTTTTTTCTCATTGCACAGTCTTTAAAGTCAAAGATAAGAACAGCTGAAATCTGCTCCTCAATTGCTCCAGACCACAAGGCCATTTACTTGAGCGTAGAAATCAACGATGCGTTTCATCGCGGCCCAGGCACGTGTAAATTCAATAACCAATTATTAGAAGACGAAAACTATGTTCAGCTTATCACGGGATGTTTACCGAGAATTTTATCAAAGTATCAAGAAGTTGAGAGCCATCAACTTTTATGGGAACTTATTAAGATGGAGTTTTGCTCTGAAACCATATCATACTCGAAAGCAAAATGCAAGGAATTTAAAAACAGGGAAACTTATCTTCAGGGAAAACTCGATGCCCTTGATAATGAAATATGTCATGGAAACAACCACTTCAACCAACCACTGTTAGATGAATACAAATCCATCAAGACAGAACTCAAAGATATTTACAAAAAAAAGGGCAAAGAAGCCATGTTCCGTTCAAAAGCCCGCTGGATTGAAAAAGGTGAGAAACCTACCAATTATTTTTTCAATTTAGAAAGGCGAAACTTTGAGAAAAGGGTTATTGCACAGTTAGCTTGAGAATGGCGAGATTATTTTGGACATGACACAAATCAACCAAGAAATAGAATTATTTTATAGCGATTTACTAGAAACAAAATCATCCGGCTTTCTTTCCATGAATTTCAGAGAGAACTTTTTCGCCTTTGTTGAGGACCTAGACATTCCCAAATTGTCTTTTGAGGAATCAGTGTCTCTTGAATCTGACCTGACACTTGATGAGATAAAAAACATTTTAACATCCTTTCAGAACAACAAATCCCCTGGAGAGGATGGCTTTTCCAAAGAAATTCATGAAACATTCTTCAACCTAATTGGCACACATCTCCTTATTTCATATATTGAAGCTTTTACCAAAGGACAATTGTCAATATCTCAAAGGCGTGGCGTTATCTGTTTGATACCAAAAGACGACTCCTGCCTTATTGAGCTGTCCAATTGGCAACCGCTAACTCTCTTAAACATTGATTACAAAATCTTGGCAAAAGCAATTGGCCAAAGAATTGAGTCAATACTGTCTTCGATTATACACTCAAACAGGCTTCATTAAAGGTAGATTCATTGGCCAAAATGTTCGGCTTTTAAATGATATCATGGAATATACAGAAGCTAAAAAACTCCTAGGCATCCTACTTTTTACTGATTTTCGTAAAGCCTTCGACAGCATTGAATGGAATTTTATCCACAAGTGTATTGAATTATACAACTTTGGTCCAAATATTACAAAATGGATATCCATTCTTTATAATAATGTTGCAAGTGGCGTGAAGAATGCGGGTTTCATGACTAATTACTTCAAAGTCTCTTGAGGTGTCCGTCAAGGGTGTCCCCTGAGTCCTCTTTTGTTTGTGTTAGCGGCCGAAATGCTAGCCCTCAAATTACGCCAAAACCAACTCTGCCGGGGCATCGAACTCCCAAGTGGACAGAACGCTAAGATCTCACAGTTTGCAGATGATACAACCCTGATTCTTGAAGATACCACGTCACTTAGAAATGCCATGAATATAGTTAATTCATTTGGAGTATTGTCCGGTTTGCAAT
>Ga0126338_10002509_pt1 | contig 12655 bp, 6 predicted proteins | sample OrbCmetagenome_2_FD_92529 | JGI IMG/M metagenome (GOLD analysis project Ga0126338, IMG submission 92529) | Coral microbial communities from Petempiche,Puerto Morelos, Mexico - Orbicella C C metagenome | ecosystem: Host-associated > Invertebrates > Cnidaria > Coral | place: Petempiche,Puerto... | reverse complement strand
TCCCTCCCTCCCTCCCCCTCACAGCCCTCTGGGCTCAATAGCATTAAAAAGCGGCAATTTTCTATAATAAAGCTTAATTTCAGGTGCCGTAAAAACAGCTCCGCAAAACTGACACTTGTCACAGGAATGAACTCAACATAGTAAATTCATTACAGTGATACAACAATTAACTACAATTATTACGTATATCAATATATTATTTCAAATTTAAACGTGCACATTTATTGTTGATTAATAAAAATAATATAACCAAAGTGTACTGTTCAAGCGTATCCAAAGCATGGGGAATTTTTAATCGCAAAATCCATTTATTGTTACTGTTTTATTTGGATATGAAGCTAATAGCCGAAAGTATATTATTAAAGAACTTTCGCAGCGGTAAAAGCATTGATTTCATTGACATCATTGACATCATTGCAGAGTAGCTCTGAAAGGGGTTGGCAGCCCAATTAACGTCTTAGCTCGAAGGGTTCAAAATTTAAGACCTCTCCATCCATCATTCACAAGAGCATATTTGCGTGCTTATCGCTTAATAAATCCAACATCGGATAGGCCAACAGCACATGATTGATTGATGGATAATTATGTAGGCTACACTACTTAATAAGGCACCTGCTAGATGAACGTGCTCAAATAACCTTGCAGTCGAATTCATCAGTGCCTTGATCTAACAGTGGAAATTGAAAGCAGCTACCCACGTTTTCTGATTGATCCTTCAGTCGTAAGGTTTGTTCTTGTTGTTATTCCCGAATCGATTTTCAGTTTCCTCTCACAAAATGTCAATTTGCTTGCTGAAGAAAGTTATATTGCTATTGAATATGTATAATGCGAACTGTGCTTTCAGTTTTATGCCTTTGCAAGGATGGCCGAAGCCTAACTTGAAGCCGGCTTTGCTTCTCTCGTAAAATTAGCTTGCTGTGAGCAAGTTATTTCCACAGATTTAATCCACCACTTGTATCGTCATTCAGACCAAATTAAATCATGACCAAATCGACCTTGAAGCGTTGTTTTTCTCGTAAAATTATCTTGCTTTCAACTAATTATTTCCACAGACTTAATGCACCACTTTTATCGTCATCAAATAATTTAATTCTGACCAAATCTACCTCGAAGCTTTGTTTGTCTCGCAAAATTATCTTGCTTTCAACTAATTATTTCCACAGATTCAAGCCACCACTTTTATCGCCATTAACCAAATGTAATTATGACCAAATCGTAGTTAGTGAAAAGGCTAATAATGAAGTTTGTTTTACTAACTCTTTAGCTTCTAGCCATTTGATTAAATTTCCTTTAGCTTACTTTACTTTATGTTATTTTTATTGATAGATATTATATTTTTCATTTCCCTTTGTTGACGTTCATGAAGTTAGAATCCTTACGTGGCCTTACACACGTACTTCTAACTTCATGTTAATTCCAAGCGCATAATTAGTCAGGTTATTATAATTGTATATTCGCCAGTTGTCACTAAAGCACCCTCTGGTTTAGATAAAATTATTATAGGTTAATTCTGCTCTAATTTGCTGGTAACCCCAATAGCATAGCGGTTATTTATCATGGGGGAAATTGTCGTTTGACGGATAATTCCACCATCCAACTGAATTACTTACACAGAGCTCTGAAAACGAAAGTAAATAAGGTATTTTTTTGTGAAAGTAGTGCCTTGTGTTGTCACGATCTTGCCTAGCAAATCCATCTTAATTTTCTACACTCATAGCCATCTATGAGATTTTGTTTCTGGTTTATTTGGGTGAGGTTTAAGTTCGCTCCTACGAATAATTTATAGAATAACGTTGACCAGTGACATACGAGTTCTAAAAACAGTTTATCAATTATATTCATAAGCAGAATAAGCTTTTTGTGATTTCTCCATGGTATGATGTAAGTAGCACGGCAACGGAGGTATCAAAATTGCGACGGTTAAATTTATAACTTACTCCTTTAGAAAACAGAAGAAAACCTTGCGGTAAATGTTGTTGTTATTTATTTTTTTCCAAAAAGCTATCGATTCCTTAAGGCATACGTGGTTCAAGTGTAAATCGCTGCACCCTCGTCAACTATCGTGCCATAGAAATCTCAAATTCATGATCTAAATGTTAAATAGAGAACAGTATTTATTTGTATCTGCAGGCATATTCCTTTGTATTTTATAGAAAGATGACACGTCAGGCGTTCTAAATTGCGTTCTAAATTGCTAATGACCGTGATGAATAATTAACAACTTCGTGCTATTCATGGTGCACCAGTAACCAATTGCTTTAGTTTCAAGATATAAACAGCTCTTAAATTTGAACATGTTCCTGTTTCCAGAGTACCATTACGTACACAAGGATGTTCGCCTTTGTTGCCCTGTGCCTCCTCCTCACTGACTCCACCGAATCAGTCAACACTTCTTCACCGCAACCTGCACCAACACGGCCAACGCCGCCGCCTCTACCAACCAGACCAGTGCCTTCCCCGCCTCCTCCGTCAGGTACGTATTATAGCTACGCTGCTGTCTAGGTCTCTTTACTGGACAATGTATTGTGTCTTTAAGACCTGTTCCAACGATTCACAGAGCTTAATTTTCCAGCGTTTTCGTTTAAAAAAAATAGCCACGAGTCCAGTTAATAACCAGCTGACTGCATAGCAAAAGAGTCTTCAAAACATGCGCTTTCTATGCGATCTCACCAAGCTGATTTACGCTTCACTCGCAATGTAATAGTTTCATCGTTTTCGTGCACAATGTATAGTTGTTTTTGTTTTTTTTTTTGAGTTAAACATCTGAATGCGCCAAAATAATCTAAACTGGCTGGTTTTAAAGAATATTTAACTAAAGTAATAGAAATTAAAATGTCATTTACAGGGCCGGAAAAGTAAAAAAAAAAAGAGAGAGAGAAAGAGAAAATACGAACATTTTAGCCATCTTCAATATTTTGTGAAGTTTAGTGCCAAGCACTAATGAGGCTAGCTGATACCTCCATATTAGGAATCTAAGTAGTTCTAAAATAAAAACTGGGTTCAGGTTCAACCGCTACTTTTGAAAATGGTTTCGTATTAATTGTACTGATTCGAACAGTTTTCCATATTTCAATTTAATTAACGTTGCTATTAACAACTCTCTCCGTTCCATTAAATGTGTTTACTGGATCATTACCCAAAATATTATGTTAACAGGCTTAATCTTGATAACAACACTGGGGTATGGTATTTGCAGACCGCAAACTGCACACTGCAGATTTCTTAAAGCAATATCATATTCCCGTTCCAATTATCGAGAGCTACCGGTGAACAGACTAGCCTGAACGCTATTCAGGCTAACCGGAGCGATATCTAGGCCTAAATGTACGTAGTCTGAAATCTGCAAATGTCATGCAGTGTCACAAAACCAATCTATATAGAGAGAAAACTTCATCAGAACTTCGGATTCCGAAGTGGTTTAGTAAACTGTTTGACAAGTAATCAGTTAACTTATTTACATTGCTTGTTATTTACATTTTATCATATTTTAGCTTTTGAAGATCTGGTTGTTCAGTTTTACGACAAGAAAGTCAGCACACACGATCTCCTTCTCAGACTGAATATGACTTCTGGTCGTTTTGACGTGAGAAATATATGCCCCTCTTTCCAGTACTCTTGTGATTTAGTTTGCACTTTAGACACAGAGGAACAAGAAAGAGACCTCGAGAAGCCTTGTTATTGCGATAAGTTGTGTGTTGAACTTGGAGACTGTTGCTATGACTATTTCTCAAGGTTAGTTGATTTTCAATTTTTTTCTATCTCCATGCTCAAGATTTGGGAACTTCCAATTTGGTAGGGAAATAACTTTCAGTTGACTGCCCTATTTGTAATAAACAAGTTAGCACTTTTTACTAAACAACAGCTCTCATCGTCATTGGTCCATGTCTTACGCAACATCCCCTGTCTGTATAACTAATTTTGAGCATTTTTTTTCTAAAGATGCGCTACTGCCAACACGCCTAAATCTTTGATAAGTCATTTGAAACGAACGTGTGTGAAAACAGCGAACTCAGCCGGAGACCATGGCTATTCCGTGATTGACAGCTGTCCTCTTCATAACACTGACAAGCGACTTGAATCTTTGTGTTCTGCCAAATCTTCAACAGCCGACCTCTTTGGAATGCTGCCTGTGTCAGACTTCGTAGAAAAAACTGATTACAAGAATGTATTCTGCGCCAGATGCAATCATGTCAAGAACCAGACTTACTGGAAATTTTCTGCCTCGTGCAAAGACGCCTATGACCTTCCAAGAAACAGATCATTACTGCTGCAGTTTATAATGTCTTCATGTGAATGGAGTTTTGAGCCACCAAGCAATCGCAGCAGTCATTCAAAACGATGTTTAGCTGTAGAAAAAAATTGTCCGCATTCAGAGCTTATTGAAACAGAGCCATTGTTACCAGACTTATGTTCGTTTTACGCCTTTCCAGTTTGCTACAGCGTCCGAACAAAGAACCCTCACTGCGAAATCTGCAAAGGGAATGATATTAGTGAGTATTGGTGTCGCTGTCAACCACCAAGTCCGCCAGTGCCTACAGCACCTGGTGCCATACCTTCTTTGGAAATTTTGTTTGACTTTTCCTCTTCTTCTCATACAATAAAGGTGGGGAATCAGGAGACAGTTGTAAAGAATAAGATGTGCACTGATGGTTTCGTATTTGATCCCTTCGTCGAAAAATGCGTTCAAATGCACTGGAATATACCCAACAAGGGGTTGGATAACGGAACTTACGTTAACTGTTCCTTTATCGAGATCAATGTCAGTTCGATAACTCTGTTGCCTAATGGTTCAATATGGATTCCGTCGCGCAATAGGATATATAGCAACGAAAGTTATTTCATAAATGGTTCTTATGTGTTTCTTTGCATGGACCTCAAACGCAGTTACACTGACACTGAGGTGTTTTTGTCTACGGAGATAACACCACTTCAGATATTAACGTACATTGGCTGCACCATCTCCATGACAACCTTGATTTTCCTGTTGGCTATTTACATTGCTCTGCCAGAACTGAGAACATTACCCGGAAAAAACCTCATCAGTCTGGCTTGTGCAATGCTTTTGTATGATATCTTCTTCTTGTTGACCGGTCAGGCTGACAAACCATATCTTTGCATAACGGTTTCCGTCCTGCTTCATTACTTTTTGTTGTCTTCATTTTGTTGGATGGGTGTGATGGCTTTCGATGTTGCAAAGACCTTTGGAGCGAAAGGTAACTGATTCGAATTCTTTAGTGAAACAATGCACCTGAACGCCGAATAGTGATATTGCAAATAGCGAAATTAAGGGGAAAGAGACCTAGAGGTAATAGCATATATAACACGCGCAGTTAAACTCAAAGCAGACAAAAACAAGAAAAAACAAGCAAAAAACAAACAAAAAAAAAACCAATAACAACAAGAACAAAATCAGCAACAATAAACAAGACAAGCAACATGTACATTAAATAATAGAGAATTGGAATTAAAACGTTTTTGCTTGAAAGAGTGGGACGGTGGAAGTTAAAGTTGGAAGGTAATTCGTTTCCTAAAAGATGAGATGTTTTGTTTTAGGGAGAAGTTCTCTTACACAGAAAACATGTACTCCAAGTAGGACGATACTGTAGAAATTATTCTTCCGTATCTAGAAAATGGTTATTTTTTTTCCTCCGGGACAGGGCAAGCTGCACGTTCCCGTCCCAGTGACAGCAGAAAAAAGCTAATAAAATACAGCATTCTTGCCTGGACCACTCCTGCTGTTATTGTGATCATCAGTGTGACTCTTGATAAAACAAACACTATTATGATTGGCTATGGTAAGTCCTGCACATTATTCGTTTGATCGCTTCCCTAAATTTTTCATTCAATTTATGTTTTGGCTTATACCTATTTGAAAAGTTATTGGTGCTTCTCATCCTCCTTATTACACTTTTCTAAGGCTTTTAGGCTCATGGGCTCAAATGTCGCAAAAAGCAAACTGTATAATTCAATGCCTAACCCTCCCACTGAATATCATTCCACCTTCAGTAAACTTTACCTGGCCATATAATACCACAGTTTAATAACCTAGTACACCAATAACCTATAAGAGGCATGCTGGTCTAATGCTTATTACACTGGAAACCAGAAGAAAACAGTCTGGGCTCGGCGTCTGCTAGCTGGCTGTTGTCATCACGCTGTATGTTTGTACAAGGCACTTGACTCTGCTGCATTACGTTGATTCACATTAGTATATAAATGGGTGTCTGGTAAATGTAATGCTAACTCCATCTACTGCCTGCTGTTAAGTCATGAATCATATATGTATGCTCAAGTACTCCCTGGAAGTTACTCCCAAATAAAGTTGCTTTGTATTAGTAAAAGTGTAAAGCCAATGCTTATTTTCTCCAGTCGGTGACGTATTCTGCTGGATTTCTAATGGAAAAGCACTTCTCGTTGTTCTTGGTGTTCCTGTGGCACTGATTCTACTGTTTAACATCGTGGCTCTCACGTTCACGTTGGTTTCTATCTGGAAAGTTCAAAAGGTACTGTTTCTAGAGATAATTGACCCTTGCTGATGAAATTGTCTATCTATGTATAACGTTAAAGGAGTAAGGCCAGCCATAATATTTAAATATTTACGCTTATCTTTTAACGTTTGCTTTTTGCAGTGATATTAAGGGGGCGCTATCAAGAAAATTACATCTGAAAATGGAATGCTAAAATGCTAATTCGGTTCTATAAAATAATGGTCTAGTGAGGTAATTAAAAAATTATATGCCTCTGTATTATAACGTGTCCCCGAGAATTACGCTTGTAAAAGAAATTGATCGCGTGTTCAGATCCTTTGTGTGTTTGAAAGCTGCCAAAAACTGATTGCAATTTGCTCTCATTTCACAAATTCAAGGAATGACTAAACGTTAATACTCTAGCCGCATGTCGTTTACTGGAAACCTGCATACCTATTAAGCCGTGAATGTTTCCATCTTTGGAGGCATCTTTCACTTAACGAAAACTAATTCAGCCACATTCAGATGAGCCTTTTTTTGGTCTGGGTTCACACCAGTCAGATGGCATAAATGAGAGTTTAAACTGTCTAAAGCTAAAGCCTGCGATGTAAAGCCTAACTTTTCCGTGTTTGCTATTTTACCTCACAAAGTCCACCCGTCGCGTGACAGATCAGAGTAAGCAGACCAGCCTGCCTATCCTGTACATCAAGTTGTCGTCAGCAATGGGATTTACCTGGATACTGGGTTTTATCGTGCCATTCACTCAAGTCGAATTCCTTGATTACATTTTTGTTATTTTAAACAGCCTACAAGGTATGTTGTAGTTAGTGGACTGATCAGATAAGCCTACTCAGGTTATAATGATACTGTACCATACTTCTAAATGAGCTAACATCTTTTCAATTGTTGCTTTGTGCCTAGCTACCCAAATTCTAGATGTTATCCCGGTATTAGTGCCACAAGAGCTCTACCGTAAACAATACCTATCGCAAGGGCTAGGCTCGATTATCAGCCACTGAGCTCGGCAAAGGAGTACACGCTCCTCCCTCGATCCTCCCTCGCTCCCTCGATCCTGGTCTCCTTCCTTTCTCTTCTCGGGAGGAACGTAAATCAGACTCGAGAGAGCGGTGAAGATCGAGAGCAGCAAATGACGCGCTATTCGTAAAACGAAGTCTAAGGTTTAAAAAAAAAAGAAAAAAAAAAAAAAACGAAAACGTTATATATCTTTGATTGACTGTTTGTTAACTCGATCTTTTTCAGGATTTCTCATTTTCCTCGCTTTTGTGGCAAACAAAAGAACACTCAACAAGGTCAAAGCTGGTTGGTCCTTACGGTTCAGCCATTTCAAAGAAACGACCTCAAACTAGTCCAGGCAGACTCACTCAACCAAGCTCGTCACATCAGCCTTGTAGCTGCCCTGTCAGTTGTGAAGTATAAGGACTTGTTAACGTTCGAAGCTGGCCGAGACAGCTATATTTCCTTGAAATGAGCTGCTAACTTTCAAGCGCGACGTAACTCGTAGGCTATCGATCTATCATCTCAAATCAAACAAGCGCGAGTGGAATAATTGTTAAATATATGTTGAGCCCCGGCTTTTAAAATGGAAGCTTTAGCGATAACTTACTGACCGTTACACTGCTCAGATTAAACTACTTATGATGTATCCTGCAAACCCGTACCCCCAAATGGTTTAAATTGTTAATTATGTTCTTTGACTAGCAAAGTTCTGAGTATATTGATTTTGGGGAATGGCTGGGTTGTTCGTTTTCTTGTCTTAATTGTTTTTAATAATTTGGGCCAGATCGAATTTGAAGATGAAACATAGTCAATCTTTCAAAATTGATGTTTTCTGACAGGAAAATTAAACCGAAAATTAAAAGGCTGAGATCTAGCGTAAATATTCTAAATGGTTTGGTCGACATTAGTTATGCACGGCTGTCTCTAAATTAGCATCCTTTTTGGAACTACGAGTACATTTAGGTCAAGGACGTTACTCTTATTGATGATGGCCGACTTACTCAGGTGGCTTTGAAATCAGTTAACTAGATTGGGTTGCAATGTTTTTATTTTGTCATTAACCAGATTAACCTTTGCTGGGACTGAGAAGTGCTAAAAATTAGAATTAAGAGAAAATTATTTGACATCTAGCTTTTTCTTATCTTAACCGCATTGCCTTTTAAAAATCGAGTTGATGGCTTCGCTGTGCCAATTTTAGAGCAATTGTTCGTAGAGACAATTCCCTTTTCAACGTCTGAAATTTAATCTAATTTCCAGAATCGCTTACATTCAGCTCGTGTGCTCGTCAGCTCGACTAAGGGCCGCTTTACACGGTACGACTTTCTCGCATGCGACAAGCTTACGACAGGCCTTCGACATGAATTGTTTCGTGTAAATCAAACCTACAACTCGAAATTTTCGAAACGGGGAGAAATGGTATATAGCAATTTCCGGGAAATGTTCCAGAAAATCCGGAAATTGTTAAATTTTCGAAAAGTGAACCATTCAACCGAAAATTCGGGGAATTCCAGAGTGAAAATCAAATGGAACAGAAATTTGCATCCTACCGCCGTTTGTACGTCTGAGGGTTAATGTTATAATAAAATAAAATAAAATTAAATAACTATTCTAATAAGCAGGATAAGATCAAAACTACAGCTAAAAAAGCGATGTTTCGTTCTCTCTGAGATCATTTCCTAGTTTTTATCCTAAAAAATTAAATACTTAAACTTGAAACGACAAAAATTCTAATTCTTTTGTGTTTGCTCCCTTGATGCAAAAATTACACATGCTCTAAATTGCTTATATCTATGACAATTTCTGACCAGCAACATTCATATTATACTTGACATGTTGTTTTTGCCTAATTGATATGGAGTAGGGACAAAAAAACAAAAAAACAAAAAACAAAACAAAAAAAACATAAAGATTCACATGTAATCTACGTTTTGTAGATTTTTTCTTATTAACCGAGCAGGAGGTCTGTATGGGAGAATCTGACCGAGGTCGTGAGTACAGACCGAACGCAGTGAGGTCTGTACACGCGACCGAGGGAAAGATTTTCCCATAAAGATCGACTAAGTTCGGTTAATAAGATGTTTATTATATTGCAAACAAGAACAATTTGATACGTTTAAAGTAGCTGACTTATTCTAACTGACATTTTGCTCGGTAGTCGGATATGCGTAGATTAAAGAAATCTGTGATTGCATGGACATGTTCTGAAACTGCTGGAAAGTCGAACGTCTGTAAGTCGTTTCTATCCTTTGAAAACGTTCAGGCCAAATTTCACAGCCTTCTTTGCATTTTCTGGTACAGCATCTTATTATATATTTTAAGGATTTACGATTCAGATTCGCTGGCGAAACGCGAGTTTAAACCAGCCAGTTTGCTTTTGTTTGGATCACGCATTCGGTATGCAGTAGATCAGTGGAGATCGAGTGAATAATACTCATTAGCCAGAGGTAGCGAACCAGTAAGAATACTAGTAACATTAAGATTACGGAATGTGTATATATTGAAGAGAAATGCTTTTCATTGAGAAAATAGGAAAGACCGTGTTAGAATACCGTAGGTGAAAATTGATCCCATATATAATAAAGCCCAAAGATATTTTCATTGTAGACTCGTTGACGAGGTGCGAAAGGAGATGACCGGTACGAAAACCAGGGTCAGTATCATGCCCTCTCCATTTTGGTATAACGTCAGTCTAATGGCTGAGTGGATTGGGTAATAGTACATGCGTAGCGTTCATCATCAAATCCAAGATAGTTTCACTGAGCCGCGTTGGAAAAGGCGTTGTCAAAGCGGTAGAAATTTAGCAATCATAACCGTGTAGAACGAGCACCTCTCCTTCTCATGATCACATGCAAACATTTTCTTAGATTCTCACATTTAGAATCTGCCCTACTAGCGTTTAATTATATACGGGGGACATTGGGGCTTGTTATAGAAACCGAAAAAAGCACATTTTGATTAGAAGTGTGGTGTTCTTTGTCTCAATCCACACAACTGAAAATCGAAACGGAAAAAAAAAAAATGTCCAACTAATTATAATTTAACGTCATAGTATTTTGACGTAGTATGTGATAGGGTATTGACTAGTTATTCTTCTACTTGAGGAACATATATGTTTGCATTGAAACTGTTCTCGATTATCTGCACGGAGACAACTTATTTGGAACTAACTCGTCTATTGACAAGGTAGGTTGATTGATTTTCTAAACCTATCTTTATAGCTTAAGGCTGATCATCTCCTTAGTCCTTGTCCTTTTGCCAGTTAGTCAAACCGTCCTTTGTGTTCAATGCTAGGATCGTTGCTGTTTGACAACACTGTATTCAAATTCCAAGTTTCAATTTAGCATTTCTAAACCAAAGGAAGATCTTTCTGTCGCTTCTCAGTCAATTCCGCTTCACCTTTCAATCAACCTATATTTTACAACGATAGTTTTCAAAGCTACAAAGCTTGTGGGGTCGTTTAACAAAGGATCTAATGTGCTAATGGACTCATGAAAACTTGCATTTTATCTAGAACCTAAGTTATATTCAAAAAGGAAAATCTAACTAAGCTTCAGGCGAATTGCCATACCTTTCATCTTATATAACGTGATGAAATACTCCAGCGCTAAGCAGAGAGATGGAGTATATGAGTAGAGACCAATCTTGAGTCGTAAACGCGGCTGGCTCTGTTCCTTTGGTTGAATGGAACTACTCACAAATGATTGACTTTTGGTGCCCGGGGCTGTCGACGCGACAACGTACGGTATGAGTTCAACCCGGTTTTCGTTTCTGGCTCTGTACTGCCGTTCGTGATACCCCAGAGGGTAAGGGGGAGGGGGGGGGGGGTGCCTCCCTATAAAATGGACGTAGGTGCTCGGAAATTTTGAAAACAACCCCTTAGAAGTAATATCTTGCTGTGTCGGCGTGGCTGGAATTTTTTGTTTTTTCCCCTAAAAAATACCAACTCTAAAACAACAAATCTCTTATCGTATTTTTTTCAGCTCGATATCCTAAAAGGTACCGAAAAAGTTCCCGCTGTGGACCTTTCAAGGCTGAGCACCAAAACCGCTTTTTAACCCCTAAAAGGTACGTCGAGCACCCCCGTTCGTGATACTAGCTTAAAGTGAAATATGGAACGATATGTGAGTTCGACCCGGTCGTTGTACCGACTCACGATTTTCGTTCCTGTAAGAAAACCCGCACCAGTATCATGTGACGATGAATGCCATGCACTCCCTTTGATATAAGATCGGTCTCGCCGCTGAGTGGAATGGGTAGTGCATGCGTAGCGTTCATCATTGATCATCCAATCAAAGATAGTGTCGTTGAGCCGTGTTAGACGTGGCAAAAAGAAAGGCGCCCCTTCATGTCAAAGCGGCAGACATTTAGCAATCATACTTGTGTAGAACGAGCACCTTTTCTTCTCACATGCAGACAATTTCAACACAATTTCAGACAACTAGTGTTTGCTATTAACCTAAGCTGTTAATTATAGACGAGGCACTGGGGCCTATTGCAGAAACCGAGAGAGAGCACAATTTTGTTTTTGAAAACGAAAAAACCAATGAACGTAAAAATCATTCAAAACCGAAATACGGCCCAGCATCATGTTTAAAAATGCAAATTAATTCACACACTTGAATCCACCAAGCTTGATACAGCAGCGAAAGACATGTACATGTACTTTTTTTCTTTGGAGCTGAAGAACCTTTAATTTGTAATCATTGGCCTACCATTTTAGCTTACTGGTAACTCCTCACCTGCTAGATATTTGAGGTCAAGAGAAGGTGATTCTAATCTCCCAATCGATTTTCTTGATCATAATTCCATCTCTTGTCTCCTTTTTTTTTTTTCCTTTTTTTTCTCTATTGTTTTTTTTTTAAATTCTAATTCGTGTAGAACACATCAATGCAAGCCGTTTAGCCTGCAAGTCGAGTTAGTCGTAAAGTGGTTCCACCCAAATAAACGTTCACGCTTTATCTTGCATCATTGGGCCGGAGGGTATTTTGGATGTTTTTCCCCTGATAGAGTTTTCCTCAAGCATTCACCGGCAGCATCATGAAACCTGGGACACATCATGAACTTGGGACTGATCGAGGCGAAGAAAAAATGTCTAGGAACTATACAAGAAAATAACCAAGACCAAAGAAAGCGTTTATTATTATTATTATTATTATTATTATTATTATTAT